>Ga0316209_1000350_pt1 | contig 86161 bp, 83 predicted proteins | sample 6monopyrite_MG_FD_204945 | JGI IMG/M metagenome (GOLD analysis project Ga0316209, IMG submission 204945) | Microbial mat bacterial communities from mineral coupon in-situ incubated in ocean water Damariscotta River, Maine, United States -... | ecosystem: Environmental > Aquatic > Marine >... | reverse complement strand
TCACTATGCCAAAGTATCTCCATTACTTAATGAACCGCTCAGTACGAGAACCGTACGCTGAGTGGTGTGAGAGCCTCAACGTGGTGAGTTTTACTCACCACGTCGGGCTACTCGATTATGGGCTTTTAATCCCCTTCAAAGCTTTTATTAGTATAACACTTATGAAAGCAAAAAAGATCAAAACACCTATTAATGAGGCATAAAACTTCCAATTATATATGCCTGCCGGAATTCCTTTATTAAGGAAAATAACAGAAGACCAAATTAGCAAACCTATATTTATTATTAATGCAATAATATTCTTATCCATAATTAACACGCTGCAGCAGCTCCTGAAAGTCCCCCTGATATGCCACCAACAATTCCTCCAGCAACTGTACCAAGTAGTGGTATCACAGAACCAGCGGCAGCTCCTCCTAGTGCTCCTAAACCTGCGCCTCCCACAATTCCAGCAGCACATTTACCCCAACTACTCCACCATCCTTGAACTCTTCCATTTTCACTTGACGCAGAACTAAATAGGTCCAAGTTATTAGCAACAAAGTCTAAACTAACTTTATAAGAGACAATATACATTAGAATAAAATCTTTATCGTTTGTATCTAATGTTTGATTAGAAAAATACTCAAATCGTTCATCAAGAAATAATTGAAATTCCGATAAGGACGAATAATCGGATAAAGCTGAAATTATTCCTTCGACACTTTGTTGTTGAAAGGTGGTTAATTCATTGTTTACTCTTCCATTAGATGATGACACATTATTGAAAGAATTTAAGAAAGCACTAAACCCATCAGACTCTTTTCCGTAAAGAATTTCAGCAGCATTTACAACTGATCCCTTATCCGAGAAGTTGGAATTTCTATCACGCAACTGAGAAGCAACTTGATTGAAATCATTTTCAAGTGTTTTGCTGAGTTGTTCATACCTTGCCAAAGACAATTCAGGTTGTGTTAGAGTTGCCTCTTCAGTACATGACGTTACAATCAACAATCCTGTAAGAAGTAATAAACTGTTTTTAAATAAATTTTTCATTTTTATAGTTAATATCTATTCATCGCACCTACCATAATTTAGGAGTGGTCGGTACTTGCAATATGCCTTCAATAGGAATCTTCCCATTGACTTCTCCCGTTGCAGACCTCTTTCATGTTGATTCATTAGGATTTCTTTTTTAACGCCAAAAAGTGGCTTCTTTATCCTCTGAACGTTACTACTCATTGCCCATAACATCCAGCTACTGTGACAAAAGGTCACGATAGCCCCGTTATGTCCTCACGAATCTAATGGATTGCTGATGCCAAACAAAGGTTGAGGCAATGAGAATTTAAATGGATAAATCATCCCTCACTTCCCCAACAACTCATCAATCGAATCATACGATACAAAGTGATAATTAGGTCGAGCCTTCGCATAAATCGCTTTCGCCATTTCCTTCCCTTCGTCTGTCAGGATTAATGCTTTATACAGTGGCATTAGAAATTTCCTTCGTCCAGTGTTGATCAGAAATTCTTCTAATCGAGCATAAGCAGGCGTGTACTGATGGGTGATGGATTGCTCCAACCATGCAGCTAGTACTTCTGAATTTCCGCTCTTCGTAAATCCAAAAGCTTTGTCCAATTCCGCCATCTTGTCCACCGATAAGTCAGATGAAATCGCCCGCACAAAATGTAGCCATTCGTGCGAAGACCAATTATCAGTGGTTAATTCCGCAGCAGACGTGCCATCAATAAAGGCGATCATTTGCTGCGCTACCAGATCAAATTTATCAGAGCTGGGTTGTGGCGCATCAGCGGGAAGGCCGGGCCCATAAATCCATGCTTCCACATTGTCCCGATCCATGTCGATCTCGTTGGCTCGGTACAGTTTGTCCTCCAATTGAAGAATGAATTCTTCAGTCGTCATTACCTTGAAGGCATTGGAGGTGAAGTAGTCTTTTAAGAACACATCAAATTTTTCTCTCCCTACCAGCTCTTCCTGACTTCTGAGGAATAAGTATCCTTTGTCGTACGCAATGGAAGTCATACCATCATCGGGATTTCGTCCGGCGAGCGCTAATTTTAGATGTGTGTCCACAGCGTTTCCACCCTCAGTCATTTCAGCTATCTCTTGCTTCAATCCTTGATTCGAAAGTGTAGCCAGCATTTCAGAATAGTCTCTGCCATACACTTCCTCCATGATCCGCTGTTCGAAGTAAACCGTAAACCCTTCGTTCAACCAGAAGTCATCCCAAGTGGCATTGGTCACCAGATTGCCAGACCAAGAATGAGCTAACTCATGGGCAACCAAAGAAACCAAGGACTTGTCTCCAGCGAGTATAGTGGGAGTGGCAAACGTAAGTCTGGGATTTTCCATTCCTCCAAAAGGGAAGCTAGGAGGCAACACAATCAGATCGTAACGATCCCATTGGTATGGGCCATAAAGTCCCTCTGCTGCAGAGATCATCGCTTCCAAATCCTCGAATTCAAAGGCAGCTGCTTCTATCACGGAAGGTTCGGCGTACACACCGGCTCGCTCACCGATCTTTCGAAATTCAAGATCGCCAACGGATAATGCCAGCAAATAGGCAGGGATTGGCTGCTCCATTTTGAAAAAGTAAACACCATCTTTACTTTTTTCAGTTGGGTTTTCTGCGCTCATTAGCGCCATAAGATTTGAGGGCACTTTTACTTTGGCATTGTAGGTAAAGCGAATGCCTGGTGAATCCTGAATGGGCACCCAGCTTCTGGCCAGGATGGCTTGCGATTGAGTAAAAAGGAAAGGGGCTTTTTTGTCAGCGGTTTGCACCGAATCTAACCATTGCACGGCTTCTGCAGTAGGTGAGGTGGTATACTGAATGGATACGCTTTCTACCTCGGGCGTAATGTCAATGGTCAAGGAACGACCCAGATCATCGTCTTCTTCACCAAGGGCAAAGTTGAACGATTCTCCACTTGCTGATGTGACACTTTCGATGTTTAGCGCCTTGGTGTCCAGAACCAGTTTGGTTGCCGCGGCACTATTGGTCAAAAACAAAGTAGCTGTGGCGCGTAGGGTCTTCGTTTCAAAATCCAAGTTTGCATCCCAGTCCAAATGTTTCACTTTTGATTCGTTTGGGAGCGCATAGCTGTGTACATCCACGGCCATTTTGGGACCTAGTTCATCTTTCATTTTTTGAGTGGTATTGGTGCAGGCCCAAACAAAGGGCAGGAGCGTAAGTATATATTTTGCTTTCATTTTAGATAGATTAATGAGTAGGTCTTAAGATTCGAAACTGGACGGCCAAAGTAATAGATTTGGATGAGAGTACAAGCCTGAGGTTATGATCGATGATCAATTAAGCTTCCAACTATTTAGCGTATGAATCAATCACCTCGACCATTGCTTCTTGACATACCGGACAGAAATAATTAGTTCTGGTAAACATGATGCAATTAACGGAGGATCGATAGAGACCAGAGGAAGCATATCCTGCTCCCTCAAAAGCTCCCACTTTACCTGCATACCCACTGTTCTCAAGATAAGTCTGCACTTCCTTGCCTCGGTTAGTGCTTCGTGCGTCATAATCGGCTTTCGCGCTTATCACTTCGTCTTCTGAAGCTCCGTTCTTTTGGAGCATCATTATGTTTTCGTTTAAATCTGCTCTCTGCGCTTGCCATATTAGATCCACACTGTCGTATTCAGCTTTTGGCCATTGAGTTGGAATTTCGATTCCCTCGGTAAGTAGATGTTTCCATTTGATATTCTCAGGGTCTTTCAATGCCGTAATATTTGGTTCGGCCGGCTCATAATCAGGCGAATAAAAGTCGTTGTAGGAAGTGGAAGAAGTATAGTATTCGTCAGCTAATCCGAAAAATGAATGGCCAAATTCGTGCACCATCAAGTAGTCGCTATTGATATTGTCAGAAGTAAATACACAATAGAAATTGTAAATACCTCCACCGCCATAGCGCGTATGATTGACCATGATGTAGAGGGCGTCATACTGTACGTGTCCGGCAATATCTCGGAGTGATTTGTTATCCTCGGTTAAAGCATATCGCTCTGACCCCATCGTGTTGAAAGAAACATTTACTGCTGTGTTCTTGTCAATTCCAGCTCTGGGCTCATCGATTCCACTGTCTTCTGATGGTTTGAGTACGCCACGAACATTGAATTTTTCTTTGTTGGATTTACACGGCTCGGCTCGGAAGAATATTTCAGTAAATCTTTCTAGATCGTCCTGAAATTTTTGATCCTCTTCGGCTGTGTAACCGTCTCCAATGATGACAATATCTGCCCTTACTTTTGAATCACCGTTATTCAGGCTTGTATAGATTTTGACTTCAGGATCAACCGCCTTCTTTTGCACGGTTTCAGAATTAATTTCTGTTCTAAAAACTTCTTCAAGGATTCCCTTTTTGTTTCGTTTCTCCAAAGCAAAAATGACCGTGGATTTGGGGAAGGGAATGATGGCTGATTCATGAAATTGTTTGGATTGACCAGCAATAGCCGGGGTACTCACCTGGTACTCTTTGAAGAAGCTATCGAACCCCTTTGAATAGATCAGCTCTCCAGATTCGAGATCATAGATTTTATAATAATAGGCGCCATAATTCAATTGATCAATTAGATTTCTCACACTTCCTCCCCATCCCTCGTATTGATAAAGTTCGTCAATTTCGACGGTCTCAGATTTGGCATCACCCGTATGGAAATAGTCGATGCGTAGCGTCCCATCAACAAAATATTGGTTGAAAGGAGAGGCGGCTTCTTGCTGGCATGAGAAGGTCAGAAGGAGTAATCCAAGGCTTAAGGTTCTATGGGCTTTCATCTCTTGTAAATTAACTATGGGTGTGAGGATAAAATTATCCCTCAATTTACTAAATGGTCATTGATAACGAGCTTATTGGACTAGGTAAATACCATCAAATCAGGCGCTACAAATTCCTTCCTTGCCTTATGATCAGCAAACACATTGAAGCTGTAGTGTGCATCTAGCAAATCTTTGAAGTTGGTGATTAGCCGTGGAAATTCCCGGATAAAATCTGTGAAATTATCTGAGGTTGATTTCTGCATGAAATGATAAACAGCTTTCACCGCAGCTATTGTTACAGTGGTGTTGAATTTGTCAGCTTCTCCATGATGTGTCGCGAAGCGATTGATCTGCTCACACATATTTTCTTCTGCTTTTCTTAGGCCATACTTCTGGATATGGATGTAAGCCAGTCGAATATGTGCGGTGTGGGAGAATAGGGTTGGCCGGAGTGTGAGATTGGCAAATTACTCCTCGAATTCTGGATCTGTTAGTTGGGAGAGGGTTTTGAGAAGCATGGTGTAAAGGTAAAATTTCAATCCGCAACGATCAAATTTAAAACCCAAGGCTGAGAGTCAGGCTTGGGTTTTAATTGAATTTGGAAAACTTTAAGCTTCCATGAGCTTCTCCCTCAACACTTCCAACTCTCTCTTTCTAGGTATCTGACACCTGTTCAAATCCCAGCGTGTGACAAGGAAGCCCAGAATAGAAGCACCAACGATCACCAAGATTTGCCACAAAGAAGCTTCACCTTGCAAGATCCGAACAACCATTGGAATTGCTACTGGCAGAATCATCCACCAGATAAATGTGCGTGCTCTGAATACTTCATTTTGTACATTGGAGATCGCACGATCCAGTTCACCCAACATATCTCTATCAAATTGTCGATCTTTTCGTAACCTTCGTATTCTTCCAATCAGAACATATACACCCATCAAGAGCATGCCAGCAGCAGCCATCATGTTGTAGGTAGTTGGAGTCTTTATGAGCAACAGGATGCTCGCAGTAATCACGGCTATGCCCATAAGCCCAAATTCGTTCATATTAGCTGTGCGCTCAGCTCTGTTGCCTTTCGCTTTGATTCTTCCACGTAGCGCATCTTCATCAATCGCATACATGGTTTGCTTCGTTTGTTCGTCCCAAATTTTTTTCATTTCGTCAAATTCCATTTTAAGTGCGTTTATGCTTTAATTAAAAATGTCAGGAAATAAACTGCATTTCCATCTCTTTATTTGTTCCGGCTATGCTGGGATTGTATAGCAAGGTGCTTTTTGATCCTGTGGATCTTCACCCCGATATTACTTTCGCTAATGCCCAGCAGGGTGGCCATTTTCTTATAGCTGAACCCCTCCAGCAAAAGCAACGTGAGTGAGCGGTCGATTTCATCAAGGGTAGCGATCTCGTCATACAACCAAGCCAAGCGTTCATCCATTGGATTGTCTTCAATAAGGATGTGCTGGATCTGGTCAAGTGATTGATGTGCATCATGCTTACGTTCCTTCGTCGACCATTTGATGGCCGTATTCAGCGAGATGCGGTAAAGCCAGGTTGTGACAGCCGATTCTTGTTTGAATTTGGGGATGGAACGCCACACTTGCAAACTGATCTCCTGAAACAAGTCGTCCTGATCCTCAGAAGTGAATGCATAAGCTCTCAAAACCTTAAAGAGCAACGCCTTGTGTTGGCTTAGCCAATTGTTGAAAATGTGTTGTTGTTCGCTTTCTTTCATTTTGTGGATTACTCAACTACACTAGTACCGCATTTTGAATATTTCTTACAAGTTGAAGGAATTTATTTAGTCTTCTTGCTAACCTTACTTCGGAATCTGAGCTTCTAAAATGAAAATGACCCTTCGTACGTATGATCTCAAGCTGAAACATACCTTCAAAATCGCCCATGACCAGCGAGATATTCAAAAGACACTGATTTTGGAGTTGGCCCATGAGGGAATCAGTGGCTATGGTGAAGCAACAGCAAGCAACTATTACGGCTATTCGATTGATGGAATGGTCGAAATACTAGAATCCCATCGAGATGAAATCGAGAAATATACTGGGATGAATCCGGAAAAATTCTGGGAAGAAATGAAATCAAATCTTTCATCCAACTCATTTGCCCAATGTGCGCTCGATGTAGCGGCACATGATCTTTTTGGAAAAATGAAAGGTCAGCCACTTTATCGAATCTGGGGAACGAACCTTTCTGCGATCCCAACAACCAATTACACCATCGGTATTGACACGATTGAAAAGATGGTCGAAAAGATGGGTGAGTTTCCTTGGCCGATGTACAAGATCAAGTTAGGGACCAGTGAAGACTTGGGAATCATCATCGCTCTTCGCAAGCATACAGATGCGGTGTTCCGTGTGGATGCCAATGGTGCGTGGGGAATAGAGGAAACCATCAACAATTCCAGAGCACTGAAAAAGATGAATGTCGAATTTATTGAACAGCCCATGCGGGCAGCTAACTGGGTCGGGATGAAGGAAGTCTTTGCGAAAAGCGAACTCCCATTGATCGCTGATGAAAGCTGTGTGACCGAAGAGTACGTGGAGAAGTGCCACAACTATTTTCATGGAGTGAATATCAAGCTTATGAAATGTGGCGGGTTGACACCTGCCAGACGAATGATATCCAAAGCTAAATCTCTTGGAATGAAAGTGATGGTTGGATGTATGACTGAATCTTCGGTGGGAATTTCGGCCATTTCTCAATTGTTGCCTGCACTCGATTATGTGGATATGGATGGAGCTGTATTGATTTCAAATGATATGGCCGAAGGACCGAAATTGAAAAACGGCCAAATCATGATGCCTGATGGAAATGGAAGTGGGACGAGGTTGTTAAGTAGGCTTAAAACCGCTGACTAAGTGTAACCGATACCCATCGGTGACTAGTCGCTCCAATATTTTCGCGAGATCTTTTGTAATAAAGAACCGATAAATCAAATGACGACCAGGCAAACAAAGCACCGATACGGATTTGAGAAACCCATGGGACTCGCTCTTCGGTATGAACCGACTCTTTGCCAATAAAATTACCTTCAATTGTACTATTGTATGCTACATATTCGGGCCCAAAGGCCAGGAATAGTATGGTCTCCTGGGTTTGTTGCGATTTCTTCTTTTTATGCCCAAGATTTCCCCCATACTGTACGGATTCATTCAGCGGTTTGAATTTGCCAATCCGAAGCATCACCTCCTGTCGTGCATAAGAGAAGGTAGTTCCAGCGGCCAGATTTGACTCGGAGAGAATTTCAAGATTTCCGGCTTTCACTACAAGATGTGCGTATTTGAAATAGCCATTTATTATGGGAGCATCATTGATTTGATAGTCCCACCCTTCCGGCGTGCCAAATCCAAACCACTTGTGCCACTTGGTTTGGATGGGGCCAGCCAGCGAATACTTACCCATTCCGCCAAGCTCCAGGCTGTATTCAAGCACATTCGTTGGGGCATATTCTGTAATCATACCCGTGGCAGAAAAATTTCCCGCATACGGGCGGTCAAATTGCGCCACATCTGTCAGGCTGATGCTGCTTGGTGTGAAAATCCGATGGTTCAACGAAATGCTTTTTACTTTCTTGAAGGCCTTGGTCGTATCCACCACTCGGTAGCGTACATAGATGCCTTGTGAATAATATTGATCCAAATACAAGTCTAGCGTGTAGGCGTCATTGTCCAGCTGTAGCTGAAATTCCTGATCAAGATATCGACCATCTTGAGCCATGCTGAAAATTGCTAAAGAAAAAAAGAGGGGTAAAAATATCAGGCGCATTATACTTGCTTCAAATTCGGCGGCAAGAAAGAACAATGGAAGGATTTTTAAAAGAGAAACTGCAAGAAAGGAAGGAGAAAGGGCTTTTGAGAACGCTCGCTGAGCAAGGGGGTTTGGTTGATTTTTTGTCCAATGACTATCTTGGCTTGGCAAGAAGCGAAGAACTCTTTGACCGAATCAATGCCAGGATTGCCAGTGAAGGATTCTCTGCAAACGGAGGAACCGGTAGTCGGCTATTGTCGGGCAATCATTTGGCATATGCACAGCTCGAAAAACAGCTATCTCATTTATTTCGATCGGAGGCTACCCTCGTTTTTAACTCCGGATATGCGGCCAACCAAGGGCTAGTTGCCGCAGTAGCAGGGAAGGGAGATACGATTATTTACGATCATTTATCACATGTTTGTCTGAAAGAAGGTGCATGGTTGAGTCAGGCAGAAAGTTGGAGTTTCAAGCACAATGATCTCCATGATATGGCGACAAAGATAGCGCTGGCTAAGGGGCGAATTTTTGTGATCACAGAATCTATCTTTTCGATGGATGGTGATGAGGCACCTTTAGAAGAAATCATCGGCCTCTGTAAAAAGCACAATGCCCATTTGATTGTAGATGAGGCACACAGTACGGGGACATTTGGGGAAGCGGGTTCTGGTTGGCTGTGTGAGAAAGGGTTGGAGCAGGACGTGTTTGCTCGGGTGTACACATTTGGCAAGAGCATGGGCGTCCATGGGGCGTGTGTGGCAGGCTCTCAGGTGTTGATTGATTATCTGGTAAATTTTGCACGATCGTTTGTTTACTCCACCTCACTGCCACCTCATTCAGTGATTTCAATAGAAGAATCCTTCCGACATCTGGCTGATCACCCCGAGCTTCAAGAACAATTGAAATCGAGAATTGATTTGTTCAAATCGCACGTGAGGACGGCTTCCAATTCATCCATCCATCCTGTGATGATCCCCGGAAATAGTGAAGTCCGAAAAGCCGCAAGTAAACTGCGAAATGAGGGTTTCAGTGTGCGACCTATCATGGCGCCTACAGTAAAAGAGGGTACAGAGCGATTGAGAATTTGCTTGCATGCCTTCAATAGTAATGAAGAGATTGCTCAACTCGCCACCTCTCTGAAACGATTCGTTTAATATGTACGTATAGAATTTGTATATTTGTACGTATAAATAAATTCTTATGGACGCTAAACTCACATTGAAGCTGGATGCAGAAGTGATTATTTTGGCCAAGGAGTACGCCAAGGAACAGAATCGAAGTTTGTCTCGCATAGTAGAAAACTACCTGAAATTGCTGGCCTCTAGGGAAATGGATAACAACAAGGAAATTGAAATCACCCCTTTTGTAAAAAATTTAACACAAGGAGATGGTTCATTAATACCACCAGATTATGATTACAAAAAAGGATACGGAGACTATTTGGACGAAAAACACAAGTGAAGAATATTGTTTTTTTAGATACCAATGTGGTTATTGATGCCCTCTCGTATCGACCCCCATTCGGAGAGGCTGCTTCCGCCATTTTTTCGTTAGCCGATTCAAAGAAAATTCGACTTTCCGTTTCTGCCGTGACCTTTACTACCGCCGACTATGTCTTGTCGAAACATTATGGACACGATGTGACGATCTCCAAATTAAGACGTTTCAAGACTCTCTGTAAGATTGTCGCCCTTGATCAGGAAATTACAGAAAAAGCACTTGATTCAGAATTTGTCGATTTTGAAGACGCTGTTCAATATTATTCAGCTTTGAACGGTAGTGCTGAGATTATTATCACCCGAAACACTAAAGATTTTGTTGCTTCCAGTTTGCCAGTTATTGATCCAGTCGGTTATCTCAAATCCCTATGAACCACTTCATCACAGCCATAGGAACAGATAGCGGCAAGACCCTGGTAGCCGCCATCATCACGGAGATGCTTGGATGTGGCTATTGGAAGCCGATTCAGGCAGGCGAGCCACGAGATACAGCTGCTGTGGAGTCGCTGGTTTCAAATCCAGATTGTGCGTTTTTTCCTGAGGGAATTTTTCTTCAAACTCCGGCTTCTCCTCACTACTCAGCACGAGTAGATGGAGTGCATTTATCTGCTGAAAAATTTGAATTGCCTAGCAAAAACGAATTGGTGATCGAAGGAGCAGGAGGCCTGCTGGTGCCAATAAATGATCTGGAAGTAATTGGAGATTTGATACCAAAATTTAATGCAGAAGTTATTCTTGTCGCAGACCTGTACCTTGGTAGCATCAATCACACATTACTGACTATCGAAGAATTGAAGCGGAGAAAAATCTCTGTCAAGGGCATCATTTTCAATGGCGAGCGTAATCTGGCTTCTGAAGAAATCATTTTAAAGAAATCTGGATATCGCTGTTTGCTCAAATTGCCAAGGTTGGAGATTGTGAATAGAGAGGCGGTTAAATTGCAGGCCGTAGAACTAGAAAAAAACTGGAAATGAGTAGGAGTGAAGTTGACAATCAAAACATCTGGCATCCGTTTGGACCGCTGCAAGGAAAAGAGCGCTTGCTTATAGAGAGAGGAGAGGGGCCTTATTTAATCACCCCTGATGGACAAAGAATTCTCGATGGAGTCTCATCGTGGTGGGTGAATCTTCACGGGCATGCCAATCCCATCATTGCCAAAGCCATTGCCGACCAGGCGCAAAAATTGGAGCAGGTGATTTTTGCAGGATTCACACATGAGCCAGCCATCCAACTTTCTGAGAACCTGCTTTCTGTTCTGCCAGATAATCAATCTAAAATCTTCTTTTCTGACGATGGGAGCACCTCCGTGGAGGTTGCGCTCAAACTTGCGATTCAGTATTGGCACAACCGTAGCGAACCGAGAAGGAAAATCATAGCCATTGAAGGTGCCTACCACGGCGACACATTTGGTGCCATGTCTGTGGCGGATCGAAATATGTTTTCAGAACCGTTCGATTCTCGTTTGTTCGAGGTGCAGTTTATTTCTTTCCCTGCCAAAGATGGACGGAATATGATTGATGCATTTGAGAAACTGTGCGATACCGATACGGCGGCCTTTATTTTTGAGCCGCTCGTTCAGGGTGCGGCGGGTATGCGCATTTACGATAGGAATATTTTGAATGAATTGATGCAGATAGCCGCCAAGCATAAGGTGGTCACAATTGCCGATGAGGTCATGGTCGGATTTTACCGAACGGGCAAATTCTTCGCTACGGATCATCTCGATCATCAACCCGATTTGTTCTGTATGTCCAAAGGTCTGACGGGTGGATTTTTGCCGATGGGGATTACCTCAGTTAGCCAACGCTTGGTGGAGGAATTTGATAATGACAAACTAGATAAGACTTTCTGGCACGGACATTCTTACACCGCCAACCCACTCGCTTGTGCTGCAGCCAATGCTAGCTTTGCCTTACTTACTTCGAGCGAATGTCAAACTCAGATAAAGAGGATCTCAGATTCCCATTCGGAGTTTGTCAAACGAATGAGTGGACACGAGCGGTTGGATAAAATCGCCTCTTTAGGGACAATTTTGTCCATGACAATTAAGACCGAAGACGCTGGATACACCAGCTCCATTCGAGATGAAATGTATGACTATTTTCTTGAGCGAAATATTCTTCTGCGGCCACTTGGAAATGTTCTGTATATGTTGCCACCCTATGTGATTAGTGAGGTGGAGTTGGATCGGGTGTATGGTGAGATTGCGAATTTTTTGAATAGGTGAGGCTCGAGGAGCAGGATATAAGCCTACGAGAACTCACTTGCAGAATGGAGGAGAGTTTGTTACTTTGTAGTTAAATGAATATGCCAAATATAAAAAATGAGCTGCATCAAATGATTGATCAGATCGGTGATGACAAGGTGTTAGGAGCCGTACATACTTTGTTATCCAATCAGGCGGTTGCTTATTCTATCGATGGTCTCTCACTTAATCAAGTGGCTTTTGAGGAAATGATTGATGAAGGAGAAGAAGATATTAAAAAAGGAAAAGTTCATAGTCCCAAAGAAGTAAAAATCCATTTTGATCAGAAAATGAATGGAAGACCTTAGGGTAATCTGGTCGGCCAGATCACTCAAGGATTTGGACAGTGCATACGATTTGCTAGCAGAACATTCCCGTCAAGCTGCCAATCTCATTGTTGAAACTATTTTGGAAAGAGTTGCCCAAATCGAGAAGTTTCCAGAATCAGGCCCTTTAGAACCGAGCCTTATCCACAGAAAAAATGAGCATCGCTATCTGCTAAGTGGGCATCATAAAATCATTTATAGAATCGAAAAGCAAACAGTGCTTATAATCCGAGTATTTGACACTAGGCAAAATCCAAATAAATTAAAATAGAGAGTGATTTTGACTGTTGTCTTGAAACCATTCTTGTCTGCCAAATGGCTATACTCATCCTTGACAATAAAATCATAACCAAACAATGATGACAGCAAAATTGTTGTCAAAAAGGATTAACCCAGCGCCTGCACCTGTTGCTTAATCAAGTGACCAGGCACTACGCCTGATTGTCTCCATTTGATTTCACCTTTCTGGAATAGAATCAAGGTAGGAATACCCTGAATCCCGTACTTGGCGGATACGGCCTGATTCTTATCTACATCTACTTTGATGATCCTGACTTTACCTCCCAGCTCTTGCTTCGAGGCTTCCAGTATAGGCGCCATGGTTTTGCATGGGCCACACCAGTCTGCGTAGAAGTCTACCAGCACAGGCTGATCTCCATTGATGATTTCATTGAATTTGGACATTAGGCTATAAAACCGAAATAGGTAAAAAGAGTTCCCAACGGAAGGGTAACTAATAATATCAACCAACGAAAATATTCGGCCTGAAGAAGTGGGCGGTAAATGATCATCTTCGTTGGGAATAGTAGCAATAGTACCCCCTTGATCGTGCCGATCCAGCCAATAAGCGTGATCAGAATAGTCCAATCATTTGTGAGTATGTTGTGAAAGCTCAGGATTGAAACCCCAATCCCAACGGCTATCATTCCGGCAAGAACCATGTAGCTTGTAGTATCCAATAAATCCAAAATAACCTTTTTGTAGTTCTTCCAATTCAAAAGAACGCCAACACCAAATGACAAATAAATAACACCAAGAATCCGAGCAGTTAAAATAGATGTTTCCATGGCTAAATGTTTTCGGCAATGTACTAATGGACCTGACTTCTGTCAATGAGATTTGTTAGTGGGAATGGTGATTCTGTGAGGCTCTTTATTTCCCATTTCAGTCTGCCGTCTCGTTTTGCTCTATTTCTGGGATTAATTGCAAAATCAGATAAGGCGGTATATTTGAAGGAAGCAAACCATAGGGTAAATCAAAATATTTATGATAAATGGATAACTCAAGAGTTTATAAAATGAAATTTTTTGGGGTCTACCCTCATTACATCACCAAGGCCGAGAAGAAGGGGAGAACCAAGGAAGACGTGGACACAATCATCTTTTGGCTTACCGGATACGACCAAAAGGCACTACAGCGAATCCTTGATGATAAGACTGATTTTGAAACCTTCTTCAGAGAAGCGCCACTACTCAACCCCAATGTCACCAAAATCACGGGTGTTATTTGTGGCTATCGTGTGGAAGAAATCGAAGACAAACTAATGCAGAAAATCCGCTATCTGGATAAGCTGATAGACGAATTAGCCAGAGGCAAAAAGATGGAGAAAATATTAAGGGAATAACCAGACCTGATTATCTTGTAGCCATGATGACTCTACTCAAACGCGCTCGATTAAACTATTTTAAAGACAAAGGTTTTGCCAAGTACCTTCTCTATGCCGTTGGAGAAATCATATTGGTAGTCACCGGAATTTTGATTGCCCTGAATGTCAACAACTGGAACAATCAAGAAAAGCTATCAGAGCAAAGCATGAACCAGCTTTTGGCCGTTCAGAATGAGTTACTTGAAAATTTAGAACTAGCAAAAACCATAATACTAGAAAGTGAAGATAAAGATGCTTCATGTAACATGGTCTTATCAGACACACTTGAATACGAGGATTATAGTTCAGGTGGTTCATGGAAAATGAGGGGTCTCTTATGGAACGTAAGCCAGTTTAATCCAGTAAAAGGCTCGTTTGAAATTTTTTCATCGAATCGGGAGAATCATGACGAGTCCTTTGACCCCATTCTAGAAAAATTAAACTACCTGTATACTTCCCATTATGATAATATCATGCTCACCAATGAGGCCTTGATCAATAGCTACGAAGAAGAGAGACAAAACTTGCAACGAAACCACGAATGGTACTGGAAAGTCATGAATTCTCCGGGTTTTTTTGATAAAGACCATATTGAGTATATGCTCACCGATCCTTTTTATAAAAATAAGGTCAGTTATATGAGCCAAATGGTGCGGAGTATGTACGGATATAGCAATCAATTCAAATTGATCGCTGAACAGGCCATAAGAGACATTGATAAGATAACCAACCAGCCAGAGCGTGAAAGCACGGCCCTTTACCAGGTGGAAGCCCGGTCATCAGATCTGTACCTGGGTGAATTTGAGCATGAAGGAGATGATAAATGTTGGATTGTGATGAAAAAAGATTCTTCCTATCACTTTGTATTTCGTTCCGACACTTTTGCTATTCAATTTGAAAACAGCACGAACTTCTATCATTTCGATTACCCAGAGATATTCTTTGAATACAAGTTTTCAGAAAATCTGTCGAAGCTGACATATATGAGAGCGACAAGGGAAACGTACACGTTCGATCGAGTTAAATAGCGAGATTGCTTCGCTGCGCTTGCAATTCTACCTCTCATTCTGGTAGTAGATCTTGTAAAAATCCCCTTTTTCATCGGCACCCTTTTCTATCTTGCTTCGATCCCCGTGGATGTACACATGGAAGTTCTTATCCAGCTTTAAAACGCTCTTAAAAATCCGTGCTTGCTTTTTCACAGATTGCGGGGCAATATCAAACTCCGGGGCTATGGTCACTTCATTGGTTTGCTTGTATGAATCGCCAAATGTCTTAAACGACTTGATCGCTTCTACGTCTCCCAAGACGGTGTTTTCAAATTCTGACTCGTTAAATGTGTCGTTGCTTTTAAAGAAATCCAAGGACTTATTCAGCAATTCGATCTGGTCCGTTTTTTCTACGTCAAATTCATTCGGCATTTGATCGGTGATGTAGGACTTGGTCATTTTTAGGAAATTATTCGTGCTGTTCACGTGATCTTGCTTTGGGCGATGCTGGATAAAGTCCTGTTGCCAATAATCCGTTTCCTTGGAATTGCTATCTATGACCAGGATGGTGTACGGCTCATCATCGAATAAAATCAGACACCCTTTCTCCGGCTTCTTACTCCCGAGTCCTTGACGGAAATTTGCTTCAATACTGCCATCATTTGTAGATGTCTCAATGAACCCTTCCTTCTGCTCAAACTTATAAACCCCCAAGCCCTGTAGGTAGTTGCCCCCAACCCGAATGCCGTCGAATCTCGCAATAAACAAATCGCCATCACTTATGTTTGGGTGGGTGGATACCGAGACTAAATGCTGATGGATCTTCTTTGACTGTTCTAGAAAATTCTTGTCATCAAAGATGTCTTTTGCAATATTGAAAAGGACGTTGTAATTCAACTCCACATGATGATCAAACTCGAACGTCTCTGCGTGAGAGACGAACGGCTTCAATAGCAACTTCCGTAAAGTGATCACCTCATCTGCGCTGGCCGAATCACTTAGGCTTGTGCTAATGCCTGACTCCTTTTCTTCTTGAGAAACGTGCTGGAAGCTGACTTCTCTTGTTATGGCCTTTTCGATATCTATCATGGTGGACAAAAGTAGGGTAGAAAGTAGATTGAGGGAAAGCGAATATCAAATTGCCGTAATTGCGAGTGAGGAACTGCTTGTTCCGTGTTTTCGGGAAACGCGGCAATCTTGGACATGGGATCAAGATTGTCTCCCGAAAGAGCGGCGCAGGCTGTACCTCTGCAATGACGCTAAAGAACCTAAATCTTACGGTCACACATTTTTGTACATCAAACAATTGCGGCAATTTTGAGCATCGGAATATTCGCCAGAAGACCAATATACATCCAACAACGAAATGTTCGTAATCGCCCATAGAGGAGAATCAACTGACGCAATTGAAAATTCATTGTCCTCGATATCCGTCGCTTGGGAACAAGGCGTACGGGCGGTGGAAGTGGATGTGCGACTCACGCGAGATAATCAGATCGTGGTAATTCATGATGCACACACGGGTCGTGTGACTGATCAAAAAAAGGTCGTGCGCACGTCCACCTTAGAAGAGCTAAGGACCCTCTCATTGAAATTGGAGGATAAGAAGGCGGAAGAAAATGAACGCATTCCTACCCTGTCTGAAGTCTTACAAACCATGCCTGATGGACGGAGACTAATTATTGAGGTCAAGTCAGGCAAGCGAATAATCCCTCATTTGGTTGCCCTCCTACAGGCATCTGCCCTTGAAAAGGATCAAATTGAAATCATCTGTTTCAACAAACAGGTGCTGTCCAAGCTCAAGATTCTTCTGCCGATGTACCGGATGTTCTGGCTGCTGGATTTGGATTATCGGTGGCCACATTGGTTGTTGTTCATTCGACCCAATAAGCTGGCCAGATCGGCACAGCGCATGGGATTGGATGGTGTAGATGTATGGGCTGGCAAAATGCTCAATAAAAAATTTGTACAGGAATTCAAAAAAATAGGACTCTCTGTATACGCCTGGACGGTCAATGATGTGGATCAGGCGTTGGCTTTAAAAGAGGCTGGAATAGACGGACTTACCACGGACAGGGCTTCTTGGATGGTTGCGCAATTCAGAAAAATTCAAAAATCCAAAACGGCCATCATCGCCATACATGGGCTGGGCAATAAACCAGCCAAAGAACAGCTTGAAAAATGGTGGATACAGGCCATCAGAGAAGGCTTTGTCGGGACTGAGAATGAAGGTCTGGATTTTGAATTTAAAATGGTCTATTGGGCAGATTTGGTCTACGAAAGACCTCTTGGGTTAGATGAAATAGGCGAATTCAAACTGCATGAAGATTATCAGCCAGCCCCGGGCACACAGGAATCAGAAGATCATTCGGTGCGATTGAAAGTCATGTCCTTTATAAGAAATCAGGTCAGTAGGATTTTCTTGAATGACGACTATTCATTGAATTACGAGGGACTGACCGATGTGATCATGAAAAGATACTTCCGTGATTTTGACGTCTATTTCGAGCGCAAGCAAACAGGGTTTTCTATACGTGAGCTTATCATGCAACGCGTAATTGACTCGATATCCACCTATTCGGATCGTAAAGTGATGGTCATTGGTCATTCCATGGGGTCAATCATTGCTTATGACACCCTCAACAACAGATTGGAAGATCACCTGATAGACACACTTTGCACGCTTGGTTCTCCGCTCGGACTTCCAATTGTGCTAAATAAGATCGCCCTAGAAAATAACAAGTACTACGATAAGTTTAACAGGCTTCAAACTCCGAAAACGGTTGAAAATCAATGGTGCAATTTTTTGGATCCTTTGGATAAAGTGGCCTTTGACAATAACCTAGCCGATGATTTTAGCTCCAATGCCCATGGGGTTAAGCCTATCGATCATTTGGTGACGAACGATTATGTGAAGGATGATGAAGCAAATCCGCATAAGTCGTACGGATATTTGCGAACTAAGGAATTCTCACTTTTCCTGAGCGATTTCTTGACAAGCTGAGGTGTCGCTCCAAATCCTTTTCGAAAGGAGCGTCATGGCAAGTGAGGTACTGCTGATCTCATGTTTTCGGGAAACGCAGCAACCTCAGACTTGATTGCAAGATTACTTCCCCGAAATAACGGGGCAGGCTGTACCTCGCAATGACGGTAAGGGTTTTTAAGATTGCTTCGATTCCTCCGCAATGACGGTTAATTTTCAAGATGGCTGGAGCCTCGCATTAACGCACTTTACCAACTACTGACAAAAATCAGTTTTCTTCTTGCTATAATTCCTGCAACTAGTATTTTTATAAAAATTATCTTGCGCAATTATTAAATGAGTGTAATTATTCTACTTATCGGTTGCAGCCTAGCAGTTGCATTACTTTTTTTGGGCGCCTACATATGGGCGGCCAAATCTGGCCAATACGAAGATGATTATACACCATCAGTACGCATGCTATTTGATGACGAGCTAAACCAAGATCAATGTCAGACACCAACCAAATCCAGCGGGAAGAAAAAACCGGCTTAGAGACCTTTTATTACGACAATCAGATTGTCAGAATGTTCCTGATCGCTACCGTGATTTTTGGCGTGATAGGAATGACCGTGGGCCTTTGGGCAGCTCTTCAGTTGGTCATACCCGAGCTTAATCTCGGACTTCAATACACCACTTTCGGTCGTATTCGTCCACTACACACCAATGCAGTCATTTTTGCATTTGTGGGGAATGGAATTTTCGCAGGGGTGTATTACTCCATGCAGCGATTGCTCAAGACCAGAATGTACAGCGACCTGCTAGGAAAAATCCATTTCTGGGGGTGGCAAACAATCATCCTGGCCGCAGTAGTTTCGCTCCCTTTGGGAATGACCACAGGCAAGGAATACGCAGAGCTTGAGTGGCCCATTGATATTGCCATTACACTTATCTGGGTGGTGTTCGGACTGAACATGATCATGACATTGGTCAAGCGTAGAGAACGACATATCTATGTAGCCATTTGGTTTTATCTGGCCACTTTCGTGACGGTAGCCTTGCTTCACATTGTGAACTCAGTGGAGCTACCTATTTCTTTTATGAAAAGTTATTCTTGGTACGCTGGTGTGCAGGATGCCTTGGTACAATGGTGGTATGGTCACAATGCCGTGGCGTTTTTCCTCACCACGCCCTACCTCGGACTGATGTACTATTTCGTGCCAAAGGCGGCCAACAGACCCGTTTATTCTTATCGACTTTCGATCATTCACTTTTGGGCACTCATATTTATTTATATCTGGGCGGGTCCTCACCATTTACTTTATACGTCCTTGCCAGACTGGGCACAATCACTAGGCGTGGCTTTTTCCATTATGCTGATTGCTCCCTCTTGGGGAGGAATGTTGAATGGCCTGTTGACCCTTCGTGGCGCATGGGATCGGGTACGAGAAGACCCTGTTTTGAAATTTATGGTTGTAGCGATTACGTGCTATGGAATGGCCACTTTCGAAGGGCCGATGATGTCACTGAAAAGTGTAAACGCCATTGCCCACTTCACGGATTGGATCGTGGCGCACGTACACGTGGGTGCACTTGGGTGGAATGGATTTCTGACTTTTGGAATGCTCTACTACTTGATTCCAAAGATGTATGGAACTAAATTATTCTCCTTAAAAATAGCCAACACCCACTTCTGGCTTGGCACGCTGGGAATCATATTCTACGCGCTTCCCTTGTACTGGGCTGGGTTTACTCAAAGCCAGATGTGGAATCAATTCAATCCAGAAGGCACGTTGGTTTATTTCAATTTCCTTGAGACGGTGACACAGATTTTGCCCATGTATTGGATGCGGGCATTTGGAGGCACACTCTACCTGACAGGCGCCTTGTTCATGGTGTATAACCTTTGGAAAACGGCCAAAGCGGGAAGCTTCATGAAAGATAGTAAAGCCGAGGCTGCTCCATTGTTGAAAGAATATAGCGCACCGAAGAATGGCCATTGGCATAGACGAATCTTTGAAGCAAAGCCACTTCGATTGACGCTTTTTGCTCTCATAGCTGTGGCCATTGGAGGTATCGTCGAGTTTGTTCCCGTTTTTCTTGTAAAAGAAAATATACCAACAATCGCAAGTGTCCAGCCTTACACTCCTCTTGAATTGCATGGACGTGATATTTATGTGAGAGAGGGTTGTTACACATGCCACTCTCAGATGATTCGACCGTTTAGGTCTGAGACTGCCCGATATGGAGAGTATTCCAAGGCTGGCGAATTTGTTTATGATTATCCATTCCAATGGGGATCAAAACGAACAGGGCCTGATTTGCATCGTATCGGAGCGAAGTATCCGGATAGCTGGCATTTTTATCACATGCTAGACCCAACAAGTATGTCGCCAGGGTCTATCATGCCGCCGTATCCATGGCTCTATGATCAGGACTGGGATAAGGAAATAACTGAAGTGAAAATCAGAGCCATGCAAACATTAGGTGTGCCTTATGCTGAGGGGTATGATCAGCAAGCCTTGGCAGATGCGGAGACACAGGCACAGGAGATTTCTGACAGGTTGAAGCAGCAGGATCAAATCGAGATGACCAAAGACGCGGAAATTATCGCATTGATAGCGTATTTACAGCGGATGGGAACTGATATAAATAAGGTAGCAGATTCAAACCAAGACTAATATGAAGTTGATAAAACACCACTTGGAGACAATCACGGGAATTGAAATTTTCCCACTTATCTCGTTCGTTATATTTTTTCTTTTCTTCACTGGACTTTTCATCTATGTATATAAAATGGATAAGTCCAAAATTAAAGAGATCACTAATATTCCCTTGGATTCTAAAGAAACAGAGCAATGAAGTCAATTAAGCAATCATTCATACTTATCGGGCTGATGATTTTGCCTGGATTATCTCAAGCACAAGATGGTGGTCAGCCTTTTTTAGAGCAATACCAACTGGAAATCACCATGACACTGGCTATAGTCATTTGCATAATTGCCTTATTGGCTTTGCTCGTTGCTTGGGGAGCCATGCGCTCGGTGATGGGAGCGAAAATGCGAGAAGAAAGTGGCGTAGAAGACACTTCGCTTATTCCGGCATTCGAGGGAGAAGAGCATCTTGGATTTTGGGGACGGCTTTGGAGTCGTATGAATTATTCTGGATCAGTGAGCGAGGAATCTTCTGTAGCAACTGAGCATGTGTATGATGATATTCGAGAATTAGACAACAAACTTCCACCGTGGTGGGTGTATCTGTTCTATATCACCATCATTTTTGCGGTGGTCTATTATATACGTTATGAGGTTATTGGATCTGGCCCTTCACAGGCGGAAGAATATGAGGAGGAAATGGCTGAAGCCGAGGCGGATGTTCAGACGTACCTTGCTTCATTGGGCAACTTGCTAGATGAGACCAACGTGACGTTAGCTACCGATCAGTCAGAGTTGGATGCAGGGAAGGTTATTTATGAAACCAGCTGTGCAGTATGCCACGTAGCAGATGGGGGTGGGGGCGTTGGCCCGAACTTTACGGACAAATATTGGGTCAATGGGGGAGATATGCCAGCCATTTTCACCACAATAAAATATGGAGTTCCTGCCAAGGGAATGATTGCATGGGAAGGCCAATTGTCTGCTCAGCAAATGCAGCAGGTAGCCAGCTACATTTACACCATGGAAGGGACTACTCCAGCGAATCCAAAAGAGCCGCAAGGCGAATTGTTCGAGCGAGAAGGTGCGGCCACTGTGGCCACCGTGGATTCGGAACCTTTGGAGGTCGCAACAGTTGTCGAACCCATAGCTGAAGAAGAAAGTGAGGCTGCTGCTGCTCCAACCGTTGAAAAGCCAAAGGCTGTAGAAAATCAGGTAGACCTGTCTGCAGGGAAAGCCACTTATGATATGCTTTGTGCTGCCTGTCATCTGGCAGATGGAGGAGGTATGGTTGGGCCAAACCTCACGGACAAGTATTGGATAAATGGGGGTGACATGGCATCCATCATTAAGGTAATTAATGAGGGCGTACCAGCGAAGGGGATGATTCCCTGGGCAGGGCAATTATCTGCCGAGAAAATCGAACAAGTGGCTGCCTATATCTATTCCCTGGAAGGGACCACACCAGCTACCCCAAAGGCGGCAGAAGGTGACATGTACGAACGACAGTAAAATGGACGCAAAGTAGAGCACATGCCTGTCGAACTAACTGATCTTTATGAAGAGCATGATATAGATGGTTCGTTCAGAGACAGTCTCGCCACAGTAGACAAAGAGGGCAAGCGCATTTGGGTATATCCTAAGAAGCCCAAGGGGAAATTCACGAATTGGCGGGCGGTTGTGAATTTTATTTTTCTGCTTATTTTGGTGGGTGCGCCATTCGTTAAAATCGGTGGACAGCCACTCGTACTAATCAATGTCTTTGAGCGGAGGTTCGTTCTTTTCGGTCAAATATTTTGGCCTCAAGATTTCCATCTTTTTGTCGTTGGGATGATCGTGATGGTGCTTTTCATCGTGCTATTTACGGTGGTCTATGGTCGTATCTTCTGTGGATGGATGTGTCCACAGACAATCTTCATGGAAGGGGTCTTTCGAAAGATCGAATACTGGATAGAGGGGGACTACATGGCACAAAAGAAGCTGAACAAGCAGCCTTGGAATCGAGAGAAGATTTTTAAAAAATCGACCAAAGAATTTCTTTTTGTAGCTGTAAGCTCAGTCGTCATGCATACGTTCATGGCGTATTTGGTGGGCATTGAGACAACTTGGAAAATTATTTCGGCGGGACCGGCAAGTAATCCAGGTGGATTTGCAGCCGTATCGGTGATGACCGGCCTGTTTTACGGGGTGTTCAGTAAAATGCGTGAGCAGGTTTGTACAACCATTTGTCCATATGGCCGACTTCAGGGGGTTCTGCTAGACCGAAATTCCATCATTGTCGGCTATGATCATGTGCGGGGAGAGGATCGAAGTAAATTCAGAAAAGGAGAGGATCGAGAGGCAGAAGGGAAAGGCGATTGCATAGACTGTAAGCAGTGTGTTTACGTGTGTCCGACTGGGATTGATATCCGAAACGGCACACAGCTGGAATGTGTGAACTGCACGGCATGCATAGATGCGTGTGATTCTATCATGGATCGTATAGATAAACCACGAGGGCTAGTGAGATATGCATCAGAAGCCAACATTGCTGACAACAAATCCTTTCAGTTTACCTGGCGTATCAAGGCCTATTCTGCCGTTCTGGTTTTGTTGATAGTGGCGTTGGTGAGTCTTCTAATCTTGCGATCTGATTTCGAGACGACCATTCTTAGGCAGCCGGGGATGACCTTTCAAAACCATGCCGATGGAACTGTCAGTAACCTTTATCAAATAAAGATGGTAAATAAGACAGCTACTTCCATGGACGTACATTTTGAACTGTTGACGCCAGCTGGAGAGATACGGATGATAAAAAGCGGTGATCTGTTTCTTGAAGCTCAGGGTATGGCTGAAGGCGCACTTTTTGTGATTATTGATCCAAAGGATTTGGGTGGTCTCAGTAGCGAAATTGAGATCGGGGTATTCTCGGGTGACGCGCAAATTGAAACCGTAAAGACGAAGTTTCTTGGGCCGGTGAGGAGGTAGTGATTAGTTGATTGGTAAATAGTGGAGCGGTGGAAATTTGTAAAATTGGGATTTGAAGATTGAGGAAGTTCTGGGTTTCAAGTTTCTTGTTTGATGAAGTGAAAAACCTAAAAACTAGAAACTCTGAACTTTAAACTCGAAAACTAAAAGAAAATGAACTGGGGTGTTAAATTAACTATCGCATTTGTGCTATTTGCAGGTTTTATACTGTACATGGTGGTGCGTTCTTTCCAGCAGGATATTGACTTGGTCTCAGAGACCTATTATTCGGAAGAAATCAATTTTCAGGATAGGATAAATGAGAAAGCAAATCTGAAGGCACTTGGAGAAGAGGTGAAGGTAACGCCAATAGGTACTGATCAAATCCGATTCCAATTCCCGAAAAGTCATGGGCAGGCGAGGGGGGAGATTCACTTCTATCACGTATCTCGCAAATTATTTGATAAGCGATTCGCCATCCAACTTGATTCAATTAGTGAGCAGACCTTAAATTCAGAAACGTTGGTCGCGGGCAGGTACCGAATCAAATTAAGCTGGAAGGTAGGCGAAGAAGGGTATTTTCAAGAAGCGGAAATTTTCATCAAATGATCTCGGCATTTATTATAGGATTGGCTGGAAGTCTTCATTGTGTAGGGATGTGTGGGCCACTTATGATAAGTCTCAAATCCAATCAGTCCAGGCAATCATTTGCTATCTATCATCTAGGCCGATTGTTGGTTTATTCCACGCTGGGGCTTGCATTTGGCCTTATTGGGCAGGGGCTTGTTTTGCTCGACGCACAGCGAATTCTAGCGATTATTACAGGAACTTTAATCATCGTTTTATACGCGCTTCCTTCCAGTCGAAAATGGATTGAGAAAAAATATTACGAATCCAGTTGGTTTACGGCCATTCGCAAACGGATGAACACGTACTTCACCTCGGGAGGAAAATGGTTTGTGGCTGGGGCACTCAATGGATTGATCCCGTGCGGACTCATCTATCTTGCTATCGGTGGCTCTTTGATAGTGGCCACTCCATTCTTGGGTGCCAGCTATATGTTTCTCTTTGGGCTTGGAACTCTCCCAGCACTTGTTTTGGTGGGCTTCTTTGAGCGTCTCATTCCTGTGAAGCTGAAACAAAGGGGCTCGTCCATGTACTCGGTGGTCGGAATTGTGGCTGGATTAATCCTGCTTTTCAGAGGTCTTTCAGAGTACCCTTCCATCAATGAATTCATGTCCATGAGCGTGACAAGAGTGATCACTTTTTGTGGCTTTTGATCGAATTGATTTAAATCAATTTCATGTAAAACGAACGTCATTTCACGATGGGCAATGTAATTATAGCTTTGAATAAGCTAGAAATTGAAAATTGTCATCAAATGAAAACACTTCTAATCCCTACAGATTTTTCGGAAACAAGTGAAGCAGCCATAGATTTCGGACTTCAGCTTGCCAAGCAGCATGGTTACGATGTGATCCTTCATCACTCGGTTGATTTTGCACATACCTACGAGAGTATGTACATGGACATTCCAAATGTTCAATCATTTACAAATGAAGTGGTTGAGGATTGTGAAACTCGTATGGAAAACTTACTCAAATCTCACAGAGGAGGTGGCCTTACAATCTCCAAATCTTTGACGGTTGGAAATATGGTGCAGGATCTGAAAAAATTGGTAGAAGTTAAGGAGGTGGATTTGATGGTGATGGGAACGAAGGGTGCCTCTGGTCTAAAGGAATTTTTTGTAGGATCCAACACCGAGAAGATAGTTCGGATAATTGATTGTCCTATTATTTCTATTCCAGGGAAGTCGCAATTCAATAGAGTCCGGAAAATACTGGTGCCAGTAGATTTGAATGAATTGCGGCCAGGATTTCTACGACAGATATCCTTTTTTCAGCAACTCTTCTCAGCAGCTGTTGAATTCTTATGGGTGAAGACGCCTCACTCAATTGAAAACACGGAACTAGTCGTAGAGGAATTCAACAACATCCTGAGCAAATATGAAATTTCGAGCAGCTCTTTTACCATCATCAGGGAGGTGTTTCCCGATGATGGGATTTTGGAATATGCCAAAGATTCGGAATCTGATATGATCGCCATGGCCACCCATGCGAGACGTGGATTGGCGCATTTATTCTCCGGTAGTTTAACAGAGGATGTCATGAATCATGCAAGTATTCCCTTGTGGTCTTTCAAGTTGGATGAGACCGAGGAAAGACTTGATTTAAATAATTTTCAAGATTTGCAAGAAGCGGTAAATTGAAACGAGCCAAAAGCATACAATTATGAAAAAGATAATAGTACCTGTGGATTTCTCTCCGAGCGCAGAGAATGCGCTGGATTTTGCGATACAATTCAATCAAGTGGTGGAAGGAAAAATAATTCTTCTTCACGTATTGGAATTACCTGTAAGTTCGGTGAACTATGGGGGTGACATGACTTCTGCGACTGCCGAGGTTGTCTATCGAAAAGAATTGATCGAGGGCACCTCTGCTAAGCTCCATGAACTTGAAGACAAGGTTCGTAAAACCGGGCAAGAGGTGAGTATCAAGATGGGGTTTGGTAGTCCATATAAAAGTATTGGCAAAGAAGTAGCCAAACAAGAGGCCGACTGGGTCGTCATGGGCTCTAAAGGTTCGTCAGGTTTGAAAGAAATATTTATTGGTTCCAATGCCGAACGGGTGATTCGATATTCTGATTGCCCCGTGATTACGATCAAAGAGAAAACTGATCTGAGTCGTATGAAAAGTATGGTCTTTGCATCTGACCTTTCTGGTGATCAGGATGGGATTGCGGCCAAGGCCTTGCATATTCAGGAATTGTTCGGATTGAACATGCATCTGCTACGAGTGAAGACACCCTACAACTACTTGACTGAAGAGGTGGCCATAGATCAGTTGGCTGAATTCGCCGAGCGAAATGGATTTGTGGACTATACCAACAATACCATTGAAGCGGATTTTTCCGAAGATGGGATTATCAAGTTTGCCGAGGAAGTAAATGCTGGATTGATTGTAATGGGCACACATGGCAGAACCGGAATTGCGCACATGTTCGGGGGTAGTAGGGCAGAAGATGTGGTGAATCATTCTACAATTCCATTGTTGACTTTTAAGATCGAGGATTAGGAGAATTGTTTCGAGAATCAAGCTTGGTGGTCAGAAGATACTAACGAGTACGCCTCGGGTTTACCCCCAAACAGTGCTTTCGTGCGTGTCCAGGTATCATCGAAAAAATCTGAATTTCGATACGCTTCAAGTGCGTCTTCATTTTCCCATTTGCTAAATGTGTAGTAGATGTTTGACTCCTTTGCGTCAGCACAAAGCTCCACATGCAAGCAACCAGAGAAATTGTGAATCTTTGGATGCACTTCTTCAAAGAGCAACTTGAAGTCTGCCACCTTCTCAGGTTTGAATTCCATTCTTACTATTCTGAGTAGCATATCAGCTTGGATTAAATTCAATAGCCACGAGCGTTTCCAATTTCAGCCCCAGTAAGTCACAGGCTCTACCTTTATTGATGCCAATTTCCAAATGGCCATACGCATTGAATAGTACAAAGCACTCTCCATCATCGACTTCATTGAAATTCTGGTGAACTCTGGGAAACGATTCACGAGCAAAGTGAATTCGATACACAGGATTTCCGCCCAATAGCGTAGAAATATTCTCAAAGTCTGTCCGATTAATGTTCGTCACCAAATTCCCATAGTGATCCACACGGATGACCTGTCCTACAATTTCACGCTTGGTTGCCTTCAATTGCCTATCCGTTCGAGTGTACAATTGTAGGGCAGTTCCCAAGGAGTCCAGGTTTTCTCCGTTGGCTAATCGTGTTGCTGCTTTTGCCAAGAAATCACGAGCAGGGAAAGTAGACGATTCTCTTGCCAGCTCTACACCGGTTTCTGGTGGATGAGAATCAATCAGGCTGAAAATGCCCGAATCATGTGTAACGAAGTAGTGATTGTGAAATCGGACAGCTACCAGCGAATTTAATCCTCGTATCACCGGATCCACAGCGATCAAATGAACTGTGTCCTCAGGGAAGGACGAGTAAACTTGCTTGATCACATAGGCCGCATGGGCGATATCATGCCGCTTAATGGTATGCGAAATGTCAATAATTTCTTGATTAGAATTCACCGAAAAAATAGCTGCTTTGACTGCCGCTGCATAGTGATCTTCTTCACCAAAATCTGACATAAAAGTGACAACAGCCATGTAGTAATTGAGAATATTTTATACTTTGTACAAAGTTAGAAAACAATCACAGCCATTTGTTAGAAAAAATCATAACCCTCGAAAATATTTCCCTCGTAGATTTCCTCGGAGTGGAAAATGAAAACATCAATGAGATTGCTTCCGCATTTCCTAAAAGCAAAATTGTAAGCCGTGGAAATGAAATTCAGATTAAAGGGACCGCTCCACAAATTCTGAAAATTGATGAGTTGTTGAACTCACTATTGGCGCATTATCACAAGTACGGGAAGGTGTCAAATGACAATGTGAAAACATACCTTCAGGAAGGTATCCAGACCACTGAAATGAGCAAGGAAGAGAACGTGCTGGTCTTTGGTACACGTGGTGCGAGAATTATCCCGAAAACGGCCAATCAGGTGAAGCTGGTAAAAGCCGTGAAGAAGCAAGATTTGGTTTTTGCACTTGGTCCTGCTGGTACGGGCAAGACCTATGTATCAGTGGCGTTGGCTGTGCAGGCACTCAAAAATAAGAATGTAAAGAAAATTATAATTACTCGCCCCGCTGTGGAGGCGGGGGAGAATCTGGGCTTTCTACCGGGTGATCTGAAGGAGAAAATCGATCCATACCTTAGACCCATATTTGATGCACTTCATGACATGATTCAGGGAGAGAAATTGCATCATTATATGGAGACGGGGGTTGTTGAAATCGCCCCGTTGGCATACATGAGAGGCCGGACGCTCAACAATGCATTTATTCTTCTGGATGAAGCGCAGAATACCACACCTATGCAAATCAAAATGTTCCTGACTCGGATTGGGCCTGAGTCAAAAGTAATTGTAACAGGTGATCGTACACAGGTGGATTTGCCGCCAAGGCAAACGTCCGGTTTGATTCAGGCAGTAGAAGTGTTGAAACAGGTAAAGGGAATTGGGTTCGTGGAGCTTGACGAAAAAGATGTGGTACGTCATCCGCTCGTGAAGGATATTATAAAGGCGTATAAAAAGCTCAATGAGAGTTTGGCAAACTAAAAGCAACTACTTAATTGCCCTTTCAATGTGCTTAATATAGCCAACAGGCCCACCAGCTTTATAGCCAGTTCGTAGCACTACATTTTGATTGGCTTGTACGATGAAAATAGATGGGAATCCTCTCACTGCGAACTTTTGAGCATATTCTTGATTCTTTCTTTTGACTTCAGCAGATTGAGGTATTCTTCGGGGGAAATCTAGTTTGAGCAACACAAGATTTTCTTTGGCATATTCTTTGAATTCGGTTTGACTAAAAACCTCTCGATCTAGTTTCTTGCACCACCCACACCAGTCAGATCCTGTAAAGTTGATGAGGACATGTTTGTTTTCTTTTTTGGCTTTTATGAAGGCCTCTTCATAGTCTGTTACCCAAACATTTTCAATCGAAGTTGGACGTATAAAAGCAAGAGATACGAGAATCACCAGAAAAGAGAAGATTATAGTTTTCATATGCACAAATTTAAGCAGGCTTACGCAAAAATGAAACCAAGGATTGTAATGCGGATGTCATTGTTAGGAATTCGCAGGAGATGTGTTTACCTTGGTGAGTAACGGCATCCAGTATGTACACTTGGAATCGCTTCCCTTTCGTCCGATTTTCATTCGCAGCTATTGCTGGGATACTCCTACATGGGCGATTTCCAGATTGGTGGTTTGCTCCGTTGATTCCATTTTTGATTCTTCTGGCTTTATTTACTGTCCTTGCCATTTCGGGAAGAGTCACTCGATTTTCCAATATTTTCTTCCCTCAGGGAATTATCAGTTTGATCATCATAGCTTTTGCATTTGGTTGGATTTCAAAGGCAAATCAGACATTGACGAATCCGTTGCATTGGCGAAATTCAGAAAATCGAATTACGGCTTTTGAAGGAGTCGTGGTGTCGGATGTGCTGGACAAGACGTCTACCAAAAGATACTCAGTGCGTATCACTACCATCACATCAAAGGATAGCTCAAGCCACAAAAATGGACAGCTGCATTTGTACCTTAAAAAAGAAAAAAATGGGGAAGTGTTGAAATATGGAGATGTCATCAGAGTCTATGCTACTCCATCTCAAATTGCTCCACCTACGAATCCAGAAGAGTTCAACTACTCGGCATACGTGGCTCGTCAACAGATACATGGCCAATGCTTTGTGTCACCAGATCGAGTGGAGGTGATAGGCCATTCGCCTGACTTGATGATTTTGGATCAGGGATTTAAGATTCGCAAGAGACTGAAAAGTCAGATCGAACGCTACCTGCCCGAAACAGAGACTCGCGCTATTGCGATGGCTCTTTTGATAGGCGTGAAAGATTTTCTTTCGGACGATTTGAAGACCGCTTATGCCTCGGCAGGAGCGATGCATGTGCTGGCGGTATCAGGGCTTCATGTTGGGATTTTGTACATGATTCTATTGGGTTTCTTGAAACCGATAGAAAAACGAAAAGGTGGAAATGTCATTATTGCTGTGATCGCGATTCTGGTCATTTGGAGCTACACCTTCGTGACAGGCATGTCGCCATCTGTACTTCGAGCTGCGACTATGTTTTCCGTTTTTGCTACGAGCAAGGCCATCAATCGAGAAAGCAATATTTACAATTCGCTTGGCATAGCTGCTTTCATTCTCATGATGTTCAACCCAAATCTAATTTTTGAAGTGGGCTTTCAATTGTCTTTTCTGGCCGTCACAGGGATCGTCTATCTGCAACCCAAGATTTATCATTTGCTCTATGTCAAAAACAAATATTTAGAAAAGGTTTGGATGATTACTGCCGTTTCGATTGCTGCACAAATTTCCACACTACCGCTCACGATTTATTACTTCCACCAATTCCCGACCTATTTCTTCTTGTCTAATCTGGTGGTCATTCCGGGCGCGATGATTATTATGATTGGCGGCATTGGGATGCTTGGACTCGGGAGCGTCATTGATATATTAGGTATTTGGTTGGGGTGGCTTCTTCATTGGATTATTTGGTTTATGAATTGGATGGTGCAGCTTGTAGAACAGATCCCAGGTAGCCTGATCACCTGGCTCTATTTTGATGAACTTCAAATGCTATTGGTGTATGGAATTCTTATTTTGATTTTGCTGGGTATTTTCCATAGAAGTGCTTTCTATCTCAATGCCTCATTGCTCTGTCTGGGATTCTTTTTTGTCTGGGGATATTTGGAGAAGGATAGACAACTAGGAAAAGAAGAATTAATCATTTACGACATTGCCGGAACGGTTGCAATTGATGCGATAGCAGGCAGCTCCGCAGAACTATATGTTGGTGAAGAGAAGAAAGTGAATTTTGAATTGCTTCGCTTTCAGATTGATCCGTTTCGGCGAGCCAGTGGGCTTGATTCATTTGAAGAAAATCTAATGGAATTGGAGCAGCTTGAAATTACCGGTGGAGGCTTGAAATATGCCACCTTGCTGAACACGAAAATTCTAGTACTGGATTCGTTTCTCACCAATCTGGAAATCAAACAACCAGTAGAAACGGACATACTCCTTCTGAACAACCAGCCTGTAAAGAATGTGGATTGGTTGTTAACAAACTTTGAGTTTGACCAATTGATTATCGGATCAGATAACTCGTACTACTATACGAAATGGCTCCAAGAGGAACTGGCTAGTCGAGACATTGAAGCACATAGTTTGCTCAAGGATGGGAGTTGGAGGAGGCTTATTAAGAATAAAGATTAAACACTAGAAACAGACAATATATAAGGCTAGTAACTATCGCTTTGTGATAGTTAGCCAATTGTTAGCGATAATCACCGAAACTTATCATGAACCATAAAAATGTAAAAGTTACAACAACCTCAGGGTTTGACGGAGTTAAAATAGGGTCTGCTGAAAAACTCCAGTTGATTTGTTTTACTATTCTGTTTTGCCCTAAAGCCGGGCAGACTCTTACTTTCTGTCTTCATACAGAAAGTAGGAGCCCGCCTGGCTCGAAGGCAAAACGAACCAATAATGTGTGTAATCAGCGGTTTTCAGCAGACCCTAAATAAACGCGCAATGCGCTCGGATCTGGCTGTTGACTAAACGTGTAGTGATGAATCTGTCCAGCTTATATGGACACTGACCATTGCTTCTTGACCCCATCTTTTCTATCCATTCTTTTGGTTATATACGCGAGTTCACCTGAACCCAATCGCACCAAGAGAGAGATGTTTTTGACCAGAGTCTCTTTGTAATGCATGATGAGCCAGTGATCATTAATATTGAAGTGAGCATCGAAGTGACGATTCTCTGAAGAACCTCTTATAATGGTTTTTGAGGTGAATAGTGATATCGACGTTATTTAACCTTTGCCACTGGCTTGCCCTTTAATCCTTCTGTAACTAAATAGGCGATATACTCTGCAAAGGGCAAAATGTCTTGTGCTACACTGGCGGACTCCAAGGCCTTCATATATTGATCTCTTTGCTCGACTGGAATTACCGTCCACGGATAGCCTCCAGAAATTAGCATTGAATTCATCAGGAATCTTGCTATTCTTCCATTTCCATCCATATATGGGTGAATGTAAACGAATACAAAATGTCCTAAGACAGCTCTAACTCCTGGATGCTCTTCCTGCTCAAGTAGTGCAAATAATGCAGGCATTGTATCACGAACTGCATCACGTCTAACTGGAGTATGCATGGATTGTGATATATAAACTTGGGCGGTTCTATACCCGGCCAAATCAGACGGTTTAAGTAAACCTACAGCGACGCTTGGAGCGAACAACTGTCGATACCATGCACCATGCTCCTCATCTGTGACTCTACCTGAATTTTCTAATTTAAATATTCTTTCGATACTTTTTTTGACCTCATTAAATGCTAACCAATAACCTCTTGCAGCCATTGCGTCCTTTTGTTTTCTATCCTCTTCATTGTCTTCGGTATTCCACTCGCCACTTCTAACTTTTTCAATTAGATCAGGTGTAACCTTATATCGCTCAATTGACAGAGAATGGTAAGCGTCCGTTACATAAATTTCATCTACCTGCTCCAAATATTTTTTTATGTCTTTTGGAATACCCGGTGGTTTGGGGAAAACTGAGATTACCTTTTCACGCATTTCGTGCCACATTAATTTAATTCGATTTACGTAGGGTGATGTTTCCCTTAACTTAAATGAAACTGGACTTTTTGCGTCGAAAGGATCAATTTCTCTAACGTCATAATCTGCACTCTTCATTGCTTTAATGATTTCATCTGCGATTTTATGACGTCCAATATTCCTAAATGCTCCAGATAGTCTTCCTGCTAATTTAGAATGTCCTCCATCTAATAAAATACCTAATAAATCAGATGCATCTCTAATTCTAAATAGGGCAGTTCTCATGTCAATTGCTTGATTTTTGAAAACAGAAGGCGTACTATAAATTATGGATGAAGGTAAGTTCATACCTTTTATGCCATTTATCTCTTCTAGTTCAGCTTGGCTTGGTGGTGAAGACTTCATTACAAATATTGAAGTGCCGAAGAGTAATTCAGTAGGTAAATTATTACCCTTTATCGATCTTATTATTAACTGTTTCGGAACTGTTGTATTAGCTGCATGGAAAGCCAATGATTGTTCTGCAGATACACAATAATCTTCGCCATATCTATCCTTTAGATATCTAGAACAGAACTCCCAAAAGGAGGTAAACCATGAGGTACTGATGCCAATAACCTCATCATGGGGTACAGATATATACCATCCTCTAACGACTTCTTTAATGAATCCATTTTTTAACAATCTCTCTTTATGAACTCTTGTTAAATCACTTGCCTTTATAGCGACTATTTTGGAATCTTGTAACTCTTTAAGTTTTATTAGTGATTCTGCTATCTTTTCATTTGGTGTTGCCATTAAACTAGTTCCTTTAATTAGTGCTTTATCATCAACATTATTAAATGTACTAATTATATTATTTAAAGTTGTGTAATTATTATTAATTAATGTTGTTTTATTTTTATTATTTAAAGTTGTGTAACTATTATTAATTACTGCCTTTATTACATCACCAATAACAACTATCGCCTTATTTAGCTACAGCATTAATATCAATTCATGCTGAATTCAGGTCACAAATACAACTCTTGACATTGCCTAACAAACACTTTCATGAATGATCTCACGGTGGGGAAGGTGATGTAATTCTAGTAAAAAGCTTTCTATTTTCATTCTCAGCGCTCATTTTCTTCAAACAGCGATCCATTCAGTGGTCAGGGCTGTTTCTTGTTCAGCAACGCTGTTTTTCTTCATTCATTTTTTTCTTTGTTTTAGGCGGCCAGGCCTATTTCATAAGTTTCACCCGTTTTCAGTACATGATAAATCCGCGATAGCAATTTTCTCTATTACGACAATCGCACGCTTCTTGGTCATGCGTTTGACCAATTAAATTATTTCAAGAAAAAGAAAAAACAGAGCCTAATAACTAAGTATACGTTTGGTCGGTACGCCTCATTCATGAACCCGCTGTTGAACGAATGTGTTTATGATCTACCGAGATTGCGATAGGATGACAAGATGCTAAAGTCGAGACATTATTTCACCTAAGTTTGTGGTAAGGAAGGAGGTTGGAGGAAAAGACAGAGGCCATACAGGTGATAAATAAAGCAACAGTGTAAGCGCAATAAATCACCCACTACAATGACAATGGTCATTCTACCATTAACGAATTCTTAATTAGTTTTAAACCTTAAATCGAACCATCCATGAGCCTGGACTTTTCAACTGCACTTTCTTTAATGGCGATAGGTATGATCACAGTTTTTGTGGTCTTGCTGCTTGTGGTCATCACTGGCAAAGTTTTGACACGACTGGTCAATTGGCTGGATAAAGGCACGGAACAAAGCGGGATTGCTCCAGTAAAAGTAGCAGTTATTTCTGCGGCGGTGGAAGCATTTACCGATGGGAAAGGACATATTAATAAAATCGAAAAAGATAATCAAGAATAGCTATGGGAAGAGATATTGGACTGAGTCTGGTCTATAGAGACATGTGGCAATCCTCCGGTAAATATGTGCCGAGAGTGGATCAGTTGGTACGGGTAGCCGGGCCAATCATAGATATGGGATGCTTCCAGCGTGTGGAAACAAATGGGGGAGGATTTGAGCAAATCAACTTGCTGTATGGAGAAAATCCTAATAAATCTGTTCGTGCATGGACACAACCCTTCAATGATGCGGGTATCCAAACCCACATGCTGGAACGTGGCTTGAATGCGCTCAGAATGAACCCGGTTCCTCGTGATGTGCGAAAGCTGATGTTCAAATTGAAGAAACTTCAAGGCACGGATATTTCCAGATCATTTGACGGACTGAATGACACAAGAAATCTGCAGCTCTCCATTGATTACGCAAAAGAAGGGGGCATGATTTCTCAATGCTGCCTTTGCATCACTTATTCGAAACTTCACACGGTTGATTACTATATCAAGATGGCTGGAGAGCTAATTGATATGGGGACTGAGGAGATTTGTATCAAAGATATGGCGGGCATTGGGCGACCAGTCTCCATAGGAAAAATCGTGGCTGGAATCAAAGCTATCAAGCCAGATATTATCGTGCAATACCACGGTCACGCTGGCCCTGGATTTAGTGTGACTTCTTCATTGGAGGCCGCACGAGCCGGAGCAGATTTCATTGACGTGGGAATGGAGCCACTTTCGTTTGGAACAGGGCATGCTGATTTATTGACAGTCCATGAGATGCTTCGCGATGCAGGGTTCTCCTTGCCAGACATCAACATGAAGGCGTACATGGAGGCACGTTCGCTGACGCAAGAGTTTATGGATGATTTTCTTGGCTACTATATCAATCCGAAAAACAGACACATGAATTCGCTTCTCATTGGCCCAGGCCTTCCCGGAGGTATGATGGGCAGTCTGATGGCTGATTTGGAAAATAACTTAAAAAGTTTGAATAAATGGATGGCCAAAAAAGGCAAACCTGAGGTGTCTCAGGATGAATTGCTTGTGGCACTTTTCGACGAAGTAGAACACGTCTGGCCGTTGATGGGATACCCGCCATTGGTGACGCCATTTAGTCAATACGTGAAAAATGCGGCTTTGGCCAATGTGACACAAATGATGAAAGGCAAGGAACGTTGGTCACTCCTCGATGACAGTACGTGGGATATGATCCTGGGGAAATCTGGCCGTGTCCCCGGAGTTGTGGCAGATGAACTAAAAGATCTGGCGGCAAAAGACGGGCGTGAATTTTTCACAGAAGATCCACAGGATTTGCAGCCTGATGCGCTTGATGAATTCAGAAAGAAGATGGAAGAAAAAGGATGGGATACAGGACAGGATGATGAAGAACTGCTTGAGTATGCCATGCATGAAGCGCAGTATAATAAGTATAAGTCAGGGAAGGCCAAGGAAGATTTTGAGAAGGATTTGGCAGAGAAAAAACAGCCAAAAGAGCAAGCACCAGCAAGTTCGAGTGTTGTGGTAGCTCCTGCTTCTGTTCAGCCAAAAACGCTCAATATTGATGTGAATGGAGAGAAGTTCAAAGTTTCTGTTTCTTATGATGGCGCACCTGCTCCAGCTAAGCCATCTCCTACGGAGGCATCACCCGCACCCATTGCTTCGCCCAACGGGATTGGAGACAAAGAAATCGTTGCACCTCTTGAAGGCACGATCTACTTCACAAAGGATTCTTCAGAATCGGCCCTTAAGGTGGGAGATAAGGTGAGTGCAGGAGACATTGTATGTTACATCGAAGCGATGAAAGTGAGCAATGCCGTGAAGGCCGATATTGATGGAACCATTACTGAAATATTGGTGAATCATCAGGATGCCATACTGGATGATGATGTAATCTTTCGTTTAAGCTAATCATACGTTGGAGCTACTTAGGAAACTATATGAAATGACGGCCTTTCAGCAGATTGCTGAAAATCCGGCGTATCTGTTGATGATTGGACTGGCGTTCGTTCTCTTATATTTAGGGATCAGGAAAGGGTATGAGCCGCTCCTGCTCGTTCCTATTGCTTTTGGGATACTGATGGCCAACTTCCCAGGTGGACAGATGGGTGTGGAGCATGTGGATGAGTCAATGACCTTGGTTCAGATAGCCAAACACCATGGCATAATGAATTTCCTTTATTATGCTTTGATCAAGACTGGTTTTCTACCCCCAATTATTTTTATGGGCGTGGGAGCATTGACCGATTTTGGGCCGATGTTGAAAAATCTTCGGTTAGCCTTCTTCGGCGCTGCAGCGCAAATAGGGATATTCACTGTGTTGCTCTCTGCAATTGCCTTTGGTTTCACACTAAAGGAAGCAGCTGCTCTCGGTATCATCGGTGGGGCTGACGGGCCAACGGCCATCTACACAACTATCAAACTGGCCCCTCATCTTCTCGGACCAATTGCGATAGCCGCCTATTCATACATGGCACTTGTGCCCGTGATCATTCCTTTGGTGGTGCGTTTTACCATGACAAAAAAGGAGCTGCTGATCAACATGAAGAAGCAGGACAAATTGTATCCGCCTAAGAATGAGATTAAGAATATGCAAACCTTGAAAATCCTTTTTCCAATAGGGGTGGGGACGGTGGTTTCGTTGCTGGTGCCTTCTTCTGTGCCTTTATTGGGCATGTTGTTGTTTGGGAATTTGGTAAAAGAGATTGGTGTCTCTACTGGACGGTTGGCTTCTGCCGCGTCTGACACGATTTTGAATGCGGCAACTATCTTTCTTGGACTTTGCGTGGGTGCTACCATGACGGCAACTGAATTCTTGAATCAACAAACCTTGTTGATTATTCTTGGAGGGTTTATCGCTTTTGCGATCTCAATAGCAGGAGGAATTTTTGCTGTAAAAGCCTACAATTTGTTTGCCAAGAAGAAGATCAATCCACTCATAGGTGCGACGGGTTTGAGTGCCGTACCGATGGCTTCTCGTGTGGCCAATGAAATCGCCCTCAAGCACGACCCAAGCAATCACCTTTTGCAATATGCGATGGCTTCCAATATATCAGGAGTGATCGGATCAGCCGTGGCTGCTGGCGTGTTGATTTCGTTTTTGGGGTAGTAACGGATGATAAAATCACTCATGAAATTCGACAATAATTACAACAATTCAATCACTTTATCGTAATATTGCTATATACAATAAATGAGCCGTGAGTACATCAGAAGAACTTAAGCAAATCGTAAAAGAAAAGTATGCCGAAATTGCGCTACAAGAGGTAGGTCTCAATGCTGCATCCTGCTGTGGAGCTACCGATGCTTCGAAAGAAGTGTACAACATCATGACCGATGACTACAGTGAGTTGGACGGCTATAGTCCAGATGCTGACTTGGCCCTTGGATGTGGACTACCAACACAATTTGCTCAGATAAACAAAGGCGATACCGTTATCGACTTGGGGTCAGGAGCGGGAAATGATTGCTTCGTGGCACGTCACGAAACGGGAGAATCTGGAAAGGTAATAGGAATAGACTTTACTGAGCCTATGATCGAGAAGGCAAGAATCAATGCCGACAAACTAGGGTTTAATAATGTGGAATTTCGCTACGGAGATATTGAGAATATGCCCGTTTCTGATAGCCATGCGGATGTGATTGTCAGTAATTGCGTACTCAATCTGGTGCCTGACAAAAAGAGCGTCATAGATGATATCTTCAGAGTTCTGAAGCCGGGAGGCCATTTCAGTATTTCAGATATCGTCCTTGTTGGGGACCTACCCACGACCCTTCAGCAGGATGCAGAAATGTACGCTGGATGTGTATCTGGAGCGATTCAAAAAGATGACTATCTGGGTTTTATCCATGAGGCCGGTTTTCGGCATGTGACGATTCAAAAAGAAAAGCCCATTGTGATCCCTGATGATATTTTATCCAAATATCTGGATAGAAAGGGAATGGAAGAATTCAAAAGTGGAACGACTGGAATTTTTAGCGTGACTGTTTATGCTGAGAAACCAGGCGGAAAACCAAAGAAGCCGAAGGTTAGACTTTCCGAATTGCAGGAGGCCTGTACCCCTGGTAGTGGGTGTTGTTAAAAACTTAATAGCCGGCAAAGAAGAAATCACTCATGGGGCAATCAAGTCAACTAAGAGTGATTATGTCCTCCCAGATTTTTTGTTCGCAACCGAATCGTATTAGCGAGTAATTTCCCAGTTTAGCGAGTACTTCACTTTGTCAATGAAATCATCCATCACTTTGAGTTCACTGGTGTATTGGCCAGCGTAGTTGCTTGATTTTAACGCAAAATCGCCCAAATGATCATTCTTACTAAGAAAATCATATTCCCATAGTTCTATTTCCATCCATATAGTTGTGGCATTAATATTCAAGTTTATATGGACCGTCTCATTAGCGTCTATTCGTATGAATTTCGACTTTTCTGGCCATATTTTATCACCACGGAACTTTAGAAAAATCTCATCTTTGTCCTTTTCAGAAGGTTGATAACAGGTGATTGATTTTAGTTTGAGCTTTGCCATACAGGCAATATTAATACAGGATTAGTTTTTATACACAAAAATCATGAATGTAAATAGCGGTATAAGTCTGTCCAAATTCCGTTTGTAGAGGTAGGAAGCGTGGCTGCATCTTCAAAACTCGCATTTGTTGGTTTGATTGCCAGGGCATTGGTGTCGCGCATGCACATGTATTCTGCAAAAGCACAAACCTAGGCCTGTGCCTCCAAAGATTTCATCACCAACGTCAAATTTTGTTGCGTCTTTCCCAATGGCTTCTATCACTCTGGCCACCTCCATTCCGAGAATTGGTCGCTTGGGGTTGAATATGCCCATGTACAATCGTTGGGGAAGCCAGAACAATACGTACATTTCGAATCGTCGAATTTCGCAATCCCCTGGGGTGACGGTGGCAGCTAGTACTTTTATCAGAATTTCATTGTCTTCGGGAATTGGTTTTTCTACTTCTCTAAGTGGTAGGACATCAGGCGGCCCATATTTTGTGCAGACAATGGCGTTCATTTTAAGCAGATTCATTTTAAGGTTAATTTCTTAGCTGGTTTCGGAGAGGAGTTGCTACTGAAGACATGAGTGAGCACTTGAGCTTCATAAACAAAGAAACCTCGAAGAAATACTTCGAGGTTTCTTATTTTGAGAAAGTGAAAATTAATTAATCTTCTTCATCACTTAGCTCCAGTTTATATCCTTGTGCTTCGAAGATTGCTAATCTATCATAATACGAAAATGAACGATCCATCTTGCCGTTTTTCATTCTGGTGTTAATGAAATATGGAACGATGATGTCAACTCCAGTTTCATTCATAGAGGCAGAATAGTTGCCCCAATACTGTACCCAATCTCCCTGGTAAGGGCCTTCGTTAACACGGACAGACATGACTGCAACAGTTTCATTTGTTTGATTACTACGAGTTTTCAAATTAGCAGCCCATGAGGAAATAACTTCATCAATACCACTCGAATCGATTGGGTTCTTGACTAACGAAGCTTGAAAATCTGACGTGGTAACTGATCTCAAAGTCACTGAATCAGCCTTCAGAAGCGCATCAATATAGCTTTGTACTACAGCAATATCCGCCTCGCTGTTGGGACTGATATCCACTGGATTTACCTCATCAGGAGCATCGGAGGTATCCGAGGTATCGGAAGTTTCAGGTTGACATCCCTGAAAGATGATTGCAATCATAAATATTGCAAAGTTGAGTTTGAAAACATTTTTCATAACAAATTTGGTTGGTTAAAAAAATAATCTATCCCCAAGATACTAAAATTTAAAAGAACGGTTCAGATGATCAGGGGGCTGTTTGGGTTTTATTAATACGTCAACTTTTTCTGGTATTGGTTTTTCTACAGCTCTTAGTTGTAGAATAGCTGGGTGTCCATATTTTGTCCAGACAAGGCTTTCATTTAAGCGGATTGAGTATCAAAATACATGGTTCGTAACCCTTTAATCAAAAGCCAACTGGCAGTAAGTAGTTGAGCCAGATCTTTTGAGAATAAGATCAGCTAACATCAGCAAGACTGCAAACAGCCCCCAGATATCGAGAGATTATAGAAAGGAGTTGTAATGCGGAGGCACTAGTGGATGCTTGTGCTGTGCTGGGGTAGACGGGAAGAAGAAAATCCGAATGCTCAAGCTTCATTCGGAAGACTACTTTTTTGATTATCTAGTTTGACAAATTCGGAATTTGCACTGACAAATTCTGGGACGAGTTCTTTCATAGTCATTACGAGTCCTAGTCGATCATTGGTGTTGATTTGTTCCTCAAGTTGAGTTAAGGATAGAAATAATTTCCCATTATCTACAGGCTTGACGGTAGCCTTCAGTATTTTCTCATGATGAGTCGGGATGGTATTTTCCTTGTTGGCGAGAACCTCTTCAAAGAGTTTTTCGCCGGGTCTGAGTCCAACAAATTCAATATCAATGTTCTTCTCGGGTAGTAGACCACTTAGCTCAATCATTTTTTTGGCTAAATCCCAAATTCTGACCGGTTCACCCATATCAAAAACATAGATTTCTCCATTATTCCCCAAGGAACCTGCCTCTAGGACCAGATTGCAAGACTCGGCTATTGTCATGAAATAGCGCGTGACCTCTTGATGAGTAATCGTGACAGGCCCACCACTTTCAATTTGACTTTGGAACAATGGAATTACTGATCCGCTAGAACCCAGTACGTTTCCAAATCTTGTGATTATAAAGCTTGTCTCTGGATTTTCGTAATTTAAACTCTGGGTATACATTTCTGAAATTCGTTTGCTAGCTCCCATTACATTCGTGGGATTAACGGCCTTGTCCGTTGATACCAAAACGAATTTTTGAATTCCGTACTTTATGGATAAATCTGCAAGGCATTTTGTCCCGAAAATATTGGTTCTGGCCGCCTCCAATGGATTCATTTCCATCATAGGCACGTGCTTGTAAGCAGCAGCATGTAGAACCAAATCAGGTTGAAATGCTGCAAAAATGTCTTCCATTCGAGATGTGTTGTTAATGTCTGCAACGATTATCTGGAATTTGGATTCATCATCAATTTCGTTTTTGAGTCTTATTTCAAGCTCATGTAAAGGCGTTTCTGCCTGATCCAGGATGATTATTTTATGTGGATGAAAATGCAGCGATTGTCTGACCAGTTCACGGCCAATTGATCCTGCTGCACCTGAGATCAGAATCACTTTATCCTTTAGCTCTCTTTCAATGTTTTCACTATCAAGAGCGATTTCACTTCGTCCAAGAAGATTCTCAATACTCACAGGTTTGATTTGCTGCAAAGACAATTGACCGTGAATCCAACGATCATAAGGTGGGATTTCCTTTACTTCTAGTCCGAATGTGAGGCACATATCAGTTATTTCTCTTCTTCTAAGCGCGCTCATTTTTTGGGTGGAAAGAACGACCTGTGACAGGCTGTTCTTTTCAATAAAGGTTTGTGTAAGTGCTTTGTCGGGGGAGTAAATAGGTAATCCATCAAGCGACTTGCCTTGCAGAGATTTATTGTCATCAATGAAGCAAATAACTGACATTATTTCTTTGGGATTGGATCGTCCTGCAAGCAAGGTTTGACAAGTAATTCGTCCGGACTCGCCCGCACCGAAAATGACAATATTCGTTTTTAGATCGGAATTATTCCGTAGAAAAGCCCCATAAGCTGCTTTTGCCACAAGGCGACTAAGCGACAAGAGAAAGGACGATAGCAGAAAATGAATGATCAATACCGATTTGGGAATCAACCAAATACCTCTGTAACTGAACCCATACAAGAGAATGGAGGCAATAATGACAAGAATCAAACATGCTATAAGGGCGGACCTAAACACACGGATCAGGTCATTTAATCCTGAATGCCTAAGTACTCCGGTGGATGTTCGCGATATGGAAAATATGGATACATAAATGAACGTTGAAACGACTCCATGCAGCAACATATTTTCGAACTCTATCTGCTGAATTTCAAAATTATATCTCAGAATCGTGGAGACGATATACGAGAGAAACACTACAGTAGCATCGGAAATCAAAACAACCCAAGCCGCTAAGTACCTTCCGCTGAAATACCGAATAATTTTATTCATGTCCAGAGTGAAGTTCGGTTTTTGACTCAAATACCTTGAAAATTTTCAGCTTAAGAAACATATAGGCAAGCAGCAAAGTAACAAAAACAGAGATACAATAAGCAATAGTCGACAGCTTGCTTTGGTTGTCAATAACATACAAAAAACCAATATTAACCGACAATTGAACGGCCATATAGGCGGAACTAACGCCTAAGTGTGAGTGCTTTCTAGCATTGGCGTAGAGTTGATACAGGTGCAGGCGATGGGGATTGAAGATATTTTCTCCTTTGATTAATCGTTCGATGATAGTTCCAGCCGAATCAATTCCATAAACAACCACCAGAATCAGATAGGTAATATCACCAGTTTGTAGGAGCAGTTTTAAAAAGAAATAGCCAAGTAGTGTAGCGAGGGAAATTGAGCCAACATCCCCAGCGAAGCACAAGGCTTTTCGCCTAAAATTGAAAAAACCAAAAACCAAAACACCAATTCCCGCTGCTATAATCAGTGATGATTCAACGAATATGTCCCTTTCATTTAGGAATAAGAGCGTAAGGATGGTGACCAGTCCATATCCGGCCATCATTCCATTAATGCCATCCATAAAATTGAAGGCATTTACCCATGATAAATAAACTAAACCGATGAGCGCAATGGCAGGCGGGGAGGGCAGAAGCCCAAGAATATCCAATTCAAATAAAATGAAGCTAATCGCTAAAACCTGCGCCATGAACCGAACAAGGGGTTGAACACCTCTAAAATCATCTATGAGGCTTATGCTCGAAACCACCAAAATTGCAGAAATTAAGTAGAGATTTATTTCCGTATAAAACATGCTCCAACCAATGAAAGCCAGAGGAATCACAAAACCTCCACCAACGACTGTTTCGTACAGGTGGGAACTCCGTTCATTCGGCACATCCATTAGTGCTTGTCGTCTGGCCAGCCTCAGATAAATGATCAAGACAAGAAAGAGCCCGATTCCGAGTAAGATAAAACTCATGATTGAGACAGAAATTTACGTACCATTTGATTGATTGCCTCGCCTAATGAGATGACGGGTTTGAAATCCAAATTTTCAACAGTCGAGCTATTGTCTATCTCCGAATCTCCGAACAATCGACTATATGTCCCTGGTTTAATTGCTCGTAGTATTTTTCGAAACGCGAAGGGCATTTTAATTAACCGCGATCCTCCATATCTCATTTCATTCCTGATCGAAACGGCAAGCTGAGAAGTTGAGATTGGCTCTTTTTCAGCCGCAAGGAACACGCCAACTACTGGACGTTCAACCAACGACCTAATCATTTGAATGAGGTTATCGAGCGCCACCATTGACCGCCTATTTTGAATCCCTAAAAGGGGCAATGGAAAGGACCTGCTGAGTTTTCTCATTAGCATAAGAAGATTTCCTTTGGCCCCTGGCCCAACAACGAGCGGAGATCGAATGACGCTGGCCATGAAAGAAGAATCAGAAATTTCCATCAGTCTTTCTTCAGCGTTCAACTTGCTCTGCCCATATGGATTTGTTGGCTGGCAAGGGGTGGTTTCGGTCATGAATTTGATATCGTCACCATATACTTTGATGGTACTCAAAAATAGGAATTGACGAACACCATTGGCTTTCGCCTGTGCGGCAAGCCGAATGGTCAACTCTTCATTGACTTCAAAATATCTTTTTGGTGGCATAGAGTTGGCCTGATGTGCGAGACCTCCCAAATGAACTACACTTTTCACACCATCCCAATTAATTCTTTCGATTGTATCCTCATCTCGAATAGAAATTGGCAGCAATTCATCTGAATTTTTCCAGATTTCAACGAGCCGAGAACCTACAAATCCAGAGACACCTGTGATGAGAATTTTCACTTTATACAATCATTTTACAAGGTGTGAGACGTAAAAAACATATTTTTCTCTCGCAAAGGCGCAGAGCCGCAGAGAATATTTCGTCTCGCAAAGGCGCAGAGCCGCAGAGAATGTTTCGTCCAATTCGTTTATATATCAGCACCATCTACAAATTATTCACAATCCTGGTAATGCCAGTCTTGATTAACTTCTCGTTAAAATTGATCAACAAACCTAATTTAAGGCCAGTGATTCTTAAGTATGTCAATAATTGTTTCGGGTGAACCGGAGCAATGGCCTCAACGGATTTTAGTTCTATTATTACTTTGTTTTCTACGATCAGGTCGGCACGAAACCCAAGGTTCATTTTTAGATGATCCCATATTACCGGAATTGCTTGTTGTCTGGTCAGATGAAACCCACGCTTCTCCAATTCATAAAACAATATCTCTTCGTAAACAGATTCTAACAGACCTGGCCCGAGTCGCGTATGTATTTGAAATGCTATATCTACTATTTCTTTAGAAATTTCATTCTCTGTCATCATGTATTCATTGTCATACTTTGCGTCTTAGCGACTTGTTTGAAATCTCCTCACCTCTTATAGAAACAGGCATCAATTGGACATGTTTTTCTCTCGCAAAGGCGCAGAGTCGCAGAGAATGTTTCGTCCAATTCGTTTATATATCAGCACCATAAATTTCATTTTCTGTCATCATGTATTCATTGTCATACTTTGCGTTTTAGCGACTTGTTTGAAATCTCCTCACCTCTTATAGAAACAGGCATCAATTGGACATGTTTTTCTCTCGCAAAGGCGTAGAGCCGCAGAGAATGTTTCGTCCAATTCGTTTATATATCAGCACCATAAATTTCATTTTCTGTCATCATGTATTCATTGTCATACTTTGCGTCTTAGCGACTTGTTTGAAATCTCCTCACCTCTTATAGAAACAGGCATCAATTGGCCATGTTTTTCTCTCGCAAAGGCGCAGAGCCGCAGAGAATGTTTCGTCCAATTCGTTTATATATCAGCACCATAAATTTCATTCTCTGTCATCATGTATTCATTGTCATACTTTGCGTCTTAGCGACTTTGCGAGAGGTTCTTTCCTTTATCTAATGACCATGTGCGGGAGGAATGTATTCGAACATCTTTCGAAAATACTTCAAACCTAACTTCAACATACTGGTATTAATTCCATTTTCCCTACATCCCCGAACAATTTCTTTGTTCAAGATATACCTACTCCTTATACTTTGATTGGATTTGCCTCCCGGCAACATATCAACCATTAATTGAGAAATATATCGATATGAGGCATGATTGGAATGCAAAAATCTTATAAGAAGCTCATAATCAGCCGCTATTTCATAATCGGTCTTGTAGTCCCCAAATTTCTCAAACATTTCCCTACGAATGTAACAGGAGGGGTGTGCTGGCATATAGCCCCATCCGAATTTTTCAGGACGCCATTTTTTAGATGAATAGTAACGCAAGGTCTTTGAATGATGATTTCTATTAACAAAACGCACGTCACCAAAGTAAAGATCCCTTTGATCCTTCTCGATTTCATTAACTAATTTCTGTATGACCTCCAAATCGTGAAGCTTATCATCTGCGTTCAAGGCACCAATATATTCTCCAGTAGCCATTGACAGGCCTTTATTAATGGCTTCATACATACCTTGATCTGGCTCGGAAATACATTGAGTAATATGAGGGAATGAATTCACAGTCTTCATTGTTTGATCCGTCGAATCTCCATCAACAATAATGTGCTCAATGTCTGAATAACTTTGGCCAGCCACGCTTTCTAAAGTTTCCTTTATGGTGGATTCGGCATTGTAGGATACGGTGATTATGGAGATTTTAATCATCCGGCAATTATTTCATTAACTCTTCTTACAAATTTCACCTGTGGATACTTACTTTTTGCTTCTTCAATATTGTGACTTTGAATTTCCAAAAGGCAATCTGGAAGTGAAATTAGGGTCAGTATCGCATTGGCCAATTGCTGAGGATTCTGTGCTTCAATCAGGCGACCGTTTTTGTCATTGATAACCTCTGCAAGGTAATTGTGATCCGTGGTTACAATCGCATTGCCACATCGCATGGCTTCCAGAATCACTAATGGCAAACCTTCGGTGGGATAATAAGTGGGTAAAATCAAAATGCTGGATTGGGACAAAAATCCGGGTCTCATTTCTGGCTTTAGGCCTTGATGAAAATCAATGTTCACATCCGGATTTTCGACAAGGAATTTGTCGAATTTTTCTTTAACCGCATTTGCAGACATTAATTTATCCGACATGAATTCTCCAGCGATTTGGAATCTTACATTTCTAATTCGATCATGAACACTTCTGGCGGCTTCCAAAAAATCGAAAATCCCTTTGCTACAAATTAGGTTAGAAAAATAAGTGATGATCATATCTTGCTTTGGAGTTAGACGAAAATTTTCAAACTCTTGATCATAGAAATTCGGTATAACTACCTTTTGCATTTTGGGGAAACTCGAGTATTCGTTTTTCATTCCCTCGGTGAGTACAATGGAGGTTGCAACCGCACTATATGCTTTTTTAAGAATGGGCTTGAGCAATTTCGGATATTGATCATAGAAGGTTTTGAAATCCGCTCCATGAAGGTGATTGATCACTTTATATTTTCTTTTCCTACTTAATAATAATAGTACCAGGTCCTTAAAACTGCCTAGGAAACTCCGAGAGCTAGACAGATAAACCCTATCGAAACGTGCTCCTTTCAAGAAAGTCAGAAGTATTAGGGCTATGGATCTGAGGTTACTTAAAGTCCTGTTATCAAAATACGTTGTATCAATAAGTTGCAATTCCTTGGAATCATGGGAATGTACAACAGCTCGAAAGGCCATGGACTGACCAGTGACCGGAGGAGAATAAGGGCCTACAACGAGTATCAATATTCTGTTATTGATGACACAAGTGATGCAATAGATCTAAGTTGGATGCTCACAACATTGGAGGATCGTAATAGACTCTTAAATTCGTCCATTGACAACCAAACCTCATCCTCTTCCAGTATGAAGTTTTCATCGACGAGTATCAACTTATTAATGCTCTGGATTTGCATAAAGCGGCCTCCTTCTTCGCACTGCATCATTTCAACTAAGATTTCATGTCCATTGAAACGACTGGGGACAATTGTGGAATCGTAACTTAGAAAAGTGGGCAAGGCCACACAAAATCCTGAAATACCAAATTCATATCCAATTCTCACTAACACTTCTGTAGTGCTTCTCCTTTCCCTAACGATCAGAATTGACAATCCCTGGTTAGCCGAGCACATCAATGGCTGATACCACATTCCAACTTCTCTGTTAGAACAAGATATTTCATACATACGAACGAATATTCCGGAATCACTACGATCCTCGATTCCCATATTTGACAACTCCCAGCCTTTAAGATTAGTAATTGGAACCAGAGAACCATTAAAATGGCTGTGTCCATATTTCTTGAAGAGCTTTGCGTAATCAGCAGATGGTTTTTGTTCCTTCTGTGTAAAATTCCGCATGAAACTATGCCAGTCAAAAACAGAGAACATGGAGCGTAGGTCGGCATTAAAAAAATTATCATAAAACATACCCTCCCGAACCACTCCTAGCGACACCCAAATCATGTTTTCATACGTTGCACATAATTCAGAAACCTCTACAAAACCCATTGTCTTCGTCTTTTGATAATATCGTTCTCCTAAATCAAGATGTGTCGAATTACAGATCGGCTTTGTATCTACCCGATAACTAATAAAATAATCAAGATAGGAAGTCTGTTTTCCTCCATGCATCCTGAGATAGTTAGATGGCGTGGATTGAATTGTTGGCCCATATTGAGCAATTCCAGTATTGCCAGGTTCTACCCTTGCCTGAAGTAAAACATATGGTTGATCGTCTTTACGGCATATAATCATTCCGACATATGCCCCTTGAGGTTGAAACAGAATCAAATGCTCATTTTGGGATTCTGGTTCAGAATAGCCAACAACATGAAAGAAGCCTCCTGTTTTATGAGAAAGAGCCCCCTTATTGACTAGCCATTCTTTTTGTGAATCCAGCGCTACTTCTTTGATACTGAAGTTGGAAACTTGAAGAGTTTGGTTCAAAAAGCTCTGAAGTTCGTCAATTGTATGGGCAATAGTCATATCCATAGCTAATCAATTATTTAGTTTGGATGTTACAACAGTAATAATCGAATCTGGCAATTCAAAAAGTCCGGGAATTTGCTTTTTGAATTCAACGTATTCAATATTAAGCAGATTTGCTAATGATTTCGTATGTGAAGGAAGAGACTTTGGTCGTGAATCCATAACAAAAACTCTTGCCCCATTTCTCATCCAAAAAACATTTGCAAGTTCGGCACCTCTCATAGCAATAATGGCATCACTATTTGCGAATTGCTTTATTTGATCCGTGATTGAGCGAGAGCCTGGTTCAAATGGAGTGAGTCGAACTCCATGATTCAAAAATTTCCTTATGGTGGTATCAGTGTTTACAAAAGCGACCCTACTTTTCGCTTTTTGAGGATTCCAGTTATCTAAATGTTCATGTTCCATAGATTTAGTTGCAGGGGTTCGAGTAATTAAAAGAATGGATGCTTCATCTTCGATGAGTCCTTTATTAATTAGCCTGGTACGTACCAGGTGATGAAACTCACGGATTCTTCGCTTGCAAGAGAAGTAAACCAGCAACTTTGGCATTGACCTGTACAAAATAATTTCCTTAAATAGGTTTTTGGTAATCAGCCAAAATCTTCTTTCCATCCATGCTGCATGGTAGCTGAATGCCTGATCCCATCTAGGGACATTGATGACTTGAGTGAACTTTTCAGGTTTCTTATCGACGATCTGATAACCGCTACAATCCAAAAGGTCAAAGACATCATAGGCTATTGTTTGCATCTCGGGGATAGGTATTTCAAGAATGTACTTAGCCTTTCGATTTTGATTCTTAAGGATAATCTCGACAGAGGGTAATAAGTATCCAATGAGAAAATGATAGAAATGTCCGACTCCCTTGTTATCGCCTTCCTTATTACCGATTTGGAGAAAGTACCTGTTTAAGACGTCCATGCCGTCAGCGTGTAGCTTCTATGGTAGAGCAATAAGTGTTGACCATTTGTCTGTTTTTTTCAAGGATAACTTCAGACTTGCAATTCTCTTTTATCAAATCATAATGATCATCATCAAGCATCCTTGAAACAGCATTCTTTAATTCAATCTTTGATCTGGAGTTTATGACAATAGAATTTACCCCATCAAAACAAAGCGTATTTTCAATACCACAAGCACTACTTACAATAGAAGGAGTTTCATAATACAAGGCCTCCTCTGCCACCAGGCCGTAGGGTTCATGAATCGATGGCAAAATTAAAGCCCGCACGGATTGAAAATAAGATCCCATTTTCTTGTTTGCTATATAGCCTAAAAATTCAATGGTCTCGCCAGCCTTGGATTGCAAGGTTTTGCGTAACGGCCCTTCCCCTATAATTTTCAACACGAGTGCCAATTCATTGAACACGTCAATTAACATGTTTAGATTTTTTTCTTCTGACAGTCGACCGACATAGAGAAAATCTTTTGATCTCCGATTGCTCTTCTCAACTTTTCCATAATTGATGATGCCAAGTCCTTTGACGTCCAGGATTTCACCTTTGAAGCCGAGATACCTGGCGAGATCAGCATGTTTTCGGCCATTTGCATAAATTTTACTGACCTGACTTAAGAATACTTTTTTTACTAATTCCTTTGGACCGATTCCGTTGATACTGTCGATGCTGGATTCAAGCATCATAGATGTATGTCTTTTCTTGAAAAACAGTTGGGTAAACCAATACTCGACACTTACCCATTCGCCAAGGATCAACGATGAATAGGTATTGGATTTAATCAATCTGAACAGTTTCTTACAGGTACTGAATGGATTTCTTCCATTGTATTTTTTGCTGAGGATATCATGATCAAACCCTGAAATCATCTCTATGCCTAGAAAATCTTGATTTCTACGCCTCTCATTTTCTGAAATGAAAAGCACATGAATATTCCGCTCTTTTGCTATTTCATTGAACAAATTGATTTTGTAGTAATTAGGAAGATTGGTGATGATAAGTGCGTCGTACTTCACTTTTTTAGAAATTCATTAGGACTAAAAGTAGGTTGTTGATAGAGGCTGACGCTTTAAACAGATCGGCTCAGTTTCTTTGATGCAGGGGATTACCACACTTAAAAAATGAAAACTGAATTCCAGAATCAGTCATTGGTTTTGATGAAAGGACGGAGAACTCCGGTTAGCATCGTACCTAGTCGTTCTATCAATCTAAATCGAAGGGTGTGCAAGGGCGTCTTTTTCAACTGACGCCAATATTCATTGCGAAAGGGATGATCGCAGATCAACCTCCACGGCTTCCGATTTCCAGTATAATGAATGATGGCCGGATTTGAAATTTTATGAGAATGGCTCTCAAAAACGTTGTACTCTGCTGGCAGCCTACCCCAATTATTTCGAAAATGAATATTTAAAATATCCTGATCCCAAAACTTCAAATCAACTCCATTATCTACACCAAATTTAATCAAGGATTGACTATCCAACTCACTCCTAATCTTGTTGAGATTCATAAATAATACGCCCGCATTGAAATAAGTTTTCAAAGAAGAATAGTACTTATTAAGGATCGGGGGAGTTTCATGGAATTCATGATCTACCGCATAAGCAAATAAATTGGATTCGTTTTCAAAATTGATCGTATAAAACAAGTCTAACTCCTTCTTAACTATGGTGTCGCAATCGATGCTTAATACAGTCTCAACATCTGATGGCAGTTTGTCTGCTATCAGGAATCGAAAATAAGTAGCATGGCTAATATGATGGTCTGCTCGGAGCTCTCTAAAAATTGAAGGCTCAATAACAAAATCCGTTATTTTCTTTTCGTACTTGGCTTGAATGAATTTCTTAGTCTGCCTGAATTGGGATGAATTAGCTGACTGTTCGTCATGCAACAGAAAAACTTCATCAACTAGGTGGTTGTTATGATCCAACAATGACGAGAGCGAGCAACAAAACGGAATGAGATATTTTTCATCCAAGCAATATGCGACGCTGAACTTAGACATATTTTCTAGTCTTCGACTCTGGTTTCTTAGCTCCCAGCAGCTGCAGGATAATGCGTTTCAACTGAAGCCGGATCACACGCAAGAACGCAGTATTTGCAGCCAGTTTATTAGACCTCAAATATCCAAGTATAAATAGTTCCTCAGTTGCATGAGTTAGCTTTTTTGAAAAGGTATCGTACCTACGAGTATTGTTGTTTGAGAATCTGAAATGGTTGAGACACTCCGGGGTGTAAGAAATATTCCCATGTTGTAGCAATTTTATCCATAGAAGCCAGTCACCAAGCATGTTCAATTCATCAGACTCCCAATCAATCCAATTCAAAGTCTCTTTTTTGAATACCACAGCACTGGCATTTGGAATCGTATTTTTAATCGAGAGATAATTTTCGATTTCATCTCTTCCGCTATTGTTGAAAGACCCCCTCCATCTTGAAGAATCAAGGTCATCAGTCCACCACAAATTTTCATGCAAAAAATCTCCATCCTCCGAGCGTACTGTACTTTGACAATAGGACAGTACTGACTGAGGATATTTTTCAAGTAGGCATATCATTTCTTCCAAATACCGATCATCTGCCCAGTCGTCACTTTCGGCAATCCAAATGTATTTTCCCTGAGCCAGGTCTATCCCTTTTTTCCATTGCCGAAAAGGGCTTCCTGAGTTGATTTCATTGACCAAAAAATGAGATACTTTGTGATGATGTCTGTACTCACCGAGAATCGACAGACTGTTGTCAGTACTTGCGTCATCAAGAAGTATTAGCTCAAAATCCTGAAAGTTCTGAACTATGATACTCTCCAGCCTCTTTTCAAGATGACGAGCATGGTTGTAGTTGGGCACTATGATAGAAACTATGGGCATGGCTTTTCCATGTCTATCTAATCATCACTAATTTAAGAGCTTCATAACCTTTCTTCTAAAAATACCTATTCGGTACCTCAGAAACAAAATTGGCGATAGGGTAATCATCCACTCAATTAGGGATTTCTTTGGGTATTTTTTTAAAAAAACAAGCGTTTCTTTATCAAGAAATTTTCCATGTGCAGGTAGCACTTTTTCTTTAAATAGTAAATATTCTCCAGTATGGTCACCAGAATTTTTAAAAGACTCTTGTTCATCATGCAGTCGAAAACTAACAAGAGGCTCTTCTATAAAGGCCAAATTGGTGTTTCGCATAAAACGTAACCATGCCTCTAAGTCAAGGAGTTGCTTCAACTCTCCATCAAATCCGCCATTTTCTATCGCCAATGACTTGCGGAAAAGTACGGCGGTTGGCTCACCAATAAAGTTCTTGAAAATATTGCGCTTGGAAATACTTCTAAGTATTTCATTTCCCGAAACTTGTTGGCGTCTTTCTATATCCCAAAATTTAGAAAGATCAGAGTTATTCTTAATCCATTCCTTACTCCATTTTATTGACAGGTGTCCATTGCTAATTATTTTCCTCTCACAAGATACAAATGCAATTTGTTGACTTTCAATGACTTTCTGCATCATTCTTTCAATGCAACTCGGATCTAACAAATCATCTTGAAATAGAAACTTAATGTACTCACCATTTGATTTTTGAACGCAATTGTTCCAATTGGCTCCTATACCGGCGGGTGAATGTCGATGAATATGAAATGGAATATCCGTTCGGCCGGATACGGAATTGACCATCTCCAGTGAACGATCTGAGCTTTGATCATCAGAGAGCACAATTTCTAATGGGCGATAGGTCTGTTTGATGGCAGAATCAAGGCATTCCTCAAGATACTTCTCCCCATTATAAATGGGAATACAGATGGACACCAATGGATTGATAGTTTTTGTTAATTAGGTTGAAACCAATCTAAGTAATTCCTGATGCAACAATGGGCAACATTCAGCGCTGCTGAATACCCTAGAGCTCTCAAAATCAGTCACATTTGTATCTGACTTCCGTGGATATTCTTTACTGTAGGCTCTTTTTATCTCTTCGGTCATTTTTAGAAGATTTAGGTATGGTACGGCTACACCATTAGCCGCAGACAGCAATTCCTCTAATCCACCGGAATGCTCAAATCCCATAATGGGCGTCCCCAATTTAGCCGCTTCAAGTGCGGCCAAACCAAAAGATTCTTCTTTTGATGTAGAAACGAAGAGATCAAAAGCCCTGTAATAGTCTGCAGGATTCGATACCTCATCAATGAATTGAATATTACCCAAATTCATTTTTTGTAAATCCTTGGTCGTATCATGCGAAAAGTGTCGTGAACCTAGCCATACAAAGACCACTTCATCTCCCGGATGAAGTTGTCGATAGGTATCGGCCAGAATGATGAAGTTCTCTGAACCTTTCCGAGTAATAGTAGTTCCTGCTGCTCCGACAATAAATGATTGGGGAGATAATTTCAGGAGTTTCCTTACGTCAGACTTAAAAAAAACAGTGGCCTTGGGAGCATCAAAAAATGGAAAATGGATTGAAATTTTGTCCGAAGAAATCCCATGCATCTCGATTAGATTTCGTTTCGTTGATGCGGAGTTAGCTATGATATGATCCGCCATTTCATGTGTGTCCAGTCTGTGGCTTCCAAGAACTTGAATTGCATTTTCAAGTTCATGAATGTGCCACACCACCTTGATATTAGTCCAAGATTTCAAAATCAAAAATACTGGTGAAGCCAATAGTGAATTAGCGTAAATCAGATTGATGCTTTTGGTTCGAAATAATTTTTGCATGCGCTTTCTTCTGATTCCAGTTGCTATTCTCTCCGAAATAGATTTTGGCTCTGATCCGATTGGTTCGTAATCTGACCAAAAGACAATTTCTCCTAAACTCGAAAACTCATCAATTAATGGCCCGCTATATAAGAAGAGAAAGGTAGCTCCAATCTCTGATTGCTTTTTTAACCAACCGACAGTTCTTAGAAGTAAAACATTAGAACCCGTTCTCTGGCCATCATGGATTACAAATAACAGGTTCATGGGTTTAGTGAGTCTCTGTGCCAAAGCCCAAGGCTTTTGTCGTGGTAGGTTCCATCATTTTCCGTACAACCTTCATTGAAAAGTAGAATAGGTTCTGGAAAGCGAATTGGACTTATTTCCAAATTAAGTGGTCTCCATCCTACACCTTCTTTTATGTCTATGTTAGTTGTGCGAGTGGGAAAAGTAGTGGTTAACAAGTATTCACAAGAGCTGGATTTAAAATTGGAAACAAATTTCATGATATTGTCAAATGATAGGTGCACCAAACAATCCCTGCAGAGAAGCAATTCGGCATTAGGTAAATTTTCATTGATGATATCACACGCTTGAAAGTCGATACTTTCAGATTCATAATTCTTGCGATTCTGATCAACTAATTCTTTCACAATATCAAGTCCCAAATAGTTTACCTGATCCAAATTCACCTTACTCATCCAGTGAAAATCACCACAAGGAGCATCCAGAAAGCGCTTTATATGCAAATCCCGAAACAACTCAGGCAAGAATCTAACAAGCCTTTCCGTTTGGATCAGATTGGAACCTGGTCCCGAAATGGATTCATCCCCTTCAAATCCATTCGTCTTGAATATTCTTGTGAATCGATCCTTGATCGTCTTACCCATTTGCTATGTTCTCAATAATGGAATTAAATATTGAGTGACTACCTGTTTCACTTTTTTCCAAAAAGGCATCCGATAGTACTTCATCACAAAATAAGACATCTCAATTGCCCATCTTGTGCTTCTCCTGACAGAGATACCGGAATGCTCCATCTCAACCAAAGGGATATTCATGTAATTGATAGCTGCTCTATTGACACTAGATAGAGGTTGAGATTGCTCAAACAGACTCATATCTCTACCAATCACCCCAATTTATTTATCTATAAGCTCACTTGAACTATTTGCCAGAAAGTGCTGTATTGAACTTGATCCATATTTCCCACAGCCAATTGGAAGAAGCAATTTCATCTAAGAAATATGAATAATGTGTACAATACAATTGTCAATGCTTAATAAATATTGCATCTCCCTGTAACGGTTTGTCGTCTCCATGGTGGTTGAGTTGATCCCAATTCCCATGATACTTAAAACCCAGATCCTGCATGGTGAGGTAGATTTGATGGAAACTTGGTTGATCTTTATAAAGTGATTCGTAAGAAAGCTCACATATGACTATGTCTGCTGCTTTTAAGGTTTCTTTCCCTCCCTTTATCACCTCTTCTTCATAACCTTGCACATCAATTTTGATCAAAGTTGGCCCGCCGATGTTCAACTCTTGCGCCACTACATCAAGTCTACGAAGCTGGATTTCTGATTTAGTAGAATTTGCCGAGTAGATGAAAGTATCTGAATGTAGTTTTTCCATCTCTAATATTGATGACGATGGAGTGTAATCATTGATGTGCATGGTCGTATGACCTTCTAAATTACCAAGTGCGTAGTTCAACGCTTCCACTGATGAATTATGCTGGAATCGCTCTACCAATTCCGCGTAACATTCGGCAATTGGCTCAAAGCAAATCAATCGAGAATTTGGCAGCACATCGGTAATCATCTCTGCAAACTGACCAGTATTGGCGCCTATGTCAATGATGGTCTTAATCGGATATGCTTGTAGCCACTTTAAGCCATGATCATCGGGCTTTGCATAGCTACTATACGACTCTAACGGGACGTGATCCTTGCCAATTCGTGTAAGCATAAAACCAAACATCTTAATTATCCTGTTAAAAACAATTCCCAATCCGGTTCTTTTTTCATTCGCGTCTGGGTGCACAAGTTTGGAAGATACGTTGTAGTGATGTTTCAATTTTAATTCTGCGAGACGAAACTGACTTGAGAAGCAGGAAATGTATCTCTCCATCATAACGCCATGAAATCGATTCGAATGATCTATATCAAATAGATCCAATTTTTGACTTTCAATGATCGAGCAATAAAAAGGCATTAGTTCTTCAAACAATGATTTTTCCATGAGAAAAGCAGAGCAAAGATTCACCCGCCTTGTCATCAGAACATCCATAGACATTGCTTTCCCATAAAAGTGATTAAAATCATCAAGTATGGTGTAATAGCAGTTTTTTCCTTTTCCAAAAAGCTGATTAGGATGTCTGGAATCCATCTGAATGCCTTGCGAAAAATCATAGCTTAGTGGATACGTTTCAAAAGAAATAAACCGTTCGCCATTATCAATTAGTCGTTCAATTTGATCCGATATGTTGTAAGGATTAATAGGAAAATCGGACTTCAATTCATGATCCCAATGGACAAAACCAATGTAATCGTACTCCTGAAAAAGATTTAATTTGAAGATATTGTAAATCACTTCTGCTTCAGCAAACCACTTTCCTAGATGAATAAAGTCGCTGATCTCAGACTTGTTCATTACCGAATAGGTTGAATGGTTTAATACATCATCGGAAACATTAAAAAATTCGAAATTTTCCGAGGGAAACCCAGGTTCATATTGGTAGTGCTTTTCTTCAATCGGCCCATGAGTGACTATGAAAATTTTCCACTTCATTATTCTAGAATATTATAGTGTTGAGATTGCAGAATCATTTTTTTCTAAAATGTGAAGGGTATTTGATTCTCCAGTAAATCAATTTTAATTTACTCTTCAATAAATCAACCCTCCACAGATTGGTAAGGATAATTCGTCTGGGAAAAGCAACGAACCTAAAATAATTGAGGATCAACAACTGTCTAAACCTAGATCTTAAGAAAAGAACATTTGCGTTAAGAAGGACTCTATAAAACTGGACTCTGAATTCATATTTATATTCATCGAAGGTATAAATATGCATAGCCATTCGCCTTATCATTACACGATGCTCTTTATTTAGTATTTTACTTATTCTCGCAAAATGGTCAAAGATTTCTTTAATGAAGAATATCTCTCCATCACTTGACTTGGCATCCTCATGCTGTCTAAAACAGGTAAACTCTTCGTTTACAAGTTCGAAATCTACCCCATTCTCTCTAAATCTGAGCCATAAGTCAAAGTCCATCGCATAATGATAAGATTCATCCAACAAGCCTGTTTTATTCAACAATTCACGTCTCCAAAAGCAAGCCGGCTGGGTCATGTAAAATCCTTGAGTCTCGAACAAAATCTCTCTAGGTGGAGCCCAAACGGGATTCTTTGTTTCAATAAATTCTCCCTTTTTATCCACCAACCTGAGGGCACCTGCAAGAAATTCGAAATTCCGTTCATTATATAATTTGGCCACCTTAATGAGACAACCCGGAAGGTAATAATCATCACTGTTTAGCCAGGCAATTAGTTCGCCAGTTGCTCGCTCAAATCCTTTGTTAATTGCATGTGTCTGTCCTCGATCTACCTCACTCACCCACCAGTCTATTTGGTCATCATACTTTTCAATTATACCTACTGAACCATCCGTACTACCACCATCCAAGACAAAATATTCCAAATTTGGATATTCCTGATTTAAGACTGAATTGATAGTTTGCTCAAGAAATTCGGCCTGATTAAATGAAGGAGTAACAATAGTTATTTTAGGATACTTCATCAATCCTTTAAAGCAATTAAATTTTCATAAGGGTATTCAGTCCTGATTGATGATGGTACCAGAATACCTTCCTTCAATTCATACCAATTGTATCCCAATTCTTCAATTCGTTTGTATAATTCCTGACAAGAATATCCTGCTGCCTTGGCATTGGAGTCTGTAAATTCAACCAATAAAATAGGTGAGTGGTTTTTCAATAAACGATCCGCACCTTTGATAACGGGCACTTCCCATCCTTCGACATCAATTTTTATTAATTTAATATTCCCCGGATCAACATTATGACTATCAATGTAATTGTCAAGAGTGGTAATAGGAACAGTGGTCATGACCGATTCAGACAATTCATCGAGTTTTACGATTGAATTCCACGCATCCATTCCATTAGTGGATTGATTGAATTCTACTTCACCCATTGAATCACCAATTGCAAGTGGCTCCACCACTACGTTCGTACAATTATTTAAGCTTAAATTTTCATTCAATTGTTTGATGGTGTCAGGGGTTGGCTCAAAGGCAATTACCTTTCCCGACTTACCGACAGCCAATGATCCCATTACCGCATACAGACCAAAATTCGAGCCTACATCTAAAAAGACATCACCCTCGTGAAGAACCGACCGTGAATAATCTAGTAATTGTTCCTCGAAGACATTGGCATAGACATAATGAGCCAAACGACTACTCGTATTTAATTTAAGGTTAAATCCAGTTGGCATGTTCTTAGTTACAGATACAATGTTGGCGTCTCGTAGCAATTCAAAAATCAATTCAGTTGCCTCTAGTCTGGAAGTATAATTCTGGAGATTAAGTTTAAAGTGCTCTATTAAGTTTTGATCGCGCAGTGCTAACTGATTGTTCATCCTCTCCTCAACAATTGGGTCAATTGCAAAACGTAGAATTGAAATGATTTTTTTCTTAAGGATTGCCTTTAATCTCAATTTCACTTTTCATTTAATCAAATATTCTGCGAATATTCGCTGGTTCCAGATATTCATCGCTTAGTTCACGCTCTATCTCACTAAACTTCTTCTTGTCGAAATACTTAAACTTGGATAAATCTCGAGGAGCAATGTTCGGATTTTCCAAATCCAAAGAGTTATAGCGTATGAATTGAGAACGAGTATATTTCGTGGCGTCCCTGAGGTCAATTTCATTCACCAATTCATCTCTTGTCATAAATTGTATGACTCGTTTAATCACTTGTTGAGTATTTTCGTTAAGGTCGTCATATTCAATTTTCAATGCGTTACTTCCAAGACCAGTCCATTTATGCATGAATTTTTTCCAATAATCTAATTGTGAAATTAAATTTTCCTTTTAATGTCTATCCTCAATTTATTGGGTAAGCGTACCGCTCCAACACTGGCTTCATTAACTTAGATAAATTGGAAATTGTTTCTGGTTTCAGTTCAGTCAAATAGCTCCCAGTCTTGCCGGATCGCTTGTGAGCCTTTTCATCAATCTCTTCATTTGGCCTTGATTCCTTATATAATCCTTCAATAACTTCAGATGTTAACGGTAAATAGGTCCCTAGTCCTTTTACAAAATTATCCCAAGAATGAATCATATCTTCATATCTGAGGAGAATCGGTTTCTTGGACAACCGATACAATCCGTCCTGAGTTTTGAAATCCTGTAAAAGGCTCGATGCAGCATTAATCACATATTTATCTATTGTTTGGCTTCTTATTTTCGCTCTGTTTTCTAGTAAGTTTTGTGCCATTTTAGGATCATCATGAACTGGATGTGTCCAACCATACGAATAATATTGAGACACAAGCAAATCTCTAGGATCTCGAATCATAAATATGCAATTACACTTTAATATTTCAGGTAAGTTTCCCGTGATATAAGGTTGAATCCTACCTTGAATCCTAACCGGACCGTATAAATGATTTTTAACATTTAGTTTAAAACTAAGCATGTCCTCCCCTTGATTTTCCATTCTATTAAGATCGCGATAAGTAAAGGAATCAATTTTCCCAAGAACCTCTCTAGCGAACAAAATGCTTGCACACTTATGGAACGTGAAAAAGACGACTGATTTTTTTGAGCGATTGAGAATTTTCATGGTTCCAAATTGGAATAAATTAAGAAGTATGTTTCATGAATCGTATTACCCTACTTATGTTGATTGCATCAATAAAGGTCTGATTTCCAAAGGCTTCAAGTAATCAACAAAGAGTTTTCTTTCAACATCTTCGAATAATCCCTGATCATAATACTTGAAATCGGCAAGTTTCCTGGGTTCTGAAATATTCTTAGCTTTCTCATCCTCCTTGTATCGATACAGAGGCCACCGATGCTTCTCCATTGACCTCATCAATTTAGACATATCAATTCGTTCTGACTCGGTCATGAATCTCACTACTTCACCAATTTTTGTCAACGGATCTTCAATAAGTTGCTCGTAAGGAATTAAAATAAAATTTGGCTGAGTTAATGTCCATTTCTGGATAAATCGTTTCCAATAATTTATTCTAGAATTTAAAAAAGACAAAAACTCTTGTTGATTGTTCAAATGAGTCCGTGTTCTAATGTGAAATTCAAAATATGAAACAATAGACATGATTGGATGTCGAAATTGAACTACATATTTCCATGAATCGTTGATTTCAATTCCTGTTTTCAATGAGTTTAGTAATTCATTATCATGATTTTTAATGTAATTACTTTGATCAAAAGTGTTTCGTTGAACCATTTTCGAATGAAACAACAATTCATCGCCGAAGTACTCCATTAACATATTTTTGAGCAATCTATGCCCTGATCTTGGAAAGCAAGGATTAATAACCTTTCCTAGAATAATTTCTTTATTCATTGATCACTGGATTCTTGAGAGTCACTAAAACTCCCTAATGACCAATCCGCATCAAATACCACCTTGGTAGCAGATACTGCTTCTCCTTCAATTTCAAATGCCATCGCATTTTGAAAATTTCCTACTATTTTCTTCCCATCCTGAGTTAAGCGGAAAGCCCAAATATTAACCACAAATTTTCCAGATGTCAGGTGGTTTTGACTAACAGCTTTAATTGAAATGGTCTGATTTTCATTGTCTATATCAAAGGTTTCACCATCAGATGGGATTTTGGCAATGAGTTTGAGTTCTGAATCAAAAAGGTCTAGTTCGAAGAAAACCTTCCCCATTTTATTTTCAAATAGCATTTGAAATTGAAACTCGATACGATCCTTAAACGGTTTGGCTCTTGAATCCAATATTTTCATGCCACGGATTTCTTTTGACTTGGATTTGATTTCAACGTCATGCTTAAGATACTTTCTCATACCTGCATCTACATCCCTTCCATAGTCGGTAGATTGCCCGCTTTCCATAAAAATAAGCAGGTTTGAAATTCTCGAAACATGCTGGACATTATGTGAAACAAAAATTATTGCACACGAACTTGCCAGTTCCGCAATTTTATTGAAACACTTGATCCTGAATTTCACATCGCCTACGGCCAAAACTTCATCAATTATTAACACATCGGGCTCCATTTGTGCCGCAACAGCAAACCCCAATCTTATTTTCATTCCTGAGCTGTAATTCTGAATCGGAGTTTCCATAAATTCCCCCATCTCTGCAAATTCTACAATGTCAGCATATTTATTTAATATTTCCTGATGAGTGAAGCCAAGCACAATTCCATAGCTAAAAACGTTCTCTCTGCCCGTTAGGATTGGATTAAAACCAGCACCTAATTCAATCAGAGCCCCAACCCTGCCGTGAATGGTTATTTCTCCTTCGTCTGGTTTAATAATGCCGTTTAACATCTTAAGTAAGGTCGACTTACCTGCACCATTATGTCCCACAATACTTAAACACTTGCCCTTCCTAAGATTGAAACTCACATTCCTGACTGCCCAGAACTCTGTTTTTCTTAGTGTGACGTTCCTCTTATGACCAAAGAGCTCTTTTGTAAGATCAGTAAGTCCATATTGAAGTGACTTCTTGAAATCCTTACTGAACTTCTTAGAAACAGATTTAACCTGAACCAATATTTTACCTTCAGCTTCCAATTCGCTCAATTATTAATGGCATTGAAATTTTGTAAATGGCCATGCCAAGAAACGTCAATAAAAGGACAACTACATTTATTAACAGAAATTCATTTAAGCTGGTCAGTGGTTGGTCGGTCAATGCATCACGTGTGGTGTTCAGTAAGATGGCCATTGGATTTAGACTTGTGAGAACCCCCAAAAAGCCATTTTTGACCGGAGGGTAGATCACTGGTGTCAGGTACATAAGAAATGGAAGTACGGCTATCAGAATCCTACGTAAGTCCCCATACAACATACCAATGGGAACAAGCAAAAGCCCCAACGAAAATCCACAAAGGATTATCGAAGCTACACCGACCGGGAAGAGCAATATCCTGATGGAAATTCCCTGACCAAAAATGAAGAAGGCCAAAGCGATGATAATCATTTTGACAGTAAGATTAAATAGCAACATGTAAAGTCCGGAAAACAGCAGTCCCTCTCGGGGAATATTGATTTTCAATAGTAGATTCTTATTGGCACCAACACTGGCAAGCGGGGCATTGATTGCTTCATTGAATATTTGCCATAGCATAGTCCCTGTAAGAACGAATAATGGATACGGAACTGAAGTAGCTCCAAAACTGATCACATTATTGCTTCTCAAAAATATCCACAGTCCGGAGGTGAGGAGCGGGGGAATGAATGCCCAAAATATTCCAAGTATGGTACGCCTGTACTCGGCATTTAAGTCACGCTTGAACAAACGTAGAGCCAGGGCATGTGAAGCTGAAAAGCTCCTAATAATCCCACTCCAAATCCTCCAAATGGAATCCCTTTGAGTGGCTGAGTAATGTACTTTTCTCATGTTAATATTCCGTCATTAGAATGTGCTCAATCATATCACTTTTCCCAAATCAGCAGGAGGTTTTCAAACCCGCTCTTATCCTCTTCAAATTTATCAGAAGGATAGGACACCCATCTTATCTTCTTGCCAATTAGCTTTTCTCCTTTATTAGCCATGGTCTGAATAAATGATTCATTAATAGCGTCACCAACAATGATCAAGTCAATCAACGGACTATCCAAGCCCTTGGCTAGTTTACCAGACAGGTAAACAGCCTCCAGATCACCGGATTGTTCTACGAACCATTCTATTATTTTGTCTACCCCTACATATTTACGTATAAGGGTGTTTAAATCCTTGTACATTGGATGCGTCTGATTGGCTCTGAAGAATTTTTTATTGCCAGTAAAGCTGGAATATAGAAGGCCAGCTTCTTCAAATCGGTTCAACTCCAGCCGAATGGCATTGCTCCCTTCCTCAAACTCTTGCTCCAACCCTCTTAAATATCCTCTCATGTCGGGATTTAGAAAGAATTTTAGCAAGAGCTTAATTCGTGTCTTACTGGTAATAAGTGTTTCTAACATTACAATTAATGATGTGGCCTGCTCACAGCTTCGCCTCGTAAGTCCCAATGCAAAAATTGGAACTGAGACACTGGTCATTGACTCGAAGTGTCAATTCAACACGTAGCGTACAGGTAGTTTAGCCTGTACAATCCTTCCCATGGTCTCTACTCTGAGAAATAGGTCGTCACCATGCCTGGAAACGTATTCTCCTTCCAGGCCTTTGAGTACGCCTGATTTAATGGATACCCGATCACCAAGATCAAGATGAAACAATTCGGCTTCCGGGTAACCTGCTAATTCCCCTAGAAAGCTGCGAATGGCCTCTATTTCTTCATCACGGACAATAGCCGGTTGACCATTGTGATAAAGACATCTGACAATTCCGGGGGTTTGGATGGCCTCCTGCCTTTCTTTCTCGCATCCTTTAAAGAAAACATATGACGTGTAAAGAGGCTCCTCAATTTTCTTCTTTCGATCACTCCATTGCCTCAGTATTTTTTGCATAGGCAAATACACCTCATGCCCTTTGGCCAGAAGTCGCTCAGCTACTTTCTTCTCATTTCGAGGCTTAGTGTGAAAAACGAACCAACTCATTTTGAGTAATAAAATTACTCATAAATCTGGAAATGTAACAAAGCAAATTCCCTCGACTCATTCAATCTTTTTAATAACCTGAGCTCGATTAAAGAAGTCTCCCACAGCTTGAAAGAATTTGTTCATAATCGATCCAATTTTTTTGTAGAACTATCTGGATAATTCAAGGAAAATTGGGGAAGAGTATGGGCAAATTGTTCAAGTCTTTGTAAAAAAGTCATTAGCATGCAATCTTCGGCTTAAAAAAATCTTGAAATAACAGGTTATTCCTTCGATTTTTGTTCAACCGAATCTCACACACTAATGACTTTCTGTGGGGATTTTTTTAATCGAGCTCAGGTTAATAGGTTTCAATAACGCTAATCTTTTTTTGAGCTGAGGGATCATTGAATCCATTATTGGATCATTTTTGATTTCATTTCTGTCGTGAAGATCGAAATGTTCCTGTGTTAAATCATCGATAACGAAAACCCTTCCTTTCTTAATCTTGTCAAGGAATTCTTCATGCGATTTTGAAAAATAATGATTGATCTGAATCAATCCATATGTTGGTGATCTATCCAAAAAGTCTACACTGCTTTCATTTCCATTACCGTCCAGCGGATTGCAATTATTGAGATACTTGGAAGAATGAACACCAACACTTCTGACCATTCTTGGGTTTACAATAGATTTCACATGTCTATTAACCGAGAAATTTTCATCCGAATGATCTTTGAACCTTTCAATAACCAGTTCTTCTTCTTTATATTTTTTTCCTCCACTTCCATATACCACCCAATTGATCTCAATGCCCGGAAATTCTTCTATTTCCTTAAGAAATCCAACTAGTGCTTTATCAGTCTTAACTATTATGAACTCATCCACATCAATAAACGCTACCCAACGTGTTTGATGTCTTGCCTTTCTAAGTGCATGTCTATAAGCTCTTAATTGCTTCAGCTTACCGGGAAAATATTTATATTCAACAATACCAGCATCTATGTATGCTCTCAATAAAACTTTAAGGTTGTCAGAGGATTCGTTATCATAAACATAGAATTTGGTGATCCCCAGCATCCTGTGGTATTCTAACCATTCGTACATATATGGGCCTTCATTTTTCACAATAACAGCAACTGCCAGATAATTAGGAAAAGTGGTTTCATTCTTTGCTCCTTCGTAAAGAATTCTCATTGATCGAGAAGAAATCCGATCACTAACCACTAGAATTTTCCTTAGAAAATCGAACAACAATTTATGGGTCATCGTACTGGGCGATTTTTATGTTAATTTCATTTTTCTCCTTCAACAGGAATTCTAGCAACATTCTACTGCCATCCGACTAAATTCAAAATATTGAAATAAACATCGTTTCTGTTGAGAATTAGCTTGTTTTTTTCCAGTTTCCAAAATCACCCCTTCAAATATTCCTCCCCTCAAAAAAGACTTTATCATAAACCAATGTTTATCACTACTCTAACGTCATTTCCCACTGATCTCGCAGATATGTGCAGATAAAATGGGGTTCTGCGAAAATCCGCGTAATCTGCGGGAGAATTTTACTAGGACTTCAGCGGCAAAATTCCATGTTCCACTTATATAATAACTAATTATTTTTCTGCCCTCCCTGAACTTTTCTGATTCGTTCCTTCACTCCTGAAACGAACCTATCCATAGTGAGATCATTTTTGATTTCATTTCTATCGTGCAATCTGAAGTGTTCTTCCGCCAACAACTCTGAACTATCCGCACGCCCTCTATTCTTCTTTTCTATGAATTCCCTATGAGATTTTGTGAAGTAATGGTTAATTCTAATTTTATCTAATGAAGGATTTCTCTGTAGAAAGTTTATCACATTTTTTTGTTTATGCTCATTGACCGATTTATGATTACTCAAATATTTTGAAATATGTATATAGCTACACCTGACCATTCTCGGGTTCACTATCGACTTAACATGTCGGTTAAGAGGGGAATTTTTTTCTGCATGATCTTTGAATCGCTCAATAACCAGCCCTTCTTCCTTACTCTCTTTTCCACCACTTCCATATACTACCCAGTTAATTTCAATCCCTGGAAATTCCTCAAAATCTCTTAAAAATTCATTAATTGTACCCTCGGAATTCAAAACAATAAATTCGTCCACATCTATAAATGCCAACCATCGCACCTCTTGTCTGGCTCTGACCAGAACGTTATTGTAGGCAGCCAACTGCCGTTCCTTTCCAGAGAAATATTTATATTCTACAATACCTTCATTTATGTATGGTCGCAATAAAACTTTAAGGTTGTCAGAGGATTCGTTATCATAAACATAGAATTTGGTGACCCCCAGCATCCTGTGGTATTCTAACCATTCGTACATATATGGGCCTTCATTTTTCACAATAACAGCAACTGCCAGATAATGAGGAAAAGTGGTTTCATTCTTTGCTCCTTCGTAAAGAATTCTCATTGATCGAGAAGAAATCTGATCACTTATAAATAGAATTTTTCTTAGGATAGAATTTAGCACTCCTTTAAACATCACTCTGATAAATAATAGTATCAATACTTATTCATTGCCTTCCTCCAGTTTCAATTTCTTGGAGGCCGACTCATACAGCCCCTGAAAGGTCTTGTCATCATCCAAAGAAATTTGATCCAGCACTTCCAAACAAGCCGCATAGTCTTTCATGAAATAATAGTTCAGTGCCATGTTTTTTATAGAAACCAGATGGTTCGGGCTGAATTCAAGGGCTCTTTTATACGAGATAATCGCCAAATCATGCTGCTTCAGTGCCGTATGAAAATTGCCCCGAGTACTTATAATTCGTGTACTGTAAGGATTATAGCTTTCAGCCATTTCAATGGCTTTCAATCCTTCTTGACTTCTTTTGAGAACATTCAGCGCTAATGCTTCCACCAACTCAATGGGATCCAGGTTTATTTCCAAATTCACAAACTTGCTCTTTCCCATTTCAACTTCCCGAAGAACCCGGTCATACTTTTTGTTGACATATAATTGGCGTGCACGTTTCATCCTGTACTCAAACTCATACTTCTCATATCCTAAGAAAATACTCCAACCAATCAATGAAATCATGGGAATTAGTAACCACCTCATTCCTAGAAATGGGTGTTCATCCCGTTCCGATTTTCGGAATCGGCCATACAGTCCCAATGTGGCACCCATGGTTAAAATCAATATAATCGAATGCTCAATACGCTCAGTAGGAAAGCTAAAGAAACCATCAGCGGCCAGGCTTACTTGAGTAGCCAGCAATAGAATTACCAGCAACTTTCTGTTTTGGTCATTGTCATAAAGGATCATTTTAAATCCCATGATTGCGATCAACACCCATGGTAAATAGAATAAAAGGAATCCTACAACACCAGTCTCACTTAAGACCAACAGATAAATGTTATGTGGCCTGACTCTTACTATTTGTCCCTCTTGCATCCTCGTTTCAGATTTCTGATAGTTAGGGACATGAATCTTCCAATTACCAGGAGCCACTCCTCTCAATGGATAATCAGAGATCATTCTGGACGTTTCCTCCCAGACGATTAGCCTTTCCTCAATGCTATTATTTTCTTTTTTACTGTTACCCGTCTTTTGACTTCCGTTATCAGAAGTTTGTGAATGGATACTTTTCCTATTTTTCAGGGTATTAAAATCCGCATCCGTCTTAACTCCTAAAACGGTATTTGCCACTACCAATAATGAAATACAGGCAATGGTTACTCCTATTGCGCTAAGTAAAAGGCGTCTTTTTGCTGGCAAGTAAATTCCCACAAAAGCAGATGTCAGGATAAAAGCCAAAATACTAGCCACCCATGCCGATCTGGTTTGCGAAATGAATAGGGCTGCAATCAAAAGCACAAATGCCACAAAGTGCAGCAGTCTCTTATCACTTTTTTGGGTAAGCATTCCATACATCACCAACGGAACGAACAAAGACAGAAATGAGCCAAATAAATTCCTGTTTATCATCGCTCCGGAGGGCATAGCAACCCCAATATAATTCGTTAGGTTCCACTCAAAATACTGGTCAAATCCGATCAGACAATGTAAGGAAGATATCCATACAATAGATTTGAGAAATCGACTCCAATTGAAATTCTCTTCCAAAAACGCTTGCATAGTCAGGAGCATCAACATAAGATTTAAGCCATATCGACTCGTGTCGTAAATCGTTTCAGCGACATTGGTTGCCCAGAGCATGGCTGTAGCCGACCAGAAGAAATAAAGCAGGGAAGACACAAAGACCAATGTAACTATCCGTGGATAGTGCCATCTGATCTTATTTTTTCTCACAAAGAAAAAGTAAATGACGTACCCCACGATGAAAATCCCTTGTGCCAAAAATCGAATGGCAATATTGCCATCAATCGTTTCTACCGTTTGCAGAAGAGGTAGAACAACGATCAGTACAATGAACCAATTTGCCTTACTATTTAAGAACGCCAGTGGTGTCCATGATTTCTCTCCACGTTTTTCTTTTCTTCTCGCTTTTGATTTCCTGCCCACGGCCTGAGATTATTTTCGTCAAGTAATATTTAAAAATGTCAGCCGAAATTAATTCAAATTATAAGAAGATACTGAGCCTAATTGTGACGGGATTATTTTTTGGAAGGTGAGGACATTGATGAAAGTCTCAGTTTTTCTGCACCCTCCGACCAAATAACCATGAAGTAACCAAACCAATCAAGCCAAAGACAGCAAGGACAGCAAATAAATTTTGATGTCCAACAGCCCCCGGACTGCTGTCCAGAATATGCCCCATCAAGGGGCCCATGAATACATCGGGTGTGTAGCCAATGACAGAAATAATTCCTGCCGCACTCCCGGTGTAGATTAACGGAAGGTTGGATTCCTGAAATAAGGCAAAGTATATTCCTCGCAAACCATAGATTCCTGCACTGGTCGTTGCTATAGTCAAGATGATGAACAGACCCATGCTGGGATGTAAGAACCCAGAGCTGATGACTAAACTGCCAAGGACAATTATGGCGAAGCATACACCGACCATTTTGGAACATAGAAAACGGTCGCCAAGAAAACCTGCCGCCAGGGCGGCAAAAGGCCGAACCCAAAAGGAGGTGGTACCCATGTGAGCGGCATTCACATCATCAAAACCAAAAACATCACTGGCGTAGAGGGAAAAATCATCCGTACATTTATAGCCGACATAGCCGCACAATACGATCAAGGCTTGTAACCAAACGGTGCGTTTTTTCAGGGCTTGTTTGACACCCTCCAAGGACAATTTTTGATTTGATGAATTGATGGCTGAATTTTCACTAGGAAAAATTTGCAAAATGAGAAAAGCACAGCCCACCATCAAGCCACAATAGATGAAAATAATCTTGCTGAGCGCATTTTTCATTTCACTCAAACTAGCCATCTCTGCACCGACCGGGAGCAAGGCATCAAACACAAAAACGGAAAGGGATGCCAAAAGAGCGGCGACAAATCCACGCCCGGCATCCACCATGCCGAAGGACATGCCTTGTGTGGTCTCCCCGCCAAACGCCCTGGTCGCTTTCACATAAGCCGCCCAGAAAAAAAGAATGGTGCTGAGTCCCCAGAAACCATAAAGCATAGTTAATCCCAGAAGTGACGGAATCAAAGCCATGAAAAGGCCCCCAATGGCTGTAAACAGTAATGAAGCAGTCATAAGCTTTCTCGGGGTAAACCGATCCGCAATGGGGCCTCCAGCGAAGTAAGAAACCATGGCGATAATTCCATAGACAGAAAAGGCCGTTCCTAATTCGAGGTTATTGATTTCAAATATCTTCAGAAAGGTGGGTCTAAAAATCCTTGCAACTACGAAGGGGAGAAGAAATATAAACTCCCCCGTGATCATCAGGGTGACAAGAAGGAGGACTCTTTTTTGGCTCATCGAATTCTCTTTATAGAATATCCTTTGATAGGATTTTTCTAGTCCATGTTTTTATTCTTTTCATCCTACTCACTTCTGAATCGGGGTTGAAATCAGTGATGACCACTTCTCCATCGACGACCAGCAGGACACTTGTGAACAAATAGTTCGATTTGAATTTGTTCAATCTTAGTAATGGCATAGCTTGATTTGTAGTGAAGGGTATTTCAAATTTAATGCATTTAAGTTTGCTCCACTTTTCACCTATCGAGGGGTTGAGGTTTAGATGATTTCATCAAAAAATAAAATACTATCCAAACTCCTGCTTGTGGGCTTGGGTAGAGGTTATTGCATAAATTCCAATTTTGCCTGAATCGAACGAAAATACCGAGCCACTAATCCATCGCCTTCAGCGAGCCTTTGGCCCTTTGATTGGTGCCATCATTCTGGATTTGGTTGATCTGGCGAGCTTTGGCCCATTGGGAATTGGTGGCTTCCTGATTGGTATCGGTGTGGGTTGGTGGATGCTGTCTGTGTACACTATATCCACGGCCACCAGAATGTGGCTGGCCGTAGTGGCGGGTGTTTATTGTTTGATTCCATTCACAGAATTGATTCCTGTTGCGACCATTATTACTGCGATTGCCAGATTCAAACAAGAGAAGTCGGTGAAAGGCGATTGATTTGCATTTTCCCTTAGGAACACAAGGCCATCGGACTCGATTGATATTTTTCTGAAAAGATAAAATCCTTGACTCAAAAAAGTGTTTCACCCAATTCGATCATTTTCCCTATTTTCGGGCATTTAAAATCCACCTATGAAAAAATTCACTACACTATTTGCCCTCCTTCCTTTTCTGCTGGTAGCACAATCACACGAAGAGAACATCAAGAAAATTTACGATGAGACCCTGACCAACAGTCCTATTTATGAAACGCTTCGAGTGCTTTGTAAGGACATTGGAAGCCGCCTCTCTGGTTCGCCAGAAGCTGCTGCTGCGGTGGAGTACACCAAACAGGTGATGGAGTCGTACGATTTTGACACGGTGTATCTGCAACCTGTGATGGTGCCGCATTGGGTGCGTGGCAGCAAGGAAGTAGCTCGGGTCGTGAATTCGGATATATTTGGAAACTACGATATGATCTGTACCTCACTCGGGAATGCAATTGGAACAGGTGAAGGAGGGGTTCTCGCAGAGGTCATTGAGGTGAATGGAGTGGAGGAGGTGAACCAGTTAGGTAAAAAGGTGGAAGGCAAGATTGTCTTTTATAATCGGCCGATGGACCCAACGTTAATCCAAACGTTTAGAGCCTATGGTGGGGCAGTTGGTCAGCGTGGATCTGGCGCCTCGGAGGCGGCCAAGTTTGGTGCCAAGGCTGTGATTGTACGTTCGATGACCAACAGACATGACGATATTCCTCATACTGGATCGTTGAGATACAATCCGGATTATCCAAAGATTCCGGCCATGGCTATTTCTACAAATGACGCGGACAAGCTGAGTGCCTTGCTCAAAAAACAAAACGATTTAAAAGTGTATCTGGAGTCGTATGGCCAGCAGTTACCTGATGTACTATCCTACAATGTGATTGGCGAAATCAAAGGGAGCGAATTCTCGAATGAAATTATTGCTGTAGGCGGTCACCTGGATTCGTGGGATGTGGGCGAAGGTGCGCACGATGATGGGGGCGGATGTATGCAGGCCATTGATGTACTGCGAACGTTCAAGGCCTTGAACTGGAAACCGAAGCGAACCCTACGTGCTGTAATGTGGATGAACGAAGAGAACGGCCTCAGAGGAGGAAGGGAATATGCCCGAGTAGCGAAAGAAAAGGGAGAGAACCATATCGCAGCAATCGAGTCAGATGCCGGGAGTTTTTTGCCCTTGGGATTTTCATCCACAGGAACCGAGGCACAGCGAGCCAAACTGCAAAGTTGGAAGGACTATTTCACGCCTTATGGCGTATGGCAATTTGACCAGTCCGGAGGCGGTGCTGATATTGGTCCACTCAAAGATCAAGGGACATTGCTGATTGGCTTACGACCAAATGGACAAATGTATTTCAATTTTCACCACACCCCGGCGGATGTTTTTGAAACGGTTGATAAGCGTGAACTTGAACTTGGAGCAGCCTCGATGGCTGCTTTGATGTATTTGTTGAGCGAGGAGGGCTTAGAGTGATCGGCCTTGAAAAACGGAGATATACAGCTATTTCAGCGATTCCATTTGCTCTACCATATCCTTCACCGTTTGTTCAAGCGGAATGTAATTTAGACCTAGCTTATCCCGACTTTTACTTGCATCCATTTGAATCGGAATGCCTACATTATTTTTTACGTATTCTCTGCTAAGCCCAAAGAGACTACCAATCAAACTCACCAGCCATTTAGGATTATTGGATTTTGGCAATTTGTACTTCTTGCCATAATGCGCTCTAATAATGTCCGCAAAAGAAAGAATGTCTGTCACTCGTTCTACCAATATATGGCGTCCTTCTGCTTTGTTTTCCAAACAAAAAACGTGAGCCTTGGCGACATCTCTGACATCCACATAACCAAAGTATAATTCAGCTGCACCTAATTTTAATTTGCCAGACAGCATGTCGGCCATGAATTTGAGACTCTCGGACTGAGAGCCAGTGGCTAGTGAAGGTCCCATGACGAAAGAAGGATTCAAAACCACCAATTCCCAAGACGATTGGTTGTTAGCTATTTCCCAAGCTTTCTTTTCAGCTTGAACCTTTGAAAAAGGATAGGGCTGATGGTCGATAGTACTGCTGGTATTAAATTGCTCCTCGGTAAATGAGGACAGGTGCTGATTTCTCATGTCGATACCATCGCCATAAATCGCTACTGTACTTGAAGTCAATACGACCTTTTTGACGGTACTGGATTTGTTTGCGGCCTCCAAAACGTTGATCGTTCCTTTAACCGCCGGATCCACCAAATCCAATTGGGCATCCTTGATATTCAGTATAAAAGGAGAGGCCATGTGGGCAATAGAATCACATCCTTCAACCGCCTCATCATAGCTGCCTTCTTTGAGTAAATCAGCCTCCCAAATTTCAAGCGTTCCATTGCTCTTTTTGGCAATGTTTTTTAGAAATTGGTATTTTTCTTTCTTGCTCTTGTCTCTCACAGTTAACCTGACGGTATTGCCCTTTTCAAGCAGGTCTTTGACCACATACGAACCGATGTAACCCGTTCCTCCTGTGACTAATATTGGATTTTTCATTGGGCAAATTGAAGGCTTTTCTATTAAATCACCCAGCGGGTCTCATCACTTTTTTCATCATGTTCGTGCCTGTCATAGCCGAGGTGGTCAGCACACCCGATAGAAGAGCCGCCGCTACGCCTGCTGTCACGATATCTTGTCCGGTCAGATAGAAATTTTTGATGGGTGTCCGTGGCTGTAAAAACTTTTGATGGAAACGATCTGGTGTATGATCTAGTCCATAGATTTCTCCTTTGTCGTAGTTCACAAAATGCTGGGTGGTGAGTGGCGTAGAAAGTTCGAAGTGATCTATCTTGCCCCGGAGTTGAGGTTCATGTGTGTAAAGTACCTCCAACAATCGATTGGTGATTTTTTCTTTCAGTTCGTCGTATTCTTTTCCTCGCCTCATCCAGCGGCTGTCTTCCCATTGTTCGAATAGTTCATACGGCACGAGCGTCAGGACATCAATCGTGCTTTTGCCGGGATAGCGATTGCTCCAATCAGGATCTTTGGCGGCAGGGTAGGAGATGTACACCAGCGGAAAGGGTTCATCGATATTCTTCAGGTATCGATCCACGCATGCATCATGATCTCCTTGCTCAGGATAGATCCACAGGTTGGTTTTGGACAATCCCAATTCCTGGGGCGTTCCTTTCAAGCCAATGTACAGACAGGCATGAGCAACTGATCGTTTAACTTTTTGGAGTGGTTCAGTAAGTCCATGATAAGCGATTATTTTTTCAGGCAACAGCTTTTGGTAGGTGGTCATCACGCCAGCACCGCTTACAATTCTGTCTGCTGTGAATACTTTGCCGTCAGCCATTTTCACGCCTGTGGCTTTGTTGTTTTCAATGACCACTTCGTCCACTTCGGCACTGATCAGAATGGTGCCGCCTGCTCCTTCGATCACCGGATCAATCGTCTCCACAATTTGCGATGAGCCACCAATGGGGAAACTACCCCCACTAAAATAATGACGAGCCACCGTGGCGTGCATGGCGAAGCTGCTCTTCTTGGGCGTCAACCCATAGTCACCGTACTGGCCTGTTAGTACTTTGATTAATTCTTCGTTTTTGGTCAAGGAACTCAAAACCTCATAGGTGGTTTGATCAGAAAATTTAAGGAACGGTTTCCGCATGGACGGGCCGATCACCTTACTAACTAACGGGGGCAATGCCTTATCCATAAAGAATTTTTGGTTCGCTTTGTTGGCTGCAAAAACTAGTTGAATGTATTCCTCAATTGCTGCTTCCTCTTCTGGAAAATAGCCGATCAGTTTGGCTTTGAAGTTCTCCACGCCCTTGACCAAATCGTATGATTTCTCACCGATGATTATCCGATCATATACCTTGCCCATATCTGCCCACTTGAGTTGTGAATTGGTGACATAATCGAAGAGTTTCTTGACCACACTATGTGGACGTTGCACTTCTCCGATATAATGAATACCCACGTCCCATTCATAACCCTTTCTCTTAAATATGTGTGTGAAACCACCAGCCGTATAGTGTCGCTCTAGAACGAGCACTTTTTGACCTTCTTTGGCAAGAATGGCTGTAGTCGTCAAACTACCCATGCCTGAGCCAATGACTATGGTATCGTAATGATCGGCTAGTTCTGGTTTTTGTTTGTAGGATTGGATCATGGGCTAAAGATAAGAGATTTACCCACCAGTGGGTTTTGATTATATTGCTCGATCATCCAGAGTCAATATCCAAAACCCTTAAATCAAAGATGAAAAAAATATTCTTACTGCTGCTGGTTACCAGCCTACCCCATATTGGATTGGGGCAACAAAAGGATAAACCAAAGATTCCTTTGATCGATCTATTTTATGAAGCAGTGTCCTCGGCAGATTCGATTGTTGGGGATCGCAGCAGGTTCACGGAGATCAGTTTGAGCAATTATGATTGGGAGGAAATAAATCCAAAAAAAATCATTGAGAAGTATCCGGAAGCCAAACGATTCTTGGTGAATGACTCTATAATGGTCATTAATTCAATCAGTATCATTCAGGGGTTTATTGAAGACCTGGCAAAGTTTGATAGCCGTATTGAGATCAGTAATTTTCATTTCAAAAAACGAGCCGACATCAACCTAAACCTATACGGTGATTTGGAGGAAGAAGTGTTCAATTCTTCCCGACTAGTATTTAGGGGTTGCATTTTTGAAGATAGGTTTGTGATCTGGTTCAGCAATTTCACATTGCGTATTAAAGACAGCCAGATTCGTAAACTAGAACTCATCAATGGGTCTCTGGTGTCTCCTTCGATTGACATAACCAACAATAAAATTGAATTCCTGAGTTTCTGGACAGCAGCCCCAAGTGAGATTTCAATAAGTAGCAATGAAATAGGATACCTGGAAGTAGATAAAAGTTCGGCTCTGAATGTGGATATTATAAACAACACCTTTTCTGGTCTTAAAGGGCTAAATCTGGCTGAAGATACTATTGCTTCTTTTGGCTGGTGGCAGGGGTCTGCCCTTCGGTATAGTAAAGTAGGAAAGTTAATAAGAGAGGGTAAATTGGATGTGGATTCAGCTAAACACTTTGCATTATATCAAGGAAAGAAGCTACTTCATATGAACAGTACAGACCGTGTAATTGCGGAGCTCAATATTACAGGCAATACCTTTCTTGACCCAACCCATTCCAAGCCGGTCATCTTTGATCAACGGTCGATCAAGATGAACATATCCAATAATGCGTTTGAATCCCCCGTCATACTATCTCCATCTGTAAGCAACGACTTTATCTTAGAAAATAATTCTTTTCACAAAGTAAATATGAATGCCGCTTTGCCCACCACGCCTCAAAATCACGTGAGCATTGATTGGCAAGACCTCAAGGGGAAATTGTTTTATCAAAAAGATGAAGATTCTCATGGTTATTTTGGCCAGACTGATGCTGAATTGAAGGATACACGAAATTTTTTCAATCTTATGGCTGGCCACAGCCGATTATTAGAAGTGTACAAAAGTTATGGCAATTCAGATGATGCGAATGACGTATTCTTGGATATGAAAGCCTTACATCTCAATCGCTATGAATATCTGTATCGGACAGAAGGAGGCACGACTAATTTCTTTCAGTTGTATCTCAATAGATTGCTGAGTGTGTACACGCGTCACGGGACCGATCCTGCCCAGGCAATGACTGCTTCGCTGTGGATTATTCTGTGCTTTAGTGTTATCTATTTCTTCTATCCATCGGAATGGGACGTGTCTTCAAAATCCACGCTCCTTGCCAACTTTCGAACGTTTAGAGAGAAAAACGATAAGGGCTATTTCAAACCTTTTTTGTCTCTACTGAATGGTATTGCCACCAGCTTATTCAATGCGATTACCTTGAGTGTCAACAGTTTTGTGACGCTTGGGTTTGGCACGATTCCTACCCGTGGGCTGGCCAAATACATTTGTATTTTTCAGGGCTTTTTAGGGTGGTTTCTACTGAGCATTTTTATCGTGGCACTGATCAATCAAATTTTGGTTTGAGAATTTCGCTATCACAGATTATTTGTATTCAAATGCAAGAATTTATGCTAGTCTGAAGGCTCTATTGGAAATAGAGCGAATAGAGTAAGGCGTAGCTACAAGCTACGCCAGGTACGGTTTCTACTGAGCATTTTTATCGTGGCACTGATCAATCAAATTTTGGTTTGAGAATTTCGCTATCGCAGATTATTTGTATTCAAATGCAAGAATTTATGCTGGTCTGAAGGCTCTATTGGAAATAGAGCGAATAGAGTAAGGCGTAGCTACAAGCTACGCCAGGTACAGGGCTGGGGACAGATAACTCCCCTTTTCGAACATAGTTTGAAAGAGTGATTTTTAGATCAATTTCAACCCAAAGTGTTTTCTGAACGGTTGAAAATCTCTGTCACTTTGAAGTAATGTCAGCTCATTGAGGACACAGTAACCAGCAATAATCGTGTCAGTTGTTTTTCGAATGGTAATACCCTTTTTTCTTAGTGACCTGTACATATCAGCATATACAATGGCGGAATCAGTGTCCAACAATGATCGTTTTTCTAAATTTTCTAACAAAGAAAGTGCTTGCTTATATTCTTTATCTATTCTGAATCCTTGGAGGATTTCCAAGAGGATAAGATCTCCGATTAGAACGTTTTCCGTTGAGAGCTTCTCATGCAAAATGTTCGTTTCTCTATTGACCGATCCATTGAAATAATTGATCCAAACGCTTGTATCCACCAGCGTCATTTCAGTTCTCTCATCTGATTCAGATCACCTTCCCATTTCAGTTTTCCACGCCAGTTTCTGATTTCTTTTTGCTTATTGAGACGGATAAGAAGCTCCAATCCTTTTTCAACTATCTCTTTTTTGGTGGTTAAACCAGACGCGGATTTGGCCTCTTCCATCAACCGATCGTCAATAACTATATTCGTTCTCATGTGTATTATTTATATAAATATACACATTTATTTTTCAAGAACCTTAGAGTATTTGATTTGGAAGGTTTGAGTTTTTGATATTGAGGTTTATTTGTTTCGATTGCTATCGGGATTGTCTTTTGTGATACCTACGATCAACCAACACTTTTCCCATTCATATGCCTTACAGCTCGTTCGATACCATTTGGCGTTAACGGAAACATGGGTACAATGCGCTTGATCAGTTGAATCGTCTCGGTGGATTGCCAATACCTAAGTGGTTCTGGATTTAGCCAAACGTGCTTTTTGAAATGCTTGGTAATAGCCATCAGGCTATTCACACTTGTGTGATTGATTTCATAAGGTGCCATCGCTGCATCGCCAATGAAAAACACCCGATACTCTTTGGCGTATTTGATCAGCCGTTCGACAGGCAGTCGCTTCGACCGCCGGTCGTCTTTATAGACTACATCGTAGATCGTGTTGTGGAAATAAAACACTTCCAGATCATGCGCGAATCGGGTTCTCATTTTGCCAAACAAGTGCCTCACGGTTTTGATATAGGGTGACATGGAGTAGCCGCCATTATCGATCAGCAAGATAATCCGCATCTGCTCGTTGGTCTCGCTCACTAATTCTGGTAAAAAAATTCCTCCACGCTTCAATCCCGTTTTTATAGTGAGCGGCACATCCAGTTTCTCCACAGCACTTTCCTCAATCACGCCTTTGATAGCTGAGAGCGCTGCATCCACATTGTCATCGTTGAGTAAAGCATGGGTATCTACAGGATAATAATTTTTGTCGCCGATTACTTTCCTCGCCATTTTGCCACCACCTGTTCCACCCACTCGAATGCCGTTTTTTGCTGCTCCCCCATGACCGTACGGTGAGATTCCTCCCGTGCCAATCCAGTGACTGCCGCCGCTGTGCTTTGAGTTTTGTTGCTCTTGCACTTTTTTCATTCGTTCGAGCAATTCCTCCAAAGACAGATCGGAATAATCAGCCATTTTTTCTAAATTCCGTTCCGCCGCTGCTTCATCAGACGTATCCTTCGAATCATCATCTTCAAGGTTGGGATCATCCTTATCGAAAATATCTTTGCCAGAAATGACTTCCTTGATGTCGTACTTGGTCAGATGGACTTGATCCAAAAACTTACTCACCAAATCTTCGGCGCTGATGTCGTCGGCATCTTCTTGGTTGGCTCTCCAATCCTGAAAGGTCTTCGAGCGAAGTACAGCATCATCCAAACGCTCGTCATGGCGAATGGCTATGTCCAAAAAATATTCGTAGTATGCTCGTGTGAATGGGCCAAGGTCGGTGGGTTCTTTCACCACGATTCCTTTCAACACATTGTACATATCTCCCAATGTTTTGACCAGCCCTTTTTGCATAGCCTTCCTCAAAATCAGTAGCGTACGGACATCCGCCGAAAGGCCATGTGCACGAAAGGATTCTGGAAGCGAATTGAACATGAATGTAAGATAAATGCAATAATTAGAAGAAAGAGATTAACCCCAGAGTTCGCTGAGATCACAGAGAAAAAACGGAAGACCTACTCTTTGGAACAGTAGACCTCTGTTGTCTCTGTTCCTCTGTGGTTAATACTTTGAGTGAAAAATTATTCGAATAGCTAGTTCGGTGAAAATCCTCCTTGCGTCCCCAGCGTCTTTGAATGAATCACTCGATTCACCCGCTCCATATCCGTTTGTGTTTTGATAAGGGCGCCAATCCCCTCCAGCCTTTCTATTTTCTCTACCGCTTCTTTAGGCTGCACATCCTTGATGTATTTCAACCAATTTAGAATTTCTCGTGTAGTTGGGGAGCGTTCCAGCCCGAGTGTTCGCAAATGATAGAACATGTCGATCGCCGTGTTCACCACCTCGTCATCAATGGTCGGGTGGTGTTTTTCAATGATCTGACCCATGATCTCCTTATCAGGAAAATGGATGTAGTGATAAATACAACGACCCTTGAACGCCGTTGGTAATTCTTGTTCTCTGTTGGAAGTGATCACAATAGCGGGCATGTCTTCCTCGGAAGCCGATACCTCCTCGCCCGATTCAGGCATGATGAATTTCCTATGGCTCAGCGCGTAGAGAAGGTCATTGGGAAATTCTCTTGGCGCCTTATCAATCTCGTCTATAAGCAAAACGGAATTGGGACTGAGGTACGCCTTGGCTGCCGGCCCCATTGCTACATAATCACCAAGATGCTCCGTGTCTCTACCTCCGGTTGTCAATTTAGAATCCATTCCTTTTTCTTCCCTCTGGGCATTCAGAATTTCAATCTGCGAATCACGCAAGTATTTCACATGATCGAAGCGAGCCACAAACTGCTCAACATTACTCTTTGATCCAACTGGGTAGGTGTGAATGTCTAGTTTCAGGTCATTGGCATACTGAATGGGCAGTTCAGTTTTACCTGTTCCTGGCTCACCTTCTATCAGCAAAGGCATGCCGAGTGTACGAGCCATGTGGAAGGCTTGTGCCAACTCAGGGTCACACAAGTATTTTTCTGATCCTGTCCACTGCGATGTTTCTGCCATTTCAAAATTTTAGGAGGCCAAAGATAGGCGTTCATTAACAAATTAGTCTCCCAGATTTCGCTGATGGCGCAGATATGTTAGGAATTGGACTCTGCGTAAATCTGCGATTTCTGTGGGAGAAAATAATTTGATGCAATCTCCATCAAAATAAAATCAACCAAAGAAAAAACAACACCAGAAGTAAAGCCACCACTATGTAGCTGGTGCTGAATCCAGGAAATTCATAGTGGCAGTACATGCATTCCTCGCTTTTGGCGTCTACTTCCAATCCGCATGATGGGCATTCTTTCGTTTTCATTCGTATCGTTTGCTCTTTGGCCCGATTGATCGACCATTCGACACAAAGAAAGTCAGAATATCGCTATCCTCACCCTTCTTGATTAGATTCGAGATTCAACTGTTAACCTAACCAACCTAATCATGAAAAAACTGTTTGCCTTTCTTCTTTTTGGCCTCTTGATTTTTGCTACTGACTATTCTGTAGCCCAACGACGAAAGTCACCAATTACCACAACCAAACCGATGGATTCCAAATTGTTTGACAGTCTGAAATTCAGAAATATCGGACCAGCATTTATGTCTGGAAGAATTTCAGATCTGGCCATCGACCCTACAAACGAAAACGTTTGGTATGTGGCCGTGTCTTCCGGAGGGGTGTGGAAAACCATAAACGCAGGGACCACATTTAAACCCATTTTTGATAAGGAATCAGTCTTTGCTACAGGATGCGTAACCATTGATCCAAACAACCCTTATATAATCTGGGTAGGTACAGGAGAGAATGTTGGGGGTAGGCATCTGAGTTTTGGAGACGGTGTGTATAAAAGCATGGACGGTGGCGAAACCTGGACCAACATGGGCTTGAAAAATTCAGAACATGTTTCCAAGATTATTGTTCACCCGGACAATTCGGATATCATACTAGTGGCATCTCAGGGGCCACTATGGAGCTCTGGTGGTGACCGTGGTTTTTATAAATCGACTGATGGGGGTAAAACATGGAAAAAAACACTCGGGGAAAATGAATTTACGGGAGTAACGGACTTGGTAGCTGATCCGAGAAATCCTGATCGTTTGTATGCTGTTACGTGGCAACATCATCGAACGATTGCTGCTTGGATGGGTGGAGGCGAGAAATCGAGGATGTATCTGAGCGAGGATGCAGGAGATTCATGGATCCAATTGAAGACTGGACTACCAGAAGGCAAATGGGGAAAGACTGGTTTGGCTATTTCACCAATGAATCCGGATGTGCTATACGCTGCGATAGAATTGAATCGAACCAAAGGAGGTGTTTGGAGATCTACAAACAGAGGAGGAAGTTGGACGAAGATGTCCGATGCGGTAGCTGGTGCTACGGGTCCACATTATTATCAGGAGATCTATGCTTCACCACATAAGTTTGATCGATTGTATATGATGAACAATCGTTTGATGAAGAGTGAGGATGGAGGGAAGACCTTTGAAAATATGGATGAAACCGCCAAACATGGCGACAACCATGCGATAGCCTTCAAAGCTTCTGATCCTAATTATCTATTAGTTGGTACCGACGGTGGAGTTTATGAAAGCTTTGATCTGGGTGCCAGTTGGCGATACATGGAAAATTTACCCCTCACCCAATTCTACAAGGTAGCGGTAGACGATGCAGAGCCGTTCTACAATGTCTATGGTGGAACACAGGACAATAGCACTCCAGGTGGACCATCTCGCACGGATAATGTTCACGGCATAAGAAATGCGGATTGGAAAGTAATGCTCAACTGGGACGGACACCAACCAGCAACCGAACCGGGGAATCCAGATATTATGTATGGCCAGAGACAGCAGGGAACTTTGTCTCGAATAGACGTGGCTACTGGAGAAGTTACTGACATTATGCCTCAGCCTGGAGAAGATGAGGATTTCGAAAGGTACAATTGGGATGCCCCAATTCTGGTTTCTCCGCATTCCCCAACTACGCTTTTTCACGGATCCCAAAGGCTTTGGAAATCGACGAATCGCGGAGACAGCTGGACATCAATTTCGGGTGATCTAACACGAAATCAAGAACGAATTACATTGCCCATCATGGGTCGAGTTCAGAGTTGGGATTCGCCCTGGGATGTTGGGGCTATGTCAAATTTCAATACAATCACCTCCATTGCAGTTTCTCCTAAAAACGAAAATGTCATATTCATTGGCACAGATGATGGATTGATTCAGGTCACTGAGAATGGCGGAGACTCATGGAAGAAAATTGAGGTGAGTGCACTTGGGGTTCCACATAGAGCATATGTGAATGACATAAAAGCTGACCTCTACGACGAAAATACATTGTATATCGCTTTGGACAATCACAAAGAGGGAGACTACAAACCCTATCTGGCTAAAAGCATAAATAAAGGAGTCACTTGGACACGAATCGAAAATGGATTAGGGACCAAGAATCTAGTGTGGCGAATAGTTCAGGATCATGAACAGAAGAATCTGCTATTCGCTGGAACTGAGTTTGGTGTTTTTGTGACTGTGGATGGGGGAGCTAGCTGGACAGAAATGAAAGGAGGTATTCCCACTATTTCGTTTCGAGATTTGGCTATTCAGCGAAGAGAAAACGACTTGGTTGCCGCCTCGTTCGGAAGAGGGTTTTATATTCTCGATGATTACAGTGCATTGCGAGAGGTATCGAAATCTCAACTGAGTGAGACGTCTTCACTTTTTGCTCCAAGAAAAGCATGGTGGTACATTCCACGGTCGGTAATGAGTTTCGACAACACCCGAGGATCACAAGGGTCGCAGCTTTATGTGGCGCCTAATCCAGAATTTGGAGCCGTGTTTACCTATTACCTGAAAGATGAATTTAGAAGTTTGGAAAAACAACGGCAGGAAAAAGAAAAAGGAGTGAAAGGAAATATTCCTTTTCCCGGATGGGAAGCTCTAAGTGACGAGACAAGAGAAATGGAGCCTTTTGTATTTTTAGAAATCAAGGACGGTGGAGGAAATGTGGTCAATCGAGTGAAAGCGGATAATAAAAAAGGGTTTAATCGAGTAGCTTGGAACTTAAGGGTTGGGGGTACGGATGCACTTTCGCTGAAGGGAGAGGACGAAGAATTGGATGGACTTTTGACTGCACCAGGAACCTATTCGGCCACATTAAATAAGTTTGAAAAGGGGATATTTTCGCAAATGGCCGGCCCAGTCTCCGTAGATGTTGCGCCGCTTAGATCCGGCTCATTACCTGGAAGTGGCATTGAGGAAGTGACTGCCTTTTGGAGACAATACGAGAATTTAAACAGAGATGTGAATGTTCTTCGGACACAACTATCAAATGCTAGAAAAACGACTAAAAAATTATCAACAGCAGGTGTCAAGGCGAATGTTGGGAATGAACTCTTGACCAGCATTGCTAAGTTGAAGACTAACCTCGATGACATGGAAAATGAACTTGGAGGTAATCCTGCCAAAAACCAGATCGGTGAGCGAACCAAACCTTCAATTGGTGGACGCTTATTTTCCTTGAATCGTGGAATATCCAGATCGACTTATGGACCAACAGAAACGCACAAGCAAACGATCCAAATCATCCTGAAACAATGGAGTGCGATGAATGAAAAACTTCAAGGTTACCGAGAAGAGGCGGCAAACCTGGCTGGTCAGATAGTAGAAGCAGGAGGATCGTGGATTGAGGGACAAGATTAAGAATTATTGAAAGACACTAAAAACTACTTATATGAAAAGGATACTAGGATTTTGCATGCTTTTTTTAGCAGCTATGCTTATTGCTCAAGACAGAGTACAAGTGGCAGATGAAGTGACTACCTCAACTCACCAAACAACCATCAAGGGCAAAGCGATTAATTACAGAGCTACTACTGGTACACAGCCTGTATGGAATGAAGAGGGGAAAGCGATAGCGGCTGTTCATTTCACCTACTATGAGCGGACAGATATCAAAAACCAAGCGGCTCGACCTTTGGTGATTTCTTTCAATGGAGGACCTGGCTCAGGATCGGTGTGGATGCATTTGGCCTATACAGGGCCGTACATTCTCAAAGTAGATTCGGAAGGATTTCCTGTTCAGCCGTATGGTGCAAAGAAAAATCCCAACTCAATCCTTGACGTTGCTGATATTGTGTTTGTCAATCCAGTAAATACGGGGTATTCCAGGGTTTTGGAGGATGAGGACAGCAAGAAAACGGTGACACAAAAATCAGAGGCCAACAAAAAAGCTTTTTTCGGGGTGCAAGCCGATATCAAGTATCTGGCAGAGTGGATTAACACATTTGTGACACGAATGAACCGGTGGGAATCACCAAAGTATCTCATTGGTGAAAGCTATGGGACGACACGTGTATCCGGGCTGGCGCTTGCCCTTCAAAACAGACAGTGGATGTATTTGAATGGAGTGATCCTGGTGTCACCCACTGAGCTGGGAATTCACTCTGGTACCAGCCGAAGAGATGGGCCTTTGGGTGCTTCACTCCGATTGCCCTACTTCACGGCGGCCGCATGGTATCACAAAAAATTGCCAGCCGACCTCCAAGGAAAGGATTTGGATGAGCTGTTGCCTCAAGTGGAGCGATATGCACTCGAGCAGCTGATGCCAGTAATTGCAAAAGGGGGATTTGTAGATGAGGAGGAAAGAGCCGAAGCGGCGGCCACCATGGCGAGATATTCAGGAATTTCTGAAACGGCAATCCTTCAGTACAATTTGGACGTGCCTACCAACTTCTTTTGGAAGGAATTGTTGAGAGACGAAGGGTTTACGATTGGGAGGCTGGATTCACGCTATAAGGGAATTGATCGAACAAACGGAGGCGATAGGCCTGACTTCAACTCAGAGCTGACGAGCTGGCTGCATTCGTTCACGCCTGCTGTGAATTATTATTACCGAAACATTCTCAACTACAAAACCGACATCAAATACAACATGTTTGGGCCGGTGCATCCATGGGATCGGACGGGGAACAACACAGGTGAAAATTTACGGCAGGCCATGGCTCAGAATCCGTATCTGAACGTGATGGTGCAGTCAGGACTCTACGATGGTGCGACCAAATATTTCGATGCGAAATACACGATGTGGCAGCTTGACCCAAGTGGTAAAATGAAGGATCGTCTGTCCTTCAAGGGGTATCGTTCAGGACACATGATGTACCTACGAAATGAAGACCTGATTGATGCGAATGAGCATATTCGGGAGTTTATTAAGGAGAGCTTGCCAGGGGGTACGTCTGCTAAGTATTGAGGTGGGGGCGGAACGATTATTATCTAGCCAGCGCGCGTTCAATGTCGTTAAGTTAAGCGACGAACGTCATTGCGAGGAACAGCCTGCCCCGTTCTTTCGGGGAAGCAATCTCTTAGATTGAATACTACAAGTGTTAAACGGAACAGACGCCACACTGCGTTCGCAGTGATGAAAAGCTTAACTAGGGTCTGCTGAGAAACTAAAACCAAGGCGAAATCTATAACTCCATATTACCAAGGGTAGATTTTTAGCGTATTGCTAATTTTAGGTGCACATAAAAATGGCAATTGTATTAAAAACCCGTGCACGTTAGTGGTATGGATCGGCCTCATGAAAATGGCGTTAAGAAAATCCGTTCCAATGCCGACAAAAATACACCATTGCCCGAGCAGGCTGGTGCGGCTGGAAGTTTGGTGGATTTTAGGCATTGGAACGGATTTTTAGACTTT
>Ga0316209_1000349_pt1 | contig 86174 bp, 88 predicted proteins | sample 6monopyrite_MG_FD_204945 | JGI IMG/M metagenome (GOLD analysis project Ga0316209, IMG submission 204945) | Microbial mat bacterial communities from mineral coupon in-situ incubated in ocean water Damariscotta River, Maine, United States -... | ecosystem: Environmental > Aquatic > Marine >... | reverse complement strand
GGCAGCAGCTAAACATGCATTCCTATAACTATAAAGGACGCGACACCCAGGGAGCACTGATATCCGGGCAGCTCACAGCACACAATGAAGATGCTGTTGCTAGTTATCTGAGCAAACGCAGCATCATTCCTCTCGACATCACCCCTGCATCCGTTGCCAGCGGCATTTTCGACTCCTTAAAAGAGCGTTTCGAAACAAAAGAAATAAAATTAATCGAGCAAATATTTTTTTGCCGGCAAATGTACACATTGTTACGCGCCGGCATACCTATCATGAAATCACTGGAAGATTTGCGCGACAGCACGCCCTGTGAGAATTTAAAATATGCCCTCAATGAATTGTACGTTGACCTTGATGCAGGACAGGAATTAAGCACCGCAATTCGCAAGCAATCAAAAAGCTTTCCACCCCTGTTTTCCAGCATCATTGAAGTCGGCGAAGAAACAGGCAACCTCGATGAATGCTTCGCATTGCTGGCAAAATACTTCGACAAAGAACGAGAATTGCGCAACAGCATCACTTCCGCGCTGCGCTACCCGATCATTGTTTGTGTCGCCATCCTCGCAGCCATAGGCATTATCAACATGCTCGTCATCCCGGCCTTCGCAAATATTTTCAACTCCTTTAATGCCGAGCTGCCCTGGACAACACGTTTTCTCGTCGCAAGCTCTGACTTTATGCTGAACTACTGGCCACACATGCTCATCACAGGCATCGCGACTTTCAGCGGCCTCAAATATTATGTCAACACCCCTGACGGACGTCTTATCTGGCATAAATCAAAATTAAAAATACCCCTTGTCGGCGATATTGTATTTCGATCACTGCTTGGCCGCTTCGCGAACACATTATCTCTATGCATAAAATCTGGCATCCCATGGGGATCAGCCATTACTGTATCCAGCAAAGCAACCGACAACGAACATATCGCAAGAAAAATCATCGACATAAAAACCTCAATCGAGCAGGGTGAAAACATCACCAACGCATTCAGAAAAATCGACTTGTTTCCGCCCCTGGTACTGCAAATGGTTCATGTTGGCGAAGAAACCGGCGCTCTGGACAAATTATTATCCGATGTCGGTGAATATTTTGAACGCGAAGTTTCCTTTCAGCTAAAAGCACTCAGCGATTCACTCGAACCCATTTTAATCAGCATCGTCGGCATCATGGTTTTGATTCTCGCACTCGGTGTTTTCCTGCCAATGTGGGATTTGGGCTCAGCAGCATTGAAATAAACAAGCGAAACATCAAGTGTATCAAGCACCTCAGCTAAAGCTCGTGAAATTTTTGCCGATCTAGTTAATACAGATTTACTGCTTCTGCAAATTTAGCCAGTAAACTTGAACGCTAGTAAACAAGGTGAAATTCGAATTTTTTTCGGCGCACACCCTTTACCAGCCTTAAAAATAAACAGTAAATACATACAATCAGGAGCATGAACGATGGATTCACAACGTGGTTTTACTTTGATAGAACTGGTAATGGTAATCGTTATTTTGGGCATATTAGCTGCCACAGCGATACCAAAATTTTTAGACCTCTCATCTGAAGCCCGAGTAGCCAGTGTTAAAGGTGTGGCTGGCGCCCTGGGCTCAGGATCAGCGATCAACTACGCCACACGTTCTGCCAACTCTGCCAAAGGCAGCGCTGTCGCAAACTGCACAGGCGTTTCCGCTACCTTACAGGACGGACTGCCAACTGGCTGGGCTATAACCGCTGCTGCGATTGCCAATGGCGCAGCTGCTACCTGCACATTAAGCGATGATCAGACCCCAGCGAACACAGCTACGTTCACTGGCCTGGGCATTAGCTAATAGCAATACAACCCTCTCGAACACCATATCAAAATGGTTAATTCTAGAGGTGCTTTCTAGCACTAGAATCGAGAACCAAAAAAGCCGCCGGCTGACATTAAAATCAGTTGGCGGCTTTTTCGTTTATTATAATATCAGCACTCAAATTCACCGTCTTCGCAAGGCAAGTTCAATCAATATCGCCACCAACCCACCGGCTCTTCACTCCGCTAAAAATAGCAGCGAATCAGGCTTCACTCTAGTAGAGCTAGTCGGCGTTTTAGTTTTAGTAGGTCTACTCGCCGTCACCGCAATCAGTCGCTGGGACAACTCCACTATCAGCCTTTCAGCACAGGCTGAGCAAATTGCTGGAGACATCCGCTATACACAAATGATTTCGATGACACAGGGTCAGCGTTTTCGCATCAATTTCAGCTCCAACCGATACTGGATAAGTAATATTGATGACAGTACACAAATTACGCATCCTGCCACCAACAGCAGCGATGTGTTTCTCAACACTGGCATTACTCTTAGTAGCAGTAATAACTACCTGGTTTTTAATGGCAACGGCGTACCCTACAGCACGGCCAGTCTCCCCGGCACCACATTAAACAGTAATGCCACTATCACTCTAACTGCCGGCAGCGAAACCAGAAGCGTTGAAGTGCGCCCAGAAACCGGACGTGTATCGTTATTATGAACCCGCACATGAAAAGAAAAAACATAGCGGTTTTCGTAAGCAAACATATGACCGGTGCAACGCTGATTGAGCTGATCATGATGATTATTATCACCAGCATATTAGCCACTGGCCTACTCTCTGTTTTTAATGCCACCCTGGTTGGCACCACTCAGGGCGGGCAAACATCTCAAGCAACACTGTTAGCAGTAGAGCGCATGGAGTTAATCCTTCCACAACGCCAACAACTTGGTTTTGCAGGCTTTACATCATCTACCTTTGATCCTTGCACATCATCACCTGCATCTACGCAGGCGGCCTGCACTTCGCTACCCAGCGGATACACCGTAACATCCAGCCTGCAAAATGACTGGCTTGGCGACAGTAATTACAAAGTCATTACTGTCAGTATTTCAGGAACAGAAGCCACATCACTACAAGCATTAGTGGCGAATTACTAAAATGAAACATTCTCAATTCAAAAAAGCCACCACTACCAGGGAAAACCATGCAAATATTTCTGGGCTAAAAAAACACGGTGGCTTTACCCTTGTTGAACTTCTTATTGTCATCGTTATCACTGGTATTCTCGCAGCATTGGGCAGCAAAATGCTCGCCTCGGGTTTCACTGCTTATGTAACAGCCCGCGATTTAGGAAAAGCAGATTGGCAAGGTTTGATTGCCATCGAACGACTATCGCGCGAACTACGCACAATACGCTCAGCCACCAGCAGTGATTTAACCATCAGCCCTACTAGTCAAATTACCTTTGTTGACAATGACGCCAATAACATTAGTTACACATTAAGTGGAACAACGCTGATGCGCAACTCAGAACCGCTCGCAGATGGTATCAGCAATCTTAGTTTCAGCTACATCGCCAATGATGGAAAAACCACAGCCGCTAGCGCCGATCAGGTGGCATATATCAGCGCCAATGTAACTGTTTTGCGTAGTGGCTCAGGACAACTACTTCGCACCAGCATCCATCCGAGAAACTTCTAATGACTATAAAAAAACAAACCAAGTCCAAGTTTTTTTCTCATCTACATCAACGTGGGTCATTATTAATCGGTGCTGTTGCGATGATTGTCACCATCGCGCTACTGGGTGCCACCATCAGTCATTTATTTATCAGCAAAACGCGCGGAGGCGCTGATGTCAGCAATGGTAACGAAGCACTGATACTCGCCGAATCAGGTATTGAGCACGCAAAATATGCACTATCGCTCAACCCAGCATACAGCGGTGAATCAAACACTTCTTTTTCCGGTGGCAGTTTTACTATCAGCATACTCAACACTGACTTCAGCGGAACATCACTACCTGCTGATCAAGTACGCATTTCCAGCACCGGTACCGTCAGCGGTGCTGGCGGCACCCAGGCTATCCGCACTACCGAAGCCATTGTCTCTATCGGCGTCGGCAACAACGACATCGGCTGGGCTGTCGGTGATAACAGCCTCACACTACAATGGGATGGCAGCAACTGGACATCCATCAGCAACCCTGGAAGCGACGACCTGAAAGGTGTTTTTTGCAATAGCCCTAGCAACTGCTGGGCTGTCGGGAAAAACGGCACCATCATGCTCTGGAATGGCAGCAGCTGGAGCAGCGTTGCCTCAGGAACCGGTGATGACCTTGAAAGCGTTTCATGTGACCCAAGCAATGCCAGCCATTGTTTTGCCGTCGGAGAAAATGGCACCATTTCATATTGGAATGGCAGCAGCTGGAGCGCATCAACACCCTCCCCCGGAGAAGACCTTAAATCTGTCGATTGCCCATCCGATATTTGTTTTGCCGTTGGCGATGATCCGACTATCCTCCGCTATGACTCTGGCTCAACAAGCTGGATTGATGAGTCGTACGGCAGCAAGGATCTATCCGGGATAAACTGCACGTCGGATAGTAACTGCTGGAGCGTAGGGAAAAGATTCTTTTTTTTCTTCTACATCCTGCGTCGCACCGGTAGTGGTTGGAGTAACGCCCTACTCTTCAGCTTCAACGGGAACGATCTTGATGAAGTTTCCTGCCTAAACCCCATTGATGGCAGATGCTGGGCTGTCGGAAAACAAGGGAAAACGACTTTCTTCAACGGCACCTCATGGAGTTACCTTTCCTCCGGCAGCAGCAGAGACCTCAAAGATGTGTGGTGTTCACAAAGCAGCATTGATTGCTGGACTGTGGGTAGAAAAAACGGCGCAAATTTGAGCATTTTGCGTTGGGAAGGTTCCAGCTGGACTCAGACAGCAGTTGGTGTCACGCCGGTTCAAGACCTCGAAGGCGTTCATTTCCCACCTTCCGGTGGCGGCTCCGATATTATAACGGTCATCGCATGGCGCGAACTCGCGTCATGACTTACCCCAAAACACCTATAAACCTCTAGAAATTAAATATTTTTTACTCTTGCGCCGTTAAAGGCAATGAAGGATCACCTTTTTCATCGGTGGAATATTGAATAATTCTAATAATGAGGAAAAGAAACTTGCGTTTCTTACCATCAATAAAAAAAGCAGCATCACACAATATTACCAGCGTCGTAATAGAGAATGATGGCGTTTGTGCCGTGCAAATTGTACGTGGACTGGAAAAACGCAGCCACGATGCCAAAACCAATGCCTCCGAGCACACGCCAGCCGTTACCTCATTTAGTTACAAAGCCAATCGCGAAGGTGTTTCTACACAAACGTTACTGCAAGAAATCAGCAACGAGCTAAAACTAAAAGACCATCACTGTACGACTGTACTGAATAGCAATGATTACAATTTACTGATTGCTGAAGCACCTGAAGTTCCAGCAGAGGAAATGATGTCAGCACTGAACTGGCGCGTCAAAGACCTGATTGACACACCGATCAACGAAACTACTTTGGAAGTCTTCCCTGCCCCAGCGCCTGCGGGAGAGCAGACTACAAAATCTCTTTATGTCGTAGCGGCCACCGATGCTGTAATACAGAAGCGAATCGACCAACTCACCCAGGCTCAGATAAATTTACAAACCATAGACATCACAGAAATGGCACTGCGTAATATCGCCGCACTCACACCTGAAGCCAAGGAAGGAGTTGCTTTTATTTGGCTGCATGAAGAAGGAGGAATCGTCACTGTGTTTCGCGACGGCGAGCTGTACATGAACCGTCAAATGAGCAGCGGCACTAAAGCGCTCTTTAACGAACAATCAAAAGTAGAAACGACAGACAACATAATCCTTGAATTACAGCGTTCACTGGATTATTTCGAAAGCCAGTTCAGACAAAATCCGATCCGACATATAGTGCTTGCGCCCTCTATACAATCACTCAGCCTACTGGAAACAAGCTTAACTCAAGTTTTGGGTGTCAATGCAAAAACACTCGATTTTACTGAATTACTCACCTGCAATATCAACATGCCAGATAACTGGCAATCAGAACACCTGATAGCCATCGGTGCAGCACTGCGTTATGAAGAAGAAAATCCTTCCCAAGAGGATGCCGCATGACTGTTCAAGTCAACTTCTATCACGATAAATTTCGCAAGAAAAACCTACTGTTAAGCGCATCGCGAATGATATCCATCACCGGGGTAACGCTTGCAACACTCATCATGATTGCCACGTATTCAAACTGGCAGACAACACAAATGAACAGTGATTTAGAACAATTAAGAAACAGTTTTGCACAACTTAATGCAAAAAAAATTGCAATCCAATCGTTACTAAAAAAAGATACAAGCGCCTCTAAACTTGATTTTCAACTGCAAAAATTAGAGGCCATCATAAACAACCGAAAACCTTTGACCGACATTCTTAAAAAAGGATTTTTTAAAGTTGACCAAGGGTATTCAGACTACATGTTGGCACTAGCTCGCCAGCATATTCGTGGCATGTGGTTAACCGAAATCAACATAATTGATGCCGGCGATAACATCAGATTGTCTGGAAAAAGCTATGAACCAGTCTTGCTAGCAAAATACTTAAAAAAGCTTTCCAGCGAGTCTGTATTAACCGGAACTGAATTTCAATCTTTATCAATGGAACGCAATGCTGACGAAAACGAGACGCTTGAAAAGGCAATCTCATTCTCCATCAGCACGAAAAATAAATAGCATTATGAATACTCCCAAAAACAAAGAGCGCTTGGTAGACAAGATAGATAGCCTCAGTGGACGTGAGCGCACAATCATATTAGCAGCCACTCTAGCTACGATGTATGTCATATTTTTTCACTTCATCCTGCCAACCATAGAGACGCCCCGTGAAACGCTAAAAAGCAACATAGAATTAGTGCAGGCTCAAATCAATATACGCAGCCAGGACATTCATCAAATGGTTGGCCAATCTCAGCAACATTCAGATGTTGCCAAACAAAATCGCATTGAAAATATCAACCTGCAGCTTAGCAACCTCGGTCAAAACTGGATAAAACTAAGCACTGGACTCATTAGCCCGCATGAGATGACACAACTGGTTGAATTGATTTTAACCCAACAATCTGACATCGAAATAATTCGTATAGAGAACCTAACTGCAACACCACTCGTAAAAAATGAAACCGCAGAAACATCCCCTGATACGGCCATTTACAAACATGGCTTGTATCTAGAAGTAAGTGGTCAATATTTCAATACCGCAAAATTATTGCGCGAACTAGAAGCGCTTCCATGGCAAATAATTTGGGGTGAATTTAGCTTGCGCAGTGAATCACCACCCTTATCAACCATTAACTTAACGCTGTATACATTAAGCTTTGGCAAGACATGGATGGAAATATGATGTCTCTAAACTATCCACTAATAAATAGATTCATTATTGGCGCAATACTGTCATGCCTGCTTAATAATGCCGTAGCAAACAACAAACTCTCTGACCCGACTAAACCTATTAACTATTGGACATGGTACAGCTCTGAAAAAAATACAGCTTACAAAAAATCAAGCACATTAAAACTGCAATCCATACTTATTTCAGAAAACAGAAAAACAGCCATCATCAACGGAAAAACTGCAATTGTGGGTTCAAACATTAATGGCGCAAACATTATCGCCATCAATAATAACAATGTAGTCATACACCATGACGGACGCGATAAGACACTGCGCTTACCGAACACCAATGCGGTGAGAAAATTACAGGAAGCAAAAGTTAATGTGCCGCAATAAAATCAATAAACTTATTATCGCGGTGCTAGTAGCGCTAGCACTAAGCGCATGCAAAACTGCGCCAAAAAGTTGGGACACCTCAATGTTAGGTGACATCAACGAAACACTAGAACAAGCGATGGCAGATGATACGGTCATGGTAGCACAGGGTATCAGCGCAGAAATGCTGTCTCCAATAAGCACAACACCCCCCATTGAAGAGCTGACTCTACCAGAGCCACGCTTTGATATCGTCGCAAGAAAAACACCTGCCCGCGCAGTATTCATGAGCCTTGTCGAAAACACACCGTACAGCATGGTCGTTCACCCCGACATCACAGGCAACGTTACCATTCAATTAAAAGATGTCAGCATTGAAGAAGCGCTTGAAACGCTACGTAGCATGTACGGGTATCAATACCGTCTTGAAGGCTCACGCTATTTGATTCTTGGCCAGGGCATGCAAACACAAATATTTTCTATCAATTATTTAAACTTTGTCCGCAAGGGTGTTTCAAACACCCACGTATCATCTGGAGAATTATCAAGAAGCTCTGGCTCAGGTTCCGGTTCCGGTTCCGGCTCATCCAGTTCCAGTTCGAATACGCTGTCTCAATCACGCGGCATAAAAGTAGAAACCAATTCAGAATTCAATTTCTGGAAGGACATAAACACTTCACTTACTACACTCATTGGAGACGAAGATGGACGTCGCGTAGTCATTAACCCACAAGCAGGTTTAGCCATTATTCGCGCCATGCCAGACGAACTTAATGTCGTAGCCAAATTCCTTCGCATGACACAACACAGCATTAACAAACAAGTTGTATTAGAAGCAAAAGTTATCGAAGTCGAGCTAAACGACAGCTTTCAATCCGGCATCAACTGGGCAAGTCTAAACAATGCTGGCGAATATAATATCCTTGCATCACAGGTCGGTGGCGGTAAAATTTTCAGCGGCACCGCTTCCAGCAGCTTATCAGGGGCTACTGCAAACCTTAATCCCGGTACAGCCTATTCGCCTCTCAGCTCGGCCAGCACATCTGCCTTCGGCGGCGTTTTTAGCATGGCAATCAAAGGGCAAAATTTTGCTGCCTTCGTTGAACTATTAAAAACTCAAGGTGATGTGAAAGTTCTCTCCAGCCCAAGGGTGTCCACGGTCAACAACCAAAAAGCAGTCATCAAAGTTGGCGGCGATGAATTCTTTGTTACCGGTATTACTAATTCACAGGTCACAAATGGCAGCACCACCACGCTGTCACCCGAAGTTGAGTTAACACCTTTTTTCTCAGGCATTGCGCTTGATGTAACCCCACACATTGATGAAGAAGATGCCATAACCCTGCATATTCACCCTGCAATAAGCAATGTTGCACAACGCGATAAAAATTTCATCGTCAGCGGGCAAAGTTTTACATTGCCACTGGCTTTTAGCAGCATCCAGGAATCTGACAATGTTGTACGCGCGTCCAGCGGGCAGGTCATCATCATCGGCGGCTTGATGAAAGAAGCCAGTACTGAAGAAAATGCGTCCATACCCTTACTGGGAGACATCCCTGTATTAGGTAATCTTTTCAAACATAAAAAAATGACCCGCATTAAAAAAGAGCTGGTCATCATGTTAAAACCTACTGTAATAAATAACAGTTCAGCCTGGGATTCTCAGGTCAAAAAGGCCTACTCGAACACCATCAATATGCAACGTCATAACGACAGCCAAATAGGGCGCAGTTCGCCATGAGCCAGGTGGCTACTAACTTAGTCACGACGCACAGCCCATCCGGATGGTTATACAACAACCATTTTGGTCTGCAAGAAGCACCTTTCAGTCTAACTCCGGACACCCGTTTTTATTTCCCGCACAGCAGCAGCCAGGTTGCGCTCAACACGCTTGCAGTTGCCATTCGCAGCGGTGAGGGTTTCACAAAGATTACCGGTGAGGTAGGCACAGGTAAAACGCTGCTATGTCGCTTGTTACTAGATTTACTGCGCGAAGACCATATCCTTGCTTACATACCCAACCCCTATTTAGAACCAATGACTTTGCTACTGGCCATCGCAGATGAAATGGGCATCCCTTACCCGGAAAACATTAGCCAACATCAATTGCTTAAAACATTAACGCAATACATTATTGAAGGTTACCGCTGGGATAAGCGTACCGTAGTAGTGTGTCTCGATGAGGCACATGCTATTCCCACCGAAACTCTGGAAGCCCTGCGCCTGTTGAGCAACCTTGAAACACAACAACGTAAACTTATTCATTTAGTTTTATTTGGTCAACCTGAGCTAAATGAAAAACTCAATCAACCCAACTTACGACAACTCAAACAACGCATCAGTTTCAGCTGTACTCTTGACCCTATTCAAGATGATGACATTCGGAAATACCTTGAACACCGCCTTCAAAAAGCAGGCTATCAAGGAAAACTTCCATTCAACTCGCAAGCGATCAGGCTACTCGGGCGGGCCAGTGGTGGTACGCTGCGATTACTCAACATACTTGCCCATAAAGCAATGATCAGCGCCTACGGAAGTGGCTCAGAAAAAATCAAAGCTAAACATGTCAAACTCGCTATTGCAGACACCGAGGCATTACAAAACAATAATGGCAACTCTTCTTTACCCGCACTGATGGGCACTATACTCACTTCAGTCGGCACACACTTGCAGCGCGGCCAACAATGAGCTTAATCAACAATATGCTGCTGGATCTTGATAAAAGCAGCAGCGAAGATCACTCTCGTAAAATTGCAATTACCAACGGCTTGCATCCTGCCACAAACGTTCCTAGGAGCGTTTCTCACAAAAAAAGAAACAGCTGGCCAGCAGCTATTGGTCTTGCTACTTTACTTGTTGTGGCGGCATTGTGGCTGAACCAAAAATTTCACTTACAAATATTCAATGTCAACTCGGGCTGGCCGGCTATATTAGAAAATATAACTCATAACAACAATGAGCCCGCAAACAATAAAATATATAACGTTACTACTACGCAGACTGTTATTCGCAACGATGCAGCAACCTCACTTACAAAAACAATAAAAGCAGGAAGAATCCAAGAAAAACCGATCAAAAGCCAGACGGTGACAGTGAAAACACTTAAATCTCAAACTGCAAAAAATCAAAAAATTAAAACCCAAAACAGCAAACTCACAGCAATAAAATCCAGCGCAACAAAAACAAGCATAATAAAAACACCCGCCAAGCCTGACCCGATACAAATGGCGGCCTACCATTATGCAGAGGCAACACAACAATTAGCACAGCAAAAGTTACCACTAGCACTTGCCAGCCTGCGTAGTGCAATACAGCTAAACCCGAACCACGTCAAAGCACGTTCTGTTCTGGCTCAAAAACTAACAGACCTTCAGCAACATAAAGAAGCTGAACAATTACTGCGAACGGGTATAGCTCTGACGCCACTGCACTATCACTTCAGCCAACTATTGGCAAAACTGATGATCTCACAAGGGCAGCATGAAAAAGCACTCACCATTCTTGAGCGCAGATTAGGTGATAGCCAGAATGCAATTAAGAATGATGCAGAATATCTCGCACTACTTGCCATGCAATATCAGACATTACAACAACATAAAGCTGCTGCAAAAACATTTAACGCAGCCTTAAAAATTCAACCTCGAAAAGACACCTGGTGGCTGGGGTTGGCTATTTCACTGGAAGCACTTCAACAGCCAGCTTTAGCTAAAAAGGCTTATCAGCACGCTGCGACAGGAAAAAGATTGCCGATCAGATTGCAAAAATTTACGGTTGAAAAAATAGCACTCTTAGATAAAAAATAAAATCAAAAAAAACCTGTTTTTACGCCGAAACTTTACGCATATCAGCATCACTGTTTTTCGAATCATCTTCATCTACATCCAACTGCAAATCATTATTCGAAGACACTGATGAATTAGTATTAAAGTTTTCCATAACCTGGCTAATAATATTTTGATTAAACTCAGCTGGACTCATTTCTAAAAGACGCGCATAAAAATCGGTAAGCACCTGACCATAATCACCCGGATCAATATCATCATCACCTACACGGGTTTGCTGCATAAGCTTTTTACTTAAATAATCATCCGGCGCCATTGCCTCTTGCAAAGGTGCAAAACGCCATAAAAAACCACCATTAGCTTCGCTCTGTGACAAGCAGTCACGAATATCTTGCCTTACTTCATATTCACGGCGATTACTGGACAGCAACCAGGAAAAAATACCCACAACACTCGATGGCACCATTAAAATCCACACCAGCTTGCTAAACAGTTCATATTCGACATTGCCTCTGGTCCAGGCAAAATAACCCGCCATGAATGCACTGATATAAACAAACCCCGCAACCATGACACCATTCAATTTGGCCTTACCACGCAATGGTGCCACTCTTCGTTGATAATCCAGACGCTGAAAATCATAATGCTTTTCAAAGCGCGCAATAATCTCCCGGCGTTGCCGTCGCGAATTTTTAGGTTTTTCAGCCATGTAAATATTTTTACTCTAAAGGTTTAAAATGCAAAAATTATGCGCAGTTATTCATCTGTCACACAGCCTTCACTGGCATTCTTTACGTTTTTAATGAATTTATACAAAGTACCTCGTGTGGCCTTGTAGGCAGGCATCGACCATGATTCACGACGCTGCGCAAGCTCGGCATCATCAAGGTCAACACTGATAGAATTCTTGACCGCATCGATAATTATGATGTCACCGTCCTGCACCAACGCAATCGGCCCACCTTCCTGTGCCTCAGGCACAACATGTCCGACAATAAACCCGTGAGAACCACCGGAAAATCGTCCGTCGGTAATCAAGGCTACGTCGCCGCCTAAACCTGCGCCCATAATGGCCGAAGTCGGCGTTAACATTTCCGGCATACCCGGCCCACCCTTTGGGCCTTCATAACGAATGATAACCACATCACCTTTACATATTTCATTCTTTTCCAGAGCTGCCAACATGGCTTCCTCGGCATCATAGACCCGTGCTGGGCCGGAAAAATGCTCGCCTTCTTTACCGGTAATTTTGGCTACCGAACCACCCGGGGCAAAGTTACCTTTTAGAATGCGCAAATGTCCGGTTTCTTTAATCGGCTTATCCAGTGGCAGGATGACTTGCTGACCATCAATCAAACCTTCTACATCAGCCAGGTTTTCTGCTACCGTTTTTCCCGTCACGGTCAAACAATCACCATTAATCAAATCATGCTGCAACAGGTACTTCATTACCGCCGGCGTGCCACCCGCATTGTGCAAGTCTTCCATAACATAACGACCACTCGGTTTAAGGTCGGCAATAAAAGGAACACGATCACTGACCGCTTGAAAAGCGTCGATGGTCAATTCAACATCCACCGAACGCGCCATCGCAATCAAATGTAAAACCGCATTCGTCGAACCACCCAAAGCAATAATGATTACCATCGCATTCTCAAATGCATCACGAGTCATAATGTCGCGCGGTTTAATATCATTTTCGAGAAGGTTTCGAATAGCAGCACCCGCTTGAAGACATTCTTCCAGTTTTTTCTCATCCACTGCGGGGGTCGACGAACTGTATGGTAAAGACATCCCCATTGCCTCGATTGCAGAGGCCATTGTATTTGCAGTGTACATGCCGCCGCAGGCTCCAGGGCCCGGACAAGATTTTTCAACAATATGCTCACGCGTTTCTTCGTCAATTTTGCCAGCGAGAAACTCCCCGTAGCTCTGAAATGCCGACACGATATCCAGCGTCTGCTCGCCGAGATACCCCGGCTTAATCGTACCGCCATAAACCATCAATGCGGGACGGTTCAAACGTCCCATTGCAATCAGGCAACCGGGCATATTCTTATCACACCCGGGAATTGAAATGTTCGCGTCATACCATTGAGCACCCATCACGGTCTCAATCGAGTCCGCAATAAGATCGCGTGATTGCAGCGAGTAACTCATACCATCCGTGCCCATTGACATGCCATCACTGACACCAATCGTATTAAAGCGCATACCCACCATGCCTGCTGCTTTCACACCTTCCTTAACTCTGGCAGCCAAATCATTGAGGTGCATATTGCAGGTGTTGCCTTCATACCAAACACTGGAAATACCAACCTCGGCTTTATCCATGTCTTCACGGCTCAAACCCGTGCCATAAAGCATCGCCTGGGATGCCCCCTGAGATTTAGGCTGCGTGATCCGCGAACTGATTTGGTTGATTTTTTTAGCCATTAGCTACTGATTAACTCCCATGATCAATGGATTTCTCCAAAACATAATAAATGTAACAATACATAACCTCATAGCATAACAGAGTCCGACAACGCTATACTATCCGGCTGGCTCAGAGCTTTGACCCGAACAATAACCAACCAGTTATTAACCAGGCTCCATTAGCAGCAGCCCATTATTTTACCGCCCAGCACGCTATTTAACGAGGATAAACTATTGTCACGCATTGAGAAAAAATTGCTGCATTACATGGGCAAGGCCATCGCCGACTTTGACATGATTGAACGCGGCGACCGCATCATGGTTTGCCTGTCGGGGGGCAAAGACTCCTATACGATGTTGCTTCTGCTCAATAAAATGCGCATTAGATCAAACAACAAATTTGAGCTTTTCGCCTATACGCTGGATCAAAGTCAACCAGGCTGGAATGACAAGGCAATGCGCAGCTATCTTGAAAAATATGAAATTCCCTATGAAATCGAAACGCGTGATACCTATTCCATCGTCATCGACAAGGTACCTGAAGGTAAAACCTACTGCTCAATGTGCTCAAGGCTTCGCCGCGGCAACATCTACCGCTATGCCGAAGAAAATAGCTACAACAAAATCGCACTGGGGCATCATCGCGACGACCTAATAGAAAGCTTGTTAATGTCAATACTCTACAGCGGTGAAATTCGTTCCATGCCACCTAAACTGCTAACCAACAAAAACAATACTGTTATCCGCCCAATGGTTTATTGCCAGGAAAAAGACATCATCAATTATGCAGCAGAACGCGAGTTCCCAATCATCCCTTGCAACTTATGCGGATCACAGAAAAACATGACGCGATCAAAAGTAAAAAAATTAATTGCCGAACTGGCACTAGAGAACCCAAAAATCCCCAGCAATATGCTCAACGCCATCAGCAACATCCAAATCAGCCAGCTAATGGATAAACGTCATTGGGATTTCAACACCCTTAAATCAGCCAACACTGTATCAAACAGATCTAAGGGCAGCTTGGCAAACGGAAAAACCGACATTAAAGTTAAATGCGAAATGGAAACTACAAATCCATGGCAAAATGAACAGATAATCGTACCCATAAAAAAAGGAGATCAGCCAGGCTGATCTCCTTTTTACAACTGATTATTATCAAAGGTGTGTAGCAAATAAACCTATTGACAAAACTATCGCACCAAAACCCAAAAATACACTTATTTTCTGCTCAAACATTTCCCTTTCTCCCTAATAATCCCTAATAAAATAAACCAAATATGAATCTCAGCGATTCAACCCTCTCTAAAGGGTCGCTAAAACATACCAAAATACTAGGGTTTTTGGCAAGCAGTTATTACCAAATGGACTATCGAGAAAAATATCTGGCCTTAACAAGGCCGTACGGAAATCATATGGAATTTTTGTATGAAGCGCCGGCGAAAGTATGACGCGTTAAAAATGACCTAAAAAAGCAGGAAAATTGCCATCCATGGCTATAGGCTGAATCGCTGAAATTACAGGCCTCTTCCATTTACATAACTAATTCCGGCGGTTAGCTGGGGTTAAGCCAACCTAAGGGAGTGCCGGAAGTAGTTGTTTTCCTTCACTAAGCACCCAAATGGCCTACGAAGAAAAATAGCGCTGTCGCTAAAAATGCCAAACTCACAACTATTGATAATGTATTTTCCATTTTTATCACCTCCTAAAGGTTTACTTAAAATTACCAACCCCATCCCGGAGCTGAATTAAAGTGGAATAACCAAGCTTCACACTCAACAATTACCATGTAAATTATAATGATATATACAAAGTGGATATTAAACCATGTATTTATAAAGGACAAGCTTTATCTTATATTTAATATATACATTTAAATAAATAGATTTTTAACGTAGGAGCCACTCTCACAAGCGCCCCTCCAGCCACGGCTAAAACCCGCTCAAGCCATTCAATTCAAAATAAAAATTCAAAATTTTAAAGACTAAAGACAACATCTCAGCTATAACTAAAATATGGTGTATTATTTGCCCGCATAACCACTGATAGGAGAAAGCTGTGCCTGATACGATGGACAAAAAACAATTTGTCGACTGGTTTCGTAACTCATCACCCTATATTCACGCCTTTCGTGGGCGCACTTTCGTTTTACTATTTGGTGGTGAAGTGCTTGCTGAGCACCAATTCACAAACCTGGCTCACGACATTGCACTGCTCAACAGCCTAGGCATTCGCTTGGTACTAGTCCATGGCACTCGACCTCAAATTGAACAACAGCTGAGTATTCGTGGCGCAGCATTGAAATTCGTCAACGGTCTGCGCATAACTGACAGTGATGCGCTTGAATGTGTTAAACAGGCTGCAGGTGCGGTGCGCCTCGAAATAGAAGCCATGCTATCAATGGGACTGGCCAACTCACCAATGGCGGGGGCAAAAATCCGCGTCGCGTCTGGAAATTTCGTCACCGCTAAGCCAACAGGGATTCGTGAAGGCATCGATTACCAACATACCGGCGATGTACGACGCATCGATGCAGACGCAATAAAACAACAACTTGATAACGGCTCAATCGTGTTGCTATCACCGATCGGTTTTTCACCCACTGGCGAAGTGTTCAACCTGTCTGCACTGGACGTGGCTTCAGAAACAGCCACGTCCATCAATGCAGACAAAATCATCTGTCTGACAGAACAACACGGGCCTTCAGATGGACAAGGAAAACTGTTACGCCAACTGACGCTTAACGAAACCGACGAGCTGCTGTCAACACAGCATTTACCCGGCGAATTCACCGCTATCATGCAATCGCTGACCAAAGCCTGCCATCAAGGTGTGAGGCGCGCACATTTGATCGACCGGCATATCAATGGCGCACTACTGCTAGAACTCTTTACGCGTGACGGTATAGGCACAATGATCACTACAGACATCTACGAAGGCACACGCCAGGCAAACATCGATGACATGGGCGGCATCCTTGAACTCATATCACCGCTTGAGCAAGAAGGGGTTTTAGTCAGACGCTCACGCGAACATCTGGAGATGGAGATTGAACAGCATACGATCGTTGAGCGCGACGGCATGATCATCGCCTGTGCCGCGCTACACGCTTACCCGGATGATCACATCGGCGAGCTGGCCTGTTTAGTAGTGCATTCCGATTATTGGCGCTCGGGTTACGGTGAAAGCTTACTCAACTACATTGAAAATAGAGCCCGTGAACAACGCATTAAACAATTATTTGTGCTGACCACCCATGCTGCTCACTGGTTTCAGGAACGTGGTTTTGACAATGCGACACTGCGCCAACTGCCTGTCGAGCGCCAGTCTTTATACAATTACCAGCGGAACTCAAAAGTTTTTCTGAAAGGTTTATAACTCATTCCGGCAACAGAACAAGACCCTCTTCAGTTTCAATACGGCGCAGAGTGCAATCGTAAAGCGACTGCAATATTTCAGGTTCGAGCATTTCATTTGTGGTTCCCTGCATGACCTGACCATCGGGCATCAAAAGTAATAAATGATCGCAAAAGCGTACCGCTAAATTAATATCGTGCAAAGACATTAACACTGCACCCGCTGTCTTCCCAGCCGTTTCCACCAGTAACGATAACATTGAAATCTGATGCCGAAGATCAAGATGATTGGTCGGCTCATCCAGCAACATCAGCGGTGCTTGTTGTGTCAGCAGCGTCGCTATCGCTAAACGTCGCCGTTCCCCACCAGACAATGTATCGACCTGCCGTTCCTCAAAACCTTGCATCCCCACATTTTCAAGCGCCGCCCTGGCCAGAGCAAAGTCTTTCTCCCCCTCCCACTGCCAGGACGACAAATGAGGATGACGACCTATCAATACTGTTTCAAACACATTTGCAGGAAAAGGATCGCTACTATCCTGCGGCAACACACCTAAAGTGGCCGCAATCTCCCGACGTTTCATTTCTGTTATAGATTGTTGCTTGAGTAATATTTGCCCACTATCAACCGGACGCAGCCCGGCCAGGGTATACAGCAAAGTGGTTTTGCCCACGCCATTTGCACCAAGCAACCCCCAGCACTGCCCCGAGCGGATAGATAGACTCAGATCCGCACAAATTTTTTTATGCGCAATCGAAACATGCAATTGATCAGTCGCGAGTAGCGTCATAACAAAATACTCACAGCGGAATCCTGGAGCGGCCACGATAAAGCAAAAATAAAAACAACGGCACACCCAACATCGCCGTTAGCACACCCACCGGCAACTGTTGCGGTGCCAGCAATGTGCGCGCCAGGGTATCCGCCAATACCAGCAAACTGCCACCGCATAACACCGTTGCCGGCAACAACACGCGATGATCTCGCGCACCGAGCAAACGCAACATGTGCGGCACAATCAAACCAACAAACCCCACGCCGCCAGCAATCATCACTGCTGTCGCCGTTAACAGCGACGCCAGAAAATACAAGCCAATACGTAATGGCATCACCGCCACACCCAACGCCGCAGCTTGTAGCTCACCGCGCACAAACAAGTTGAGAGGCCGAGCCAACGCCAACGCAAGCAACAAACCTAACAGCAAAACAATACACCCCGCGACCGGTAACTCGCTATAACTCAAATCACCCATCATCCAAAACAGCATGCCACGCAGTGTCTGGTCCGGACTGATCGACAATATAAAACTGATCACCGCACTCCAACCCGCAGCAATAACCACACCGGTCAATAACAAACGCGTAGACGTCCAACCGCCATGACCGTGAGCAATGCCAAAAACCAGCAACATAGAAACAAAAGCACCCAACAGTGCGCTACCCGACAACCAAACACCGCTTATGCCCAGCAGCATGCCTGCCAACACAGCCACTGCTGCGCCCCCTGAAATGCCCAGCACATAGGGGTCTGCCAGCGGGTTGCGCAGCAATACCTGCATCAACGCACCCGCCAAGGCCAGCAAACCACCGGTGACAAATCCCGCCACGGCACGCGGCCACCGCAACTCCATAACGATAGTCGCTTTAATATCATCACTGTTTCCCGACCAAATAGCCCATAACTCAGCAGCGGAAACAGTAACGCTACCCACCGCCATAGCCAACACCATGCTCAGCAGCGATATAACAATCAGGATCAAAAAAAGTAACCGACTATCTTTCATTTCTATGCAAAGCCAGAAAAAACGAGGAATACTGAAAAACATTTAAATCGCAATCGATCATACAGACAAACTGGCAACACTCGCAAACCAGACCCCAAATCAGTAGTCCTTGACAAGCCATCATGCACAACGTTAGAGTTCAAACCCCTTCAGGTGTCCTAACTGGTTTTATAACCAAAGGATGAAACGAGAAGTCGGTGCGTCACTCTTCCAGATGACAATTCCGACACTGCCCCCGCAACGGTAGGTGAGTAAAGACTGAACCCAAGCCACTGTGCCAACAGGCATGGGAAGGCGTTCAGCCCGGTAGTTCTGCTACCACTCACGAGTCCGGAGACCGGCCTGAGGTTATAACCAGACTGTGTTGCGGAGGGCAACGCCAGGACTTGTTAACCTCCTGTCCTTTTTCCTCTGCACACAAACTGATTCCATCACGTGTGATAAAAACACGTTTAAGCAATCGCACGGGTGTGTGCCTAAGGAGAAAGAATGAAATTTCAAAGAAAATCCCTGTCTGTATGCCTGGCTTTAAGCAGCCTGTTAGCTGTTTCTGCTCAAGCTGAGCAAAGCCCCGAAAACAATGACACCATCATTGTCACCGCTTCACGCATAAATTCAGACATCAATAAAGCAACCGCATATACCAGCATCATCACAGCGGAGCAAATTGCCAATAGTCCGCAAAAAACATTACCTGAAATTCTCGCAACTGAAGCGGGTATATTCAGCCGCAGCCTTTATGGCAATAATGCTGCCAGAGCCACTGTCGATATGCGTGGTTTTGGTGCCGCAGCAAAACAAAACACATTAGTATTATTAGATGGTCGTCGCTTAAATGATATCGATCTCGCTGCCATCGACTTCACCGCCATTCCTTTAAAAAATATCGAGCGCATCGAAATTATTCGTGGCGGCGGTAGCGTGCTCTATGGTGATGGCGCAACTGGTGGCGCTATAAACATCATCACCAAACAAGCTGTCGCGGGAGATAGCAGCGCTGAGGTCTCCGTTGGCCTTGGTTCTTTTAATAACCGCAGCATCAGCGGAGTCAGCTCAACTACAATTGGCTCAACCGCCATAAATTTTACAATAAACAAACAAAATGCCGACGGTTACCGCGACAACAACGAACTCGACCAATTAAACCTGCAGGCCGATTTTCGTACCGAACTTGATAGCGGTGAACTCTACTTCAAGCTTGCCAGCGACGATCAAAAATTAGGTTTACCCGGCGTCCGTACTGTTGACCCAGGCACCAGCATCAATCAGCTTGAGTCAGACCGCAGCAGTACATCAACACCCAATGATTTTGCCAATCAAAAAGGTTCATCCATCACCGCCGGATACTCCATGTTTGTATCGGATAATACGGAACTGATTTTTGATGGTGGTTATCGTCGCAAAAACCAAACCGCCTTTTTTGATTACGGTGGTGGTTTTTCCAACTATCTTGATACAGACTTAAACACTTGGTCATTAACACCGCGTCTAAGTATCGAGCATGACGTAAATGGACAAGCTGCTACAACCATCATTGGTCTGGACTACTATCGCTCCAACTATGATTCTGCCCGAGCACAAACAGCTTCAAGTGTCGGCACACCTATCCACGATCTGTCGATAACCCAGAGTAACATTGCCCTTTATGCCCAGCATGAAAGACAAATATCTGACAAATTCAACGCCGACGCCGGCATTCGCCTACAGAAGGTTGAACAAAAAGCCAGCGATACATTCAATAGCTCTGCACCCGGCGGCAGCGGCATTGACAGTGAAGCACCTAACTTGGATGAGTCTGATTCCGAGCAAATGTTATCACTGGGCGCACGCTACAACGTTTCAGAACAACTCTCTGTGTTCAGTCATTTAGAACGCAGCATACGCTTCGCTACTGTAGATGAAATTTTCTCCACTTTCCCCGGCGCTTATACCTATCTCAAACCACAAACTGCAAACCAATTTAATCTTGGCGCAGACTATCAAAGAGGGAAAATATCCTCATCAGCAAACATTTACATTATGGATCTCGACAACGAAATTCACTATGACGTTGCCACATTCAAAAATGTAAATCTCGACCCTACACGTCGCCAGGGTTTAGAACTCACGCTGAAAAACCAGCTAACCAATGATATTCTGCTCGGCATAAGTTATGCCTATACCCAGGCGGAGTTTCGCGGTGGCAGCTACAATGGCAACACCCTTCCTATTGTGCCAACAACAACCGCAAACATCACTACGCTGTGGAATATCACCCCAGATTTTAGCTTCAATACAAACATTAGCTATGTCAGCGAACGTTATTTCGATAACGATCAGAGCAATACCTTTGCAAAAATGCCCAGTTATACCGTTGTCGACATGAAGCTAAGCAACAACTACGACGGATGGACATTCAGCGGCAACGTCTACAATGTGTTCGACAAAGAATACTTTGACTACGGCGTACGCAGTACGTCAACAGCAGGTAAATACAATGCTTACCCAAGCCCAGAAAGGAGCTTCAGCCTTGAAATCAGCCGTAGCTTCTAAGCTTATAACACGTACTGACATAAGCGTATAAATCTTATGAACAGCATACTGGGCAAACACATTTCTTCATTCAGCCTCTTTCTTGTGCTGTCTGTGCTTGCTCATGTGCTGCTCATTATCACCGCATTGCCTGAAGATTCCCTGGTCAGCACAGAAGGCTTCCACAATCCAATTAATCTCAGCCTGAATCAAAAACAGAACGTTAATAGTCAACCAGTACAAAGCGAAAAAAACATTGCGCCAGAGAAGCTCATCAACAAAACTAACGCGACTCATTTTCAGAATACTGCTGAAAGTAACGCTACCAATAAAACTGTCGCGACAAATAGAACCTCCAAACTAAATAACACTGACACCATTCAAAAAAGAAAACTTGAAACGCTGAAAAATTTTAAGGCCTTGCCCAAACTTGAAACAAGCAACCAGCTTGAGGCCGTCAACAGCATTGAAATACATCACAGTTTGCGCCGCGCTATCACAGCAAATTTTGCCTACCCACCATTAGCACGCCGCCGCCAATGGGAAGGACTGGTTAAAATCTCACTGCGCATTGAATCCGATGGACAACTCAGCAACATTCACGTTATCAAAAGTTCCGGGCATTCCGTTCTTGACCGCGCCGCGCTATACAGCCTGAAACGCATTACCAGCCTGCCACATCACGACGACTGGATGAACGGCCAACACTTTGATACGGTTGTCCCTATCGAGTATCGTCTGGTTAACAACCAGTCAATAGAAAACCGTCTAAGAGACAGCTAATAATGGGACACCGCATAAGTAAAGTTTATACCTGTACAGGAGATGATGGCAGCACTGGACTTGGCAGCGGCGAACGTATCGCCAAAAATCACCCGCGTATAGAAACCATGGGCGATATCGACGAGCTCAATTGCGCCATTGGCCTGATGTTATCTGACGCTATAAATCAACCTATCCATGAGATATTCACTGACATTCAACACCGATTATTCGACCTTGGCGGTGAGCTCTGCCTGCCAGATAGAGAATTTATCAATGCAGAGATGACACTAAAGATAGAACACATCATTGATGAGCTTAATGCCACCCTGCCAGCTTTAAAAGAGTTTATTTTGCCGCAGGGCGACAGCTCAACGGCACACTGCCACCTCGCTCGCGCCATATGTCGCCGCGCGGAGCGACGCTTAGTCTCACTGTCTCAGCAAGAAAATATCAACAAACACAGCCTGATCTATTTAAACAGACTCTCCGATTTACTCTTTGTTACTGCACGAATATTCGCGCGTGATGCTTCTACTGAGGAAAGCCTTTGGCAAACCGCCATCAAAAGAAAACCTGAGACTACAACTAACAAAAAATAACAAACCTTATCCCTCTTTACCCTCAGTGCTTAATCATGAATCACGAGCCTTTTGCATTAGCCCGCAAAGTTGTTGCACACCCTCAAGCATGCGTGGGGTTGCTCTTGAAAGCAGTTCAGCTGAAACCACATAAAGATGACTATTACGAACTGCCAAAAGTTTCACCCAACCTTGCCAATCAGAAAAAAAATCACTATCACTTCCTGACTGGCCACTAATGATCACATCGGGGTTGGCTTGCAACACAGCTTCCTGTGAGACTGTAGGCGTTAAAGCAGACAAACCTGAAAATACATTATCCCCACCGCAAAGCCTGACAGCATCACTTATGATATGTTTACCCGATATCGTCATCAGCGGCTGCCCCCATATTTGATAAAAAACACTCACTTTATTACGTTGCGAATATTTGTTTTTAAGCTGCTGCAAGTTTTTCTGAAATGTTTTCGCTAGCTGTTCAGCTTTCCCCTGATTTCCCGTTAGCACACCAAGCGCTAATAATTGCACAGGAATATCTGTCAAATTTTTCGCCTGTGTGACAAATACCACCACCCCATGGTCTTCCAGCCGTTGAATATCTGCCTTTGAATTACCACCGCCCCAGGCAACAACCAAATCGGGCTTCATAGAAAATATCTGTTCCATATCAATATGCATAGCGTTGCCGACACGAGGTATCTCTAACGCCTGCGGAGGATAATCACTGTATTCGATTGCACCTACAATATAAGCACCTGCTCCTACAGAAAAAAGCAATTCAGTATTATGGGGAGCAAGACTAACAATTCGTTGCGCAGGGTTTTCAAGAGAAACTGTCACCCCACGGTCATCAATCACGAATATGGCAAACGACAACTCAGAAAACAATAACAGTAGAAAAATTAAATATCTCATAAACGTCCATTATGCATATGTAATGTCGCTATTTTTCCCTCTTCAATTTTAATACGATTGAGCGCAGCATTCGAAACCTGTAACCGAAAAATATTTTCTACAGGCATTCCCAACACATGTGCTGTCAACATTCGTATCACACCTGCATGGGCAACCACCAGCACATGCTGACCTTGATATTTTTTTATTAATCTTAGCCACGCTGACTCGGTGCGCGTGGAAAAATCAGCAAGCTGCTCAGCGCCTTCAGGGCGATATTTAACAGGGTCTTTAAAAAAATTTATCAGCGCTTGCGGATCTTGCCGCATAATCTCATCACGCGTGCAACCTTCCCACACACCAAAACCAATCTCCTTAAAACCATCCTCTTCTTCGATAAAAATATCGTTATCTTTAGCCAAACACTGTGCAAAATCACTGCAACGCTTTAAAGGTGAACTGACTATCGCCTGCCATGGAATAGGATCGGGAACAGCTGCCTCCATTTGCGACCAACCTTTTTCACTAAGCAAACAATCCATCTGTCCGCGATACCGTGAACCACCAACAGGCTCACCGTGCCGCATCATATCGACTACGGTAACCACGTTCTTACAGTCTCATTGCCAAGCTCACTCACAGCAGCATCAGCTCAACCAGCCAACCAATGTCAAAATAGCCAATACTGTCAACCAAGCCACAGCCGTGCGTTTAATAAGTGCCTGCGCTGCCCTGATATGCTCACTGGCCTGCTCGTTTGATAAGGTATCGTCATCGGCCAGATAAAAATCATGCAAATCCAGAGCGCCAATACCTGTGCAAGTCAAAATAGCTTTATTTGCCGTCTCGGCATCATGTGCCCACTCATCGGAGTGTTCCTTCCAACTATGTATAGCATGAACAAAACTGCCAATAACCGCATAACCCAATGCTGTTAAGCGGGCAGGCAACCAATCAAGGATTATTTTTAAATGTCGCGCCGCAGCATGAAAACCATGCAAGTTTTCCTGCTGTTCCCGCGTAAACCCTTTCAGCTGTGTCACTGAACGGTACAGCATTGCACCCATTGGGCCGAGCACAACAAACCAGAATAAAATTGCTAACAAGCGTTCATTAAGTCGCCCAAGCAAAACAGCCATAAAGCGATGATTAAGTTGGCGTGGACTTTCAAAACTAACCGGATTCACAGTAATTTTATTCAGCTGCAAACATGCCTCGCGTAAATCATCTTTTTGCCACGCATCCAGGTAATTATTCACGTGACAACTAAAGCGCTTTTCGCCAACACAGGTCACCAATATGGTAATTGAAAATAACAGGCTCAGCACCCACATCAAAACACCTGGCTCATTACCCAAAAAATATTGAATAACGGCCACCAGTAAAATACCCGGTGAAATTACCAATAAAACGCCCGCCGAGCCATCAAACCAACGCATAGACTCAAGGGATTTGCGCATACTCAGTGAAATACGATTCAGCAAATCGAACCAGTTGCGAGTATGTATCGAGCGCCAGTATTTCTCTGAGGCCAAAACCAATAATATAGTAATAAGTTTCATACAGACGATTCCTGTATCTCTAATAAAGAATTAAGCTTACCCCAATCAAACGCCGGACCGGGATCTGTTTTTCTACCAGGTGCAATGTCACAATGTCCTACAACAGCTTGCCGTGAAATTTTCGGATAAGTTATCATCAGCGCACTGATGATGGACGCAAGCTTCTCGTATTGAACTACTTCATAAGCATCATCATCGCAACCTTCCAGTTCAATACCAATCGAAAAATCATTACAGCACTCACGCCCCTGAAAACACGAAGCACCCGCGTGCCAAGCGCGCCGATCAAAAGACACATACTGGTTAATTTTCCCAAACCGATCTATCATCACATGGGCAGAAACACGTAGTTTACTGATACTCTGGAAATAAGGGTGGGCTTCCTCATTTAGCGTATTTGTGAATAAAGCATCAACCCAGGCTCCCCCATACGCCCCTGGCGGCAGGCTAATACCATGAACAACGATCATGCTCACCAACTCACCGGAAGGCCGCTCATCGGCATTTGGTGAAATAACATGCCGCGCACCGACTAGCCACCCTTCATCAATCGTTAGATTTATTCCCATTCGAGAATTATTTTACATCCACGCGAATATATCAATTATTTATCTGGGTTATTTAGGCAAACTTATACATCATCACAAAAAAACCATCAGGCATATTGTCGAGAAAAACAGGAACGAGACATAAAGGAATAAAAAAACACGACTCTAAATCAAAAAGCGGACATAAAATGTCCGTTTTTACACACTAACAACGAAAGATAAAAACTACTCTGTCTCAGGCTGCTGAAGCATTATTGATTTAAACTCAAAGATATCAATCATGGTCAAGGGTACAAACCTGTCACCACTCATTATCGATAAAAACTCTATAACAGTTGTGTCATCTTCAATTCGAAAAACTCGACCCTTGAAAACAAAACGCTGTGAATGCTGACTAACATCTATAGCCAAGATGATTTCTTGACCCGCTTGAAGCACGACCCCAAGCGCTGAATTCTCATCCATCGTTACCCGTGCATAGGTCTCTGAAAAATCAACCACTATACAATCATAACTATCATGCCCCTGCCAAAGGCTAATCGTTGCAGTAACATGGGTTTTCAATCTATTTTCACGACGTTGGTCGACCATCGTCATGGATCCAGAATCCACTTCAAGCACTACAACAGGGTGATGAACGTAATAACCCTCTCGCATAATGGTTCGTTTTCTCACCGTTGTCTTTAAATTCGGAAGGCCGCGATCTCCGTTTAGTGAAACCAGTGTAATGTCGTTACCGCGAGTAAAGTAAGTTTCACTTAAAAGTTCTACTTTTCTTTGATATGACATCTGCGCGCCATCCTCAACAAGATGCGGGATAACAATACACATGGATTCAACCTCACGAACAATGATATCCCGCCAATCGTCATCGATCAGAAATACATGATTTTTTCCTTCTATCTGGCTATTAATGTCGTTCTGAGTGTAAATCAAATGATTATTAATGCCGTATGCAATAACGATTGAGTCCATTGCATGCTCTTCAGCATCACCGGAAAAATAACGAATCTTCCCACCAATGGGGAAACTCTGCATCACTTCGGTAAGTTGGCCAGGGTCAAGCGCAAGATCTGGTGACGTTGATGGCTCAGCCTTACTAAATGTATTTTTAATGTCAAATAAACTGAGCATATCGATATACCTAATATTACAAAACTCTATATAGGCCTATCGGCGTTACAAATAAAAACTATAAATGCCTGGATTCTGCTGAAACAAATGTTCTGTGGGGTTTATTTTGCTATTTTGCTTCTGATTTTTCAGCCCCACAGCGAGCACAACGATACAAAGTCACCAAGCGCCCCTGCTTAACATCGAATTGCTTCTCATGCACCACTTCCCAGCTATGAAAGCCACTGCGGCACAAGCTTTTCCCCCGGTGTTTCTGTGACAACTTGGGCTTTTTAAATTTTATCAATTCCCCCATACACATTAAATCCTGAATTTTTATAGGCGAATCATCACCCTATCATAAACACATCCAGTTACAGCCAGCATCGCAATGAAATGCATCCTAAAATAAACCATAAGCCAACTCACGAACTGAATTCGAGCTGAAAATTGCCGCTATAATGAATAAGCATGTGATTTCCAAAAATTTAAACTATGACTATAATCAAAATGTTACGAGATGATGAAGCCGTATTAAGTCTACAAAGACAAAATGCTGCTGAATTTGCCGTTGATGACATAGATGCAGTCCGCCCGTACCCTGAAATTAATACGATGACCCCCAAAAAGCGTACGACTGAAGAAGAAACCCAACCACTACAAAGACACTTCAAATCACGCGCCCACAGCAATCGAAAAACTGACCGCCGTCGACAACAACGCAGACGGCAAAGCAGAGCGGTTTTACTAGACACACGCAGCAATCACCAGCGTCGCATACACTTGCGCCGTGGCGACGACCTAAGCACACATAAGTCTCAATACAAGCGTGAATCACAGGAACACAAAGCAGCAGACCAGCCGGTTATTGGCATAGATACGCTGATATAAAAACGTCTACCCTCCAGCTTAATCAATTCCAAACCAAAGCTGGCTCATCCATCTGCGCGGCTTGCTCGCGTAAAGACAAAACATGCTCATCCCAATAACGCTCACTGTTAAACCAGGGAAATGCCATTGGAAAAGCCGGATCATCCCAACGTCGTGCCAACCAGGCTGCATAGTGCATCATGCGTAAGGTGCGCAAGGCTTCCAGCAAATGTAGCTCACGCGGGTTAAAATCACGAAATTCCGTATAACCTGCCAACAGATCAGCAAGCCGTGCAGTCATGTAAGCGCGATCACCCGACAGAAACATCCATAAATCCTGTATGGCTGGGCCCATCCGCGCATCATCCAAGTCAACAATGTGTGCGCCCGCGTCTGTCCAAAGAATATTACTGGGGTGGCAATCGCCGTGAAGACGCAGCAAGCTAACATCACCAGCGCGCTGGTAACTGGCTCGCACGCGATCAATCAAGTCTTCTGCTAATGTTCGATAGGCTTCCTGTAATGCCGAAGGAATAAAACCCTGCTCAAGTAAATACTGATATGAGTCCACACCAAATGACTCAATTTCCAAAGAAGGCCGAGTAGAAAAAGGCTTGACCGCCCCTAGATTATGAATGCGCCCAATAAAACGCCCCAGCTGTTCCAGCGTTCCAGGCTTATCAAGCTCGGGGGACATTCCACCGCGCCGCGCAAACAATGCAAAACGAAAGCCGCCGTGATGCAACAATGTATCGCCTTGGCCATTATTCATAGGAGCCACCACGGGAATCTCCAGATCAAACAGCTGCTGTGAAAACTCGTGTTCCTCTACTATTGCCGCATCCTGCCAGCGCCCAGGACGATAAAACTTAACCACCAATGGCAGCTGGTCTTCAATGCCTACCTGATAAACGCGGTTTTCATAGCTATTCAAAGCCAAAAAATGCCCACTACAGCGATAGCCTGCACTTTCCACTGCATCAAGAATTTGATCCGGCCCAAGTCCCGCGTAAGATTCTTTTTCATTCAACATAATGATTAATATTTGTTACTGCACCGTCATTCACATTAACATGGTGACGACTGAAAGCCGATCGAAAATACTCAACGCCATGTATGAATCAAAATTAATGAGATAATTATAGTCTTACATGCAAGTTTTCACTTAGGGTTACGACTAACTTTAAAACCACAAAACAATTTACCTTTATGGATACAACTCTGATAAAACGGCTAGCACTGCTAACCCTGCTTATTATATTAGCTGTCGGCTTTGTCACACTAGATCTCGGCCAATATTTAACACTGGCATTCCTAAAAACTCAAAAGTCACAACTTCTTAATTATTACGCACACAATCAGACGTTAATGATTCTGGCCTACTTCGCTCTATACATTGCTGTCACCACACTTTCATTACCCGGCGCAGCCATAATGACATTAGCGGGTGGTGCTATCTTCGGCATTTTCACAGGCTCGTTGATTGTTTCATTTGCAAGCACTATTGGCGCTACATTGGCTTTTTTAGTCTCGCGTTTTTTACTGCGCGACTATGTACAAAACCGTTTCAGTGACAAACTTTCAGCCATTAATAAAGGCGTAGAAAAAGAAGGGGCTTTTTATTTATTCACTCTGCGATTAATCCCACTTTTTCCTTTCTTTATCATTAACCTTGTAATGGGACTCACACCCATCCGCACGCTGCAATTTTATTTAGTCAGCCAACTTGGAATGTTACCCGCCACCATTGTCTTCGTTAACGCGGGCAGCCAACTTGCCGCAATCGAATCCCCAGCGGATATCCTGTCACTCAATTTAATACTGTCCTTTGCCGTGCTAGGTCTATTCCCTCTGATAACAAAAAAAATTATCAGCGCCTTAAAAACACGAAAATATATCAAACGCTATAACAAACCTAAGCATTTTGATTACAACATGGTTGTCATTGGCGCGGGATCAGGCGGGTTGGTATCAGCTTATATAGCATCAGCAATCAAAGCCAAGGTTGCTTTAATAGAAAAAAACAAAATGGGCGGGGATTGCTTAAATACCGGCTGTGTTCCCAGCAAAGCCCTAATACGCTCTGCAAAAATACTTGCCTATGCACGTCGCGCTAACGAGTTCGGTTTCAAATCCGTACAGATTGATTTTGATTTCGCTGAAGTCATGGAACGTGTCCAGCGTGTCATCAATAAAGTCGCACCTCATGACTCACCCGAGCGTTACACTACGCTCGGTGTTGATGTCATTCAGGGCAGCGCTCATCTGCGCTCACCTTATGAAATAGAGGTCAACGGTAAAACCCTGACAACAAAAAACATCGTCATCGCCACCGGGGCACGGCCCTTAGTGCCAGCGATTCCCGGACTAGATAAAATCGATTATTTGACTTCAGACACCATCTGGAGTTTACGAAAATGCCCAGTGAAATTGCTTATTCTAGGTGGCGGCCCGATTGGCTGTGAACTGGCACAGGCCTTTCAACGACTGGGCTCACAAGTCACCATCATTCAACGACCCACAACTCTACTAAAACGTGAAGACCGGGAAATTACTGATATCATTACCCAACGCCTGCACGATGAAGGCGTCACCATCCTGACCGAACACAGTGCTATACGTTTTGAAAAAGACTATGAACCGAATAGCACTTCTCATCAACAAAGAATTATTTGTGATCACCAAGGAACAGAAGTCGCCGTCTCGTTCGACAAAGTATTGCTGGCACTGGGGCGTAAAGCTAACATTACAGGCTTCGGTCTCGAAGAGCTTGACATTCAGTGCCGTAAACAGGGCACCATTGAGGCCGACAATTTCTTACGCACCAACTACCCGAACATTTATGTTTGCGGTGATGTAACAGGACCCTATCAGTTCACTCATACGGCCGCGCATCAAGCCTGGTATGCCGCCGTCAATGCCTTGTTCAGCCCCATAAAAAAATTCCGCGTCGATTATTCTGTAATCCCCTGGGCAACTTTCACCGACCCAGAAATCGCGCGGGTTGGCATCAATGAACTCGAAGCTAATGAAAAAAACATCCCCTATGAAGTCACCCGCTATAACATCGATGATCTAGACCGGGCTATCGCCGATGAAGAAGATCATGGCATAGTAAAAGTATTAACTGTTCCAGGTAAAGATATAATACTTGGCGTTACTATCGTCAGCACGCATGCTGGTGATTTGATTACCGAATTTGTCAGTGCGATGAAACATGGACTTGGCTTGAACAAAATTCTCAGCACCATTCATGTTTACCCAACTTTAAGCGAAGCCAATAAATTTACCGCTGGCGTGTGGAAAAAAAATCATGCCCCTGAAAAAATACTCACTTGGCTAAAAACATTTCATCGCTGGCGACGCAACAAATGGCTATAATATAAAATCAGGGCTAAAAATTTAGTCCTAAGCTCTTAGTCCTAATTTAAATTATGCTGACAAAAAAAATATTTTTTCAAAACCGAAACAACCTGGAATTAGCAGCCTATCTGGATAAACCTGACACAGGCACAGCTATCGCCTACGCCATTCTCGCCCATTGTTTTACTTGTTCAAAAAATATTAAATCCTACAGCCATATCAGCCGTGCATTAACTGACCAGCGCATTGCCGTGTTGCGCCCAGACTTTACTGGCATAGGTGAGAGTCAAGGTGTTTTTTCTGAAACTACTTTTCAAAATAATATTAATGACATACTTGACACGGCAAGCTATTTAGAAAAACATTACCAATCACCACAGCTATTAATCGGCCACTCACTCGGCGGCCTTGCCGCTCTGGCAGCTTCTCAAAATATACCCGGCAACCGCGCAATCGCATTGATTGGCACCCCAGATGAAACCATTCATCTTTATAAGCTGTTATCAGGAAAAAAACTCAGCAACAACAATTCTGACAAACGCGAAATAACGCTCGGGGGGAAAACCTTTGAAATATCAGATGCCCTTTTAGACAGTTTAAACAATACTAATACGCATCATATCGTTGAAAACCTGAATCAGCCTTTGCTAATCCTGCACTCTCCACTGGATGACACAGTGAGCTTAGGTAGCGCCGATCGCAACTTTTCCAGCGCAAAACAACCTAAGAGCTTCGTTTGCCTTGATAATGCCGATCACCTTTTAACGAATGACAAAGACGCTCACTACGCAGGTAAAGTCATCGCAACATGGGCATCGTGTTACCTGGCATAATATATCGGCAATCCAGAGCTATAAAAAACTTAACAGTCTTTTAACCTGTGCTGACATTATGACCGTACTCGAAAATAATCCGCAAAATAAATAGGCACATCACTTTATTCTTGCATCGCTACTGCGGGAAAAATTCAATTGGATAACTAACAGTAGTTTCAGAAACATCACGCGCTTCAAATTGATACAACAATATTCTGGCAACTAATTTTCTTTCCAGTACAGGCGCGTCTAACTCACTCGAAACAATAGAACACTCACTAACCTCTCCGTCAGGCGTAATAGTCAAACTTAAAACAACCTTACCACCCAACGCTGGATTCCTGCGTAACGCACGATTATAAAGCGTATTAAGCCGACCTTTATTACGTTCTAACACCGCTTTTATTTCTTCCGCCGAACGATTTATTTTACTCAATTCCTCCTGTAGAAATTCCTCTTCGGAAATACCTTCCATCTGCATCACTTCATGTTCAGCTAATGTTGTAGAGGCAGCCACCTCTTCATGCAAGCCGTTATCAATACCACGACTAGCACGTGCAATAGAAGTTTCTAATTGATCTTTACCCACTTTATCAGGCATTTTCTGTTGTGGCTTTTCTTTTAAAATTTTCTTTTTGGAAAGTCGCTTTGAAAGCGCACCATCACGTAAGCTGTCCAGCTCCTGACTCAGCGCAAGCAATCCAGAGCGCTTAGCTTTTTTGCGTGATTTTGCAATACGCTGCGCTTTTGACTCAAGCGGAACTGGTTCTTTTATTTTCTTTTTTTGCAGCTTTTTTTCAGCAATTTTTTTTTCAGTTACCGGCTTTTTGACAAGTGCTTCTTTTTTTATTTCTGGTTGTGATTTCTTTCTTTCCAGCATCAACGCAGCAACCCGCGGCGGCACCGTTGAAACAATAACGCGCTCTGGCAATGTCACCGAAATTAATGGAATTAAAATGCTCGGCAGAAGAAATGCGGCAAACACCCACCAAACAATCTTTTCGAAATGACGTTCTTCGTTATGGTTACTCTCCCAAAACATATCCACGTTGTCATGTAAAATAGCCGCGCTCATTTCAATTCGAACTGTCCGCGACATCCTGCATCACAGCCAGAGATACTTTAGTAAACTTCGCCTTACTAGAAGACAACATCACCCTCTTTAAAATCTTAAAAGGTATGCGGCGATCTGCCATGACTGTAGCTTCGGCTGCCGCCAACCGCACACCTTTGAATTGTGTTTGCAAGGATTTTTCAAGCGCCTCACTCAACTCAGGAATAACTCCGCTTGCACCCACAACATCATTTGTAGATAACACATATCGTCCCTGCACCATAATATCCTCCGGTGTAACAATAATTGTGATGGTTTGTCGCGGCTGAATTTCAGACAGAGACTCAGGCAATGTTATCAATTTGGTGCTTGGTAACGTCTCTACCTCAGCCGAATTTACCAACAAGAAAAAAACCAGAATCGTAAAAATATCCATCAAAGAAACGAGATTAAGAGAAATTGCACTCTTATGTTTTTTGTGATGTCGATCCATCCGCCTTGCGCGGCGCGACATTTTCACAACGATATCACCGGACTACTTTTTCTCATTATCACGTTTTGGTGCATCACCAATAGATATATCAGGAAAAAGCTCGAAATGATTAACTGTATTGAGTTGTTTTTTAGAAAATACACGCACAGAGTCCATCACTTTCACCAAGGTTTCATAATCAATATCTGGCTCAAGCAAAATCGTGGCGGCTTTCCGGTCCACAATAATTGTTTTATACTTTTTCAGCACCTCATTTAAGGTTGCCATATCCTGCCTTCCATCCTTCAACTCGACCGTTTTTATTTCCTTACCTTGATCGATGACAATAATTTTATTAGCTCGAACAATGACCTCAAGTCCATGGCGCTCTTCAAGGTTCTGCTCTTGAGATTGCTCGCCAGAAGGAAGGTTAAGCTCAAGAATCGTCATGCGTGTAAAGACCGCTGTGATCAATAAAAATGGAACAAGAATCACCATAAGATTCATGAATGCAGTGATATTCATCTCCACAGGGATAGAGTGACGATGTTTTCGCAAACGACGCATCATGATAATTAAGCTACCTTCTCAACCCAACGATTAATGATATTAAGAAATTTCACTGATGACATTTCCAGGTTATCAACCAATTCCGTTGTTTTGGTCTGTAATAGCGCATGAATCAACAATAAGGGAATCGCCACCATCAACCCAAAAGCTGTGGTATTCATTGCCACTGAAATACTTGCCGAAAGCATATCTGCTTTTTCAGCCGGACTTGCTGTTGCTACCGCGGTAAAAGCCTGAATCAACCCGATGATGGTGCCAAGCAGGCCGAGCAATGTGGCAATGTTGGCAAAAATAGCCAAATAATGTGTGCGTCGTTCCAGTCGCGGAAGAATCTCCATCAAACCTTCTTCCATTGCCGTTTCAATTTCATCACGTTGTTTTGCTGTTTTTGTCCGCTGTAAACCGTAGTCCAAAATCTTAGCGATAGTGGCTTTCGATTTAGCCACCATCGTCATGGCTTTTTCAAGATCGCCTTTTACTAAAATCGGACCAATCTCAGCAGATAAATTTTGATTTTCAGTGCTCACAGAACGCAAATAAAAGTAACGTTCGATGGCAATCGCAAAACCCAACGCAAAAATCAATACGATGGGGTACATGAAAATTCCGCCATTTTGAAAAAATAATACAATCGTTTCCATAACCCTAACCCTTATAAAAATCAAGTATGATTCGGAGGCACTGCGCCGTCTTAAACACCTATTTTGAACCTTTTAAACCCATCAATGAATCAGCTGCATTGACTTCATTATCCAAAATTCTTTTAGCTATAGTCTTTAAATATTCGTTAAATAAATCTGGCAGCGCTTGTGGTTCAACTTTTTCTATATCTGTTTCTTTCCATTCAAGATCAAATTCAACTACAGGTTTTTCTTGATCACCATAAATTGATGTATCTTTAAGATCGATTTTTGTCTCAGAATTTACTGTACCCGGCAATCCTGCCAAAAGTATAAAGAGCAGTATTACGAAACTATTATTAAAAAATTTAGGCTGCATTATTACCACCCCTTTCTATTATGGCTATCACTTTAAACGCCGCTTTAAGTCCAGCACCCACAGTGCAACCGTTTTATCTTTATCTTTCGTTAAGGTCTGATAAACCTCATAGTGACCGAGTGCCTGTCGCGGCTGTTGTAAATATAGGTCATACAGAATGCCAAGATTTAAATGTGCTTTGACATACTGCGGATCAACAGAAATTGCTCGATGATAATATGCCAGCGCCTGATCGAACTTCCCCTGAAGACGGTACATAATAGCCATATGGTTATACACTGACGCATCATCTATTTTTATTTTCAGCGCAGATAAAAAAGCAGCTTCTGCCTCTTCATATCGACCACTCTGCGTATATACAATACCAAGGTTAGCATAGGGGCCAGGCCAGTCTGGATACAGCGTAGATATTGCTAACAGCCTTTCTTCCGCCAGCAAGTAATCTTCAGAATCGACAAGCTTAACTTCGGATGACAGTTCAGTATCGATGAGACGCTGAGCAGCCAATTTTTTAACATCAGCAGGTCGTAAACGCGCTTTCTGCTCATCAACAGCAACGCTCGCGCAACCTGAAAGCAATATAACAACTAACAAACAATAAGTTATAGAATGGTACAGAGAAGTGTTATTCAAAGTCATAAACCACCGCCTCACTTCTTTCTACTTTCCCATATCTGACCGGCAATAAAATAGCTAACTGCCTTTGACTGGCTCTAACCCATTTATTATAAATGCCATCACTACCTATACGCGAAAAATTTAATTCGTGGACGCCAATAGCCTGCTCCTCAAACGGATATGCCTGTTCTTCAAGCAAAATATCATATTGCTCCAGCTCATCTTCAGACAAGCCCTTAGGGCGCTGTGATTCCAGCAAGGCAGCGGCGAACTTATTATAAATTTGACCAATCTCATACGTTGCCTCAGTGGATGCTTCTGCAACACCGTAACTCGATGCTTTTTCATAGGCAGCTAATATCTTTTCCATGGCGCGTTTTTTTACAATCAAACTTTTCTTCAGTGGAATCGTTAACTGAATTCGATCAAAATTATTACGCAGTGATTCACTTAATTTCAACGATGCTCTTGATGCTACACCGCGACTATAATCACTAAAGTCAGCGCTATTCCCACCCGCCAAACTTAAAGCATCGCTGTATGCCAATTCAATGTTCTTCATCAGTTTCAAATGTGCACTCGCATCACTCATTTCAAGATACATGTCTGCAACACGCTGCCGCGCTTGCATAGCTTGGTCTAAAGGCTGAGGAAATTGCGACTGGTAGCGTAGATAAACAGAAATAGCTTTTTCTTGCTGTTTTAACTTCTCATACAGTTCAGCGGAAATCCATAAAGCTTGTTTCTGCAACTGAGAGTTTGAGGCATCTCTACTCAGATGATCATATTCAATTGCAGCCTTTTCATTATATTCTGCTTTCAAATAAGCATAGGCCAATTTCCTTGAAACTTCATTGCGAAGCCCAAACTGTGGAAATTTTTCACGTAAATATTCAAGTTTTAGAATCGCGTTCACCCAATCTTTTCGTGCCAGCAGTATTGCTGCTACATCATATTCAGCTGTGGCAGTGATCGGGGCATCAGGAAAAACATCTCGAATACGAATAAAATGAGCAATAGCGCCATCCTCGTCTCCATTTTTTCGCGCCATTTCACCCTGCTTATAGATTGATGCAGCCATGCGTTGTTGTAGCGCCAAATAAGGCTCATCTTTCACTGAACTCAATGCCAACGCCTCTTGATAAGCATGTTCAGCACGTTCATATTTCTCATTTTCAAAAAATATATTCGCCTTGATAGTCCAGGCACTTTTTCGCATATCATCCGACACAAATGATGTTCGCTGCACAAGACGCGTAGCCATTCTGTCCGCACGTTGCTGCTGCCCAGTGGCAAACAAATCTTCAACTAAACTGGCCAACACCGCACCGGACTGTTTATGCCATGGAAATTTCGAGGTAAAATTTATAGCGCTTTCTATAGCCTGAGAGCGCCAGGCAGGATATTTTTTATAAGCCAGTATTGCTGCATAACCAGCCTCTCCCGATATATCACGCGGCGGATAGTCATAAGCAACCTTTTCATATTCCTTAATCGCCTGTGCATACTGTTCATTTTCATAAAGCATGTCAGCCAACTGATAACGAACTTCCTGAGACCTGATGTCATCAGGAAAGTAGTTCAAGTAACGCTGATACCACTTAGTAGCCTCAACATAACTCCCCTGACTGCTGTTACGCTGTAAAGCAGCATGATAGAAATGAGCCATATCAAGGACTACACGCTTCAACATAAGCGTAACATCAGTCAACTCCTGTTGATTATGGCTTAGCCAAAAAGCACTTTCAAAACCAAAACGCAGAACAAACTCCTCTTTTGCCGCACGTGCTAAATCATAAAACCTAAGTTGTTCGTACGTCTCAAAAACCCGTTGCTGAAAATAAGGGGCTTTTGCATGCTGCGGCATAAAAGTTACAAATTCATGATAAGTTCGCGCGGCATCTGCAAAACGTTTTTTGCTTACATAGCGTTGAGCAACCGCCTCGAAGATTCGCCAAGAATAACGACGTTGCCCGATGCGCTCTAGCGAGATAGCAACCTGCTCCAATTTTTCTGAGTAGGAAAAAATAAGACTAATAGCACGCAAGCTGTCATCGATCATCTTCAACTCACGTCGCGATTGATGGTCGTCGAGCGCACCTTGCTCAAATCCTTTTCCAGCAACAAACTTTCTATCTAAAAATTTCAGGAATTCATTCAAACCAGCTTCACGCTGACCAGATAAAAACAACGACCAGCCACGCTTATAAAAAGCATAATCATGATATGCCATACTCGAACTATCCAGAGCAACCGTTTGATAGGCATTCGCAGCCTGAGTAAAGCGTGCTTGCTCGAAATATATTTCGCCTATACGTAACAAGGCTTCACTATGGAAAGAGGAAAAAGGATAGTCGGTAACTAAACGGCGCAATGTCTCAATTGCTTTATCAAATTCGCCCGACAAATCATAAGCACGTGCCAACTGATATACCACTCCAGCACGATCAGGGTAATCGGGGTATTTGCGCAATAATTCCTGATATTTTATTGCTGATCGGTTAAATAACTTACTGCCATCTACCGACAGCCCACCTCGTGACAACTGGTTCTGTCCCTGCGCAAGCAACAAATCAGCAACACGTCGCTTAGCAAATAAACGTACATTCTCATCGCCATTGAAACGAGCAATAGCCTGATATTTTTTAATGACTTCACGAAAAGAAGTATTAGCCACGGGCACATAAACAGATGAAAATATCTCGGCTGATCGGTCCGCAGAAAAATCATCACGAACAGAATTCGGTGTTTGCGCGCAAGCGGTTAACAAAAACACAGCGCTAAAAATTAACGCTTGATTCAAGCGCATCATCTTTTATCACCTAAACTTAACATGCTATCTATCAAGCGCGCTTGAAAATAGCTTGCCTCTACAATATCTGCATCAACTATTTTTTGCTGAGCATCAAATTCTGCATTTAAGTAATAGCGAAATTTCTGTTCATACTTCATCCTAAGCTGGAACACGTTCTTTTGAAGACGGACAAAGTCATCCAATGACAAACTCTTATTACGACTTGAAGCAGGCATAGCTATCACAGCCACAACATATGTCGATACTTCCATCAGGCTTTTATAGTCGCCTATCAACATCGCGAATTGAGGATTTGAATATAAATTATTCAGATAATTTTTTAAGGATTCTGCCACTGAATCGCGGGCATTCATCTCCCCACGTGTATTTTTATTACGCGCCAATAAAGACTGTAAATTTCTGCCATTTATCGTTCTGCGTAACAACTTGATCTGGCGGCTTTCTTTTTTCAACGCAATAATCGCATCTCGATAGGAAGCAGATGCCTTTTTTTCAAAACCTAACTGCCATTGCGCATAGGCAATCATCAGCCCCGCGGACCTCATCAACAAAGGCCTTGCAACAGAAGTTGTCTCGATACGCTTCCAGAATGTTAACGCGGCCTGCTCTTTGCCTAGCGACCATTCAGCCATTCCCAAACCCAACAAGGCCTGCGAAGCTTTTTCTGCATGTAAATTCACGCGATGAAATACTGCTTTGGCCATTTCGGGCTGTCCATTCTCAAGATAATTATAGCCCAAAAAAACATTGATTCTATCTTGATAGCGATGAGTTTCCGGGTCGCCGCTATCGATTTTACTCAGTAACTCTAGCCCATTTATCGCAACCCCCCTTTGTGAAGCTTGATACTGTGCACTGTGCAATCTAAAGGCTGTCTTCACATACGCAGAGCTCGCATCACCCAATTCCTGAAGCAGTGCTGCCGCTTTGCTAAGGCGCTCCTGTTTGATCAGCTGATCAACAAGTAACAGCGGCACCCGTTTATCACGGCAACGTTTCGCAATACTTGCGCTTTGCTTTGATACTCCAGGGCACGCCTGACGCAGAACGTTTTCTGCCGCAGCAAATTGCCCTAATTCTTGATAGGCTAGCGCCTGATAATAAAGTGTCGTATCACTCAACTGCTCCGAATGGCTTGATTTCAACAGCTCAGAAAAACGCTGCAAAGCTTCATCAACAAGACCGTACTCAAGGTAGGCAATGGCGAGGTCCAGAGCCTCACTTGCTTTTTTCCCAGCCCCAGGAAAAAATGCTACAGGCAGGTCTATGCCTAAAAAGCCCGCGGAGGGGGCAACAGGACGAAACAATATTTTTGCGACCGCAACGTTGGCAGCCATACCAGGAATCAGTTGCTTATACTCACTCACTTGCCCGGCTTCAGCATCGCGCCCTGAGACAGAACCAAAATCACGACTTAACCTCAGAAATTCTTTCTTTTGCAGTACCAGCTGAGCACGAAGATCTGCAGGCGTAACATTTCCTGGCTGAGCAGCCATCAATACATTAGAAAAAAAAGAAACAATCAGAAAAAATACTGCGAGGATCTTCACTCGGGGTTCGCCATCTTAATTAAAAAGCAACACTGTAAATTTTACGGCCAGCCTGCGGCGGCACAGCCATCCGTTAGATTCAAACATGATAAAAAACTAGCTCACCATTCAACAGAAAAATCTAGGTATACTACACAAACCGCATTTTAATACATTCAATCTAAAACTTACTCAAGTTATCGCCAAGCCATCACGGAGATATCACATGAACAAAAAAATTATAAAAAGCGACAAAGAATGGCAATCGCAATTAAATGATGAGCAATATCATATCACACGCCAGCAGGGCACCGAAGCCGCCTTCACTGGCCAATATCATGATAGCAAAGCTAAAGGCACATACCTTTGCATCTGCTGCGAGCAAGCATTATTTAGCTCCGAGCAAAAATACGATTCGGGCAGCGGTTGGCCCAGTTTCTGGCAGACTATCAACGACAAGCACATCGAAGAAAAACAGGATGCCGGCCACGGCATGCGTCGTACAGAAATTCTCTGTGCAAGCTGTGATGCACATCTTGGTCATGTTTTTAACGACGGACCCGTACCCACAGGCCTACGCTACTGTGTCAACTCAGCCTCATTATCATTTAAAGCCGAATCGGAATCAGACTAAGCTAGCGCACTCATTTCGTCCTTCCAATTTTATTTCGTTCGTTTATTCGTCAAGCTGATAAAACACACGCGACACATAATCAATAATCGCTTCTATCTGCGACTCACCAAGCACCGTTTTCCAGGCGGGCATGGTTGTCCCTTTTAAGCCATTTTCAATCACAGATTTTAAACGCTGTCGCGTCATGCCTTGCATCGCTTTTTTATCTTGCAAATTTCTCGGATGGGGCTCCAGAAAACTTCCGATCCAGTTTTGGCCACTGCCATCAGCGGCATGACAAAAAGCGCAGTTTTTCTGAAATATTTTCTCACCCCGCCTCTCGCTATCAGACAACTCGAATCGCATCGGCCGCTTATCATGCCGAGCATAGGGCGTTGCGCCGCTCATCTCGTCAATATTATTTTGTTGATGTGAATAGCCTGCGCGCGGATAAGAAACAGCGCGCGCTTCAAAGCCTTTCTCTGATTGCTGAAGGCTACGGCCTTCATGGCAAACTATGCAGGTTGATAAAAATAACCGCTTACCCTGCAGCTGATTCTCTTGTAACTGCTCTTCAGGAAGATCAATAGCGAGACTGCCATCAACAAATGGAAAGGCTGCTTCATAACGCTGAAAATGCTGCCATCCGTTAGCTTCAATGTGATAGTAAGTATTCAATTTTTGCTGGTGCATAAAATTATCACGTACAAAATCAACTACCGCAGCAATATCGTCCTCATCCAGCTGGCGACTAAAACTCATCATTGCGGTGTCCGCTTTCCCTTCACGAACCACTGCAATCATTCTCTCTCGACTAATTTGCTCTGGCGAAGTAGTAGTAAAATTACGTGGTGGAGGTGTTAAATAGCCACTTGCTGCCGTCTTAGCATCACCGGAATAACCGTGGCAAAAATAACAATGCATATTGTAGACGTCGCGACCACGACTAGACTCAATACTACTCGATGCTAACGCAGCACCCTCGTTATTTATTTGCGGGCTTTTTTTTTCAGGCTAACTTTCTGACCAGGAACAATAAACGTGGTAAATACAAACTCCGCCACATCTGCGATTTGCTGCTCATCAAGCACACTACTCCAGGCAGGCATAACCGTCCCTGCTTTTCCTTTGCTGATTGCACGATATAGCGCCGGGCGATTCAAACTTTCTCGTGAAACTGATGAAAGAAAATTTCGTGGCGCAGGTTTAATAAAAGATGAACGAGGACCGTTACCATCACCGCTACGACCATGACAGGTAAAACAATTCTTCAAATAAAAACGGCGGCCTTTAACTACATCCCCCAATAAACCATGAGGAAAGGCCAATGACATATCTGCTTTTATACTGTTTTTCGCATTAACCATAGATTCTGCTTTAGTGTCTGCAGCCTTTGTATCGGATTCATTTTTAAGTCCCATGAAATTTTCTCGAACGTAGCTCACCACATCCTCGACTTGTGTGGCACTCAATCGAGCACCAAATGACATCATCGCCGTACCCGAACGACCGTGAGTCACTGAAGCAATCATCCGTTCTCGGCTCAGCTCAATCTTCGCCGCGGGCGCGGTAAAATCTCGCGGGGCAGGATTGAGGCTGTTTTTTGTCCACTGAGCACCATTGCCTTTATCTCCATGACAGGCTCGGCAATGTTTTTTATAGGTACGCTTACCTGAGTGCTGCCCACCAACACTTGGCTGACGCATAAACTCATTACGAATATAAGTCACCAGCGCATCTACCTGCACATCATCGAGGCGTTGACCCCACGCCACCATCGCCGTACCTGGGCGACCATAGATCACAGAAGTACGCATACGCTCAGTCGTCAACTCATCCCATGAAGCCGCGCTGGTAAAATCTCGCGGGGCAGGATTTAAACCAAAACGCGCGCGACTTTTACCATCTCCTTTTTCCCCATGGCACACCGCACAATGCTCCGTATACAACCACGCGACCTGCAATTTTTCAGGTGATACCAATCCTGCTGACGGTTCTTTACCGGCAAATACAATGCCGGGCGTCACCCAACTGGACATAAGCAGCAACAAGCTCACCGTTATTCGCCAAAATTTCATCATTTTTCTCTATTCATCATTTTTATAAGCAGCCGCTCAAATACCAGCAAAACATGATTAATTCTGGCTTAAAACAACATGTTGCGATACGCTAAGCATATTCATGTCAAATAGGTGACAAGCTGATCCATAACAATCAGCCATGCTGCAGGCGATGCTATAATACCTGCAATAGTCAGCTGTGACTAACCCGGGATCTGTTACACCACTGAAAGACCGGCAAAATTATGATGCACTTTTTAAAAAGCTACAAACCGATTCTGGCTGTTATTTGTATATTTTTCGTCACTATTACAGCAACTATCGGCGGCACTATATTAGGCACCAAACATGACTTCACTGGCCTCAACAAACGTGCCGGCGTTGTCGCCATGCCTACCGTGGCTTTCTCAGACTACGGCACACCCTGCGTTTACTGCCATATTCCTCCCGATAGCGAAAATAGAGATTCTGCTGCACAAGGCGGAATAGAAGGCTGGAACCGTTTTGTTCCCGCCACCAACAGCTACAATCTCTACGACAGCCGCACGCTTGAAAACAAAGTTAAAGCACCCAGTCCAATCAGCCTGCTATGTCTGTCCTGCCACGATGGCACCATGGCAGTGGACATGACAGTATTCAAACCCAATGGCTGGCGCAGCAGTGAAGACGCTGCCTTGCATCTACGCATTAATGGCGCTGACGATCTGATGAGCTGCGGAAAATGTCACAATGGTTATCGCGCACACAATATTGCCATCAAACATATCGGTACCGATCTCAGCAACGATCATCCAATTTCAATGAACTACGCCGGGACTAACGATAAAGACCCTGACTTTCGCAATCCGGACGGACCCTACGGCTTCGACAATGGTGTAAAACTCTATGAAGACAAAGTCGAATGCGCCAGTTGCCATAATGTGCATAATCCTGATGTCGACCTGTTATTGCGCACCCGAGCTTCACGACTCTGCGAAACATGTCATATAAAATAAGCCGCTGCATCCTAAACGTACTGGCGCTCTCTTTCTCGCTACTCTTATTAATAGGATGCGCTTCAGCGCCACCAGAAATTAAACACGTTTTTGTACCGCCTGTTTATCCACCACCACCAGACACTCCACGCTTTGTTTATGAGCGAACACTGCTCTACAGCGATGACATCGAAGAATACACCCGCGCACAACGCTTCAAACAGTTTGCTACCGGCGCTTCAAGAAAACTCAAAGGCATGGTCAAACCGTTTGATGTCGCTGCCTACAAAGGCCGCGTCTATGTCACGGACACGGTGCAGCGCTCAGTATTGCTGTATGACATACCCGGGAAACGATTCGTCGAAATTGGCACCGATAAACCCGGCGAGCTGGTAAAACCATTGGGTATTGATGTATCCGTAAATGAAGAATTATTTGTCAGCGATGTGAGCGCGCAGCGTATTATGGTCTACAACTTAGACGGCGTTTTTCAACGTAGCTTTGGTGGCAAAAACCTTTTAACAAAACCCAGTGATGTAACCGTTTCACCCGATGGTCAACGCGCTTACGTTGTCGACACCGGCGGTGTCGAAAATAATAACCACCGCGTACAGGTCTTTGATGCCACAAGCGGTAAGCACCTGCAAACCATTGGTAAACGCGGCGGCGCTGAAGGTGATTTCAATTTACCGCTGCAGGCAACCGTAGGCAACGACGGCACTCTGTATGTTGTTGATGCCGGCAACTTCAGAATTCAAGCCTTCGACAGCAAGGGTGGGTTTCTATCCAGCTTTGGTACGGTGGGACGCTACCCAGGACAATTTGCACGCCCTAAAGGCATCGCTATCGATCAAGAAAACAACCTTTACATCATTGATACTGCCTTTGGAAATTTCCAGATATTCAATCCTCAAGGACAGCTACTGATGTTTATTGGTGAACGAGGCTCGGCCGGCATACCAGGAAAATACATGCTACCTGCGGGCATTGATGTGGATCAGGACGGCCGCATCTATGTTGTCGATCAGTTTTTTCGCAAGATAGACATTTACAAACCCATCAATCTAAAAACTTCATTGTTTGATACCCCAGCGAGATTGAGCCAACCATGATATAAACTCAGCGGCAATTAGCGGCTCGGTTACATGGTAACCCTGAATAGCATCACAATGTAGTCGTTCCAACAGCTTATAGGTCACCTCATCCTCCACCCCTTCGGCGACCACTTTCATACCCATATTGTGCGCCAAATCAATGGTAGAGCGGACGATCACAATATCATTCTCATCAACAGCCATATGCGTAACAAAAGACTTATCGATTTTTATTTCATCCACTGGCAGTTGCTTCAGGTAGGTCAGCGATGAATAACCGGTACCAAAGTCATCTATCGAAATTCGCACCCCTTTAGCACTAAGCTTGTTCAAGACTTCCTGAGCTTGGGCTGAACTAGACATAATCGCCGTTTCAGTAATTTCCAGACGTAGGCTTGGCAGATCAAGATCTTCTCTCTCCAGTACATCAAGAAATTTCTCAGGAAAATTTGTATCATGTAAATTGTGCGCCGAGAGGTTTACCGCGATACGTAACTCAAGTCCTTGATCACGCCACTGCTGGCTTTGGCGAGCCGCATTTTCAAGCACCCACATCGTTAAAGGCCGAATTAAACCCGTCTGCTCCGCCATTGGAATAAAATCATCGGGATAAAGCATTCCGTATTTGGGATGTTGCCAACGTGCTAAAGCTTCAACGCCATTAATATGCCCACTGCACAAATCTATAACAGGCTGATAACACAATACCAGCTCATTATTGCTGACTGCCTGACGTAAATCATTCATCAAAGACAATGCCTGCAAACTGTGTGGATCATGACTGGAATCGTAAACGCTAAACCCCGAGCGCCTCTGCTTGGCCGCATACATCGCGACATCGGCTCGCTTCATCAACGTTACACCATCAAGGCCGTGCTCAGGATAAATCGAAATACCAATGCTCGCATTCATAACAAAGGTGTGTTCTTCAATAATAAAGGACTCATCCAGCTTATTTAATAATTTACGCGCTATTTTAAGCGCATGATCAAGATCCGCCGTGGGCAATAAAATTGCAAACTCATCACCACCAAGGCGCGCAACAGTATCCGAACTGCGCACCACATCACGAAGATAAAGAGCCACCTGCTTAAGCACCATGTCACCAAAATGATGCCCTAGCGTGTCATTTACATCTTTAAAATGATCTAAATCTATCAGCAATAATGACAAAGGTTTACTTTGACGTTGTGCTGTTTGGATACCCTGCTCAAGTCGATCGCCCAATAAAATACGGTTTGGCAAATCTGTCAGTGCATCGTGTAATGCCTGATATTGCAGCGCATCCATTTGCACGGCTTGCTCAGTAAAATCTCGAATAATAGTAAGAAGATGATGCGTTTCTCCCACTATCATTTCCGTCACCGTAACATTTACAGGGAAATGGCTGCCGTCTTTTCGTACGCCAGTTAGCTCTCGATTTTTCCCTAGCAGGTTAACATCATCGCTAATAACTGACCGCTTGGCATCAACCGATTCATCATCAGAATCTAAAACTAAAACGTTTAAGGATTTCCCCTGCAGCTCTTTCTCACTGTAACCAAACATTTTCGTCACAGCCGAATTCACTGCCTCAATCGTACCCGCATGATTACTGGTAATAATCGAATCAACAACATTGTCGACAACTGCGCTGATACGCTGCTCTGTTTCCTGCAACTGATCCTGCATACGATTAAATACAGTAACTGCTTTACCCAGCTCATCATGTCGTTGTTCAGGCAATTTCAATTTTCGATCACCCTTACCAACTCTAACAAAGGCATGACGTAATTCGGCCAAAGGCCGCAAGACAATAAAATTAACCGTCACCCATAGCGTAATACCAAGTATCAGTACTAATAAAACCCCCACGCCCCACAAACTGCTTCGCATGGATTCCAAACGCTGTTCGGCAGCTTCCGTGGATAAACTGAGCTTTAACACACCTCTAACCGGATTTGAATCATAACCGTGGCATCTCAAGCATTCATTTGAAGCATGAATAGGCTGATAAACCGTAATTATTCCAGCAGTACTTTTATCGAAAACCACTTCACCTGTTACAGCCTTATTGAATCTTGAAGCACTGTGCGTACTATCGCGCTGCAACGCCGGCTCACGTGAAAAGCGCAGCTCATTGAGGTAACTGTTTACTTCATTAACGGTATTAGTATCTGCGAAAGCTTCATTGCCATCATTGCGAATCACATCGATGTCAACAATACCTTTCTGCTCTCTCATTCGAAGCAACCAACCCCGCGCCAGAGTTCCTTGCCCACTCAGCATCAAGGTCTGCAGACTGGAAAGCATCGTGCGCGCATGCGCCGCTGCCTGTCGTGACTCTTCTTCTACGATTGATTTTGTAACCTGCCGATCAAACAAAACACCGGCTATCACCACTAAAATAAAAAGAATAGATGAAATAATTAAGGCAAGACGCAAACCGACACTGAACATGGCGTTGTTATTGAACCGTTGTTTCTAACAAACACATTCCATTCTCTCCCCCCAAACCACGTTGGCTCGGATCACGCGATGAAATATGTGACTATCCTGTATCTCTGCCGTGAGCAACAATCAGTCTGCTAAATTCTTTTTAGGTGCTATCCTGGCAACCCCTCCAAAACTCCCTACCCACATCGTACCATCCTTTGCATGCGCCATCGAAAATACATTATTAGCAAACAGACCGTCGGCTGTTGTCATGACAGTAAAACTCTGACCGTCATCATTAAGCCTGGCCAAACCATGATTGGTACCAACCCATAAGTGACCTTCAGGATCGAGATACAACATAAAAATATGATTCGCTGGCAAACCATCTTCAGTGGTGAAATTTTTCCAGCTTTTACCATCAAAGCGTGCCAAACCAGCCCCCCAGGTGCCACTCCAAACTACGCCATCATTATCCACCTTCAATGAAATAATGTAGTTTGGATTGTAGGCCACATTAACATCCTCCAAACCCTGGTCCGCTTTATTGCGCGCATGGTGTTTTGAAGCCTTGGCCGGATCGTTAGTGGCTTTAATGCTTTCTTTAACCATGTCATAGGGAGCGCCTAAACCGTCACTGTGTTTCCAGTTCGTCCAAACACCCTTTTCATAGCGCGCCAAACCTTCTTCAGTAGCAAACCACATCGCGCCATCAATACCTTCTTCAAGCGCATAGACCCAACGATTAGGTAAGCCGCCATCCGTATTTTCAACATCAAAAGTAGTCCACGCAGAGGCATCGTTCAGAACACCTCCTTTTATACGATTAGCACCCGACCACGTCGCAATCCAGAAATCACCGTTACTGGTTTTCTGTGCATCATAAACAAACTGGTCTGCAAGCCCATCAGGAATATTGTAGTTTTTCCACAAACTGGTTTTCAGGTCAAAAACTGACAGCCCTCCACCATAGGTTCCAGCCACAATACTTTCATTTACTTTACTAACATGAAAAATTCCATTCGAAAGCAAACCGCTTGTCTTATTATCAAAAACAGTATGACTGTCATCCAGCATGTTATAGCGAATCACGCCACCGGAAGTGCCTATCCAGGCAATATCTCCATCCAGATACAAACCTTTTACATTACGATTGCCAACACGAAAATGAGTAAAACGTGATGTTGATCGCGGTACTGTGCTGGTAGCGACTGGCGCGGGAACAGGTGCAGACATCGCCACTGGTGTTTGTGTTGGCGCATCTTGCTGCATGGGCGGATGATTATTCGGCAGTGTTGCATCCGGCGGCAACACACCTGCGGACGGCAGCTCAGGCACTATTGGAACCGTGGCAACTGATGCTGTTTGAACACCCTTCATTTGAGCGACTTTACCTTGCTGCGCATTTTTTTGACCGAGCGTATAGCTTCCCGCAACGACCGCACCCATAACGATAATTAAAACCGCCCAGCCTTTATGATCCAACTTCACTTTACCCACCCATTCTTAAATTTTTTTATATGAGTGAGGCGATAGGAGTTCGAGGATTTTCACTTTTTACTCCTCACGCCTCACTCAATAACCAATCCGTGCAACACCATTTTTTGTACCTACCCAGACATCACCATCCGGAACGGCGGCCAACGCATAAACATGATCACTTTCCAGCCCCTGTTCACGACCAATGTTTTGCCAACTACTGCCGTCATAACGTGACACGCCATTATTAGTGCCAAACCAGAACACGCCATTTTTATCCTGAGTAATACTAAAAACGATATTGCCCGCCAATCCGTCACGCATTGTTAAATTCGACCAAGTTTTTCCGTTAAAGATACTTACACCGCCACCCCAGGTTCCAACATAAACCACATCTTCGCTGTCCACATAAACACTGAACACATAATCCGGGTTATAAGTTAATTGGCCATTGACCGTCACACTTAGATCATGCCGCGAACGGGTACCCAGGCCCGTATTAGCACTCAAAGGCAACTTCTCACTGTTTGGCGCACCCAATCCATCTTCATGATTCCATGAGCGCCATTGTGAGCCGTCATACATCGAGACGCCTCCTTCAGTACCAAACCAGACCCGATCACGCGAATCAACATCAATACCATAGACCCACTCGTTAATCAGCTCCTGAACATAGGTCGACATGTGCCCCTTTTCAGAATCAAGGCGGTTCACACCATTCCACGTACCAATCCAAACCGCTCCACTCGACTGCTGTGCGAAGGAATAAACCCAATAGTCCGCAAGACCGTGCATGGGAAAATAAGTTTTCCATTCACTGCCGTTAAATTGAGAAGCACCGCCACCGTTCGTTCCAAACCACTTGTCGCCTTTATTATCAACCAAAATGGAAAAAACATATTCATTGGCGAGACCGCTATCTCGAGTGAAGGTGTTACGTAATTGTTTGCTTACTAGATCGACTTCATGTACTCCAACTGAGGTGCCGACCCACAGTGAGTTTTGTTTTTCATCCACCGCCAGCGCGCGGGCATAAACTCCCTCACCTATTTCAAAGACTTCCTTAACTCGCGGCAAACTTGATTTTATAGAGACAACTGGCGCGGACACATCAGCTGCCAATTGATTTTTTGGCAGCTCAGAAACAACTGGAGACTGCGCCTCATCCGAACAAGCCGTCAACATTAAAAACAGCGCAACACAACACGCTGAAAAAACTAACTTCATCGACGCAGCATTCTCAGATAAGCAACAACATCAAAAATATCATTATCGCTAAGCTGCGCAGCAAAAGCCGGCATCATGCCACGCCCAGATTTAATACTATTTCGCACTGCGACATCCGTTTGCATCATACGCTCGCCACGTTTGAGATTAGGCGCACCTGGAAACATCGGCGTTCCATCAGTGCCATGACAACTACTGCAGTGTTGATTATAAATTTTCTTACCCTTATCTGGATCGGCCGCCTCTGCGTTCAACGAAAAAACTGCCAGCGCAATCAGCAAACAGAGTAGCCATGCTTGACAAAAAGAACCTCCAAACAGAACGTTTTCAGCTTTTATTTTCATTTCACACATCTCCATAATGTTTCAGGCTTACAACGTTTTCAAGCCATCGTAATCACCTTGCAAGGCGCGCTGAAAACTTTCTATAAATGCACGGCTATCCCATTGCCGTTCACCGCTAACACTGCGCAACAGTGTACCATTTGGCGATATCAAAAAGGTATCTGGATACACGCGTATGCCGAGAATCTCTTCACTAATGTGACCATCAACATCAATATAGTTTGCGTAACTAACACCCTGCTCACGCAAAAACTCACGTGCAACATGACGGTCAGTATCTACCGTCAACCCAATTACAACAAATTGCTGAGAATCAAACCTCTGACTCAGCCTTTCAAATGCCGGCAACTCCCGGCGACAAGGACCACACCAGGTTGCCCAAACATTCAGGACAACAAATTTACCTCGCAGACTATCAATAGACAGTGGCTCGCGGTCGAGCCCGGAAAACACTAGCGGTGGAAACACCTGCCCCTCACGAAGCAGGTCTCCTTTTATGGTTTGATCACAGGCCGTAAACGCTGCAAGCAGAAAAAACACCTTCAAAAATATTAACGTTTTGCCCATCGACGTAGCGTCAAAAACATCATTGCCTGAGAATCTATTCTAGAAATTAATTATGGCAGCACTTCATTAATTAAGATTTGAATACCCTCTTGCCCAGTGTTTACAACATCACTGCGCCCCTGAAAATCACCGCTGCTCGGCGAAGCGCTTCCAGATTTAGATATCCGCGCCGTCACAACAACCCGTGGGAATTTTGCCAAACTCATAGCGGGTGTCATCGCCATTGAATTGTCGAGCCTGAAACTAAAAGGCAAATCGGCAGCAGTGACGCGCTGAACGGCCAACGGCATGCGCGCACCCTGTTCGGCCTGAGCAAAAATAAAGACCGTAACATTTGCATCAACCTGCTTTAACAACGCAGCGTCTATGCTTACAACACCACTGACATAGGCTTCACCACTGCTCGATGATGCCGGCGCAGGCAAACTCGATTCAGTTTGTACTACCGGCACACCTAACAACTGACTGACCTCAGCAATATTACTGTCCATTGCCTCCGCACCTTTTGAGCCGGGCGGCATCATATCTCTCAGACGCTGCCAATAACCCAACGCTGAGGAAAAATCCTTACGCTCATAGGCCGCAGTCCCAGCCAACCACAACGCCTTTTCATGATTCGGAGCTATATTCAAAGCACGGTTGATCAACTCCATCGCACGGCCTTCGAGTGACTGCCCTCCGGTCATCGCTAACGAATCAGCAAGATCCACCAGCACTTGGGCATCATTAGGCAATAAACGCGCGGCCTGCTCAAAGGAATCGCGTGCTCTCTCGAAATTTTCCAACACTAAATAAGAACGACCCAACATTTTCCAGCCTTCACCATCTTCCGGGTTAGCACTCAAACGCTCCGCAAGCTGTTCGACCATCTGTTTAATTTGGTCATCCATTTCTTCTGGCGACATCTCCGCAGCAGCGTTTTGAACTGCTGTAGACATCCCCTCAGCTTGACCAGAGAATTGACTCGCCACCATGGTCTCAGGACTAATGGCCTGAGGTGATCCCAGGGTAAAATAGAGCGATATCGCAGCAGCGGGCACAACCACCGCCAGCGCAACGACAAGAACCCTATTGGTGGCAGTTTTCAGCGTAACCACCGGCTCGTCATCAGCCACATCTTCCAGCATGCGACGCTCCAGATCCTCACGCCCATGCTGGTACTGCTCATCGCTGAGCACATCATTCTGCAAATCACGCTCAAGTTCACTGAGTTGATCGCGATAAATCGTCAAGTTCAATGCACGGCGTTGCGTGAATTCATTCTTCTCGGTGCGATGTAACAAAGGTGGAATAATAAATATCAACGATGCCACGATTAATAACGCAGCGACTACCCAAAAAACCGTCATACTATAGACTCTCCATCCTTCTCATTTTTCAACAAAGCCGCAGCACGCCGATGATCATCATCACTCAGTGGCTTTTCACTCAACTGACGTCGTCGCCTAAGTACTCGTATCAATGTGATCGCGCCTATCGCCAACAACAAAAGAGGCCCAAACCACAACAATACTGTTGTCAACTTAACAGGAGGATTAAACAGGATAAAATCCCCAAAGCGCTCCACCATAAATTCTATAATTTCCTGATCCGACATACCTCTGTCAATCATGTCACGCATTTCACGACGCAAATCATTGGCAAAATCAGAATCTGAACCTGCCAAAGATTGATTTTGACAAACTAAACAGCGCAGATTTTTAGCAAGATCTAACATGCGTGCTTCGACTACTGGGTCTTCCGCCATCAGCGTCGCTTCTTTTCCCTGCGCAGCAGAAAATACAAACAGACTGCATATCAAAAATATAAAAGCTCTAGACATCATGCTTTTTGCAACTCCCGAACCAAAGGTAAAATTGTGTTCTGCAATGAACCTGGCGAAACCGGCCCAATCTGTTTGTAACGAATGATGCCCTGCTTATCAATAACGTAGGTTTCTGGAACGCCATAAACACCGTAATCCATGCCTACACGGCCATCTTTATCCATAACACTAAACAGATAAGGATCACCAAGGTCATCAAGCCAAGCCAACGCATCGCTACGCCGATCTTTATAATCCAAACCAATAATTGGTACGATATTATCTCGTGACAGCTGAACCAACAAAGGATGTTCAACACGACAGGAAACACACCACGAAGCCCAAACGTTCAACAACCACACTTTACCTTTCATTTCCTGAGTAGAAAAATTCAGGTTTGGATTATGCAGGCGTGACAATTCAAATTCAGGTGCCGGTCTATCAATTAACGGAGATGGCACCTCGCGAGGGTTTAATAACAAACCCCTGCCAAGAAATGCTGCCAATATTAAAAAAATGACGAGCGGAAGTAAAAAACGTAAATGGCGCTTCATCAGGCCTGCGCCTCCGGACTGGCAACAGTAGCTTTTGCTGGCAAAGCATTTTCATCTTTAGTTGCAAGCACCGCTTTTTCTTTTCGAACCCGGATGCGATATCGCCGGTCACTGAGCGCACACAATCCACCTAGGCCCATTAGAAAAGCTCCACCCCATATCCAATCGACAAACGGTTTGTAATAAATACGAACGCTCCAGGCACCGCCACTCACCGGCTCACCCAGTGAAACATAAAGATCACGCAAGACACCCGTATCAATCGCTGCCTCAGTCATCGGCATGGTTTGAACATTGTAAATACGCTTTTCAGGATGCATTAGCATCACATCACGGCCGTCTTTACTAACCTGAATATAACCGCGTGTAGCACTGTAATTTGGCCCCTGCGTTTCAACAACACCATCGAAACGAAACTGATAACCACCTACATCTGTGGTATCACCCACATCCATACGAACATCTTTTTCTGTCTCATAGGCCGACACCATCGTCACGCCAATAATGAATACGGCCACACCCATATGTGCCAACATCATGCCGTAGTAACTGCGTGTCATACCACTCAACATGGGGCTGCCAACACTGCTGTTACGTTGCATGCGCCGTGCAAAACTATGCACCGAAGTGGTGATAATCCACATCGCCAATAACAGGCCAAGACTGATCAGTGGTGTCCATTTCCCCATCACGAAAGGCAGTATCAACGCCGTCACCACTGCGACAACAAAAGCCCAACGCAGACGCACCGCAAGTTCTGGCAAACTGGCTTTCTTCCAGCGCGCAACAGGACCAAGCCCCATCATAAAAATCATTGGCACCATTAACGGGACAAAAACCGAATCAAAATACGGAGGCCCTACTGAAATTTTGCCGAGATCCAATGCATCAAGAAGCAAAGGGTACAGCGTGCCTAATAACACTGTCGCGGCAGCTACGACCAACATGACGTTATTAACCAATAACATTGACTCACGGGAAACAATAGCAAAACGGCCGCCGGTGCCTACCTGTGGTGCACGAATCGCATACAGCGTTAGCGAGCTGCCAATCACAACTACCAGAAAAGCCAGAATAAAAACTCCACGTGAAGGATCAGTGGCAAAAGCATGCACCGAGGTCAGCACGCCGGAACGTACCAAAAAAGTACCCAGCAGGCTTAGCGAAAAAGTGATAATCGCTAACAGTACTGTCCAGTTTTTGAAGCTGCCGCGCTTTTCAGTAACGGCCAATGAATGAATCAATGCTGTCCCGACCAACCATGGCATAAATGAAGCATTTTCAACCGGATCCCAAAACCACCAACCGCCCCAGCCAAGCTCATAATAGGCCCACCAACTACCGAGCGCGATACCAAAGGTCATAAACACCCACGCAACGGTCGTCCAAGGTCGAGACCAACGTGCCCATGAAGCATCAAGACGGCCACCTAACAGCGCTGCAATGGCAAACGCAAACGCCACTGAAAACCCAACGTAGCCCATGTACAGCATCGGTGGATGAATCACCAAACCAGGGTCCTGCAACAACGGGTTTAAATCACGGCCATCAAGTGCCGCCGGCAACATACGATCAAAAGGATTTGACGTCAATAACATGAACAATAAGAAGCCAATCGACACCAGTCCCAATACAGCAATAACACGCGCCACCATATCTTCGGGTAATTTACGGCTCAGCACCGTAACCGCCATCGTCCAACCGGACAGCATCATTGCCCACAATAACAACGAACCTTCATGCCCACCCCAAACACCAGCGATGCGGTATTGCAGCGGCAATAAAGAATTGGAGTGATTGGTAACATAAGCGACCGAGAAGTCACTGCTAACAAATGAATAAACCAGGCTGCTAAAGGCCAACAATACGAATACAAACTGAGCCTGCGCCACTGGCCGCGCCAGCGCCATCCATGGTCCAATATTACGCGCAGCACCCACCAGCGGTAATGTGCCTTGCAACAATGCCATCATCAGCGCCATAATTAATGCAAAATGCCCTATTTCAGGAATCATTCATTTACCCTCTATATTAAATCCCGTTAAATTTTACTAAACCCAACTATATTCCATTACTTTTCACATCTGACGCTTTGGCATTCTCAAGCGCTTCTGCCACTTCAGGTGGCATATACGTTTCATCATGCTTGGCCAGTACTTCATCGGCCTGAAAAACACCGTTCCTGCCAAGCCGCCCTTGCGCAACAACACCCTGACCTTCGCGAAACAGGTCAGGCAAAATTCCGGTAAACGTTACCATGATGGTTTCAACATTATCTGTCACCTTAAAGTGCACTGTTAAACCGTCATCTTCGCGTTGCACACTATCTACCTCAACCAGTCCACCAAGACGAAAACTGCGCCCTTCCGGCGCTTCTTTAGCCACCACCTGCATGGGGCTAAAAAAGAATACTAAATTACTTTGAAAGGCATTCATGATTAATGCGGCGGCTAAACCTAAGCCTGCAAGTCCACCAACAATAAACGCCAGCCTTTTATGTCTAGGCTTCATACTTAACTCTGTCCTCTATTCACATTACTACGTAACATACGACCCAGACGCTGCAATAAAGTTCGCCGACGTCGCATTACTAAAACCAGTTCAACCATCATAAAAATAGCGGTTACTAAATAGGAACCCCATATATAAAAGCCATAACCGCCCATAGAAAAAAAATCATTCATCGTCACGACTCGCTTTCTAACAATTTGGCAACCCAATCACTGTGTCGTTCTCGTTCAAGAATCTCACAGCGCACCCGCGCCAATACCACCGCAGCTGTGTAGGTCCAAAACGCCAACGTCATAACAAGCATCGCTGCCAACATGGTAGCCGCCATACTTGGTGCCTGATCAAAACTGATAGACGCACCCTGATGCAAGGTATTCCACCATTGCACAGAAAAATAAATAATTGGAATATTGATCGCACCGACCAATGCCAACAGAGCACCCGCGCGCGACGCACGACGCGGATCATCAATCGCAGCCTGCAATGACATAAAACCAATATATAAGAATAACAATATCAATTCTGAGGTTAAACGAGCATCCCATACCCAATAAGCACCCCACATCGGCTTACCCCACAAAGCACCTGTCCACAGCGCTAGAAAAGTAAACATCGCGCCGGTCGGCGCTAACGCCGTCGCCATCATCGACGACAATCGCGTATTCATTACCTGACCTAAACCCGCATATACGGCCATTACCAAATAAATAAACATCGACATCCACGCTGCAGGCACATGAATAAACATAATACGATAGGCTTCACCCTGTTGATAATCTGAAGGTGCGACAAAAAAACTAAGGTATAAACCCACCAACAATAAAATAACTGTCACACCCGCAAGCCAGGGAATCATCCGTCCAGCCAATGGATAAAACGTGGTCGGCGAAGAATACTTCAGCCAGTTAATACTACCCAATCCCATAACAACTACTTACTCCATCGAAATTCGTAATGCGGCCGCGGTTGCCAGCGGTGCAAAAACCAGCGCTAACACTAACACCGCACCCAGCAATGAAAAATGAGCCTCAGCCCCCAGCCCTGAAATACTGGCTTCAACTGCACCCGCTCCAAAAATTAATACCGGCACATACAGCGGTAATACCAATAAGGCCATCAAAACACTGCGCCCACGTACGCCTAAGGTTAACGCCGCGCCCACCGCGCCTATTAAACTCATCGCAGGTGTGCCCAATAACAACGTCGCCATTAACACCTGCAACGCATCCCATGACAAACCCAACTGCATACCCAGCAACGGCGCCATTAACACCAGCGGCGCGCCACTCACCATCCAGTGCGCTGTCACTTTACCCAGCACCAATAACGTCAATGGTTGCGGAGTTAATAGCATCTGCTCGAGCGAACCATCACGATAATCATCACTAAACAGGCGATCAAGCGCCAGCAGTGATGCCAATAATGCCGCCACCCAAACAACGCCAGGAGCAATGATGCGCAGCGTCTCCAGCTCGGGGCCGACACCCAGTGGAAACAGGCTCACCACGATTACAAAGAAAAACAGCGTAGCCAACACATCCGACATACGCCGCACAGCCAAGGTCAAGTCTCGTTTCAGCATGCGAATTATCGCCGACAGCGCACCTGTTTGACTCATGCGCCCATCCTGATCTGCTTGACCACCGCATTTTCAATCACAACTTCCTGATGAGTCGTCAGGACAATCATTCCTTGCCTGGCCAGATGATCACTCAAGGTAACACGCAAGCTATCAATTGCAGCGCTATCCAGCGCCGTAAACGGTTCATCCAATATCCACAGCTGCGCTGGCGTAAGCAATAGTCGCGCCAGCGCAACACGTCGCTTTTGCCCTTGTGACAACACCTTGGTAGGTAAATCCTCAAACCCACCCAGGCCAATCTGTTCCAATGCCGTAAGCGCCTCATTCTCACTCAACGACTGTCCCGCCAAGCCAGCGACCAGCAGCAGATTTTCTAATCCACTCAACTCATCTTTAATGGCATGATGGTGCCCGAAATAACACAATTGGGAATGAAAAGCTTCACGCTGCGAACGAATCTCTTCGCCATTCCATAGCACTTGCCCCTCTTCAGGCAACACCAGACCACACAGCAAACGCAGCAATGTCGTCTTACCGCTGCCATTAGCACCACTGACATACAGCATTTCACCGGGGTTGACCGTAAAATCTATTCCAGAAAACAGGCGTCGGTCACCGCGTTCCGCCGCTAGCCCTTGTACCTCCAGCATTGATCCCTCAAACACCTCGTTCAGGCAAAACGCCTATGATAGCAAGCAGGTAGATGGATTAGCAAAACTTGCGTAGATTGAGCGTCAATACTCTGGCCTGACCGAGGACCTCTGTCTCGCTAAATACTCCCTCACATAAAAACATGCTCAGGCGCATGCCTTGATCCAAAATAGGGCGGGCAGAGTAAAAATTTCGGAAAAACCCAGAAAATACCTGTATCCTGTAAAAAATATTCAGCTGAATCATGTTCTTTGCAAACAACAAAGAACCTCAAACAATTATAACCCAGCACCATGACACGCCCCAACGATTTCATTTATGTCGACACAGCCTCACAGCTACAGGAAATTTGCATAAAACTTGCTCAAAGTGACTGGCTCGCACTTGATACCGAATTTATCCGCGAACGCACCTATCATCCTAAACTTTGCCTGCTTCAGGTTGGAACGGCGGATCTAGCAGTGTGCATCGACCCACTAGCACTGCCTGATTTAACACCGCTGTTAGAGCTGATTTACAGCCCACAAATCACTAAAATATTTCATGCCTCACATCAAGATTTAGAAATTTTTTTCCTACTTCAGGGCAAAATCCCAAGCCCAATATTCGATACACAGCTGGCCGCCCCCCTGCTTGGTCACCCAAGTCAAGCCGCCTACGGAACGCTGGTCGACACCTTGCTCGGTGTACAGCTCGACAAATCGCATGCGCGCACTGATTGGAGCAAGCGCCCTCTCTCTAGGCAACAACTTGAATATGCCGCAGACGATGTGCGTTATTTAGGTCCGCTGCACCTAAAACTTAAAGATGAACTAAAAAAGCGTGGCCGGCTAGACTGGACTGAAGACGATTTCACTGCACTGGGCAAGCTATCTCGTTACAACAACCTGCCAGAAAATGCCTGGCAACGCATCAAATCCGCGCGCCATTTAAACGGAAAAAAATTAGCCATTTTACAGGCACTGGCCGCATGGCGAGAAACCACGGCCCAGAAGAAAAACCTGCCGCGAAGCTGGCTAATTAAAGATGAAATACTCACCGATATTGCACGTACGATGCCCACGACAATAAACAAACTAAAAACCATTCCTAACATTAGCGAATCCAACCTGTCTCACTACGGAAAAACCATTATCGACATGGTAAACACATCACTCAACACCAAACTTAATGACACAGCGCCTGCAAGCCCCCATTACACAGAACTCACTCCCCAGCAAAAAAGTTTAATCGCATCATTAATGAAAATTTTGTCTGCCTGCGCACAGGACAATGACCTGCAACCCAGCACCCTTGCATCACGCAAAGAAATAGAACAACTTATCAGAGGCAATCAGGACATTAATCTTCTCAAGGGATGGCGTTACGACATAGCCGGTAAAAAAATAGTGGCTGCTATAAACGAGAAAAACACATAAAAACACGCTTAAACTAAATTGCTTACCAGTATTTTTCTGGCCATTTTATTTAAATTCTTACCCGCTTAAACCTTCACCGGCTTAACAGCCGTTTTCTAGCCTGGCGTAAATCTTCAAGTGCACCGTATAACACCAGCGTATCGCCTTGACGCAAGAGCATAGATTCTTCCGGGTACTGCCCACGCACACCATTTCTTCGCACCGCCTTAACGACAACATTCATCTTCGCCATTGCACAATCACTTAAGGTTTGCCCAACAATTTTAGATTTCCCATCCAGGGTCACAGCTAACAAATGCCCATGACTCGATTGATCTTGATGCATCGTCGCATCCTGACCATGAAAATAACCTCTCAGCATTTGATACTGATCACTACGTACATCCTGAACCTTCCGCATCACCTGCTCATCCGAAACTCCCAGCACGCCCAACAAACGAACCGACATCATCAAACTCGATTCAAGTGTTTCTGGCACCACTTCGGTTGCACCAGCCGATATTAATTTTTCCATACTGCTATCGTCACGGGTTCTAACCAACACAGGCAAGTCAGGACGTAAGTAGCGAACGTGTGCCAATATTTTTATGGCTGACAATACATCATCAAAAGTGATGACCAAGACCTTAGCTCGGGACAAACCCGTCGCCTCAAGCACCTTGCGATGCGTACTATCACCGTAATTAACCTGCTCACCGGCACTGCGTGCATCTCGTACGCGCAAGGGGTCTAGATCTACCGCAATGTACTCGAAGCTTTCCTGCTCAATAAAGCAGGCTAAATTCTGACCAATTCGCCCGTAACCACAAACAATAATGTGATCCTCCATATCCCCGGCAGACACCGCCAGGCTTTTTTCAATCTGCTCTCGATTCTTCAAATAACTTCCGGCAAAAAAACGTTTCGCCAGCGCACCGTTGTAATGAATTAAAAAAGGAGAAATCGCCATACTGATCACTAATGCCGCCAATACAATCTGTAACACCTCTTCGTCCAACAAGCCATCAGCAAAAGCCAACGACAGCAGTACAAAGCCAAATTCCCCGCCTTGAGCGAGAACGATACCAGTGCGCATGGCAACACCGCGCTCCGCACCCATTAAAATGGCCACACCCATGGTAATAGCCCCTTTAATGACAATAATCCCTATCACCAACAAAAGCACCCACGACCAGATATCCGGCAACTGACGAATATCAAGCAACATGCCAATGGTGACAAAAAACAAGCCTAACAATACATCTCGAAAAGGACGAATATCCGCTTCAACCTGATGTTTGTAGCGTGTTTCTCCCAACATCATGCCACCCAAAAAAGCACCTAAGGCTAGTGACAAACCGGATTGATGAGTAATCCACGCGGCTGCCAATGCAAACAACAACGCCGTCAATGTAAATAACTCAGAAGTTCTTGATGAGGCAATAAGATGAAACAGCGGTCGCAACAACCAATAACCAACAGCTAACATAATAGTGATAACGGCCACGCCTTTAACGGATGCGACCATCAATGCTTCAAGCACCGAACTTTCATCTGTGCCCATTAGCACGGGAATAATAATCAGGAACGGGATCACTGCAACATCCTGAAAAAGCAGAACGCCCAGCGTCATGCGACCATGCCGCGAAGAAAGCTCAAGACGCTCCTTCAATTGTTTGATGACAATGGCTGTGGACGATAGCGATAACACGCCACCTATAATAAACGCCGCCTCAACAGACATACCTAAAAACCAGGCCAATAACGCCGCAAGAAATGTCGTCAACAGCACTTGCAACCCCCCTATACCCAATACTGCGCGGCGCATTGCAATCATCTGTGGAACAGAGACTTCTAAACCCACTGTAAACAGAAGAAAAACCACGCCAAACTCAGCCAGCATGCGAGTGTTTTGGTCATCATTCATCCAACCCATGCCGTAGGGCCCAACTACCATTCCGACAATTAGATAAGCCAACACTGGCGGTAAATTCAGGCGACGAAATAGTGTGACGACAAAAACCGCAACCAGCAGCAAAATCAATATTTCATTTAGAATTGGATGAGTCATAGTTTTACAAAAGCTCAGCGATCAGCCCTGCTGCACCCCCACCTTTGCAGCGGCTTCTACCGCTCGCGACACTGCTTCTTCAATATCTTTACCCAATGCCAGTGCCACCCCCATGCGGCGCTTCACAAATGACTCGGGCTTACCAAATAAACGTATTTCCGTACCCGGAATTTGCAAGCTTTCCGCCATGCCATCAAACGTTACCCCAACGGCATCCACCCCACCATAAATTACCGCACTGGCACCGGCTTGGCGCAAAGAAGTATCAACGGGAAAACCAAGGATAGCGCGGGCATGCAAGGCAAATTCACTTTGTGTCTGACTGACCATCGTCACCATACCGGTATCATGCGGACGCGGACTGACCTCGCTAAACCAAACCTGATCACCCTTGATAAAAAACTCCACACCAAACAAGCCCCGCCCACCCAGGCTTCGTGTAATCTGATCCGCAATATGCTGTGCTTGTAGCAAAGCTTTTTCGCTCATAGGTTGAGGCTGCCAGCTGCGCACATAATCGCCATCGCACTGAATATGTCCCACAGGCTCACAAAATTTGGTTTCTATTTCACCCTGCTTATCCAGCGCTCGAACAGTAAGCAGGGTAATTTCAAAATCGAAATCAATCATTTCTTCGACAATAATTCGCGCCTGCTGGACTCGACCACCACTCAATGCATATTCCCAGGCATTATTAATATCATCAGGACTTCTCACTACAGACTGCCCTTTCCCAGAGGAGGACATCACTGGCTTGATAATGCAGGGATAACCGGTCACATCATTAATCGCTGCAAGCAATTCATTGCGGCTAAATGCAAAGGCATATTGTGAGGCCGGTAAATTTAATTCTTCTACAGCAAGACGGCGAATGCCTTCGCGGTTCATGGTTAAATTTACTGCACGCGCGGAAGGAATAACCTGAGCAAGACCTTCCTCTTCGATGCGCAGTAATTCCTCAGTCGCAATCGCTTCAATTTCAGGGACTATCAAATGTGGACGCTCCAACTCAACCAAAGCACGCAAAGCCGCCGCATCCGTCATATCGATGACATGATGGCGATGTGCCACCTGGTGGCCAGGAGCCGCTTCGTATCGGTCAACTGCAATCACTTCAACAGCAAAGCGTTGCAACGCAATAATGACTTCTTTGCCGAGCTCACCTGCGCCCAGCAGCATCACGCGAAAGGATGAGTTCGAAAGCGGTGTGCCTATTTTCATTCAGTCACCTCAGCAATCAAAGCACCCAAATGGCACGTTTCCGCTCCCACCTTTAATATACCTATCCCTGTCATGATCCCTTCCATTAGCAATTAGTATCGTCAGCTGAGTCCCAAGCGTTAAAGCAAACCTCCAATCCCGAAAAAACATTCACCCTTTCGTTGAAATTCTGCATAAAAATAATCATCAAAGATTATTACGGATTGCGCTCCATGTCACATTTACTTGATGAAGAATTTTTTTTATTTCATCACGTTAACGATTTCACTAAGCCTAATCAGAACTTAGCTACATCGATCAACAAAACTCATTCAAGACGATTCTACCAGCACTTCAGAACAGTAATTGGTAGCCGTTAAACAAAACAGCTCCAAATTAACAACGCAGGATTACAGTATGATCTCCACTATCGAAGACATTCCCAAGCTCAGATCAGAATTCACCATGATTGATGGCACTTACTACAATAACATCCGTCTCGCGCTGTCCCGACTGGGAAATCCACTGCGCGTGAAGCTGCCGGGATTACGTGGGATGGATATTTTGATCGACGACAAGGCATGGGTGTGTGTTGACCGAACACTCTACGACCTACCCGTATTGGCCTGGACTGAATTTGACCGCAGTGAACGTCAGGGGTTACATGATCCTATTCCCTGCATGCTCCATTTCTATCACTTACACGCAGACATGATTTCCAGCACCGTTTTAAAAACAGCTTATAAGCAACTGCTAAAGATGTTAAAAACAGAAGAATCTATCACCCTACCAAGTAATGTCACCTATTTAAGAAAATCGTTCTAAACTTTACTTAGACCTAAACTTGGATAAAAATACTTCCCAAAGCACATATGATAAAAGCATCATCTGTAACTATCTCGGTTTAACGCTTGCCGACTATATCCTTGTTTTTACTTAAATGTACAAAGACGACGCCACTGAATCCTCACCTACCCAACAATAAACACTCACTGCATGTTAACCGCTACGGCAGCTGCTTACGGCACAAAAGATTAAACTCTCTAGACTGGCGGCTGCGCAACAGCGCGAGTTTATCCACCTGTTGCACAGACTGTTGCAGAGCCTCATCCAAGTTCAAACTCTCATTCCCCATCTCCAAATTCAGCATAAAATCCTGCTGTCGCTGACCACTTAACAACCAATCTGACTCAGCATGATGGCGCTCCAGCAGCTTCTTCAAAGCAGGGTATTTCACTGCCAGCTCAACACGCGAAAGACTGCTGCAAGGGTTACTTTCCGATTGAAAATACTGCGCGAACTGAAACGTACCCCAGGCAAAAAGCGGCACCACCAGCAATAGCAAAAAAAATAACAACGATTTTGGAATCGACATAAGATTATTTCAAGCTACAACAATTGCTCACATATCTTCCCTCAAGCCAAATGACCCAAGACCCAAAAGTTCATACCAAGAAAATGTTTCGTTTTCCAGTCAAACTGTATATTAGCTGCCACTAACAAACAAGATAGAGAAAGCATCCGTCATGATTTCCCACAAAAAAAGCCCACCATAAATTATGGCAGGCCTTTTATTTCATTGGAGCTGGCGAGAGGAGTTGAACCCCCGACCGGCTGATTACAAGTCAGCTGCTCTACCGACTGAGCTACACCAGCAAAGGGCGAATTATAACAACAAAATTAACACTTTCACAGACATTTTGTCTTCTGTCGCTCTATCTTGGCAAACTTGTCATCAACATCGCGCCACAAACTCTCATCACCCAACCCGTCAACTTCAATATCCACCCAATATTCTGGCTTATTTTTATAACGCGGCTCTAACCGAGCTTCAATACCTTTCTTTTTTAAGCGTACAATGCGTCGCTTGGCAGACGAACTAAATTTATAAAAACCCAGTGACACTATATAACCGTCCGTCTTCAAATCTACAATAGCGATGTCTTTAAAACCCTTCTTCTTAAGTTCAGCCACCTGCGCTACAGCCTCATCATAAACACTAAAGGGCATATGTACTCGGTAACCTTTAATTTCCTTGCGATTAACTGTTTTTTGCCGTGCTTCTACAGATAAACCTGCAAAAATTTTCATCAAAGCTTTCGCATTACTTCCTGATGCAATGGGGCCCAACTTAAAGCAACTGCGCACCGGCGCTGCGGACGGCAACGATGAGGCTTGCGGTACGAGCACTTCAGGAGCAGTCAACGCAACCACAAGAGGAGCCCCCTCAACCACCAGCTCTTCGATAATATTCGCTTCAATTTTAGTCGGTGCATTCTCACCGGCAGCACTATTTACCTCCGACAGCAATACTAACGTAGTCTCTTGTCCTGCCGCCTCCCTTTCACCCGTAATATCAACAATTGACTGAGAATCTGTTGAAAAAAATTGCCAACTGAAAAAAATCACATTCGTCACCAGCAAAAATATAAACAACATTCTCATTTCAACTCACCTGAAATAATACCCAGGCCTCTCAACACCAGCATGTCATCATAAATAAAATCATTCAATAAATAAGGCATCAGCCTTCGCCCATCACCACCCGTCAGCAAACAAGCCAAATCACCTTTCACTGTCGCCTCAAGGTTCTTTACGGTATTTTTTATCGTAGCAATCATAGCGTTTAAGGTTCCGCGCTCTACCGCTTCTTCAGTGTTGCAGGCCAACAATGAAGCGCTGACACGCTCTTGATTTCCAGATATTTGAATACCTGAAGTATTACCAACCAGAGCATTTCTCATCATCGACAATCCCGGCACAATCAGACCACCCAAGTGCTGTCCATCCGCATTTAGTCCATCTATCGTTAACGCTGTACCGCAATCAATTACGCAACACGGACAATCAGCAAAACGCTGTCTTGCAGCAAGCAGCGCAGCCCAACGGTCAATACCCAGTTTTTCCGCCTGCGCATAAGCGTTACGAACGCCGCAAGCAGCAGCCACCGCAAGCGGCGCATCAACGCCTAAACCCCATTGCGCATGCGCCCAATCCTCCAACTCATGCATCATCGATGAACCCGCTACATTCGCAACCACAATTTGTGACGGCTTGATTGATTGCTGCCAAACACTAAAAGCATCTACAGGTATGCTGCCCTGATGCGCAATCGAACCGCCATCACCCAGCTTACCTTGACTTAAATACGCCCATTTCACAGACGAGTTACCAATATCCAGCAACAGCTTCACGAAACATCTACTCCAAAACATTCAAACTGAAGGCAACAAACGTAAACTAACATCACCTGAGGAATAAGAGATGACAGAACCATTGCGTTCCAGTAGCAACGCGCCATCAGCGTTAATTCCACGCGCTACACCCATCACTTCTGACTCATCAACGTGCAACACAACCTGTCGATCAAACAAGCAATCCACAGTGCGCCATTCATCTAAAAAAGCTGCCGCGCCCTCTGCCTGAAAACACGCAACAGCAAGCAACAATTCCTGTAGTACCAATGCTGCCACAGCATTGCGCGACACAACACGTCCCAAAACTTCGTTCAGATCCACCCAGGGCTGATCTATATTTCGCGCCGCGCCTTCAGACATAGCCACATTCAAACCAACACCAATAACCACTGCGCAAGGCCCTCTTGCTTCACCTTGCATCTCAAGCAGCAACCCGCCCAATTTACGATCCTGCCAGTAGATGTCATTCGGCCACTTTAATTTAACATCTTCAGCGCCAAGGGCACGCACTGCACGAACCATTGCAACCCCCACTACCGGACCCAGGTTTACCAAGGACTCAGCACCCACGCTGAAACGCCACAACAACGACATACAGATACTGGAAGCAAACGATGCCTGCCATGTTCTACCACGCCGACCACGACCCGCCGTTTGATGCTCTGCAAAACAAGCATAACCCGATGGCGCACCTTTACGCGCCAATTTCATTACAGAATGGTTTGTAGAATCCAGCTGCTCAGCTATTACTAGCTCAGCCAAGTAAGCCGCAGCTTGGTCAGACAATGAAGATTCAATACGCTGCTGCGACAATAGCTCAATAGGAATGGAAAGGCGATAGCCGCGCCCACGCACCGCGTGAAGCGCCAGACCCAACTCTTTAATTGAACGTAAACTTTTCCAGATTGCCGTCCGGCTGACACCCAGCGCCGCACCCATCTCATTGCCGGAATGAAAATTTCCGTCCGCAAGAATCAAAAGTAGCTTGGATCTCATGCTCATATTAAATTTACTGTCTGACTTTTTAACCGCATAAGACGCCGCAAAAATATTAGGTCAAATAATACATGATTCACAACAAATGCAAACCCAGCAAAAAACTAAGACATAAAAAAACCGGCCATCAAGGAGTAGATGGCCGGTTCCAGCATCACAAAGATGCTTTTTTCAGTAATTGTATTTTGAATTAAAAGCCTACGCCATTGACGCACCAATAAAACCTAACACCAATATGATTACGGCTGCGCCAATTATAATAAGCGTTTCACTTGCGTTCGGATCTTTTTCAACTTGCATCTGTGTCACCTCCTCTTTATAGAAAAGAATTTAAATGACCACCTGCTAAATACCCCCTTAAAAATTAAGGAGATATAATTTATATACCATAAATTAAAACAACTAACAAGCACTAATCGATAGATAGCCTTCTAGCTATTTAATATAAATACACCAATCAACTCGTACTCTTAACCCTACGTATTACAACAAATAACGCGGACTACTCGCTTCCAACAAACGCTCGGCAAGCACCTTGGCAACATTACGCATCACCTTGGAACTTAATACGGGATTTTCACCCAACAAAAAATCAAATTTGTCTTTATGCAAATCTAACAACGTTGAATCTTCTCCCGCTATTGCACTGGCCGTACGCCTCTTCTGGCCAATAACGCCTATCTCACCAAAAAGATCTCCAGGCTTCATAACATAGACACAACCACTGCTTTTTGTATGCATCTCGACTTCTCCTGAAAGCAGAATATACATCCCCTCACTGGCATCATTTTCATGAAAAATGGCCTCACCATGCTTGATAGCAGACACTTTGCATATCGACAAAAACTCTTCGTACTCATCCTGCTGCAACCCAGAAAACACTGGAATTTTTTTAAGCGTATTGATTGCACGCGCTCTTGAAGCTTCATCCATAATTTATTTCACCCAAAATTTTATTGACTTGCTACCCCTGTTATCGGACCAACACCACAATTTCTTTTGCTGCAAAAAATTCGCTGCCAAGCAGGCAAAGCCACCTAAAGCCATACATAAAAAAACCGCTAACCAGTTTAAGCACTATATCGCTAAACAGTACGTTACCGAGGCAAACAGACATGCTAAGCCACATTTATCAAATCGTCTATTATTTTGAACAAACACACGGTTATCGCCCGAATACTCTCTATATCAATCAAACGCTATTCAAACGCTTAAGACAAGAACTCTCCGAACCTGACAACATCGATAATATTATGGATCTGCTCGGCATGAGTATCGTGATTAGCAATGACCTGCAACACTCTCATGTCGCTTGCCTACCGCATAGCTGGAGGGAAATGGAAACAACCCAACAAACAGGCTATATCCAGCAAAAAAAACATCAAGGACTTCTCGATTAAAAGGACTTAATCAAAAAAGGCGCCCCCCAATCATTACCTGCGAAAACAGAAAATGATCGAGATTAGCGCCTTGCATTTCTATGCAAGCACAAAGCTTACATGGAAATTTAGCTATTGTTTTTCAAACCACTGTATTGCGATTAGATAATCGCAAAGTTAGCAACAATAGCAATAAACCCAACAATAACAGTCAGGGAAATCACCAAAAGTGCATCGTGATCACTAGCTCCTTTTTCAGACATATCCTGCTCCTTTAAATAACAATTACTGATTAAAAAACCAACGGCTCGCCTCCAAAAGAGCGAAACCGGCCGTAATTTTAGCAAAAACCCCCTATTTCTGGCAAGGATTTTGCTTTAAAACTAAGCCATAAAAACCAATCGCTTAACTCAACTTTCAGTATTTCCAAAGTAATCAACCTTGCCTATCAAAGGACACCTTGCTCACGTTTTTCTTTAAAACGAGTCACTTCAGATTCTTTTCGCATAATGATTTCACCAATATGCTGAGCCCCCTCCGACATCGCTAAAATAGGACTACGCACACAACCATTCACCCTCGCCGTCGCGGTCAATTCAAGCTTTTCACTTGCCTCAATATCACCGTCTAGCTGGCCGGAAATAATCACATTGGGCGCCTTAATGTCGCCAACAAAGTGGCCTTGCTCGCCTAGCACCAACGTTCCGTCAAGCAAACATTCGCCCTCAAAACGACCATAAACAATGCAATTATCACTGCCCGTTAAGACCCCCTCAAAACAGGAAGATGGCCCCAGCAAACTTGAAAATTGACCCGCCTCATCGGTCACTCGACGGCCTTTTTTGGTGTTTTGCATGTATCTCCTACTCCTTATTTACCTGTAATTTCTGAGCGCTCTTACTGACACCTGAAAACATTTAACCTAACACTGTAAAAATTATATTTTCATCATACATATCATTAAGATACACCACCACTAAAGCAAAAAACACCCAAATCTCAGCAAGCTTCCTGCAAAACAAACTAGCACATAATAAAGAATATCTGCCGTAATCCGATATTTAACATTAACTTAAGCAATAAAACGATGGATTTTAGTGTGCCATTTTTTCACTACAAAATGTTAACGATACTGCTGACCGCACTGCTGCTAATCAGCAATGCCGTTTATGCGTCATCTGACAGCCTAAAAAACAACGATATCAGGGTGCTTATCGACGTCTCAGGCAGCATGAAAAAAAATGACCCTCACAATCTACGAAGGCCCGCACTAAGACTCATTGCCGGGTTACTCAGCACAAGAACAAGCGCCGGCGTCTGGACATTCGGACAGTACGTTAATATGCTGGTTCCACACGGACCCGTCAACCGCGCATGGAAATCCACTGCCCGTACAGCCTCAAAAGAAATCCAATCCCACGGACTCTTCACCAACCTCGAAGAGACACTGCGCTCATCAAGCTGGAACTGGCGCGAAGCAGACGACACACAATTACGCAGCGTTATTCTACTCACAGACGGACTGGTCGACATCGATGAAGATTCCAACAAAGACAAAGCCTCCCGAACACGGATACTAAAAGAAATACTGCCAAATCTAAAAGCAGCCGGCGTCACCGTTCATACCATCGCTCTGTCCAACGATGCCGACGAGATTCTCATGCAACAACTGGCATCTGCAACCAATGGGCGCTACGAAAAAGTCATCTCATCACAAGATCTCGAAAAAGTTTTTTTCCGCATGTTTGAAAAGGCAGCCAAACCGGAAACTCTGCCTCTGATTAACAACACAGTACAAATCGATAACAGCATCAATGAAATTACCTTTCTAATATTTCGCAAAGCCGATAGCGAAACATCACAAATAATCATGCCAGATGATTCGACATTCAACCAAGACAGCCACCCCGACTCCGTCAGCTGGCATAACGAAAATAATTACGACCTTGTAACGATAGAAAAACCACTGGCTGGCACTTGGAAAATAGATGCTGACACTGACCCAGACAATCGCGTCATGGTAGTCACCGATCTGCATCTTTCCACCAGCACTCTGCCTAATGACATGGCGCTAGGCGACGATCAAACGCTCACGGTCACTCTCAACGAAAATGGAGAAACCATCACGCGCAAGGATTTTCTGAAATTCGTCAGCATTGACACCATACAAAAGAAAGACGATCAAAAACCCTGGAGATGGACGCTGCTTGATAACGGCCTTCGCGATGACAATAAAGCTAACGATGGCATTTACACTCTGTCATTAAACCGCACACTCGAAACCGGACAACATGAAATAATCGTTCGTGTTGACGGCACTACCTTCTCTCGCGAACAGCGCCAACGTTTTACAGTACATGACAAACCCGTCATCACGTCACTGCAAGAATCCCGTCACGGGGGTTACACGCTTTATATCACGCCTATTGCAGGATTAATTGACAACGAAAGCATGCAAGCAACCGCAACTGTCCACTATGGAAATACAAGCGAAACCCATGAAATACACAGAACGGAAGACGGTGAGTGGCGCCTCGAATTAAAAAACCATCAAAGTAAAACAAAAAACAGCGTGCTCATCAATATTAAAGCCAAACGACCAGACAATCATGAAATAAATACAGAAATAGGCCCATTATTTTTTGGTGATGCACATTCCAGCGACGCATCCACCCACGTAGAAAATAAGCACTCAGAACAAGATAATGATGCTCCAGCTGATAATGAAAAAACAACTGAAAAGCACGACGCGCAAAAACAAACAGAATCAAACGAACCAACATCTAGCAATGACAGCGAGCCCCCCAACTGGGCTTTCGTTATCACGCAAGTACTATTTTTCAATTTGGCTATTGGAACCGGCCTATATTTCACCTATAAAAAATGGCACAAAAAAATTAAGGATGAAGACAAGCCATTGGAGGATTTTTTAAATGAGTAGTCTATTTTCAGCGAGCACAATTATACTGATTGAGATCGCCACAGCCCTGTCAGCTATTTCTGGTTATTTTCTGTACAGATTTATTCGTAGCAACCGCACTCTCAATTCTACTCTGAGTGGGCTCGCAAAAAAAATCAATCACAAGCGTGAGAGCCGTAAAAGCATGCTTAAAGAATTTCTTGAAGAAACCTGCAACTACCAGGGCGAAGAAGCTCAAAAAATGGCAGACGAAATGGTTAAAAAAGAAAGAATGTTTTACGCCACGCTGATGAATATCTATAAGCACCGCGATAACAACGCACTCAAAGATCTTGATCAAACTACCGAAGAAATCACCAATGCTTACAAACAACTACTCACCGTTTCCGCCAAAGCGGTTACTGATTCTATGCAGGAAACCATTAACAAAAAGACCCATAAACTATCTGGCACTATTGACACACTAACAGAAAAAAACCAGGAACTTGCCAAGGAATTATCTCAGCTACAACACGAAATGGACATGACCGTCAACGAGTTCACCTCTGCCTTTCAACGTGAGCAGCAGGAAAAACAACAGCAGGAACAAGCACAAGCTCAGGCCAGCACAAGCAATGACGAGGCCGCCGCCGCACAAAGCTCAGAAAACAGCGAAGAGTCCGCAGCTGTTGAAATATTAGAAACACCCGATGAAACACCGATAGACAACAGCGAGAACATTGATGCTTCCAGCGTAACGGAAGACAACAACGAAGCAATAGACGATTCTGAGAAAGCAGAAGATATAAGCATCAAAGAAACTCAGAATAATGGGGACGCTATAGACTCGGAAGAAAGCAGCTCCAACACTGAAGAACTTGCTGAACTTGATGATGCACCCAGCCCAGTAGAACTCACCGCTGAAGCTGAACCAATGCCAGAATTAGATTCAGAGCCTGACTCAGAAACCGAGCCTAGATCAGAAACTGAAGCTGCCACAACTGAAGACAACAACGAAGGTGACAATCCAGAAAAAGACACATTAACAGAAAGCCTGTCTGAACTAGACGAAAACCCTGAAGAAATTACAACAAATACTGAAAACAATAATGAAGTCTCTACAGAAACAATCAATAGCGATCTAATGGAAGGTCTGGATGATCTGGCAGATGCACTTGATAACTTAAAAGAAGCGGACGATGAAAACAAAGCCAGCCCGGCGGCTTAAAACACCGAGCTGGCAATACCAAAATCGAATACTAGTTTTCGGGATAAGCGCAAACTAATATCACAGTTTATCCGCTTCTTCAGCAAGATAAGAAGCAACACCATCAGCGGTTGGCGACATACCTTTATCACCCTGCGTCCAACCCGCAGGACACACTTCACCGTGCTCTTCAGTAAATTGCAATGCATCTACTGTACGCAACATATCATCAATGTTACGGCCTAAAGGTAAATCATTGACCACCTGATGACGCACGACACCTTCCTTATCAATCAGAAAAGAACCACGCAACGCAACGGCGCCTCCAAAAAGCACATCATAATCACTCGCTATACTCTTGGTTAAATCTGCTACCAGCGGGTATTTAACCGCACCAATGCCGCCTTTATCAATTGCAGTATCACGCCACGCCGCATGGGTGAAATGCGAATCGACTGAACAACCTATCACTTGAACATTGCGCTTTTCAAACTCAGATAAGCGGTGATCAAACGCAATCAATTCCGACGGACAGACAAAGGTAAAATCCAAGGGATAGAAAAACAACACAACATACTTGCCACGAAAATCTGACAACATAAAATCTTCTTTAAAACTACCATCTGGCATTGCCGCCGTAGCAGTAAAATCTGGAGCTTCACTGGTTACCAGTACACTCATAATAAAATCTCCTTAAAAATAAATCCGGATAACATCAAGGGTTACACTCAAAGTTTGGGAACGCTCGCTCTTACTTCACTTTATCCAATTGAACAAGCCGCTTCAGCACTGAAGCAGGGCATTAAATAAAGGATACACAGTAAAAATCAGCCCGCTAACGTCCTTAGACTGAGACTAGTTTAAACGATTCATCATCAGACACAAGCGTGAAAAAACAGATCAACAATAACCCTAAAAACCCTGTTAGTATCCCCTGCCTCACCTGAGGTACACTGCAAATATTCTGAAATACGCCACACGACATTCTGAAACACTGTGGCGTAGCAAAGTCACATAAAACACAGGCCAAAACATTGAACAACCTCGAATTAGTGCACAGAGATCTATCCGTACTCTGGCATCCTTGCACACAAATGAAAGACCATGAGGCCCTGCCATTAATTCCAATTCGCAGTGGCAAAGGCGTTTGGGTTGAAGACTACAACGGCAAACGTTATTTGGACGCCATCAGTTCATGGTGGGTCAATCTATTTGGGCACAGCAACCCACGCATCAACGCGGCACTTCACGCACAAATTGATACATTGGAACACGTCATGCTCGCAGGCTTCACACACGAACCTGCCATCACCCTTTGCGAACGATTAATCAAACTAACGCCCAAAGGGCTGTCGCGCTGCTTTTTTGCAGACAACGGCTCATCCGCCGTGGAAGTAGCTTTAAAAATGAGCTTCCATTACTGGCACAACCTCGGCCAACACAGCAAAAAACGTTTCATCACACTCAGCAATAGCTACCATGGCGAAACGCTGGGCGCACTCGCCATGGGTGATGTTCCGCTGTACAAAAAAACATACGGCCCGCTATTACTGGAAACTATCACCGTTCCATCACCCGATTGTTTTAATCGTGACGCCGAAGCCACTTGGGCCGAACATAGCCGAGTAATGTTTGCGCACATGGAAAAAACACTCGCCGAACATCATCAAGATGTTTGCGCTGTCATTGTCGAACCCCTGGTTCAATGTGCTGGCAATATGCGCATGTATGACCCTATCTACCTCAGCCTGCTACGCGAAGCTTGCGACCGTTACAACGTTCATTTAATCGCCGATGAAATTGCCGTTGGTTTTGGACGAACCGGCACATTGTTCGCCTGCGAACAGGCTAACATCACACCCGATTTTATGTGTTTGTCCAAAGGACTAACAGGCGGCTACATGCCGTTATCGGTAACGCTCACCACCGATAATATCTACAACGCTTTTTATGACGACTACACAAAACTGTCTGCGTTTCTTCATTCACACAGCTACACAGGTAACCCGCTTGGCTGCAGTGCAGCGCTGGCCACTCTGGATATTTTTGAACAGGACAACGTGCTGCAAAACAATCAGCAGCTTGCCGAGCTAATGCAAAAAGCAACCGCCCATTTTTCTGAGCACCCGAATATTGCTGAAGTCAGACAACATGGAATGATTCTGGCCATTGAAATGGTAAAAGACAAACGCAGTAACGAAGCCTACCCCTGGCAGGAACGCCGCGGCATGCGCGTCTACCAATACGCACTTGAACAGGGCGTACTATTACGACCATTAGGCAATGTTATCTATTTCATGCCGCCTTACGTCATCACAGCAGAGGAAATTGAACTGATGGCATCGACCGCCTGGCAGGGCATTCAAATCGCAACACGAGATTAACAATGCGCCACTCTCGATTATATGTTCCCATCAACTTAAAAAGTCAGCGCCAATTTACCTTACCTGACAACACCACACGCTATGTTAGTCAGGTGCTACGTCTCAAGCCCGGAGCAACCCTCACTCTGTTTGATGGTAACGGCGGCGAATACTTCGCGACACTCACCGCCATCACTCGCCACAAAGCAATCATCGAAACCGGTGATTTCACTGCTCACGAATGCGAATCACCGTTCAAAATAACCCTCGCACAAGGTATCTCCCGCGGTGAACGCATGGATTTGACCCTGCAAAAATCCACTGAACTCGGCGTTCACCGCATCGTCCCACTCACCACAGAACGCTGCGGGGTACGCCTCAATGAAGAACGACGTGATAAACGCCAACGGCACTGGCAGGGCGTCGTTGCCAGCGCCTGCGAGCAAAGTGGCCGCAACCAACTACCTATACTCGACCCTGTCACCCGCTTAAGCGACTGGCTTACGTCCAACCCAGCCAAAGCCACACATGCCATGGTGCTCGACCCACTTGCAAAAAATGGCCTGCCGCAAGCAAAACCAACAGAACAATCCGTAACAATATTGATAGGCCCTGAAGGTGGACTCAGTGATGAAGAGATAAATTTGGCTGCAAACAAAGGTTTCATGCGCACCCGACTCGGGCCGCGTGTTTTACGTACCGAAACAGCAGGCATTGCAGCTCTTGCTGCAATACAAACCCTGTGGGGCGATCTCGCTTAAGTTACTTTGATAGGACAATCAAAAGTGGATTTTGAGTGTAAAACAACACCCAGCTGACCATTAACTATTTTTTTTCTCACGGACAAACTCGGAAACCAGCCGTGCGGCTAGATTTTCTGGTGTACTGGAGTATGCAACTTGGCAGTCACCTTGAACATACAATGGCAAACTACCAAAACGACAACTTTCATCTGACTGTGTCCAGACTTCACCGCCTCGCTTGGAAATTAACCGACAACCCGCCACACCGTCATCACCAATACCGCTAAAAATAATAGCGCCAACACAAGCACCAAAACGTTCTGCCACCACACCCATAACACTATCAACAGGGGTATGTATTTCATTGCTTGAATCAACCAAACCAATTGATAACGAAGCATCAACCACCAGCAGTTTATCCGTAGGCATCACCACCACCTCACCATGACACAAAGTATGTCCTTGTGTGGCCACCGTCACTCGCATCGCCGTGCTACGCGATATATATTCACACAGAAGAGAAATTGCATCGGGACTGATATGTTGAACGATGATAAAAGCCACAGGAAGACCAGGTGGCAGGCTGCGCAGAAAGCGCCGCATTCCTGTTGGGCCACCCATTGAACCGGCCAATACGCATACGCGCTGCGCAGGTTTGAATTGGGTAATTGTGGATATCGTTGAAGCGTGCATAAAATACAAAAACTTTCTTACGTAATTATCCAGATATAATCCTGCTACAAACTCTCCCATTGCAGGTTATATGCGTGCTAACAGTATAACCCGGCAATAAAATAATAGACACCCAGCAACTCGACTGGCTCCAGTCGAATTTATCAAAAAAACACTGAACACACCCGTAAAAAAACAGCTGCTCACTGAATCAATAATAATACAAGACATTGATTCAACTGGCGTTACAAAAACGTAGAAACAATAAAATTCTACAACCAAACTCCCTTAAAACAATAATCTGCCTCAGAGTATTTTTCCAAAATCACGCAACATGCTAGAATGGCTTGGATCAAAATGCAGCATTACGTACCCTTCACAATTGCCTGCGCAAACAGGTTACCTTCCACCTCAGGATGACGGAAAATATGACCATTGAAAGCTTTCAACCCGTTCCTAATTTAACCACGGCGCTAACCGGACCACTGCAACATATCGAAAGCCACCTACTGACACAACAAGTGGCCATTGAAACCTGGTTCCGCCACCAATGGCATCAGACTCCCGCGCCGTTTTACGCCTCTGTGGATTTACGTAATGCCGGTATCAAACTAGCACCGGTTGACACCAATCTTTTCCCCGCCGGTTTCAACAATTTGAACCCAGCCTTTATGCCGCTCTGTATCCAGGCAATACAATCAGCTATTGAGCATATTTGCCCCGAAGCCAATCAGGTTCTGCTAATTCCGGAAAATCATACTCGCAACACGTTCTACATGGAAAACATTGCGACACTGCAGGATATCATGCACAAAGCTGGCTTCGAAGTGCGTGTTGGCTCACTGCTAGAAACATTAGAAACACCTGATAAAATCACGCTACCCTCGGGACGCAGCGTCCTACTTGAACCCATACAACGCAACGACAACCGCATCTCAGTGGACGACTTCACGCCCTGCATGCTGTTATTAAACAACGACCTTTCTTCAGGACGCCCCGAGATCCTCGAAGGACTGGAGCAGGCTATCATCCCACCGCTGGCATTAGGCTGGTCAAACCGCCTGAAATCAGAACATTTTCAATGTTACCGTGATGTCGCCGAAGAATTTTCCCAGTTGGTTGATATTGACCCATGGTTGATCAACCCCTATTTTCTACGCTGCGGTGAAATCAACTTCATGGATCGTGAAGGCGAAGACTGCCTCGCACAAAACGTCGGCACACTATTGGAAAAAATCGGAAAAAAATATCAGGAGTACGGCGTCGACAACAAACCTTATGTTGTCATCAAAGCCGACTCCGGCACCTATGGCATGGGTATCATGATTGCACACAGCGTTGATGACGTGCGCAATCTGAATCGCAAACAACGCACCAAGATGTCCGCCTCCAAAGGTGGCCAATCAACCACCAGCGTTATCCTGCAAGAAGGCATTTACACCCTTGAAACCTGGGGTGACACACAAGCCGTTAGCGAACCTGTCATATACATGATCGATCATTTTGTTGTCGGTGGTTTTTACCGCGTTCATACGCGCCGTGGACCTAATGAAAATCTCAACGCACCTGGCATGCATTTCGAACCCATCGCCTTTGCTGAACCCTGCACGACACCCGAACATAACATGTCACCTAACGCCAGTCCTAACCGCTTTTATGCCTATGGTGTTATCGCCCGACTTGCGTTATTGGCTGCAGCACGAGAGCTGGCACAATTTGAGGCGCAGGCACAAAAATCCTGACATTCCCTAGCATCAACAATAAACACATTAAATAGACGATCGAATCATGATCAAATTAGGCGTCGTCATGGACCCCATGACATCTATCAATCCGAAAAAAGACAGCACGCTAGCGATGCTATTGGAAGCACAGCAACGCGGCTGGCAATTACACTACATGGAGCAACGTGATCTGTTCCTGCGTGACGGCACCCCCTACGCACAAATGCGCGAATTAAGCGTTAAAGATAATTTAGAGCAATGGCATCATTTTGGGAATTGTGAAACCCGAGTATTAAGCGATTTAAATGTCATTTTGATGCGCAAAGACCCACCCTTCGACATCGATTACATTTACACCACTTACCTGCTGGAACTCGCAGAAGCCAAGGGCAGCTTAATCGTTAACAAAGCGCAATCATTACGCGATGCCAACGAAAAGCTCTATACCTCATGGTTTCCACAATGCACGGCGCCGTCACTGGTCACTTCACAGGCCAATTTGATCAAAACCTTTCTTGACGAGCACAATGACATTATTCTGAAACCGCTCTCAGGTATGGGCGGGGTATCAATCTTCCGTGTTCAGAAAGACAACCCAAACATCAATGTCATCATTGAAGTCATGACTCACAACGAAACACAATTGGTGATGGCGCAACGTTTCCTGCCTGAGATCAACCAGGGCGACAAACGCATCCTGATGATTGACGGCGAACCGGTTCCATACGCGCTCGCACGCATCGCAGCGCCTGGTGAAACCCGCGCCAATCTCGCAGCTGGCGGCAGCGCTCACGGCATCCCTCTCAGCGACAGAGACCGGTGGATCTGCGCCGAGATAGGCCCAACCCTGCGCGAAAAAGGACTGATGTTTGTTGGCCTCGATGTCATCGGCGATTATGTCACCGAAATCAATGTCACCAGCCCAACCTGTATTCGCGAACTGGATAAACAATTTTCACTGAACATCAGCGCTCTGTTAATGGATAAGATTGAAGAAAAAATCCACCGCAAAGACGCTGCAAGCCCAACGACATGACAAGCGTAAACCGCTTGCCACATTACCTGCCTGCGACTTTATTTATTTCGCTGACAGCTTTATTACTTGCCGCATGCAGCCAACCGGAGCCCTTGCATCGCACTCAACTACTCACCCTCGGTACACTGGTTAACATCAGCATCTGGGATGAGAATGAGGAACGTGCAGAAAATGCCGTTCACCGCGTCGAACACTCACTGACCGAGATCCATCGCCGCTGGCATGCCTGGCAGGAAAGTGACCTCACTCAACTCAACCGAGACTTATCCAACGGAAAAACCACCGTCTTGCCCGATGATGCAACAGCGCTGCTAAAAAAAGCCGCAGATCTGGCACTACGCAGCGAACATTTATTTAATCCCGCAATTGGCCAGCTCATCAATCTATGGGGCTTCCACAGTGACGAACGACTCGACGGCCCTCCACCATCTTCAGCCGACATTCAAGCCCTCATCAAAACCAAACCATTGATGACCGATCTAAACTTTAATGTAGACGGTATAAACAGCAGCAACCCCGCTGTACAACTTGATCTCGGAGGTTTTGCAAAAGGTTACGCTGTTGACCTTGCCATCGCAGAACTGCGCGCAGATGGCATTGAAAATGCCATTGTTAATGCCGGTGGCGACTTGCGTGCCATCGGCCGTCATGGCGACCGAGCCTGGCGCATTGGAATTCGTCACCCACAACAAGCCGGCATCATCGCTTCGCTGGAAACCGTAGGCGATGAAAGCGTCTTCACGTCGGGCAACTACGAGCGATTTTTCACCTATGAAGATAAACGTTATCACCATATCATCGACCCACGCAGTGGTTATCCAGCTGATCAGACTTTGTCAGTCACCGTTCTGCACGACAATGCTGCCACAGCCGATGCCGCAGCCACCGCACTTTTTGTCGCAGGGCCTCAACATTGGCAGGCCATTGCCCGACAAATGGGTATCAAACATGTCATGCTGATAGACAACGATATGAAAATACAAATCACTCGCACCATGGCAGAGCGAGTTCATTTTGAAAAAGAACCTGAAAAGAAACAAACCGTCACACTAATCGATTTATAAAAACTACATACTAATGATCACCCGCGCCGACATTTTCGCTATCGCTTTTGCCATCCTGCTGCTACCAAGCCTATACATCAACTTATGGGGTGAAGCCGCCGCCGGCGACAGCGCAGCCATTCTTATCGGAGGCGAAGAATACCTACGTGTATCACTTACTGAAGATCAAACCATCACCATTCCTGGCAAACTGGGCGACAGCATCATCGAAATCCATAACAACAGCATTCGTTTTGTCAGCTCTCCTTGCCGAGGCAAACAATGTGTTCACAGCGGCTGGCTAAAAGAAGGCGGTGAATTTGCGGCCTGCCTACCAAACCGCATCAGTGTTGCTGTAAGCCGTGCGGATATGCGTTATGACACCATCAACTTCTAAGCGCCCTAAGCAAGCTGCTGGTCAAACTCCTGACCCAATCGAAATACAAAGCGCCGCGCTGATATTCAAAACCACACGTGATGATCATCGCATCGCCTGGCTAGCCGCGCTGGCGATTAGCATTCACATTCTCGAAAGCGCACTGCCAAGCCCCATTCCCGGCATCAAACCCGGCCTCGCCAACGTCATCAGCATTACGGTACTCATGCTTTATGGCTGGTCCGCAGCCAGCTGGGTAACCCTGCTGCGAGTATTGGTCGGCAGCATTATCATTGGCACCTTTCTTACCCCTACCTTTATGCTTAGCCTGAGCGGTGCCGTTGCCAGTCTGATAGTTTTATGGATTGCCTACCATCTACCTGGCAAAGGCTTTGGCGCGATCGGCTATAGCCTGCTTGCATCGATGGCGCACATGGCAGGTCAATTCTTCATTGCCTATTTAATCTTCATTCCTCACCCGGGTCTGTTTCGACTATTGCCGCCAATGATGACCATGGCCGTGATCTTCGGCATCGTCAACGGTATAATCGTCAACACGCTTATTAAACGGCTAAACGACACATGACCGCCACTTTGTCACCCAAATTAATGCCCCCGATTACCTCAGACATAACCCCCAATGATCGCATGGGGTTAACTCTGTTCCTCGCGATTATTATCCATGCCATTATTATATTGGGCATCACATTCAGCCCGGAACTATTCAAGCAAGCTGCATCAACACAACCGCCACTCGAAATCACACTAGTGCATCAACGCAGCGAAGAAGCGCTAGAAGAGGCTGATTTTTTGGCACAAGCCAACCTCCAGGGTGACGGTAATAGCGAACAAAAAAACCGCCCCACCAGCCCCGCAACAACAATGATCACCACCTCATCAAAAGGTGCTGCCTCTGTCGCCACAAGGGATACAGCCCCTGCATCACCCAATCAACCTGATCAAAAAAAGGTCTTGACCAGTAACCACTCTGAACAAAAAACCAGCCCACAGGACAAACCTGATAAAACCCATAAAAAATCAGCCAAAGCTGCCGAGCTGATTCGCCTCAACATGGAAATCGCCACTCTGAGCGCAGAAATCGATAAAACAATGCAGGCTTTCTCTAAGCAACAGCGTCACCGCTACGTCTCAGCAAGCACTCGTGAATTTCGAGATGCGGCCTACCTCGATTCCTGGCGCACAAAAATCGAACGTATTGGCAACCTTAATTATCCAGAAGAGGCCAAACGCCGTAATCTTTCTGGGAACTTAGTACTGGATGTCGCGATCAACTCAAACGGCAGCATTAACAGCATCACCATCAGCCAATCATCAGGGCATAAAATACTCGATGATGCCGCCGTGCGAATCGTCAGACTGGCATCACCTTTTGCACCTTTTCCAGATGACTTACGCAAAGATACCGACATTCTGCATATTATTCGTGGCTGGCAATTTCTTAATAGTAACCGCCTAGAAACATCCCGCTAAATTAAAAAAATCTCTGAGCTATTAATGAACCCGCAGCTTGCCACCAGAATAAACAAAAGATTTCTAAAGCTTTAAAAATAAGATATTCGAAAGCGCAATCTTGTCCCACTCACTCTAATAGTCGATACTAATAAACATGACCGATGCACTTAACCTGACAAATCATTTTTTGATCGCCATGCCCACGCTTAAGGACGCAAACTTCTTTCACAGCGTTACACTCATTTGTGAACACAATGAAGAAGGCACGATAGGTATTTTAATCAACCGCCCACTGGACATCGGGCTCGGTGAAATCCTCAATCAAATGGACATCGAAAACGACGACTCAGATGTCAAACAACAGCACGTTTATCTCGGCGGCCCCGTTCAAAATGAGCGCGGATTCATCATTCATAAACCTCACGGTGACGAAGAAGAGACGCTTATCATAAGCGACAACCTTGCGGTCAGCTCTTCCCGTGAAATGTTGATCTCCATCGTCGCAAACAAAGGCCCGGAAAAAACATTGGTCGCACTGGGTTACGCTGGTTGGACAGCCGGACAGCTGGAAAAAGAACTCGCCGAAAACGCCTGGATCAGCACCCCGGCTAGCGAAGACATCATCTTTGATACGCCCGATGCCGAACGCTGGAAAGCAGCTGCGGCCTCTGCGGGCGTTGATTTATCGCGACTCTCCAGCGACGTTGGACACGCATGACAAAAACCCGCGTACTGCTCGGTTTTGATGTCGGCACAAAACGCATTGGTGTAGCGGTAGGACAGGAAATAACCCGCTCATCTTCACCTCTGGACACCGTAGTCATCAACCATGGCAAACCTGACTGGGCACATATTACCCGCCTGATCGAAGCCTGGCACGCTGACGCACTGGTGGTAGGCATTCCACTGCAAATGGACGACAAAGAGCAAAGCATGACCTTTGTTGCACGCCGCTTTGCCAACCGTTTGCGTGGCCGCTATCAACTGCCCGTCGATGAAGTAGATGAACGCCTGTCGTCACGCAGTGCCAATGAAATGCTCTTTGATGAAGAGTACATGGGACAAATTGCCCGCAAAAAAAAACGCGGTATGGTCGATCAGCTTGCCGCCCAGGTGATCCTTGACACCTATTTTAGTCAATCAAGTTAATTAAAAGGCTATCCAGCGACAGCATATTTCTATAAACTCTCTCTACTAATTCAGTCGCTTAGCTATACTATAGCCAACATACTCAGGCACTATAACGAAAATATTTCAGTGACTACAAAAACCATCGAAATAGACCCGCTACTGAACACCCTTTGCCAGACGCTACAGCAGCAACTGCAATCACGTAACATCGATAATCCAGCCATGATCGGCATCCACACAGGCGGCGCCTGGATTGCCACACGCCTGCATCAGATGCTTGGCCTGAGTGAAGCGCTCGGCATGCTGGACATCTCTTTCTACCGCGATGATTTTACCCGCATCGGCATCAACCCCGAAGTCAAACCATCGCATTTACCCTTCAATGTTGACGACCGCCACATCATTCTTATCGACGATGTGCTCTATACCGGCAGAACAATACGCGCGGCGCTCAACGAGATTTTTGATTACGGACGACCTGCCTCGGTCATGCTGGCAACACTGGTGGATCGCAGCAACGGTCGGGAATTACCTATTCAACCCGATGCCTGTGGCATCACACTGGATACAAAGACTCAGCAACATGTAAACTTGACGGGCCCTGAACCATTGCGCTTAACGATTGGATAAATGACTAAGCAAACAGGATGAACAAACGCAACATACAACTCGATGACAACAACCGACTGCGCCACTTTCTAAGCATTGAAGGCCTGAAGCGCCATATTCTGACTGATATTCTCGATACTGCTGAATCACTTTCTGGTGTCACACAGCAAACTGTCAAAAAGGTTCCACTGCTGCGTGGTAAAACCGTCGTCAACCTGTTTTTCGAAGCCAGCACACGCACGCGCACCACTTTTGAACTGGCGGCAAAACGCCTTTCCGCAGACGTACTCAATATTAATTTAGCTACATCGGCCACCAGCAAAGGCGAAACTCTGCTCGATACCCTGCGCAATTTAGAGGCCATGCATTGCGACATGTTTGTCGTGCGCCATGTCAACAGCGGCGCGGCGCATTTTATCGCCAGCCATGCTGCGCCTCACATCAGCATTATCAACGCTGGTGACGGACGCCACGCCCACCCGACGCAGGCAATGCTCGACATGTTTACCATTCGTCGTGCAAAAGGGGAGTTTTACAAACTGAAAGTCGCCATCGTCGGCGACATCGAACATTCACGTGTCGCACGCTCCCAGATTCATGCCCTGAGCACGCTCGGCGTCGAAGAAATTCGAATCATCAGCCCGGCCACATTAGTCCCCGCCTGCTGCGAAACATTAGGCGTACATGTTTACCATGACATGCGCCAGGGTCTCGAAGACGTCGACGTTGTCATCATGCTGCGCCTGCAAAATGAACGCATGGAAACAGCCCTATTACCCAGCGAACACGAATATTACCGGCTCTATGGTCTGACCGAAGAAAAGTTAGCGCTCGCCAAACCCGACGCAATAATCATGCACCCCGGCCCCATCAATCGCGGCGTAGAAATTGATTCACAGGTTGCAGATGGCCCACGCTCAGTTATTTTAGAACAAGTCACCCACGGCATCGCAGTACGCATGGCCGTAATGTCTATGGCGATGCAAAGCCACCTTGCTGACGCACATTCGAGCGCTCTGGAGTCGAGCGAATGAAATTCAGCATCCGCAATGGCCGGATTATCAACCCCGCCAGCCCAGGCAATCAGCGCGACACAATCGGCGATATCGCCATCGACAATGGGCGGATTATCGCAGTCGGCAAGCTGCCTTCTGGGTTTAGCGCTGAACGAGAAATCGACGCATCCAACTTAATAGTCTGCCCCGGACTCATCGACCTGCGCGCCCATCTACGCGAGCCCGGGCAGGAACATAAAGCTACCATTTCCAGTGAAAGTCGCGCCGCAGCCAGTGCCGGCATCACCACACTGTGCTGCCCGCCGGACACCCAACCAATTATCGATACACCAGCGGTGGCCACCCTGATTCATGACCAAGCCGCAAATGCAGGACTCACACACGTTTTACCACTGGGCGCGCTCACGCAAAATCTAGCTGGCAAACAACTCAGCGAAATGGCCGCGCTTAAAGATGCAGGCTGCGTCGGTGTCAGCAATGCCATGCGACCCATGGCCGACTATCAAGTTGCACGACGTGCGCTGCAATACGCCGCCACCCATGGCTTGTCCGTATTCATTCATGCCGAAGATCCCGCTCTCAGCAATCAGGGCTGTGCCCACGAAGGTGCTGTCGCAACACGTCTTGGCCTGCCGGGCATACCCTCTGCCGCAGAAACCGTTGCCGTTGCCTCTTATCTAGCGCTGATTGAGGCAACTGGCGCACGCGCCCATTTCTGTATGCTAACAACCGCCAGCGCGGTCACCCAGGTAGCGCGCGCACGTTATGATGGCCTGCCAGTCAGCGCTGATGTCAGCGCCCATCACCTGCATTTAACAGAATTAGATGTGCTGGATTTTGATAGCCAGTGTCATGTCCGACCGCCACTGCGCACTCAACGCGATTGTGACGCGTTGCGACAGGGGCTGGCAGACGGCACACTCAGCGCCATCTGCTCCGATCATCAGCCCCATGAAAACGACGCCAAGCTGTCTCCTTTTAGCACCACCGCAGCGGGCATCTCCGGACTAGAAACCTTACTGCCTCTGAGCCTGAAGCTCTGCGAAGACTCAAACATGGACATCGTTGATGTGATCAGCCGCCTGACAACCGGCCCCGCAGACATACTCGGTATCGAAGCAGGCAAACTGGCAAGCGGTCACGCCGCCGATATCTGCATCTTTGACCCCGAGCAATACTGGACATTATCGCTAGATAATATCGTCAGCCGCGGTCACAACAGTCCGTTTTTAAACTGGGAGCTAAAAGGCAAGGTCACCCACACGTTGCTAAACGGGAAAATCACCTATGAAGCCTAATTTACTAATGAGACAGATGTCCCGCGTCTTTCACCTAACGCCTAACGCCTAACAAACAACAATGTCCCATCGCAATACCATATATGTCGAAGAAGCTGCCATCCTGTCCCACCAGGCCTTTCCCGGTGAGCAGTTCGTCATGCGCCTGCACGCTCCTGAAACGGCCGCCCACGCTCAACCCGGCAGCTTCATCCATATTCAGTGTGACTTGCAACGACCCATGCGTCGCCCGATATCCATCATGCGCTGTGATACCAAAACCGGCTGGATTGACATCCTTTACAAAGTTTTGGGAGAAGGCACGCAATTGCTCGCCTCTCGGCAGCAGGGAGAAACACTCAGCCTGATCGGGCCGATTGGCCGTCCCTTCAAACCCGACCCACACAAAAAACGTCCGTTGTTGATGGGCGGAGGTGTCGGCATTCCACCGATGATTTTTCTTGCAGAACAATTACG
>Ga0316209_1000348_pt1 | contig 86222 bp, 55 predicted proteins | sample 6monopyrite_MG_FD_204945 | JGI IMG/M metagenome (GOLD analysis project Ga0316209, IMG submission 204945) | Microbial mat bacterial communities from mineral coupon in-situ incubated in ocean water Damariscotta River, Maine, United States -... | ecosystem: Environmental > Aquatic > Marine >... | reverse complement strand
CCGGCTTTGGGCTGTGTGGGGTCGTATATTAAGTTAAGGTTGTGCTCATTTCATAGTTAATTGTGATAAAAGTCACCGGATATCAATGGATTAGCAGTAGCCATGTACAGGTCACGGTTGTATAATCCGCGGTTAATATTGGTCAAATGAAACTCAATTTTTAAGGGAAGATGTTTATGAATGCCTCTGCTACTCGTTATAAAAATAATAAATTATCAAATATCGCTGCTATATTAATGAGCTTTTTCCTGCTGTTAGGGTTGCAGGGCTGTAGTAGCAGTAACTCAGGGCCGGATAACCGGCCAACCTTAAGCATTAATGCGCCCACCGTCGTAGAAGGTCAGGCCGGTGATGCAAACGAATTAATCTTTACCGTAACGCTAAGTGAAAATGCGGCAACGACGTTAACACTCAGTTACACCACGGCAGATGATGTTGCAACGATTGCGGATAATGACTACACCGCGGCTAATGGTTCTGTGACCATTCAGGCGGGTACAAGCACCGCTAATATCAGTGTGTTTACTCAAGGTGATGTCATATTTGAAGTACCGGAAACCTTTAATCTGGTTGTTGATAACCCCCAGGGGCTGGATATTAAAACCACCAGCATCACCGGGCAGGGCACAATCACCAATGATGATAATGCCAACCCCAAGGGTTACTTTAGCGGCAATGCCCGCTTAAACGCCATTGACCTCACCGACATCACCGGCATGATGTATAACGGGCGTTTAATGCTGTTTAGTCCCTCACAAAATATTTTATTTAATATCACTTCTTTTGATTCAACCGTTAATGACTACACCGCCAACGCAGATGTTTATGAAGCGGGGGTTAAAACCCAAACCATTACGTTAGCGGGCATAACCGATGAAATGTCAATTACGGGTACGTTTGACGGCGGGTCGGGTTTAGCTACGGGGAGTTTTAGTATTGCGTTTGATATGAATAATAATGTTGGGGCGACTTTAGATAGGATTCAACATACGAATGCTGTTTATTGGGCTGGTATTATTTATGGTGTGGAAACAGACTCAGATAATGGTTTTATAATTAGCTCTACAGGTGTTTATTCAATTTTTGATTTTACTTCACCAAATTGTGATACGACTAAAACAGCCGTATTAAGTATTCCAGATGAGCAGGTAAATATTTATGGGTTAGCGCATAATGTAATTCAAAACGATGCATGTCAATATATTAGTCTGAATCATACTGGCTTCACTTCTGTTCTCTCCATTAATTCGGTTGATACTATTGTTTTTGCCTATGCAAATGGTGATTTTTCTTTGTTCGGAGTAATGACTAAATAGTTATAACTATATTGAAACAACCCAATTATAAATTAGGAATATACGCACATGGATGTGCAGCAATAAAAAACAATAGAGAGCAGTAAAACATGGCAGTCAAGATAGTGAGTGAATTGAGCAGGTTATTAAACAGATTACATTCACGCTACAAAAACCGATTACGCTTAGGGATGAGCGGCTACGCTCAACTGTTTTTTTATTCGTTTTTATTTTGTTATCCCTCGTTTTCTTATGCGGGACCAAACCTGAGCGGTGTTGTGGGAGGTAATGCATCCGCTACCGTTCACACCCATGGCTTAACCACAGAAATTCATCAAAACCTTAACTCGGTTGCCATTGACTGGAACAGCTTTGATGTTAATTCCAATGAAATTGTTAACTTCGTACAACCCGGTTCATCCTCTATTGCATTAAACCAGATCTTAAGTACCAGTGCGTCTGATATACGCGGACAGATAAATGCCAATGGTCAAATAGTATTAGTTAACCCCAATGGCATTTTCTTCGGTGAAACCGCCTCGGTTAATGTGGGTGGTTTAATCGCATCGGGTTTAAATATTTCAACCACTGATTTTTTAAATGGCGATTATATTTTTAATGAAGTTGTTGGGTCAGATGGGTTTGTGATTAATAGTGGTTTAATCAACGCTTCGCTTGGTGGGAATGTTGCATTACTCGGTAAACAGGTTACCAACGAAGGTGTTATTTCTGCGCAGTTGGGTAGTGTAAATTTAGCGGCAGGCAAAGCGGCCGTTTTAACCTTTGATCAACAAGGCTTACTGGGTGTAAAAGTCACCAAAGCTATTTTACAGGATGAATTAGGCCTCGACCCAGCTGTGTTAAATAGCGGTGAAATTAATGCGGAAGGTGGCAAAGTTTTATTAACGGCCAGTGTGAGTCAGGATATTTTTTCACAGGCGGTAAACTCGGGCGATATTGAGCAGGCCACCAGTGTGGTTGTAAATGAAGATGGTACGTTTACTTTAGGTGCCGGTGCAGATGTTGTTAATACGGGTACGGTGGATGTTTCAACAACGGCCACAAAGCAAGACGCCGGTAAAATAGTGCTGTTGGGTGAAAATATTACCAACAGCGGCGTGATAAAAGCCAATGCTGACCGCGCTAATGCGGGTGAGATAGAACTACATGCCAGCAATAAAACCGAATTAATAGAGTCTGCAATCATTTCCGCCACATCAAAATTTTCTGGTAATGGGGGTAATGTAAAAATACTCGGCGATAAGGTTGGGCTGTTAGGCAGTAGTGTAGTGGATGTGTCGGGTGCAGAAGGCGGTGGTGTTGCTTTAGTGGGTGGCGATAAGCTGGGTGAAAACACACGCATTCGTAATGCGAATTTTGTATATATAGACGATAAAACCAAAGTGCTTGCCGATGCTACCTTTACTGGTGATGGTGGAAAAATTATTACCTATGCAGATGATACCGCCAAAATTTATGGCAGCCTTTATGCCCGTGGTGGCTTAACTTCGGGCAATGGTGGGTTTATTGAAACATCGGGAAAACAAGGTTTTAATATTTTAACCGCACCGAGTGTGTCTTCACTCAATGGTGATGGTGGCCTGTGGTTAATAGACCCTTATAATATTGTTATTCAGTCTACTGGCGATGCGGGTATTTCAGTAGATGCTTCAGGCAACCCCGATCTTTATACGTCTAATGCAGAGCCCGCAACATTGGGGGTTGATACTATTTTAGCGGCACTGGGTTCGGGGGATGTGAAAATAGTTACCGGTAGTTCGACGGTTACTAGCCATAATTTGGGTGATATTAGTTTTAATGCTAATTTATTATATGAAGGTATTGGTACTGGAAATAGTAGGACATTAACTTTAGAAGCTGCTAATAATATAAGCTTTGAAACTAATCGACAAATTACAGATAGCATACCTGGAACACAAGATAGCCTGAACGTAAATCTATATGCGAATGGCGATGTTCTTTTAAAAAATGGTGCAACAATAAATACCAACGGCGGAAACTTTACCGTAGGTTATGACACTACAGGTACCGTAAACGACATAATCCCAACCAGTTTTACGAGTTACACAGATGACGGTTTAGGCAACATTACAACTGCAATCATCAATACCTCAGGTGCGGCGCCAATAGGCCATGCTGTTGCTGCTGTAAATGCAGGTAGTATTACAATTAATACATCAGGCGCGGTAAATTTAAATGGCTTGGTAGCGCGAGGTGGTGCTAATGCTGTATCTGATAGCCAATCTGGTGTACATACAGGCGGTGCTGGTGGTGATGTAACGATTAATGCTTCAGCAATATCTAGCTTTGCGCTTATAGATACACAGGGTGAAGCTGGTAGATATGATACAAATGCTAATAATGGTAATACTGGTGGCGCTGGTGGCGCTGGTGGTTTTGTCGATATCACTTCAACTACAGGTAGTATTCTTGTTAATGAAATAATCACGAGTGGTGGTTCAGCAGATGGATCAACGAGTACATCTGGTAATGCTCCTTATCTTGCAAACGGCGGTGATGCCGGAACAATAGATTTAACTCTTACTGCTGTTGCTGGAAACACTTTAACCCTAAATGGAAATTTAAGCGCAAAGGGCGCTAGGGGTTATATTGATGGTGGTACAGAGCGCAATGGCAACGGTGCAGCTGTTACATTAACCGGTGATGTTGAACTAGCCAATAATATTGTTATAGACACGCTTGGTTATCGTGATGGAACAGCAAGCAGAAATGGTTCTGATGGCGCAATTTTATTTAACAACAATATAGTCGCCGATGCCAATGCCAACGCCCGTACTATCGAACTAATATCGGGAGCAAGTGATACAACTATAAATGGTTCCGTTGGTGTTGGGAGTGATAATGCACTGCAAACTTTCACCATATCCAGTGCCTTTGATGCCAGTGTCAATGCAATAACAACATTGGATGGTGCAGACATAACGACAGAGCATGGTACGCTTCTCAATGGTGTATTAATAACCGCAAGTAACAGCATTGACCTGGGCGGCAATATCACAACCAATGCCGGCACGGCTGATTCTGCTGGTAATGTTGATTTAAACGGTGCGGTTACACTTTCCGCCGATGTAACGATGACTACCAGTGATGCAACCGATTCTGGTTCGGTCGATTTCAGCAGTACTGTCGATTCATTTGATGCAACACTCCGCAGCTTAACTATTAATGCCGGTATTGAAGCGGTTAGCTTAAATGGTGCCGTAGGTGGCGGTACAAATATGTTACGGGGCTTATTAATTAATAATGGCAGTACCATAACAACAGCCGCAGTGACAACTGACTCTGTTGGATTTAAAGCCAATGGCACCGATTTAGTTTTAGGCGGAAATATTGTTACCAATAATGGGGGTGCGGTTGACCTGGACTCAGTTAATAGACTTATTCTTAGTAATAGCATTGACACAACTAATGGCAATGGACAGGTCGATATAACTATTAGTGGTACGGACACAGGTAATGATGCAACGGGCGATTATTTTAGTAATGACACGAGCGGTGGTTCAATTTCATCAGGTGCTGGAACTGTCAATATAACAACCGCAGGGAGTAATGCCAATAATAGTGGTGCGATATTAGGTGCGATTACTACCACCGGGACTGGCGCACTAAATGTAACAACTACCGGCGGCTCAATTACGCAATCAGCAAACGCTACACGAGATTTAAATATTAATGGTACCGCTAGTTTTAATGCTGGCACAAGTGATATTATTTTAGATAATACAAACAACAATCTTGTCGGTGCTATTGCTTTTACATCAACCGGTGATGTAAGTCTGGTCAATTCAAATGCCACTGTTTTAGATACTTCTGTTGTTGGTGGTGCAGGAAAAACATTTACCATTGACGCACGCAATGGCGGCATAAGTCAATTTGCAAGCAGCACATTAGATGTTAATGGCGTAGCTTCTTTCATCAGCTTAGACGGAATTATTTTTGCCAATAATGCAGGCAATGATTTTACCGGCGCAGTGAGTGTGAGCAACAGCACAACTAATGAAACAACGTATGCCACAACTATCAGGGATATGAACAGTATCACTTTAGGTGCAACTTCACTTTCTGGAAATACTTATACCGTTAACGCGGTGACAGATACAGCTTTAAATTCAAATATAACACTGGCTAGCAATGTAGTCGCCAGTGCAGATTCCACATTAACTTTAAATGCAAATAACGATATTAATATAACGGCAGACCAGACCGCTGGCACCGGCGCCTTAACACTTAATTTTAATTCTGATTTAGATTTAGATACCAATGGCGGACAGATAAATATTAATACTGCGTCTATTGATAGTAACAACGGAGCAGTTACATTTAATGGTGCTACCGTTTTAATGAAAAGCACTGCTATTGATGCCGGCATAGCTAAAATTGATTTTACTGGTACGGTTGATGGGACAGCGGCAAGAACTGAATCACTTACGTTGACTGCGGGTAATATTGATTTTGATGCAAATGTGGGTGCTACTACTCGTACCGGCTTAATTGATATCACGGCCAGTGGTGTTATTAATGCTGTCAATGCCTCTATCACGGCAAATGCATTAACAGTAAATGCCAATAACACTTCATTTACCTCCGGTAACATTAATACACAGGGTGATGCGGCTTATGCATTAAATGATGATAAAGATGGTGCTGCTTTAGCAGGTAACTCAGGTGCAGTTGTTATTAACTCGGATGGCGCAATAAATATTGCTAATATAATTACTACGGGTGGGGAAGCTTCAACTAACCTACCGGGGTACAGTGGCGGTAATGTAACTTTAATTACAACTGATCAGATCAATGTCACTTCTATATCATCTCAAGGTGGTAGTCGGAATATTTCTTTAACAGATTCGCAGGGTTTTAATGGCGGCAATATAAGCTTAGCGGCTACCGATATAGTTATTGGTGCGATTGCAAGTAATGGCACGAATGCAATTGGCACAGGAAATAACGATGGTGGTAGTGCTGGCACGGTATCACTTACTGCCACGGATGACACAACAAATGGAACACCCTCAATTACCCTTGATGGGGATATTAATACTGAAACAGGTACTGCAACCAATGACGGTACAGTGCCGACACCATCGGTTATAGCTCAACTGAGCTTAGTAGGAGCTGATGCTCCCACAGGTCTTGTTACTATCAATCACCCCGCAGCTTTTACTAGTAATATAAATATTACAGGTAGTAACGGTGTTGATACTTTAGTCAGTGCAAGAAGAGATTCAGGCATTAATACCTGGAATATTAATACAATTAATACATTAAACGATAAAGTCGCCTTTTCCAGTTTTGAAAACTTAACCGGTGGTAATGCCGTTTCAGATACATTTACAATTGTCAGTGGCACAATAGATGGTTTAATTAATGGTGGCACAAACGCAATAAACAATGATTATATTGATGTGCTTAATTTACCTGCGGTTGCTACAACGGTTCAATTAAATGATCCAGCAGCTATAGCAGGTACAAATGCAACGGTTGGTGTTCTGGAAGTCAATAACATAGAGCAAATTAATGGTGGCGCTGCAGTCGCTAATGAATTACTGAGTAGAATTGATATTGATGCCAACTGGTTTATTGATGCCTCCGGGTCAGGCCGCGTTGGTGATAGTTCACTCGCAGCAACTGACACTACTCTTGCAGAAGGTGCTACTGCATTTAGTAATTTCAATACACTGACGGGCAGTGATGCAAATGCTGATAGATTTGAAATCCTTTCCAATACAGTAACCGGTATGACACTTAATGGTGGCGCGTTTGCCGCTGATCTTGCCGATACTTCAAAATATGATACTTTAATTGGACCGGATGTTTTAAATACTCCACTTAATACCCGCTGGACGCTAACAGCAGACAATAACGGAACGCTGGCAGATGAACCTGCTTCAGCGCTCAGTATTACATTTGTTGGCATTGAAAATCTCACCTCAGGATCAGGCGACGATGTATTTAATTTTGGAAACTTTAATGTCAGTGGTTCGGTTGATGCAGGTGAATTTCTTGGTGACAATGACAGTATCGATCTATCTCAAAATGCAGACGCTTTTACGTTTGATGTATCGGGAGGCGTTAACGGAAATGGCCGCACCAATTTTGAACAGGTTACTGGTAATGGAATTAGTACATTAAGCGCAGGTACCAGCACCGCAATTTACACCTGGAGTGTGAGAACAGAAAATGCAGGCAACGTTATTGATGACTCAAGTAATAATTTAGTATTTTCAGGTTTTAGTAATTTAACCGGTGGCGCAGGCGCTGATACTTTTGATATTTATGATAATACCGGTATAGATGATGCAACCCGAGGAAACATTACTGGTTTAATCGATGGTGGAACCGGCACAAATATATTAAATATTTATACTGCTGGTTTAATTGATGGCGGAACGGGTAAAGCTGTAACTGTTCAGTTGGAAGGCGTATCGAATACTGCCAATGGTTTCTTAGATGTTGTTAGTATTGGCGAAATTAATGCCAGTACAAACATCGCATTTAACAGTACTTTACTTGCCGGAAGTTCAGGCACAAATAGCTGGGATATTACTGGAGACCGTGCAGGCACAGTGAGTAATACGGTTACTAATGCAAGCTTTACGGGTTTCTCTACATTAACCGGTGCAGATAATGTTGTTGATAACTTTACTGTCAACAGTACTGTAACTACGCTCCCGAATACGATGACTTTAAATGGTGGGGCTAGTGTAGATTCTAATCAATTTGATACTTTAACCGGTGCCAATATTAATTCTATCTGGACGATTAGTGATTTGGATATAGGTGCTATTGTTGATGATACAACAGGTGCAGTGCTTAAAATTTCTTTTGATGGCATAGAAGCACTCACTGGTGGAACAGCAAACGACAGTTTTGAATTAACAAACACATCACCCACCGTCAATGGTAGTTTACGCGGAACGATAAATGGTGGAACCGGAGGCAACGATTCATTACAAGCCGGCAATGTCGCTAACACCTGGGAAATAACAGCGGCTAATGAGGGTAACGTAAATGGTATTGATACGCTCGATATAACCGAAGCGAACGCTTATGATTTCACTGGCATAGAAACCCTAATAGGCAATGATAATACTGATCGTTTTACTTTTAACGGCGGCACACTTGATGGCAGCATAAACGGTGGCCTTGGCACTGACTATTTAACCGGTGACACGGGTAATAATACATGGGATCTTGATGCAGAAAATCAGGGCACATTAGACAGAGCAGTAGATAGCATTAGTGATAATTTTGCAGAGGGTTATGACTTTACCGGCATTGAAAATCTGGTGGGTAATACTGGTGATGATGATTTCATTCTTACGGGTACAACAGGCTCATTAACCGGCACAATTGATGCCACAGCAGGTGGAGCAAATTCACTAACTGGCGGTGATACCGTTGCCGGTAACAGCTGGGCTATTACGGGTTTAAATCAGGGCCGAGTGACTCGCATTAATACATCTGATGCAACAGGAACTGTTCCAGGCTTCACCGGCATACAGGAAGTGATTGGTGGCGCGACCAACGATACTTTTGTTATCGGAGCTACCGGTTCAGTTGCAAGTGTCAATGGTGGTACAGGTGGCGTCAATGAACTACAAGGCCGAGATATCGCCAATTTGTGGACGTTAGATATTACCCGTATGAATGCTGGCACGCTTGCCGATAATACCGATACACTAGCGCCGGTAGATTATGTTGATTCATTCGACAACATTCAAACCATTACCGGTGGCGCAGGTGTAGATACACTACAGGGTAGTAATAATACTAATGGAACAACCTGGTCATTAGATAACCCCAATGGTGGTTCAGTTAGTGAAACGGACAATGCTACAAACACGATTACTTTCGAAGAAATGGAAAATTTAGCAGGTGGAACAGAAGACGATCTTTTCAACCTTAATGGCGGCACATTAACGGGTACGATTGATGGAGGTGCAGGTACAGGATCTGATTCAATTGCCGATACTGACAATGATGGCACAGCCAATTACTGGACCATTACGGGTGCAGATAGCGGCTACTTAAAAGATGGCGATACCTTAACCGCAACTCAAAATATAATTAATACTAATGCGGGTACTGGCACAAGTGATGGCTTTACCGGTATAGAAAATATTATTGGCGGGTTTACAGATAGTGACATCTTTAAAATTATGAATACCCTGTTCATTCAAAACATTAATGGCGGGGATGACATTAATGCGAATGATCCTAATGATGTCGTAGACTTTACCGGTCTCGCTGGCACTTATAATGTAAACCTTGGTGACAACGCTGGTTTTAGAAATATTGATATTTTTAACGGTAATTCCAATGGCACTTTAGTGGCTGAAAATGGCATTAACTTCTGGATCATTGATGGCCTGAATACCGGCACCATAAATGGCTTTAGATTTACTGGCTTTGAAAATATTCGTGGCGGTAATGTGCAGGATACATTTGATTTTCAGGCAGCAGGAACAACGCAAGGCAGTATTCGTGGGCTTGTTGATGGCTTTGCTAACGTTGGTAGCGCTAATGATGTAATTAACTATTATACACCGTTGAATGTTGATGTTGGTGCAGCTGCATTTACGCCCATTGATATTCAGCTTGATGGTGTTGCGGGTGCTGCTGCAATTGCCAATGGTTATTTAGATGTTATCAACATTGACCAGATTAATGCCAATGCAAGTTATACCAATACATTACGCGGTAGCAACGGCTCAAACGCATGGGAAATTAATGGTAATCAAAGCGGTACATATAATGTAAATACTGCATTTACTAATTTCGATGTTCTGCGAGGAGGCGCTAGTGATGATACATTTACCATCACAGCAACTACATTAACCGACCTTATTACGGTTTATGGTGGCGATGTCAATTCAAATAATGATGAGCTTGTGGGTTACAACGTCACTTCTACCTGGACACTCAATGGCAGCAATGCAGGCACACTGGTTGATAATGATGCAACCGTTGGCGTTGATGTCAATGTTGCGTTTGTTAATGTGGGTAATTTAACCGGTGATGATGCAGCTAATGACACATTTAATATTGATACCGGCGCTAATTTTACAGGCGTTATTGACGGTGGCGCTGGGGCGAGTGATGAAATTACCAATCGGTTGGCTACAGCAACAAGCTGGACAATTGATGCGGCCGATGGTGGCGATTTAATTGGTGTTCTGAACAACTTTACCAATATTGAAAACCTCAACGGAACTGCATCGGCGAAAGATACGTTTACACTAGCCGATGGCGGTAGTATTTCGGGCAATGTGAGCGGTGGTGCTAGCACTACGGATGAGATAATTAACACCACAACCGCTCAATCTTTTTGGGCTGTATCTGGCACCAATAGTGGTACTGTTGATAGTATTAACACGTTTGATGGCATTGAAAACCTGACAGGTACCAATAATGTTAAAGATACATTTAACATTCAAACCGGCGGTTTTATTAGCGGAACGATTGAAGGTGGTACCGCAAATGATGATGTTATTGTTAATCAGTTAACGGTTGATACAACCTGGAATATCATCGCGAATAGCCAGGGTAATATGTTTGACGTTATTAATAATTTTACGGGCATAGAAAGTTTAACCGGCGCAGCCAATGTTGTGGATACCTATAACCTGCAAGATGCGGGACTATTAAATGGTACTGTAAGCGGTGGCGGCGGGGTTGATGTTAATGGTGCTGCGATTATTGACCAGATTACAAACCAGCGCACAACTGCAACGGCCTGGTCTATCACCGGTGCAGATGAAGGCACCGTTGCGGGTATCAATCTTTTCACTGGCATCGCAAAATTAAACGGTGCAGACGATGTAACTGATACCTTTAGTTTGGCGGAAGCTGGTTCAATTTCTGACAGCATTAATGGTGGAAGCGGTTTAAATGTGGATGCAATCACCAGCCTGCGCATCACTACAACCAACTGGAGTATTACGGGTGTTAATCAGGGAACGGTCACCGGCATTACATTATTTACCGGCGTTGAAAAGTTAACCGGTAGCGCAGCTGTAGATAATTTTTCACTTGATGGCGGCTCTCTCAGCACGACCATTGATGGTGGCGATGGGAGTGACAGATTAACCGCCAGTGATGCGAATAGCGTGAATGGCGCGAACGTCTGGGTACTAACTGCTGGCACCAATCAGGGTAATATCAACGGCCTTGATACAGCTGATTCAATTGCGACTTACGATTTTATTAATATAGAGAACCTAACAGGTAATGCGCTCGATGATACATTTACGTTTAATGCAGGTTCATCTATTAACGGGTTAATTAATGGTGCAGGTGAATCACGAGATATCAATGGCGAACGTGACACACTCGGTGATCAGGTAGATTTATCTTCTTTGATTGGTGCTTTGGATGTTGTTTTAGGCACAGGTTATACCGATATTGAAACCTTTACTGGAAACGCTGATACAGAGTCCCGACTCACTGCTAGCAATGGCACCGATAATCAATGGCGCATATTTAACGTTAATGATCCAGCATCTGCAACGAAGCTGACTAATCAGGGCACCGTTACAGACGACTCAGGTAATATTGTTACCTTCTTTAGCTTTAATAATATAACTGGTGGTAACCAGATTGATAATTTTCTTATTGAATCGAATGGTGATATAGAGGGCGAGATAAATGGTGGTTTGGGTAATGACAATCTGGACCTTAGCGCGCAAACAGGCATCATTGATAGAACTGTTGGTGATTCACTTAATACGGATGCTGCTACGTTTAATTCAGTAGAAGGTATTAAAGGTAATGCCAATCTGGGTATAAATGGTAATAACAGTATATTAAGAGTATCAGGTAACACACCAAGCACATGGACTATCGACGGGTTAAATTCTGGAGAAGTTACCGCAGGCAGTAATACAACACGCTTTACTAACTTTAATATTTTGCAGGGTGGAGGCGGTACTGATGTATTTGATGTCATCACTGTGTTAGATACCAACACGAATATTACAACTTATGGTGCAATAATTGACCAATCTTCCACTAATGATGTTAGCAGGATCAACGGTGGGGGCGGGAATGATACATTAAATGTTAGCCTAACTGGTGAGAATGCTTTAACAAGTATAAAGCTCTTTGCCGCTGATGGATTTATTCCTGAAGATACAGATACCATTAACTTCTCAACCTCTGGTTCACCGGGCACAGGTGATAAAGTTATTATCAATGGCGCAACGGCGGGTTTTGATACCGCAACTTATAGCGTTGATTATGCAACGGGCATTGCGACACACACGTATGAAAACACAACAACGGGTGCGATGGCTTCCGTCGCATATTCCGATGTCGTTACCATCTCAAATGATAGCGCTGTAAATGATTCTGTACAGGCGGCTAATTTAATTATCAGCGGCACCAACGATGATGCAAACAGAAACATTGTGACCTTAACCGGTAATGGCGAAGGCGCCGGTAATTTTGATTTATCACGCTCTACTGCAAACTCTGTAGACTGGGCTGATGTTGACTACTCAAACAAACAAAGTCTGACCGTTAGAAATCTTGGTATTGGTGGCACCATTACAGTAATGAATAATATTGATGTAAATACCACATCGGGTTTCATTGACTTTTCAGCCAGCAATATTAATACCGGTAATCAGACACTCACGGCTAATGAATTACGCCTGGACTCAGTCACGGGCAATATCGTTTCCAGCTCGCCGATATTAACAAACGTTAGTGATTTACAGGTCAGTAATTCAAGCGCCAATATTTACATCAGTGAAACAAATGATCTTAATTTGCTACAGGTTGATACTACACGCTTACTTAGCATTATTGCTAACGGCACAATTACCGACAGTGACAGTAATACGCAAGCTTTAACCTCAAGTGGCAACTTAAGTTTGCGCACCACTAACAACAGTGCCAATAACATTATTCTTGATAATGCATTAAATAATTTAACCGGTACTATTACACTCAATACCGTCGATGGTGCTACTGCAACATTAGTTAACGCGGGTAGCGAAACAAAATTAGGCACAAGCAGCGTTGGTTTAGCGGGTACGTTAAATGTAACATCAAGTAACGGTTCGATTACCAGTACTGAAACTGAAACCATTGTTGCAGGTACAGCTAATTTAAGTTCATCTAATGCGATTAACTTAACCGGTGCAGCTAACGATTTTACAACCTTATCAATTGTTACTGCTAAATCTGCCAACATTCGTGATACAAACGATTTAATATTGGGTAATGTTACAATTGATGCTGGCACACTTCAGATAACAGCAGACAGCATTGACCAGGTAGATGGTACCGCGATAACACAGACTCCCAATCAATTTGATGGTACCGCAGGGAATATTACCTTTACTATCGGTGCAGGCATTATTGATCTGGGGAACTTAGCGAATGATTTTATTGGTGATGTTGCACTAAACAACAGTGGAGAGTTTTTTGTAGAAATTGCAGACGTGAATGATATACAGTTAGCCGCGTCAAATATTGGTTCGGGAACATTTACCGTCAATTCAAACGGCAAAGTTTCTCAGACAGGACGTATTTCACAGGAAACACCTGCAGATATTAATACCAGTGCAGTAACTATTAATGCAGGTGTCGGTGAGATTGATCTAACCAATATTAATAACAATTTCACCGGTACAATTAACCTTAACAATAACAATACAAGCACACAAACTGTAGCCCTGACGAACTTAAATAATATTGTGTTAGCGGGCGCAAATGTAGACGGGCAGTTCAATATCACTGCAAGGGGTGGGTTTGATATTTCGCAAATAGCACCTTTAACCGTTGCCGGTAATGCCTTGTTCACAGTTGATGCCGGCCGCTCAATTATTCTCGATGAGAATATGAATAATTTACAAAGTGGCGTTTCATTTAATTCTAATAATGGTTTAGCCTTATTTGATGTCACCATCTTTAATAACGGGGCGCTTGATCTTGGTACTATTAATGTTTCAAATAACCTGGATGTTCTGGCCAATGGAGAAATCACAAACACCGGTGGTATCTTAACCGTGGGTCAAGTTGCGTTGTTTGATGCAACTAACAATAATATAACTGTTGGTAATCTGAATAATAATTTTAATAACATTGTATTGTTAAACGCCAACACAGTAATAGTTAACGATATAAACAGCATCAACATCGGCTCCACAATTGTCGGCAGAACCGATTCAACCATTGCCGCAGACTTAAATATAACAACGCTGACAGGTAATATTAACGATGTTGCTAATGCGACATTATCCGTTGGCGGTGTTTCAAACTTAACTGCGGGTTCACTTGCCAATGCGGGCACTATTCAACTTGATGAAACGGCGAATGAGTTTAATCAGGTTAATATTATAAATGCACAGGATGTGACGCTGTTTGATTTAGATACGGATGCAAATGGTATCGATCTTCGATCTAACATTATTGCCGGTAATCTTGATGTCACTTCCGCAGGCGATATTACTAACGCGAATAATGCGTTAAGTGGTGCGCTGGTGGTAAATGGCACGTCATCGTTTACTACGACGGATGCGGGTAATATTCAGCTGAATAATGCTGCAAATGCACTAACCGGCGCATTAACATTTTCTGCAACAACCAGCGGTGTTGCACTGAATAATGTTGGCATAGTCAACACACTTGCAACGAATATTAATGCACTCAATATCACCACTAATTTAAACATAACCTCTGGCGGTGCCATTACGCAGAACGCGGCATTTACCGTGGGTAACTTAACGACGCTGGATGCGATTAATACATCTACGCTGGTGCCACAGGATATTATGCTGGAGAGCCCTAATAATTTAAACCTACTCACTATTTTAAATGCCAATAATGTCACCATTAAAAATGCCACCAATACTTTATCAATTGATCAGTTAAATGCGGCGGGTGCAATTGATATTATGTCCGGCGCGTTAACCATTGCAGATGATATTGTTGCCCGTAGTGTGGCTTTAGATTCCGGTGCGGGTTTAACCCGCATTGCATCGATTGACACAGCGGGTTCAGTGGGTATAAATTCTGAAGGTTTAACCGTCAGTGGGACACTGGATGCGGGTGATGTAAATATCAACGCGGGCGGAGCAACGGCTGCATTTTTGGGAGATGTTACCACCACTTCAACACTGGATATTGCAGCAAACGGGCTGACAATTAATGGCGCAATAGAAACCGGTGGTAATACTGTGCTTGATGCAACAACCGGTGTTGCTAATTTAAATAACGGCATCACAGTTTTAGCGGGAGACTTAACCGTCAATGGTAATGGTATTAATCAGGCTGATAATATTCTGGTGCAGAATGATGTGACCTTTAACTCTACCCAGGGTATTGCGATGGATGCAGCATCTTCGACTACTGCCACTGACGGTAACATTCAATATAATGCAGACAATACGGTTAATCTTGGATTACTTTCTGCGGTTAATGGAACAGCGGGTGTAAACACGAGCGCCAATATTGTTGATGCCAATGGTGATCTTACTAATTTCCTTGCGATCAATATGGTCACCCGTACAGGCACAGGTATGGGCACAGGGGACGGTACTCGTATTAATACACAGGTTGAGACAATCGATGTCATAAACTCTGGATCCAGTTCTCTCTGGATTGACCAGAGAGGCGGACCGGAAATTAGTGAGCTGGAAATTATTGCATTACAAAATGACACCGTAAGAACAGCTGCCGGCGACCCCGGTGGTATTACCAACATAAGAGCGGATGAAAGCTTCCTGATTAATCCAAACAGCGTTGTTGTTGATAGGGATACGGGTGTTTTATTTATGACATCAGTAAATGGTGGCTTTAGTGGTACTGGCTTATTTGTATCGGGAACTGACCCGCTGACTGACCCTTCTGGAAGTTTAATCAACCCAGACTTTACCGGCAATCAGGTAACCTTCTTTGCGCTTAATGGTGACTTTGGTAGCTCGTTCAGACCTCTGGTTTTAAATGTACCAAAAGTTAATAACAACATCCCTGGCGAAGATAGCTTTATCTTTATCGACTCGGCAAGGGTGTCAGCAAGATATTTCCCAGAACAACCTGACAACCTCACCACAACCGGTGTTGATGTAAGTGCACTGGGTGTACTATCTGCCATCGCCGGTGAATTACTGGTTGAGATTGAAACCCTGGGCGATATTGATCCGGCCATCTTTACCGATCTTCAAAATTATAGTTTGCAGGATATTTCTATCCGCATGCCACGGGATCAGTTATTTGAAGATGAACTGGAAGAGGAAAGCCAGTTACAATAAAAAATCGATTCAATAAACAACATTAGCATTATCTGGCAATGAAAAATATTTTTTAAAAGGATATAATTCGGCGCCAATCAGGATGATAAAGAGTCTTCGTATATCGTTAAGAAATGAAGAGAATCTAATCATAAATATTTAAAACGATACGCAGGGCGAGTTTTGCAATACAGGGCTTTTAGACTTTTACTTTCCATCATTCTGGTACTTTTTCTTCCCACCGTCAGCTGGGCAGGCTTTCTTGAAATGCCAGAAATCACTCAAATGCCAGAGCTTGAGCGTAAATCTATGCTTAAAGATCTGGATATTCCCAGTGTGCGCGATCGTGACCCGGATCCAGAATCGGGTCCGCGCTTAAATGTTGAAAAATTTAAGTTACAGGGAATTGTTGAATATCCGGACCTGGGCATTACAAAAAAAGAAATTGATAAACTGATTGAAAGTATTCGCTTCGAGTTAATGCAGGAATACAGAGTAGAAGAATCGGGCTTTACCAAAACTGAGCTGGAAGAGGTGTCAACGCTGCTGGTAGAAATTGAAGAAGAAACCATTGAACGTCATGTGTCTGACCTTGAAGTGCAAAAACTCGTCTGGTTAATACGTGAACAGCGTTCAAACCGGGGTATTACCCTGGGCACCATTGAAACGGTTGCGGATAGAATTACGCAGTTTTATCGCGAGCGGGGCTTTATTCTGGCGAAGGCTTATATTCCGATGCAGGAAGTGCGAGATGGTGTTGTCACATTAACGTTACTTCTGGGCACGCTGGGTGAAGTTGAAGTCCATGATAATGACCATTACAACGCGGATAAACTAGCTTCAACCTTTGACGACATGCTCACCAATCCCGTTACCAGCTCTGCAGTTGAAGAAAACCTGTATCTTATTAATGACTTTCCCGGGGTTCTCGTTACCGGCTTTTTTCAGCCCGGTGCACAGGTGGGGGACACCAAGCTTAATATCAATGTAAAAAACGAAAAAAAATACGACACCAATATACGCTTTGATAATCATGGCTCAGAACAAACCGGCTTATATCGTATATACGGTGAGTTCTTTTTACACAATGCCCTGGGTACTGCAGACCAGCTACAGGTAGCGACTTTATTAACCGGTAAACCCAGCAATACCACGTATTACCAGTTTCGATACGGTAGCCGTATATTCAGCCCGCGACTAAGTATGAGCATCGGTGCTTCTACCAACGATTTTGTTTTAGGCCCTGGAAATGCAGAACTTGATAATTTAGGTATCTTTGGTAAAACCATACAGACTGATATTACCACTTCATATACATTCAAACGCAGCCGAATTGCCAGTTACTACGGCGACTTAATCTATGACAATATAGAATCGCAAACTCGGCTTGGGGGTGTAGGCGGTGGTGGTTCTGATGATCTGGATGATATTGTAAATAATCTGTCATTTGTATTTCGCTATGACGAACTCGATGAAAAACGCAAAATCCTTCATCAGGGTGACTATAAACTGGTTTCAGGCAAATTTGACAAGGGCGCTGAAGGAGAACAGGACGAAAGTTACTATATATTAAACGTTAATTACTCCCTGTTAACCTTCCTAAAAATACCCTTTACGGATGCCCGTTCGCGAATGATTTACCGGGCTTCACTCCAGTATGCCAGCTCCGCTTTATCATCAATTAATCAGTATTCACTAGCGGGGCAATCCCGGGCGCGTGCCTATCCGGTAAACCAGTTTGCTGCTGATAATGCTGTATATACTGGTTTAGACTGGATATTCAACTCACCGGCATTTTTTGATATGCCCATTGGGGGCAGTAATTTACGTAAAATGCTCCAGCCTTTTATATTTTTTGATGCGGCCTGGGGTCAGGCATTGGCTACGGTTTCCGGAGAGGAAGACCAAACGGGCCAGCTATTTGATGCGGGGTTTGGTTTTCAATTCAATTACATGAGTAATATCCACGGAAATATCCAGTTTGCATTCCCAATTAATGAGAAATTTTCTAATCCTGAAGTAGACGTACCAGAAGATAGTTTCAAACTCGTTCTCGATCTTCAGTACAGTTTCCGTTAAACCCCTTGTAGGGATTTTGGGTATATATTACATTTCCATGTAAATGTTTGAATTACTTCAACAAAAACTTAAATAATATTATTGATAGATCGCGAATAATGATCTATTATCCCTACTCACACTATATCAAACACTTAAAATAAGAAGGGAACATATAAATGGCTATTTATCTTGAATATGAAAATATCAAAGGAAATGTAACTGCAGAGGGTTACAAGGATCACATTGCAGTGATGTCTGTTCAGTTCGGTGTTGGCCGTGGCATTTCAATGGAAGCCGGTAACATGACTAACCGTGAATCGACACGTCCAAGCCTCAGCGAAATTACACTTTCTAAAGCGGCTGATAACTCTGTTACAGCAATCTTTAAAGAAGCAGTTACAGGTAATGCTGGTAAAACAGTTAAAATCAAATTTGTACGTACTGGTGCTGATAAAGTTCAGGAATACATGGATTACGAATTAACAGACGTACTTGTTAGTGGTTATTCAATTTCTGCAGATTCTGAGGGCGAGCCCATGGAATCAATCACACTTAGTTACTCAAAAATTATGATTAACTACAGCGACTTTGATAAGACTAACAAGTCTGGTAATCCACAACGTGTGGGCTACGATCTGGAAACTGCTAAGCCTTTATAAGCTGGCAGTTTTCTAAATAAGTAATCTGAATTCATTCAGGTTCTTATATGCAAATTTACTACTCCGGGGTTAAATCAACCCCTGATTTGAGCTTCGGAGTAGTAAAATATATTCTAATAACAATGTGGTTCTTTCTACCCATGGAAGAGGTTTTTAATTTAACCTCGCTACGAGGGTTCTTATTTAATGAGTGATTTAACTCAAGATTCGCGACTTATTTCAATATCATCGCCTTTAGGCAAAGATGAGTTATTGTTAACTTCTTTCGAAGGCACAGAATTTATTTCTGACCTATTCGAATTTCAAATCGAAGTATTATCCAGTAATCACGCTATAAAGCCAGATCAATTGATTGGCAAAACCGTCGATGTTACCATTCAAAACGAACAGAAAAGAACGTTTAATGGTTACGTGAGCCGTTTTACCTATGGTGAAATAAAGTCTGATAATCTGCGTGTCTATCGCTTAACTATTGTTCCCTGGTTATGGTTTTTATCTAAAACGAATAATCATCGCATTTTCCAGGAAATGAACACAAAAGATATTATTTCTCAGATTTTTATGGATCTCGGATTTAATGATTTTGACTACAAAGCCACTGGCAATCCAAAACCACGTGAATATTGTGTACAGCACAATGAAAGCGATTTAAATTTTATATCGCGCCTGTTTGAAGAAGATGGAATTGCTTATTTCTTCGAGCAAAAAAATGGCAAACATGTCATGCAAATTGTTGATGAAGCGAATGCTTATCAGGTTACCCCGGAAACAGATTTAACCTACTCAAAAGGTAATCAACCTAACACACAGCTCACACGCTGGGAACATGTTTACGAATTCAGAAAAGGTAAATGGAGTTTAGACGACTACGACTTTACGGCACCGCCAAAAGATCAGTTACAAACAACGGCATCAACCAGCAAATTTGCGAATGTATCCAAATTCGAACATTACGAATACACGCCGTATCATGATTTTGCCGGAATAAAAGATTTAACCAAAAAACGCATTGAAGCAGAAGAAGCCCCCATTAATGTTATAGAAGCTTCTAGCGACTGCAGTAGTTTTTACGCGGGTGGAAAATTCAAGTTAGCCAAGCACGCGGTAAAAGCAGAGCAGGGCAGCTATATCATTACGGCAATACGCCACAGAGCTTATGACAATAGTTACCTTGCAAGTAATGAAGGCCAGTCTGAATATGGTAATGATTTAACCTGCATCCCTGAGAAAGTTCATTTCAGACCACCGATGATTCATCAGCGCCCGGTAATGCGTGGCCCACAATCAGCCGTTGTGGTTGGCCCTTCAGGTGAAGAAATTTACATTGATGAGCTTGGCCGCATTAAGGTTCAGTTTTTCTGGGATCGTGAAGGCAAGAACAACGAAACCAGCACCTGTTTTATAAGGGTTATGCAGCCCTGGGCTGGTTCAGGCTGGGGCACCTCATTCATACCTAGAATTGGTATGGAAGTTATCGTTAACTTTATGGATGGCGACCCGGATCGACCGATTGTTACCGGCTCTGTTTATAACGGTGATAATGCAATACCCTTCGGCTCTAAAACACAAAGTGGTATTCGTACCCGCTCTAGCAAGTCTGGCACTGCTAGCAACTGCAATGAGTTACGTTTTGATGATTTGAAAGGTTCAGAACAGGTCTTTATTCATGCTGAAAAAAACATGGATACAGAAGTTGAGAATGATGAAACATTATCCGTCGATAATGACCGTACAAAAACGATCAAACACGATGAAAACTCTACTATAGAGAATGACCGAAATAAAACGGTTAATAATAATCAGACTGAAACGATAAAGAAAAACAAAACGATTGAAGTCGGTGTAAACCATACTGAAACAATTGATAAAGATAAAACAATTAAAGTGAAAGGAAATCACTCTGAAAAAATTGATAAGGACATGACCATCGAAGTTGGAAATAATCTAACTGAAGATATAGGTAAAAAATTGGCTATAGTCGCAGGTGACCAAATAATATTAAAAACAGGTTCTGCATCCATTACCATGAAGAAAAATGGTGATATCACTATCAAAGGTAAAAATATCAATATCAAAGGTTCTGGTAATGTTGTTATTAAAGGCAGCAAAGTTACTACAAACTAATTTTAAATTGATGTGAAATAACGTGAATTATAAAGATATAAATCAGGAGATAGTCGATGTTGAATCAGGCACTCCTGTAGCTAAAATTGAAGCTGGTGAAATAATAATTGGTGTTTTTTCCGGGTTGAATGAACAAGGCAAGGCTCTTGTGAATTTTGACTATAATACTGAAGATAACCCTTTAATTGCTGTTTCTTCAATCAATTTAAAACAAAAACAAGCAGGGCGGCAGGTTGCATTACTGTTTGTTGATGGTGATTTAAAAAAGCCAATCATTATTGGATTAATACATAGCCAGCTAGATGAAATACTTGATAACTTTGAAATCAGTGTAGCAACAAATAATGACACTGAAAATGCTACTACTGAAACAAACATTATAGAAGAAAAACAGACAATATCTGAAGATGTTGTTATTGATGGAAAACGCCTGGTACTAGAGGGAAAGGAAGAGATTATGCTTAAGTGTGGTGAAGCAAGTATCACTCTGACTAAGGCTGGGAAAATTTTAATTCGTGGTAAATATTTATTAAATCGCAGTACAGGTGTCAACAGAATTATGGGCGGTTCTGTACAGGTTAATTAACTGTACATTGTCCACTTAAGGTAAATGCCAGATGCTTCAACTAAAAAATAGCACCCCCTTTGCTGCTAATATGGCACTATTTCCTGATCAACATGGAATTGATACGCTCTTTTTAATTGTTAAAGCCAGTTTTAAAATTGGTGAGCAATGGGTACTTTCTGATGAGCAAGTGCCTCCTACAGTTGCAGATGAATATTGGGGCGAACCCAATGAATCCAGCCTTAAATACGCGTCTGATTTTCATATAGGCAAGCCGGCAACTGACATTATAATGATCGGCAATGCTTATGCTCAAAATAATCAACCGACTAAACAACTTGATGTAAACCTTAGTGTTGGGCAGGTAAATAAAACTGTTCGAGTATTTGGAGATCGAGTCTGGAAAGATGGTAAAATCACTGCTCCTGAACCTTTTCAAAGCATGCCAATGATTTATGAAAAAGCATTCGGTGGCGAGCATATTGTTGATGACCAGGAGCATTTACTGGAAGAAAAAAATCCGGTTGGCTGTGGTTTTGCTGGCAAAAGAGCGGTTAGTGATATGAACGGTATCACTCTCCCTAACCTGGAGGATCCGGATAAATTAATTAGCAGTTACACTGATCGCCCAGATCCCGCATGTTTTGCACTGAGCTCTCCAACCTGGCACCCCAGGCTTAATTATCTGGGAACCTATGATGAAGAATGGCAAGCTAACAGAGCTCCATATCTACCCTCTGATTTTGATAATCGGTTTTTTAACATGGCTCACAATAATTTAATTTATCCGGGATATTTACAGGGAGGAGAATCAGTTCAAATTACCAATATGCACTCAAGGGGAAATCTACAGTTCAACTTACCGCATATCAAACTTACCTCACAGGTTGACCTAAATAACTCACACATGCATCCTAAGTTTAATTTAGAAACACTTATACTTGAACCTAATCAGTTGCAATTAAGCATGGTTTGGCGAGCACAATTAGAATGCGATAAAAAAGCACTAAAAATTAAAGACATTAGTATTGCATTATCCCGCTAAATAACTATTTAACATACATAGAGACTTACAATGGCACAGACAACTTTTGCAAATTCAAGAGGCATATCCCATAAAGGAAGTGGAGGAATGAGCCTGGTTTTTCCTGATGTATGTAAAACACCAATCGGGCCAGCGATAGTACCAATTCCATACCCTAATTTAGGTAAAGCGTCTGATACATCCAAAGGGCCAAAATCTGTTAAAACAGATGGTAAGATGCCTATGGTTAAAGGCGCTAAATATTCTACAAGTACAGGTGATGAACCCGGCGTAGCAAAAGGTATAATTAGTAGCAAAACAAAAGGCGTGTGTGAGTATATGCTCTACTCATTCAATGTTAAGTTTGAAAATAAAAATGTATGCAGAATGGGTGACCCGCTATTTCATAATAATAAAAATATAATGGGTTAATAATTTTTATAAATGAAAACAGCTGCCATACCACAAAACCATAAACCCATAGTATCCAGTCTTAATATGAATGCGTATAAAGATATATACGAACAATACGTTGATGAAGCATCCTTTTTATGGATACTTCGCTCAATTGCTATCGACCAACCTCATTATACTAAGGAAGATATTATTGAGCTTGAGCAACGCATTGAAGCTCAATTAGATGGATTGATGATTTCGATAGATGTCGCCTGGGAAATATGCCTTGAAGCCCTTGAGTTAGAACAGGCTGGTGAAGTATTCACTTCAGCAATTATCGCTTTTAAGAGCCACGACTCAACTAAGATACAAAAAGTAATTGAAGTTGGTTTATCATCGGACGAAGCATTTAAAGGGCTTGTTTCAGCATTGGGCTGGTTACCAGAAAAATTTGTCCACCCATGGATTAAAAAATTCTTATCAAGTAAGGATTTAAATCACAAATATTTAGCACTCGCTTGCTGCAGCGTCAGACGAGAAAACCCAGGCGAACATTTAAATAGAATGCTTGCCAGGGATGATTGTAAACAGCATATAAAACTCTATTCAAGAGCATTAAGACTGATTGGTGAACTTAGACGTCTGGATTTAATGCCTGCACTTAATGAAGCAATTGACTCAGACGATGAAGATGTTAAGTTCTGGTCAAACTGGTCATCAATTTTACTTGGAAATATAAAGTGCGTTGAAAATTTAGAACCCTATATATTTCAAACTTGTGCATATCAAATGCAAGCAATAGATATCGCATTTAGAGTATTACCTATAGAACTAGCCAGAGTCTGGATATCGAAACTTTCAAACGATAAAGCTCAGGTGAGAGCAATTATAAAGGCCACAGGTGTTTTAGGTGATCCTCACGCAGTGAACTGGTTAATTTTAAAAATGAGAGAACCTGCTATTTCAAGATTAGCTGCTGAATCATTTACAATGATTACTGGTTTTGATATAGACGAAAACAATTTAACCGGTGAACTACCTGCACACATGGATTTACATCCGAATGACGAATCAAACGATGCAGATGTATCACTTGATGAAGATGAAAATCTGGCCTGGCCAGATTATGAAAAAGTATCTGCATTCTGGATGAATAATGGACAAAGTTTTGTTGCTGGCCACAGATACTTTATGGGTGAAAATATTACAGCAGAAACATTAAACATAAAATTATTTAATGCCTTTCAGAGACAAAAACATGCTGCCTCAATGGAATTAGCTTTAACAAATGCAGCAACACCCCTTAAAAATACTTGCGCAAGAGTTATTAAATAATGTTTATGTCAAATGAGCTTTCTTGCATTAAAATATTTAACGAATCACAAATAGGTAAAAATTAATGAGCCTGCCCGCTCCAACCAAACCGGTATATTTAAAGGCTTGTGGAATTGCAACTTCTTTAGGATTAACTGCTGAAGAAACAGCTGCTGCTGTGCGTGCAGGGGTCAGTTCATACGCTGAAAGTTCTGTTTATAATAAACAATCTAACCCAATGATTATGTCTCTAGTACCAGAAGACTTACTTCCCCCACTAGATAAGAAAATAGAAAAAACATTACCCCGATTAACATCAAAACAATCACGAATTGTTAAGCTTGCAAATTTAGCTCTTGATGATTTAGCCAACAAGCATCAAAAGCTTGCAGGTATTCCTTTACTATTAACTTCTTCAGAAATAATTCCCGGTTTAGATAATAGTTGTCACCCTCAGTTGCTGCAGTTTATCTCACAACAAACCTCAATCGAATTTCACCAGAGTCACAGCACAATAATTGCTGGTGGAAGAGCTGGGGCACTAAGTTCACTTCACAATGCAATGGCGTATATGGAAGCCGGTCATAGCACATTAACTATTGTAGGTGGTGTCGATACATACCTGGACTTACGTTTACTCAGTAATTTAGATGAGGATGAGCGGATTTTAGCAGATAGCATTATGGATGCATTTGTTCCGGGAGAAGGCGCAGGTTTTATTTTGTTATCCAGTACACCGGTTAATTTTCAGGATAGCGGTAAACAAATACTCATATATCCACCCGGTATATCCGTTGAACCCGGCCACCGATACAGCGACCAGCCCTATAAGGGAGACGGACTGGCTCAGGCGTTTAATCTCGCTATATCAAATACAAATTTACCTCAGATAAAAACAGTTTGTTCCAGTTTAAACGGAGAAAATTTTTCTGCTAAAGAACTCGGCGTTGCGACCACAAGAAATAATAAACAAATTGATCCAGACTATACTATATTTCATCCAGCAGATTGTTTTGGTGATATTGGTGCTGCACACTTTCCGGTTTCAACAGGCCTGATAGCAATTGGTTTACTGAATAACTATCTGGATGGGCCTTCAATAAACTATGCCTCATCCGAGACTGACTATCGTGGTGCAGCATGTATTTCAATAAATTAACAAGCTTATATTTAAAGACCTTATTTAAGAGTAAACAATAATGAAAATAATAGAATACAAAGATCTAGCCGGAAATTTCGTTAAAGGCGTGAGCAATTTAGCATCTGATATCGAAGATGTAGAAGATGGCGAGCTATCAGATAAAGATCAGCGTGCAATTGTTATTTCAGATGCAACATCAAAACTTGCAGAATATGATAACTTATTACAGACATTACAAACTGATTATGTACAGGATTTCAAAGATAGAACGGGTAGAGATATGGAATACATCAGAGAGCTTTTGATAAGCATATCGAAGCAATAAGGAACAGGAGAAATATTATGTCTGAACTTGGAGAATTGGTAGCGGTTATTGTCAGTGCAAGCGAGGATGAATGTCCATTCCCGCATACTAAGCAGGATATTGAAAAACTGGATAACGTATTTCCACCTGTAGACGGACCGACCAAGAATGATGCTGAAAAACTGGCTGAAAAAATGACGCCTGAATTTCATTTTTTTGAATTAATTGACATAAGGGTTAATGGTGAAGTAGAGACAGCCAGATTCTCTGCTCATCACCTGATACCCGGTAACGAAGCATGGCCTAAAACTAATTTAAGAAAATGGATTGATAAAAGCTACGGTCATATAGTTGAAAATATTGGTTATGATGTAAATGCAATGGGAAATGGCGTTTCCTTACCTGGCTGGCCTGGAATTAAATATGGAACATTTGCGGGTAGCTGGTCTAGTTACACGCATAAAAAAGAGTACTCTAATAAATGCATGGAAAGTGTATATGATCGACGTCAGTTTCACGATAAGCATACAACTTATAGTGAGTTTGTTGTAAAAGTACTTGATAAGATCAACGAAAAGCTTGATAACAATGTGAAAACAAGAGGCAATCCGGGCTGTGGTCATAAAAAATGCAAATCCGGATCTAAAAAAGCATTTAACCCTCCAATTCGACTTATTAATAGATTAAATGGTGTTGCAGGTAGACTTGAAAAATATCTTGTCTGTTCCGAGTCAGACTGGCAAATGCCATTATATACATCAAGATGGGCAATGGTTTATAAAGAGGGCATAGAAGAAACCAATGCTAAAAAAGAGCTGACAAAATCTGGCGACTCAATGAGAAAAGATAACAAAAAAAATTCAGATAGCTCGTTGAAAGCGGGTGATTTTTAATGGAAGATATTAATTATTTTATGCTCGAATGCTGGGGCTCATTGGAAGCAGATAAAACCTCGATCGGCGGGATACCTGACTTCGGGGAAACATCCTGGATATCAGGACAAAAGTTTGCTGAGGATGAAATCCCAGATTTACCTATTGTTGTCGAATTAGAAGGTGATCCTGAAGATGCTATAGTTTCAATGTATACTGTTGGATTATTATTATTAAATGACAAGGTAATAGATGTTTTAAAATTAGCAGGTGTAGACAATATAGACTGTTATCCGGCTGTAATTAATAACCCTAATACCGGTAAACCCATCACTGATTATAAAGCTGTAAACATTATTGGTGCTGTAGCTGCTGCAAATCTGGATGATTCTAATGCCACAGTGCATGGAAAACCGGTTATTGACGTAGACTTTGACGGGCTTAAAATTGATGAGAATAAGGCCAAAAATCTGAAGTTATTTCGATTGGCTGAATGTGTTACTGGAATAGTTATACATGAAAGCGTAAAAGACTTATTACTTGAAAATGGTATAAATGATTTAGACTTTGTTGATCCCAAAGACTGGATTGGTTAATTTATATTTAGTCGCTCATTACAAAGTAATAGAAGATGAGCGTTATGGAAGTAAGGCGGTTTATACAATTTTAGCGCTAAATTTAGAAGGTAAAAAAGAAATATGCAGTTTGTATTTATCCGAAAGTGAAGGTGCAAACGTATGGTTGTCCGTTCTCACCGATTTAAATAATCGAGGCCTGGAGGATATTTCAATTACCTGTGTTGATGGCTTAAAAGGCTTCCCTGAACCTCGAGAATAGGTGACCAACTTAAACCAGAATGGGCGATCAAAATGGGCCAGCATATACAATACCAACCACTTGAAGCGTCCAGCTAACATAACGATATAAACTAAGTAACATAATTATTCGTTTAATAGTTAAACCTCCGTCAAATAATTGAAAAGCAGACATGAAATTATAAGCAGAGTCAGATATACTTTAAGCATATTTGTGATTTCACAACAACGGGGCTTGTCTATTTTGTGATAAGCCTGTGGTTGGGGGAACCTGATAGACTGCACGCGCCGTTTAATCACATTATGAACGATTATTAGCACACTATGGATGGAACAGATGGTTAACACGCTTTACAGTATTTTTCGACAACAATTCCAGGTAATCAGTGATCGTGGCGGAGATATACACCCATCGGCCACCCTTAAACTGTTCAATAGCCCACTGACAACCCAGCGTTTTCTGACAGAACAAATCAAAGCGAGTGCGAGTTATTGGCGACATTTTTTAAACCGCCAGCTTTCTCTAACAACCCCCCTTAATGCACTCAACGACGCACAAATCATCGATAAAATCGTCGAACTGGTCATGCGTAAACGTATTCGCTTCTATGAATTACCGCAAATTTCACACAACGTCATGGCACATAATGGCAAGGGCAAGGGCTATAACTTTATAAAAGGCCCGGGGAAATTGCCCGACGGGGGGAGCGAAGCCCCGCTTGATATAAAAATTGAAGCGGAAGCTGTACAAATACTCACCAGCCTCGAGGTTGAAGAACGTTACTGGCACAACTACCTCAAAGAACAGGGCCTGGAGCAGGACAAAGTGGAAGCCGCCAAAGGCCAGGATATAACCAGCTATGTCGCCGGATTGATGGTTTCAGGTGAAATTGTTATTTATACACGGGCTTATGCACCACCGCCCCCCATGCCTGATGTAACCAGTTTATTAGAACCCCGGGTGGATAAGAAGGCGCCGTTGGGGCCTGAAGTCATTAAAGCGGAGAGTATCTATGTTAATTTTCAGGTGGATGTTAGTGAGACCAGTTACCGAAATGATAAGTTAACACTAATTCACAGTGGAGGGGAATATGAAAGCAGTCTTACATTAGGTAGTCTGCAGGTATTTGATTATGACTGGGTGCGACTTGAATTTCCAGATCCGCCACAAAGTGGTAAATATACTCTGAAATTTGATGCTCAAGAGGGCGATGAAAGTGACATTTACACTATATTTGAAGATGTACCCTTTGCTTCACTCTCAGACCTCACTCCAGATCTTGATGCGGGATATTAAAAATAGCCACTAGAATAGTTTGCTTTGAATGATTTAGCAGGCAAAGCACTAAGATTAAGCTAGCACGGTGAGTTTAACAACAATAACAGTTCGGTTTTTATCTCCCTATGATTTTTTACTCACAAAACTGAGTGCTTTAGATATTGCGATATGTATTGTGGGCAATGTGAATATAACAATCATAAAAAGATAGCAACGAACTATTTAAAAGAGTGTAATAAAAAACTAAGCTTGGAATAACCCATAAAATCATTAATTTAGCGATGTTTATCCTCTTCAATAATGCTAGGCCAATGAAAATGACTTAGGTATACTTTGCTTTTAATTATTACGTGCTTTTAAGCATAATTATATAAATTTATAAACCACCATTTTAATGAGTACACTAATGATAGATAACGTAAGACATAGTGTTTTAAAATTTAGCCTGATATTGTTATTCAGTCTAATACTCAGTGCCTGTGAAGAAGCACCTAAAGCTAAAGTCGTAAAGACAGAGACGAATGAAAAACCTGAAAAGGTTGTTATTCCTTATGAGGATTATAATGATCCAGTTCAGTGGGCTGAGCCGAGATTACAGTTTTCACGTGATACTGATGAATTGGGGTTTAGCATTTATAGCTCTAAACTAGATAGTTCTGATGTACGTATCGCTTATTCATTTCAAAACATTGATCCAAAATATGGACAAAGCAGTGCGCAGTATGTGATTCGCTCGCCAAATAACCAGTTTTTAGCGGTTGATCTGGAAGGCGAGTATGTAATTATTGATTTACATAAACAGAGTTATGAAATTATAGATGAAGGTTACGGTATACCCTCATTTAACTGGACTAAAGACAGTAATAGTTTGATTTTTTATTCAAGTGGTGACTTAAAGCGTTTCCACTTGAAATCAAAAAAACTTGAGATACTACCCGAAGAAATTTTAGCGAATCAATTATACCTACTGAAAGATCAGAAAACTTTTCTTTCTGCAGTGGGGCGTGGAGTCAACTGGTACGATATTAAAACGGGCCGGGAAGTTAAAAAACGTATTGATCTTAAACCTATTATGAGTAAAAAGGTAAAGGAGCCATCTGGGATAAAAGGTAGTGATCTGTCGCCTGACGAAATACATCTGTTCTTTAGAAACACCACGGGTATTGGCGTTATTAATGTAAAAACTAGAAAATTACTTTTTCACTATTATTATGATGAACAACCTAAAGATGTCAGTATAACAAAAGCCATATTTATAAATGATGAAGAGTTGATTCATCTTGAAAGAGGGGATCTAGCTGTTTTTAATATATTTACTCAAAAACAAACCATAGTTCCTGATTCATATTATGACGGTAGTCTGATGACACTAATTAATAAAATACAGATCAAACACTAATGAAAAAGAAGCAAGGAAGATAACTCTCATGGCAGCAAAACAACTTGATATACACCAACACTATCTGTTTTCTGGACTAGTTGATGATGATGGTGTGCGTATCCCTAATCAGTATAAACCTGTATTTAACCAATTAATGTTAGCTGCCGACCCTAAAGCGGCACAACTCAAATCAGACAAGCCAGTTATATTGCGTACGAATAGTGTAGGCCTAATCAAAGGCGTACAAAATAATAGCCTTAAAGGGCATCTGGCTTATAACCAGTTATTAAAGGAAAAAGCCAAAACAGAAGGTAAAAAACCTGATTTACCCGTAATTATACCCCCATTAGAAGTGGCGCTTTATCATGTTATGACGGATCCGGATAAATGGACCAGTGAATTTTTAGCCACTATGAAAAAGGAAGCAACCGAAAAAGGCGCATTAAAACCGACAATATTAAAGTGGGTGACATTTAGCCATAAGCAGTTAGCAAAACCCAATGAGGTTGAGCCATTAAGCGCAGAAGATATTCAGTATAGAGACTGGTACAACGAAAAGAAATCGGTGAAAAAGTTTGTAGGTTATTTCTTACCCAAAAAGCGTGGATTATTTTTTACCTTTTCTAATAAGGACATGGTTAAACAAATAGAAAAAATAGAGATTAAACTACCCAATTATAAAGAAGGGGACAAGCCTGAAGTTATTACAGATATTAAACCTTCTGAAACTAATGATTTTCTAGTCGGTTTTTTATCGGGATCTGAAGATAAATTACCAGTAGGAATGTATACCTTTACTGTTATTTTTGGAAAAACTTTGCCTAGCGGTGATGATCATTGGTCGGGAAATGTATCTGGTAAAGATACCACCCAAAAAACCATCAATAAAAAACAACCGTCTTATAGTCTCTCAGCCATGGGACGTTTTGATTTAAATGTTCCTAGTGGTGATTTTTGTTTAATCAATGCAGATCCTATCAGCTTAGAAGAGTCATTGGTAAATCAATATCCAGTACAATACGCTCATATTATTGAAGCCGCTAATGAATTTAAACACCTTGCTAAGATGAAGAAAGGCCCAACAACAGGGCCGTCTTCTGGTTTAAGTTCATTTGTTCAAAACCTGGGGCTCGCAAAATCATATATTGATCTGGCAAACGATATTGGTACCTCTTCTGGTAAATTGAGCTTAGCAGTAGTGGTGCTTGAAGGTTACATCATGCCGAACTTTCAAAGAAATATGAATGAAGATGTCTACAACAGTATAGCCGCTGCTTTTTCACTTAAAAAAACTGTAGGTGCAGTAAAAAAATATCATAAGGCAGTTGAAGAAGCATTAAACACTTCGATTGCTGGTGGTTGGAAGCCGGTTGGTACCAAAGACTTTTTTACCGACTGGACATTAGGTACCGATGATGCAGGTAATAGCAAATATGCTAATACTGTAGGAAAATATCTTAAAATACCTGAAGAAGTATTCGCTGGTTTAGGTAAGCTGGCAACGGTTGCTGGTACAGTGAACACTGCCTTAGCCGTTGCCGATGCTTACCAGGGTGTTGGTCGAGCAAATAAAAATGCAAAAAATGCAGTAGAAGACTTACAAACGATAGTCGATGACTATATGAAAAAAACGGGTTTTCGAACCTTAGTTCAAAAAGAAATTTTAATTAATTTCGATACTGGCAAACATGATATTAAAGCAGAATACATTGGTAATTTAAACGTAATTGCTAAAGAGCTGATTCTGCATAAAACAGTGGTGATGGTGATCGAAGGCCATACTGACTGGATTGGCTCTGAAAAAGATAATCAGGCATTATCTGAAAGACGCGCACAAGCAGTGAAAGATAAATTAGTTGAGTTAGGTGTTGAGCCAGACACACGCATTACGGCTATAGGCAGAGGAGAATTGTCACCTATAGCACCAAATGATACCGATGCCGGTAAAGAAGCCAATCGTCGCATTATTTCAAACTATCTAACGCCATCTGAAGACGGTACAGCTTGTCGAGAAGGCATGCAAAGCTGTGAACAGTACCGTAACCTTACCTTAAGTACCTACCTGGCTGAGTTGGATAGTTATGTTGAAATGGCCTCAAAGATTATGGATGCTTGTCTGGCCATCTTGACAGCGTTTCCTTTAACTGCGCCAGCAGCATTGGCCATTACAGTCATTAAAGCGGTTGGTGAGAATGCAACCGCTATAAATCGCGTGTTTGAAAGTGAAGATGTGACGTTGTTTAGGGATGCTGAAAAAGTCAAGAAGCAAATGCGACATGAATCATCAGCGAATCAGTTTATGACTCGTAAAATGTTTGTTGATAAGAAAGTTGATGATCTTCATTTACCCGTTATTCAAACTCGCTTAAGAGCAGAAGCAATCAATGGTTTAATGAATCTAATAATACGTGCGGTTGCCACGATAGAAGATGAAGCTGATACAAGTGGAGGCGACAGAAAATCTAAACTGACTAAAAAATTAGAAAATTATCATGTTAAAGAATATATCAATAATTTTATATTAAATGATCAGTGGTTATTTCCGTTAAAGACGCTGAGCTTTAGCACCCTGTCTATGGATCAAATGTGGTTGTTTGCGACCAGTAAATACAATAATGAAATTGATGGCGTTAAAAATATAAAACTCAGCAATGGCTTTAGTTTAAATGATCAATGGCAGTTAATTAAACATACGAATTTAACTGGCGTTGTTGCATCAGGACTAGGCATAACTTATATTCGTAAACTTCTTACAGAAGATCATGTGGTTCGAGAATCATTGCTGGATGCAACGCAAATGGCATCCTTGTTTAACGCTAGTTTACCGAGTGATGTTAAGGCGGATTTTCAAAATGTATTTCCTATCCATCATTTTTCAACTAAAGATGTTGAAACACTAACAGAAAATTTTCAAATTAGCTGGCCTAATATTACCACAAAAGTATATAAGTACAGTGCGGTATATGTACGCGAAAGCTCTAAAGATTCCTGGGTTTTGTTGAGTGACAAAAAGAAACAAATTGAAGCTTTAGAATCAAAGAAAAAGGGAATTATTAAAGCATTTTTTAAAAAAAATATGGGCATATTTACTATTGAACCTCTGAGTAAGAGCCAGCTAAAAGAAATTTCTGATATAGATAAAGACATATTGGATGCCTATATTTCGCCTTACCACCAGTTTAAAATTTTAGTTGTCTTTAATGAGGGGGATGATGGTATTACAGGTTTCGTACCTGTGAATTTGCAGCTGCACCGTGTTGATGGGCACAATGGCGCAGGACCAGTGTATAAAGGCCTTGCTAAAGTTCTACAAAAAGAAGATCTGGAAGGTCTTAGCACACCGGGAATCACGACTGATAAGCTGGTTGGTCAATATGCCTGTGTTTTTAGTCCCTGGTACCAATTTGGTACGCTCTCTATATCGGGTATTAAACCCATGGTGTCCAGTCAGTGGCTGTCAGTTTTAGGTCGTGCCTGGTATGACGATATGGAGGATTACTATAAAGGTGGAAATTTAGATGGAATGCGTTATGGCTTACAAGTCAATGTGGGGAAGGGCACTAAAAGTAAAGTTTGGTTGCCAATTAATCCTACTGTTTATGAAGATATTAAAGGCTTTACCGATCCCAAGGACAAGTTTGATAATGATGATATCATAGAAATTTTAGAGGATGATACGCCAAATGAATTTCCTTATAATTTGAGCAAATCCCGTATGGGTGAAGCCATGATGCTGCAAAAAGAATTCTTATTAAGTAATTCAGCATCTGATACAACGGATCCGCTCTTTGGAGGCAGAGTTGTTGTAACACCTCTAATACGCATTAATGGTGAAGGTAATCCCTGGATCATGGGTCATTCAGTATTTGAAGAAGACATAAAACATTATAAAACTAGTCCTAAAATCACACTTGATGGTAATGACCTTCTTATTGATGAGTTTCAATGGCGTGAATCAGTTGAGTTTGTATTTATAGTATGTAGTAGCAAATTGTTGCTTGATTCTTACCTTAAAAAAGGTAAGCCTTTTTTAAGGGCACAAGGAGGGGTTACTCTAAGTGAAGACGCAATACATCTAAAGTCAAATGATTGTACTGGGCCCACATTTAATAATTTGAATTTTGATTATCTTGGTAAATGCGATAATGGCAAAGCTAAAACGCCTAGTTATGTATTTCAAGACGGAATGGGAATTGGATTACCAAAATATTTTCAATATAGACAGCGACCTAAGGCTGATAAGCGAAAAGAACTTGCAAGGGAACCAGTTCATCATAAGGAAATTGCAGATATCATAGATATACTAAAAGCTAATAATGGTCCAGGTGCAAAAGGTAAAGAAGATGAGCCTGCATTGAAAAAAATGTTTAAGATAAGTGGCTATCCTGATGTCCCAGTTAGTTCTCTTAATAATTATCGTGACCCCAAAAATGAAGGTGAAATGTTTTATTATGCGGCTTATAAAAAAATGGAATACACTAATCCTAAAGGTAAAAAAATAGACAGTATTCGTCCTTTTGGTGATAATAAATTTTCCAAAACGGGTGTTAATCACTATCCTCATTATCGATACGAATTTAAGGATTTCAATTTAGTTAATACAAATTTAAGTGTACTGGAACAAGGCTGGAATAATATCCAATTTCACTTTAGCTCACCAAAGCAATTTTTAAAAGATCAACCATGGACAGAGCATCCTGACGAGCAGTCTAAACAAATAATTGCTGCGATGTATAAAAAGAAAATGAAGCCTGACACCAATACTTTAAGTTATAAAGATGCAAATGAATGGATAAAAGATCATTCGACAGAATTAAAACCAAGAGTAATAGAATCCATTTTAACCGACATTAAGAAGTAATTTCATTTTGATGTTTTTTACACGTACTATTTTTCGATAGATAAAGTTTAAAAAACATGAATGAATATGCTCTAGCAACGTTTTAAAATAAATTCACTGACGTCATTAGATCAAGTGAAACAAAAGTTGCAAAATAATATACCAGTGACTGATGAATAGAAAATGCAGTGTTAGCGGGGCGTGATTTTTGGGTGTGCGCTTCGGCATCGAGTGGTGTATTTATTCCTGTTAAATCGGGTGAACAATAGTGTAATCAAATTTTAATGTTGCCACACCGAGTTTTTTGTTGCGTAGTTTTGGTTTATTGAACTGTTTTACAAGTAAACCTAGGGAAAAATAATGAAGTTGTATCATAGTATTGAAATTAAAGGTGCACTTGATAAAGAGCAGGTTAAGGATAAATTAAAAAAGCAGTTGCCTGAAGGCTGGGAAGTGAGTGATGCGATACTCCCTGGGCGAGATATTTGTGTTGCTGCCGGTATACTAAGTGGTGTGTTTATTTCGGTTAAACCGCTTGAAAAAAGCACACTGCTTAAATTTAATATCGCTAGCCCGAATTTTCTGTTGCGTGGTTTAGTCATGTTGATTAGTTTCTTTACCAGTAGCCCTGTTGTTGATTATGTTTACCAGGTTTTTCTGGAAGCGCGTGTTGCAGAAGGCGACGAAGCCATCGCGCCGCGAAGCACCGTTATTGCCTATCTGTTATTAGCGGTAGGTGCATTTACGTGTTTTACTGCACTTATTTGGGTTTTATCTCTATTTACTGTTTCTGCTTCATGGCATGAAAAATTAAATGCCGTGTTATTTGCGGCTCATGCAGTGATGATGTTTATAATGGCACTTGCGCTTTATAAGGCGCGAGACACGGCGTTAAAGCTTGCATTATATGATGTAATCTTACTTGCCATCTATGAAATTAGCGTCCTGAGTGGTGGCGCTAATTTCTCTCAGCAATTAGTTGATGGCGTATTAAATATGATTTGGGTGGCTGCGGTTTATTTTTATATACGCCATCTGGTTCAGAGAAAAGCCCTTAGACCAGCCCTATAAAATAATCGGCTCATGCTCTGCAGGGAAATGCCACTTCTTTCTTTGCATTCATTTTCGTTTCTGTTCCATTCAGGCAGCTTAATAATAGAGGGTTATTATTTTATTATTTATAAAAGTGTCCGGTACTATTAGATTAGACCACTACAACTTTACCTGTTGCGGCAAAACAGGATCAAATAAATCACCGAATAAACTATGCAAAACTAATTTTCTTTCGGCTTTCTTCGTTCTTTTGATATCCTTCCAGGGAACAACATAAAGTATTTTAGGAAGCTCTTTATTGCCTTTGATGGTTGTTGTGCGTAACTCGATTTTATCTTCCGCAAAAGCTAGTGATGAAACCGAAAATACACATAATATTAATAGTAATTTATACATCTTTCAAGGTACCTTGCAGGTGCTTTACCCACTCAAGCGTGGCTTCATCTGGCTTCTTGAGTAACGACATATAAATCTTATAATGCTTAATCGCTAGTTCTATTTCCTGTAAGTATATATCATACAGCAATGCAAGATTATACTGGGCATTTACATATTTCGGTTTAACTTTAATAGCCTTTAAATAGTCATCTTTCGCTTTATGAATTTCACCATTAATAACATATATTTGTGCCCGCAGGTTCAATGCCTGTGCCTGCTTCGGGTTTAGTTGTAATGCTTTATCAACTTGTTTTAATGATTTTTCATAATCGTTCATCTTAAAATAAACCAGCGCAAGGTTAGAATAACCACCGGCAAGTTCAGGTTTACTGCGTATAAATTCGATAAATATTCGTTGCGCTTTAGAAAGCTCATTATTATTTAATGCTGTTATACCATTTCTGTATTTTTCCCGATCAAATTTTGTAACTGATTTATTTGGTGAGCTTCTAGCATCAGAATTATCCCCAGTCACAGTTTGTTTGGTAGTTTCACCCGCACATGAAACGAGTAAAGATATAAACACTAACGCTATTAGTCTCAATAACAGTTTTTGATTATTTATAATATTCATTATTAATTCACTAAAATTTAATGGAGCACATTGATATAAGAGTCAACTTTAGGAGATCGTTTATAGCGGGTAGGGAATAGCCCTACTAATTCCATATAACTTGATTTTATCCATTTATTATATTGACCCTCTTTTACTCGGGACAAGTTAATTTCAAAAAACTCAATAGATTTGTCTTCAAATGGAAAAGCCTGATCCTCAAGTAAGATTTCATATTGGTCAAGCTCTTCTGCATTCAACTTTTTAGGTCGATCAGATTCTAAAAGCGATATACTGAATTTTTTATATATCAACGCAATAGAGTAGGTCGCTTCAGTCGCAGCTTCATATATTTTATACTTTGAAGCTTCCCCAAAAAATCTTACTGAACTTTGCATCGCTGATTTTTTCTTGCGTAAGCTATTCTTTAAAGGCAGTGATAATCGAATTTTATTAAAGCGCTTCATTTCACTACGTGCAAGGCCTAAGTTAGCATAAGAAGCAACATACTTGGTACGGTCAGTTTTAACATTATTCAATGCTCGCTTATCTTCTTTAATTATATTTTTACGCCAAACATTCGCTTTGTTAATGCTGCCCTTTTTAGTATATAAATCGACTAATTTATTCATAGACTCAATTAACTGAGGATAGGGCTTTTTAAACTTTTTAACGTATTCTTTATATGATCGAATAGCATCATCATATTTATTTTTTTCTTCGTAGAGCGCTGCTGCTTGCCACAATGCGGCTGATTTAAGTGCGACATCTCCACCCATAGATGAAATTTTCTCAAACTCGGCGGCGGCCTTTATTCCCTGATTGGATTTCAAATATGCAACAGAGAGTTTTTTGGATACATCTGCCTGTAATTTGTTGCGTGGATAAAGTTTCTTAAAGCGCTTAATATCATTTATAGCACTGCTCCATTGCTTGTGCTGCATATTAAGCGCTATAGCATCATACAAGCCAGTAGCAGAAATTTTAGAGGCTCCAGCTACGATAGATATTCTTGAGAAATGATTGATCGCCTGCGGGTAATCATTGCTTTTTTGTGCTTTCTCGCCCTGTTTATAAATGGAGAGCGCAAGTTTATCCGTGTATTTTACCCGCTGTTTTTGACTTGATTTATTAGACCGGATTAATTTTGTATATAAATTTTCTGACTCGGCATATTCACCTAGCTTAAAATACGACTCAGCTTTAAGACTATTAATATATGCATTATTTCTATTTGAATTATTAGCCACCAGAATATCAGCTAATTCAATCGTTGATTTATAATCGGCAGATTTAAATGCTAATTCAGCAGCATGTAAAATTATTTTATAGGTTTTTTTATCAGCAGGGTATTTTTGAGCATACTTCAATGCATAGGAAATTTGCTTCTTAAGATAGTTTTTATTTTTAGGGTCTTTAGTTAATAATCTATCACTTATCAATATAGATGCATAAGCTGATTTTTTATGAACAATTAAACCATTATCGTAAGCCGCCAGCTCATAATACTTGAAGGCATCTTTATATTTATGCTTTTGCGTTAACAGCTCAGCATACAGAAAATAAATATTATCTTGCTGCGCATAGGCACTGTAGTGCTTAAGGTAGCGCTTATACCAGCGATCAGTTAATTCGTAATCTTTATTCCTGGATGTTTTTTGAAATTTATTGTGGTAGTAGCCCGTCATTAAAACCACATACTCTTTTAATGAACGCCTGATTGCCCGGTTAATACTTGAATTCTCATTCTGATTTTTCCAGTAGTTACTTGAAGGATTATACTGAAGATAGAAACCTTCAATTGCACCGTATACTTTATTCGTAAAGCCACTATTCTTCCAGATATCAATTATTTTTAAATGAGAATAGGGGATATTATCTGAACTCGGATAATATTTTATAAATTGCTGGTGCGTTTCGACCGCATCGGAATATCTTTCCTGCTTTAAATAGATATCCGCAACCATTGAATAGGTATGGTAAATATAAATAAAATTGGGTTGTTCTTTGAAATATTCATAAAGTGGCTCTGATCCGCCAAGATACGAGAACGCTAAACCGACAGCTCTAAAATATTCATTAAACTGCTCACGTTCACTCTTATCCAGCTTCTCAAATTCATCAAATTCGTGCTTTAAAACAGCTTCCAGAAAATCATCAACCGCATCTGTATAATAACGTTGTTTAAAGCGGGCCCAACCACGTTTAAATAATGATTTCTCATAAAAGACTTCGTTATCTTTAGCCGTTATAACTTCAGTATAAGAAAATTCAGCTGTACTATAGTCCTGATATGAAAAAGCATCTTCCGCAATTCTAAATTGCGCCTCCGCATAGAAAGGGCTCTTCGGATATTTTTCAGCGAGTTTAGCTAAGGTATCTACTGATTTCTGGTGCTTACCACGCTGGTCATATGCTTTGGCAAGCTGATAAAGTATCGCGTCATTATTTTTAGATTTAGAAAAATCCTTTAAAGATGTACTTAGTAAAGAGATTGTCTTGTCTAAACGTGTATTATAAATTTTATCATCAAAATTATCTTTTTCTTCTTGCGTAAGTTTCTCTTGCTGTTGAAGTAATTTATCACTATAGCTAAATTCTAATTCAGCCAAACGACTTAAGGCATCTAATCTTGCGCTGTCATCCTCTCCTGCATTATTGAGATAATTAGTGTAAGCCTCTCGTATCTCTTCATCAGTTTTAGGCTTTATAAAAACATTACTGCTGGATTCCTTAGTCGTCGATACATCTATATCGGCCAAACTGTTTGGTTTATCACTGGATTTACAGGCCACAAGCAGTAACATTGTAAACAGGGTAATGCACGATTTAAAATTAATGCTCATATTTAATTACTTTTCTCATTGCTGCTATCATATAAACGCGCAAGCCCATATCGTGACTGATTTAAATAGCTCTTTAAATAGCCCTGTCTTTGATCAGCCAAATCATTAATCACATCCTGATAAGTTGCATCGTATTTAGACAGTAGTTTCGATATTCTATTTTTAAATTTAGAATTTTTTGATATTTTTTGAAACTCGTAAAGCTGATTAAAATTATTTAGAAATGATTCTGGATATTTATTGCCATAATTAAAACTGTTACTCTGAATTTTTAAACTCATCGTGTTTTGATCATAATCCAGATACTTAAAATCGATATGTTTTGCTGACATTTTATCTAACTTATGCATCCGCTTGGTGAAGTAGTTCATCGCATCTGTGTAACTTGTAGATACCGTCATTTCCTGCTGTAATTTTTCATATACATAGGGAATGAGCAGGTAAGATTCATCTACAGATAAATCAAATGTTTTTTTATCTTTTAAAATAGTTAGAGCATTTAAACCGCCAATATAATCTCCCTGACTGGTTGCGGTTAAGCCAATACCGAGTAATGCTCGATTGGTATAACGACTTTCTAAACCAATATGCCTGAAAGCATCCCGTGCATCTCTGTAATATTCCCTCTGCAATAAAGCATAACCCAGGATAAGATAAAGTCGGTTGGTCAATTCATCTTTATTGGTTTTATTGGATACTTTTAATAAATGTTTGATTTTAGTCTGCGCATCAGTCCACCAGCCCTGGCGAATATTCGCAATTGCAGTATTAAGCTGTGCATAGCTGTAATATTTTGATGTTGAAGGAACTTTACTATAACTATTTACAGCCTGACGATGCTTTTTAATGTGCTGTAGTGCCGAACCATGTAGCAGGTAAGCATACGCCACATTTTCTTCCGATAAATCTGCAAAAACACCGTCAAGTAATTTTACGACCTGTTTCCACTCATCTCGTTTTGCATGGTATTTTGCAAATATAAATTGTACCGGTGCAAGTAGTGATTTACCACCCTCGCTTTTTAGCTGTTGATATAAAGTATTTGCTAAATTCCATTCATTTTTTTCCAGTAACAATTCTATGATATTAAATAGCGCTTTTGTGTCTAAATTATCTTCAATGGTTTTTCGATTAAAGTAAATAAGCTGAATTGCTTTAACTGACTGGTTCGAGCCTTTTAGCTTATTTACCCTGATGAGTAACTGATCAATATCTGTGATTGACTGCAGATCTTTCGTGGATTTTCTGGAATAGTTCTGATAAAAAGCAGATGAGAGCTTTCTATAGTCTTTCTCTAACTTATGTATTTTTTTAATAAGTGGATTCGGGTTCGCAGGATTTTGGTTAGCAAAAATGGGAGAGCAAAAAACCAGGCTAATAAGAATAAAACAGGCATTTATAATACAGGTAAATCGGTTGAGCATTTCTTAAAATCCATTACCACAGAAAAAGCAAGATTGTTTTAACAATCGAAAACTTATAAAATTATCAAAGTTGAACCAAGGGTGAAATATACCATTTGAGTGTATTTCAGGCAAATTGAATACGCTGATTTGTGAAGCCCCCTACAGCTATAAAAGCCATTAATTGGAGAAACCTGTACAGAATATTGAATTGTTTATTCTCTAACCTCATCCGGAAATGGACAGGGCACTTTAGATAGCGCTTAAACGCTTCTGACTTAACCGTGCTATTATTACTGATTCGTTTTATACAGAGGCCAAGCTGCTGAGACACGCCAGAAAGTATAGTGCCTGTTCCCCCCACTCAAAAAAATAACAGGCATCAGTCGGCCTATGATTACTGTCGAGGCAGTTACTGAAGCAACTTAACTTTCTACTTATAGCTTCGATTATAAATGGGGGATTGCACAGTTAGACTAAATATTATAATTTCTGTTTCACTGCTTTATAGCAAAACCAGTTTAAAATGCATTTTAATGCAAAACAAAGACATCACGACTCCTACAATAAAAAGGGAATCGTGATTATTAAAGCTAAATATTTGGCATGTTGATGCCCTGAGAACATGACGCTTTCCCCTGTGTCTTCATTAAAGGCCACCTCTAAAGTAAATAGCTGCTTTCTGATTTTGTATTTGTTTGTTTCACTGAAATACTGTGAATGTTACCCAGGGTTCTTGGCCAGTAATTCTGATTGACGCGTAACCGGAAAATAAGCTGAAATGCCTGACCTTCATTGCTAAAGCTAAACTTGAGAGAGGCTCAAGAACCCTGAGAGGCGATATCAAATGGCTGCTTTAGTACATAACGCTTGCCAAATACATCTTCTAGATATGAATCAAACATTACTTTCCTTGATATAAAACGGTATACCTACAAGTGGATAATCTTATACAATTTAGTGTTTTTCTTAAGCCTCTTGGAGCAGATTATGCGCACTATACCGAAAACTTAAGAGGCTGCGATATAGCGACATAACACATTAAAACAATTATATAACTTATTGATTTATCAACTTATCTCATATCCAAACGCACCCTCGTCATTAACTGTCACATGAATCTTTGTAATCGGATCATTCGTAGCCATTCTGGATAAACACTCGGATGCCATTTCCGGCAACATGGTGCGGGTGAGGATGTTTTCAATATTTCGCGCCCCCGTATCTACTTCCTGGCTACGCGCAACAATGTGAAGCATTAAATCTTCATCGTAGGTAAATTCTGCACCATAGTGCTCTTTTACCCGCTTATCGATGCGGTTCATATTGATTTTGCAGATTTTCAGTAAATCTTCGTCACTTAATGGGTAGTAGGGGATTACCGTGGTTCTGCCCAGGAATGCGGGTTTGAAATACTGCAACAGCTGCGGGCGGAAGTTATCTAATAATACATCGGGTTCCGGAAGCTCTTCACCTGCGGCACACATGGCACGAATATGTTCTTCGCCCGCATTAGAGGTCATAATGATGACTGTATTACGAAAATCAATATCCCGGCCTTCGCCATCTTTTATGGTGCCTTTATCCAGCAGGTTATAGAAAATATCCTGCACACCCGGGTGCGCTTTTTCCATTTCATCCAGCAAAATAACACTGTAGGGTTTTCTTCGCACCGCTTCGGTTAACACGCCGCCTTCGCCATAACCTACATAACCCGGAGGTGAGCCTAACAGCATAGACACTTTATGCTCTTCTTTAAATTCTGACATATTGATGGTGGTAATGTTTTGTTCACCGCCGTAAAGCATGTCTGCAAGGGCGAGGGCGGTTTCAGTTTTACCGACACCACTTGAGCCCACTAAAAAGAACACACCAATGGGTTTACGCGGATCGGTTAAACCGGCGCGTGATGTTCTAATGGCCTGAGCAATGGCTTCGAGACCATGTTTCTGACCGATGACACGCTGGCCCAGAACATTTTGAAGATCGAGAACATTATTAATTTCGTCTGAAACCATTTTACCCACCGGAATGCCGGTCCAGTTTGCCACCACTTCAGCGATGGCCTGACTATCCACATTCACCTGAATTAACGGATTTTCACCCTGCAGCTCGGTTAACTCATCCATTTTTTGATGCAGATTTTCTTTTATGCTTTCACGTTCCGCATCGTCGAGTTTTTGCGGCGCACCCTCTTCTTTTAAGGCTTCTTCAGATAATGCCTGGGCATGAAAATCATCTTCAATTTTGCCCTGCAATTCATGTATATCACTGACGATCGCTTTTTCTTTTTCCCACTGAGCTGTTTGAATTTCCAGCTCACTTTCTAATTCTTCTCGCTCCGCATTAATTGCCGCAATGCGCTCATCACAATTTCCAAGGGTGGCATTTTCACGTTCTAGTGAGGTAATGTTTGTTTCATGTTGCGTAATCTGTCGACGGGTATCTTCAATTGCCGCTGGAGTTGTACTTTGACTTAATGAAACTCTGGCGCAGGCGGTGTCTAACAAACTGACTGATTTATCCGGAAGTTGGCGTGCAGTAATGTAACGACTGGATAATTTTACCGAATCAATAATCGCTTCATCCATAATACGCACACCGTGATGACTGGCGAGCATAACTGAAATTGAGCGCATCATATTTATAGCTTTGATTTCATCTGGCTCTTCAATTTTAACCACCTGAAAACGACGGGTTAGGGCAGGGTCACGTTCAAAATATTTTTTATATTCTGCCCAGGTGGTTGCGGCAATGGTGCGCAACTCGCCACGCGCTAATGCGGGCTTTAATAAGTTGGCTGCATCTCCCTGGCCTTCTTTTCCGCCCGCGCCAATTAAGGTGTGCGCTTCATCAATAAACATAATGATCGGTTCAGGTGAGGCTTTAACTTCAGCGATAACAGATTTCAGACGATTTTCAAATTCACCTTTTACACTGGCACCCGCCTGTAATAAGCCTAAATCTAAACAGCGTACTGAAACACCTTTTAAAATATCCGGCACATCGCCGGAAGCTATACGCAATGCAAAACCTTCAACAACAGCCGTTTTACCTACACCGGCTTCACCGGTTAGTATCGGGTTGTTTTGTCTGCGACGCGTTAAAATATCGATAATCTGACGCACTTCTTCATCACGACCCAGCACCGCATCTATCTTGCCATTTTTCGCATCGGCCGTTAAATTAATGGTGAACTTGTCTAGCGATGGGGTACTGGTTGGGCCAGTGGGTGCAGCGCCATCAGAAGATGATGTATCACCAACACCTGCGGAAACCGATTCAGTTGTGCTACCCACAATGCTCGGTAAAACCGCGCGCAATGATTCCGGTGCAATTTTGCTTAACTCACCCGATGTTATCTGGGTTGAGCGACGTAGACTTTCATCGAGCATTAATGCCGCTAAAACATGTGCCGAAGTGGCCTGGGGGTGCGCGTATTCTACTGATGCCAGCATCCAGGCATTTTTGGCTAAATCAACAACGGTAGGTGAAAGTGCCGGGGCACGTGTATTGCCTGATTTTATTTTATCCAGTTCTTTATTGATATCATCAAGCAGTTTGCCCGGATTGATTTCAAACTTTTCCAGCAGTGCGGTGATATCGCTATCGGGTAATTCCAGTAACTTTAATAACCAGTGTTCAATTTCAATATTATAGTGGGTGCGAGCCATACAAATACCGGCCGCGCCTTCGAGGGCGGTACGGCATGAATCATTGAGTTTTCCAACTAATGATTTTAAGTCTATTGTTATCATGTTTATTTCCTTTGTTCTTTAGTTATGACTATATATTATTTTTATCTAAAATTTAATGCTTATTTCGCGCCCCGTCGTTTAACGATTTTCTCTCACTCTGGCTGAAACGATATCTTCAGTTGGCTCAAAGAAGACCCGTTTAATAACATTGGATTTTTAGTAAATCCTTTAACCTGTTTTTTCAAAACATTTCCCTATATTTTTCTTAAGCGCAGCATTATCCCAGCCTCCCGGCTGATACTGTTATATCCAGCGTCTTTTTTCTGTCTTCAAATTCAGCCGGTTTATTAGAAAGCCAGGTATTCCAGGCGAGAATTGCCGGCTCTTTCTTACCTAACTGAATTTTTTCAGGAATATCACTTTTCTTAACTCGAATAATAAACTCATATTCATTCTCCATACCCACATACATTCTAACCAGTTCATTTAAGGCTTTAAGTGAACTGGTGCCAGGTGCAAAAGTCGCCAGTTGTTTTTTATTTAACGGGCCAAGAATAATATGAATTTTGCCCTGGGCAAACCAGCCTTTTTTGCCCAGCATTGCCGAGCGCCCCAGGCATACATTTCTGCCCGTCGGGTTATTAAGGTCAGGAAGTTTACTGCGCACATCATCAATTAAGTCCTGCCATTGCCCAACAAACTGATTGATATCCACAGGTATATCAAAGTGCGAGCGTAATATTTGTTTCAGGCCGGTTGATGTTCTGACTTTTTGTGTTAACAGACCACTATAGAAAACCAGTGATTCATCTTTAGTAAATAGCCGGTTAGATAAACCCTCAGTTCCGAGACCAATTAAGGATAGCAGGGCTCTGGTTTGTGGCTCATGCTGGTTTTTTAATGCGTTATGTAAACGGTTTCGTTCATAGTGAAGTGGCAAATTATATTTAACGGATGCCTGAAAAAACAGAGACAGGGTACGATGATTAAATAAATCAAAGAACTGCTCCATGGTTTCATCTTTCTGTTTCTGGCGTTTTAAAATTAGCTCGGTGTAATGATAGGGCAACACACCAACAGCACCCGTCAGGCCCATCAGATTTACTATCATTTGCCACTGTGCAGTTCCGGAGCGTTTATCGACGCGCTCAATTTCAGTAACTTCAGATGATGGAAAAGCTAAAGACTGATTAATTTTAAATCGAATAGACTCACTACCCGGAGGAGTGAATTTTGCAATGGGACTACTGGCAATATTTGATTGCGAACTTTCTTTTTCAAACACCGCCGATCTTTCCAACAGACGCACCGCCTGTAGAAACTGAAAATCATAGGGGTCTTCTGTAACTTTACGGGTTATAGAAGTATTTTTTCGCCAGCCCTTGGTGGACATTTTTTAAGGTAACCTTCTTTACTTTTTAATTTAACTAATACGCGGGTAAATGAATTTAGGGAACAATACAATGCAAAGAAATGTTCCAGGACAGTAGCAAACAAATAACTGCTGCTACCACTGAGTTGAGAATCATTCAGTTCTATTTCAATTTCAATACCTCTGCATATCGTCGCACGGCCATCGATGGTAAGCGGGGCACTTATTGCCCGGGTATTTACACTCGTAATAGACTCAATCAACGCACGATTCACCGATGATTCCTTAAAATCATATAATCTTAAAATTTCTTTTAACGCATTAGTCGCATCATCTCTGCCGGTAATAGAAAGATGATTTAAATTTAAATGTGAAATTAAACGCCAGCGAGCATTATTTCGCATCGATGGGCGCACCGTTGCTGTTGGTTGTGTAACACAGCGAATTTTTTCACAGGGCGGTGCACTATCGACACATTGTAATTTTGGCTGATCGGCTGAAAAAGGTAATTTTGCCGGTTGATCACGATTACTGCAGGTAGACTGTATACTAAGTGTCCGATCATCCGGATTATTTGGATTGAAATATAAATCAACCAGACTTAAAAAAACATCGGAACCATCATCCCTTAAATAAGTGCCCATTTTTGCATTACGACGTTGCGCAAACCAGTAAGCATGATTTTCCTTGTCATGACTTTCGTGGTTAGTTCCATAAATAGGTAAGTAGGTTTCTTTATCACCGGCGGAAGTTGATGCGGTCACCTTATCAACTGAATATATTTCATAACCCACAGGACGTCTTGCATCGGGAATAATCTGGTATTCGGTTGCCGTGTGATCCAGCTTTATCGGGTCTGTTCTGTGTGCAAATAAATTAACCGCAGGGGAGCAACCCATCTGAAAAGTATCAACTGAAACATTGTGCTCTAATTCAACATCTGATTCCCCAAGATAAATATAAAATTCCAGTGTGTCGAGCGTCTCATCACTGATTTTTTCGGCAAAGCCATCAAGTTCGATAAACATGAATTTTTCTGGGAAGGCAAAATATTCTGTTAACAAGCGATACCCCATAAAAGAAGAATCGGGGTAGGGCAACAAACCATCATTAATATCAAAGCCAACCGGTTTAATTACATTTGCTGGCAGACGTACAGGATGAGCATCTGATTCAGGTGTTGCCATGACCACTGCCTGGCAGTTATTCAATAATAATTCATATAACGGATTAATATGCTGAGGCTGACCTTTAAGATAAAAACGAATCTTATCCGGTTTGTTTTCAGCAAATGTTATGTCTTCATTAAACGTTTTAAAGGAAAGCTTTAAAACCCCGCCCGAGCCTTTTAAGTTATCTGAACCCGGTGTAGTAAAGGGTCGGCCAATTAAATTGGCCTCAATTAATTTAAACGGGTAAAGCTGTGTCTCATAGATAGCAGAGAAACGACAGGTTTCACCGCCAAACTGTTCTGTTTCCAGCAGGGTATTTTTCGGCAAGCTGTATGTGTCTTCTAGCTTATCTTCGTCCGGTATAAATTGAATAATACTGAAAGAAGGAATGGGGCGTTGGTAATGGGGAAACAACACTTCCAGCAAGGCGTCACTTAATTCAGGAAAGTCATCATCAAGTTTATGTTGTATGCGGGCATTTAAATAAGCAAAGCCTTCAATTAAACGAGATACGTGCGGATCTTCAATGGTCTCCGCATTAATGCCTAATCGCCCCGCAATTTTCGGATGCTCACTGCCAAACTCTGCACCCATTTGACGGATATAAGCAAGTTCTTTTTCATAGTAGGGAAGCAATTCATCCGCCATGACTGGTCTCCTCTACATTGACGTTGCGCGTGACGGGTTCGAGAATCGAATCAAACACCACCATTTCCGGTGACGGGTCTGCGTATAATGTTGCATCAATTCTAAATCTTAATGAACGATCTAGTTTATCTGAGTTATTCATATATCTTACTTTTACTGATTTAAATCTGGGTTCATATTCGATTAAAATTGTTTCCAGATGTTGTATAAATTCTTTACGTTTTTCCTGATCTGAAATATTAACGGTGGCCAGGTCAGGCAGGCCATAATTCAATAACGAACTTTGTATTTGGGTAAATTCACCGTCCGGTTCAACCATTCTGAAACGGGTATTCAATAAATTTTCCAGATCCCGGCGCACACTGTCACGCAGCTCTTTTAATTTCTGATGCTGGTCAGGATCGATTTCGACATTATTTTTCGGATCGTTATCAATTAAACGATCTAATATCGAAGGCCGCAGTTTTTTCTTTTTATCGATTCTTGCCATGTTTAAAATCTATTTATTAAAAATATTTGTGACATATAAATAAAGCTCGTCATTACTCGTCTATCCACTATATTAAGCCGACTGCGCCAGCTCGGTCACCAACTCCAGTTCAGATACCATGTGATCTAACTGATAGTGCGGACGAAGATGAATAACACAAACATACTCGCCGGGTTTTTCCGGGTGATCTTTTACTTTAACTGCGGCTTCTCTTAACGGATAACGTGCCTGCTCTTCCCACTCTAAATCTTCGCGACCGGTTGTATATTTAAACAACCAGTCGCGTAAAAAATCTTCGCAATCTTCAGCGGTTGTAAATGACCCGACTTTGTCGCGAATCATAACTTTAATATAATGTGAAATTCGTGCGCCACATAAAACATGTTGCAACATGGCAGATAAGCGTGCATTCACTTCAGCTTCACGGCTGGCCTGTCTTGCGGGTTTATGGGCAGACTGGTTTCCATAAAATGCGGCAAAGGGTGTATCATAACATTGACAAAGCGGCACAAAACCCAGGTCACTTAATTCGCGTTCACGAATATCGGTGATAATAACATCGGTAACCGGTTTTATGGCCACCTCTTCAGCATCCGTTTCAAATTCATCACAAGGCAGGTTGGTTAACAGACCGCCACCAATTTGATTGCGCGGAACACCTCTGATATGTCCAAACCAGCCAACATTTGCAAACTCGCGGATTAAAATTGCGGCGAAACCATAGGCGGCATTTCCCCAGCAATAATTTTCACGGCCCTTGCTCGTAACCTGTTCATAAAAAAACATGCCTTTGTAACTGCCCGGTGTTTTACGGTAGGGAAGTCGCATTAAAATATGCGGCATTGTTAAGCCAACAAATTGAGCATCTTTTTTATCTCTAAATGCACGCCATTTAATATATTCTTTTTGTGCAAAAATACTGTGTAAATTAATTGGATTACCCAGTGTTGAATAATCATCCAGCCCGAATAACTCAGGAGAAGCGCCGGTTATAAAAGGTGCAAATGCAGCGGCCGCAACCTGCGCAATGCCTTCTAACGTTGCCAGATCATCATGACGGTGTTGTTGTGAGGGCTTATGGCTAATTTCATAATCGCCAATTAATACACCATAGGGTTCACCACCGGGGCTACCATATTCTTCACTATAAACTTTTTGAAATAACTGGCTTTGATCAAACTCCAGGGAGCGCCCCATATCCCGGGCCAGTTCAGTCCATGAAATATCAAATAATTTTATTTTAATATTTTTTGTGCCATCTGCCTGCACGACTAAATACCACAAACCACGCCATGAAGATTCAAGCTTTTGAAATTGTTTGTGATGAATAATGGCATTAACCTGATCGTTAATCATGTAATCGATATCAGAAATTGAGCGTTGAATCGCATCAATTATATCTTCAGGTTCTTTTAAACTGTGTATGGGGGTAAATTCTGTTAGCCAGTAGGTCAAGGCTTTTAGGTAGTTAACTTCATTTAAAAATTGTTCGATACTGGTAATGTAAGCTGATCGTTCGCAGAGACTATCCAGACTAATCGAAGCTGTGCCTTTTGAAGCGGAATTATTTGTAGAATCTGTCGACGTATCCCTGGACATTCATTTACCGCTTTAAATTGAGAGATTAATTTAAAATTTATCCTGTTAAGAAACACAAACCGCATCAAAAGTTAGATGCGGTTTGTGATAACACATAGCGTTGAGGCTTAACCTGCTTTAGGAATACTCGCAACCAAGCGCATAGAAGCACTCAGTTCTTCCATCTGCAACCATGGACGCATATAGGCAACCGCACTATACACACCAGGCTGCCCCGGAGCTTCTTTAACTTGTATACTGGCTTCAGCCAGCGGGAAGCGTGCTTTCATTTCAGCGCTGGCACCGGGGCTTGCATTGACATAACCCGAGATCCATTTGTTGAGCCATTCTTCCGCATCACTGGCTTCCATAAATGAACCAATCTTGTCGCGCGCCATTACTTTGAGGAAATGGGCAATGCGAGAGGTGGCCATAATATAAGGAAGACGCGCAGAAATTTCTGAATTAGCCGTTGCTGCCGGATCATCAAATTTCTTCGGTTTCTGTGTGGTTTGCGCACCAAAGAATACCGCATAATCCGTATTTTTATAGTGACAAAGTGGTAAGAAACCAAGCTTACTTAATTCTGCTTCACGGCGATCCGTAATACCAATTTCAGTTGGGCACTTTGCATCCACATCACCGTCATCACTTACAAAAGTATGACTTGGCAAACCTTCAACTTTGCCACCACCTTCGGCACCACGAATACTGGTACACCAGCCATATTCCGCATAAGACTGGGTAAGGGTAGTGCCCATTGCGTAAGCCGCATTCATCCAGCAATATTCATCATGATCGCTTTCTAACTGACGACCCTCTGTATCCAGTGCAGCCTCTTCAAAGTTAAACGCTTCAACCGGTTTTGTTGCAGCACCGTAAGGTAAACGTGCAAGTACGCGGGGCATTGTCAGTGTAACAAAACGTGAATCTTCGCTGTCACGGAAACTACGCCATTTAGTGTATTCAGCTGAATCGAAAATCTTTTCTAAATCACGTGGCTTAGATAACTCGGTAAAGCTGTCAAAACCGAACATTTTTGGATCGGCTGCTGAAACAAACGGACAGAAACCCGCCGCTGCAACATTCGACATACTGCTCAGCATATCTAAATCATCCGGATGTCCAGAGAATTCAAAATCACCAATCAGTGCAGCATAAGGCTCACCACCGGCGGTACCAAATTCACTCTCATAAATTTTCTTAAAGATCTGACTCTGGTCAAATTCAACGGCCTTTTCCAGATCTTTGGTCAGTTCTTTTTTACTGATGTTCATTACACGAATTTTTAAATCCGTGCTGGTTTCAGAATTCATTACCAGGTGATTCAGTCCGCGCCATGAACCTTCCAGTTTCTGGAATTTTTCATTCTGCATAATGGCAGAAAGCTGTTTTGACATAACTTCATCAATGGCAGCAATGGCACTGTTAATGGTTACCGTAAGGTTTTTATCCCATTTAACCGTGCCGTCCATTGCGCCTTTGGTAAGGGTTTTTAACAGCTCTTCGGTTTCATCGCGAGAGGTTTGTTTGGTTGCAGTGATTGCCTGCTCAAGAAAACTGACTTCTTCCTGTGCTTGCGCTTCCTGTCCCTGTGACTCTTGTTCTGTATCGCTCATTATTCGTCACCTTCTTTCTTTTCATCATCTGTGCCCAGTTCACCCTGCAATGATGCAAGGGCGTCTGAACTGCTGAGTACTTCTTCTAATAAATTTTCCAGATCTTCTGAACGATCCGCTTTAGTTAACAGGTCACGTAATTTATTACGGGTTTCCATTAATTTTTTCAGTGGGTCAACTTTTTCAACAATATTCTGTGGTTCAAAGTCTTCCATGTTTTTAAAGCCAAGCTCAACTGACATGTCACTGCCGTCACCTTCCAGTGTGTTTTCAACTTTCATATTGACCTGGGGAGATACGTTGTTCATCACTTCATTGAAGTTATCACGATCAACCTGGGAGAATTTGCGATCTTTCAGGGCTTTTTTATTTTCGGTATTGTCACCGGAATAATCACCCATTACACCCATAACAAATGGGATTTCTTTATTTTGAACCGCACCATTAGTTTCTACATCATAGGTAATGTGAACACGGGGCTTCCTTACTCGTTTTAGTTTGTCATGAATACTTTCTGACATGGCTTTAGTCCTCTTTGGTATAATTTATTATTAAAAATTTTTTAATTAAACTTGATCATTAATATTGATCATTAATCTTCTTCATCAGTTTTAACGCCTGTTAACGAACCGTAAAAGTCTCTTGAAGAAGAGTCCGGTATCAGTTCCCGCATCAGGTCGTCTAATGGCATATCACCCCATTTAACCGCTCGCTCGATTATATATGAAATTGGAGAATGGGGTTCGGTTTTGCGAAAAAACGCTGATATTTCGATAAGTTTCTTAAATGCATCATTACGATTTTTAACCGGGCCGGAAGCCTGTTGTGCAACTGTGCCTGAATCACCACCTGCTGCAACATCACCACCTTCACCATCAGCTTCGCCTTCTGCGACTTCGTCCGAGGGCATTTTATATTTGCCGATGTGATTAATTGCGCCCTGGCAATCACTTAGAATATTAATAATATTACTAATCGGTGGCGCGTCATTAATGCCACAATATTCATCAAGTTTGCCGCCAATATCTCTGAATATCTCAATTGCGGCGGTAACATCGTCGCGAATATTAACAAAAAATTCATCACTCGACTCTAAAACGGCCTGCTCAACATCCGCATTACTAAAGCCCAGTTTAGCGGCTTTATCTGATTTTGCTTCTTCATCTATAATCTTTTCTACATCGAGCGCCTGCTGATACTTCCAGAAACTGAACGGACCGGGCTCATTACCCTGAGTGATAAAGACATTGCGAATCGGGGCGATTAATACACCTTCTGCACCCTCACCATTTAAACCGGTAAGCGATGCGACACGGGTTTCAACACCGTCTTCATCGGGGAGTGGATAGAGGTTATCCCAGTATTGATCAACCAGCCCCTGAATGAGTTTAAAGCCATCACGCAGCCCCTGAAATCCGTAACGACGGATCAGGGCTTCGGTATACCAGCTAGCGACTTCAAGATCCTTTGCCTTATTTTGTAAAATATCCGGGGCAAGGTCAATGATCTTGCGCCACTGGTCATCCGCTTCACTGCTATCCCCATCAAACATATTATTACGTTCCGCCGCCCGGGCAGCGTTACGTGCATCTTTTATTGTATAATAAGGTGATATGGGAGAAGGGTCATCGCGAATATCATCGCCGACCGGATTATCTTCAGAGATCGGTTGCAATAAGCTGTCTAACTGTATAATTTCTTCCGACGCCATTTTGTCGTTATTCCTTCACTAGTTTATTATTATTTTAATACTTTATTAGAAAATACTAATACTTCGCCTTCATTGGCGTTAAGCTCCGTAGTTATAAAGTATTGAAAAGCTTATGTAAAGAGAATAGGCGATTTATGAGCACAAGTTAAATAAATTATTAAGAAATTGCATCATATGCTTGGAAGATGGGCAATCTATGGGTAAGATTTACGCCTTAGATTGTGTTCGACTATAGAGAGTCTACAATTAGTGGCTTACAATGGAAGATGAGTGATCAATTACATTACTTCATTTATATAAATATCAAAGTGTAAATAAGATTGAATTTACGGATACGCGTAATTTTTTACACGAATAAGCTTTAGTACGTAATAATAACCCGGTTAGTTGATTGTCAGGACGATGTTATAAATGCCAATAGTAGTTACCATTATCAAAGCACCGGAAACGGTGAATATTTCAGAATCGACTAAAACCTTCGATGAACAGGGCGGCACACTTGGCCGTGGACAAGATAACGCATGGGTACTCGATGACCCGGAACGCTTTTTATCATCCTGTCATTGCCAGATAAGTTACGAGAACGGTCAGTTTTATATAACGGATACAAGTACCAACGGCACATTTTTTGATGGTGCGGTAAATCCGATGGGCAAGGGCAGTAAGGTTCCACTTAATGAAGGCAGCGGATTTGTATTAGGTGATTACGAATTTTCTGTCAGCATTAATCAACCTCAAAGCTCAGCTGCAGATCCTTTTGCACTCGATTCATCTGCCAGTGATATTTTTGCAAGTCCCGCGCCCGCCGGTGATTTTTCATCGGCGGGGGATAGCCCGTTTGGTGGCGGACATGTTTCCAGCTCAGAATCCTTATTTAGCACCAGTGCAGAAGAAACTGACCCTTTAGCGGCCCTGGATAAAGCACAGGGGGGCTCTGTTGGCGGATCACTGGGGGGCGGCTTGGGGGGCGGCGGCTTACCGGGTGACTTTTCTGCTGGCGATCCGTTTCAGAGTACACCTGCAACTGATCCTTTTGGTGGTCCATCCCACTCCGACCAGGCAGACCCGCTAAATCAGCAGATTAGCTGGCCTGATTCTGTGCCAGAAAGTAGCTTCGGTGGCGGAATCCCCGACGACTGGGATAACGAAGACCTGATGTCATCTGCCTCTGTTGCAACTCCAAATCCAGCGTCGGCACAACCGCCAGTGCAACAGCCGGTGCAACCCCCAATACAACCAATGGCGGCCCCGGTCGTACCCAAACCGGCGCAACAGGCTCCCCAGCCATCAGCTCCGATACAGCCCGCCGCGGCGCCACAAAACACACAGGCCATGCTGGCACAGCAACAGGCGAACGAAAAAATCCAGTCAGAACTGGAAATATTAAAGCAACAAATAAGCGCACAGCAACGCGGGGTTAAAACCGACGTTAGTGTAGACACGTCGCTTATTGAAGCAATGGGGCTAAATAATAAAAATTTAGTCGATGCGGAAATCAGCCAGATGAATCAGGTTGTAGGTGAAGTCGTCAGAGAAATGGTCAGTGGCCTTATGCAGGTACTGGGCTCACGCAGCTCAATTAAAAATGAATTTAGAATGAATGTCACCACCATTCAACCCGTAGAAAACAATCCACTCAAATTTTCTGCCAATGTCGATGATGCTCTGGAAAACATGTTCATTAAACAGGGCAACGCCTACAAAAAACCCGTGGAAGCGGTTAAAGAAAGTTTTGAAGGCATTGCAGAACATCAGGTTGCTATTCTGGCGGGTATTCGCGCGGCATTCAAAGGCGTTATTGAAAGATTCGATCCCAAATTATTAGAACAGCGCTTCGCCAAACATAAAACCAGTGGCATCATTCCCGGTAGTCAGAAAGCCAAAAACTGGGAACTTTACCTGGAATATTACGATGAGCTTGCCGGTGACATAGATAATTCATTTCAATATTTATTTGGTGACGAATTTGTTCAGGCTTATGAAGAACAGTTACAGCAATTAACCATTGCACGAAAAACCAAAAAAAATAACCTTGGGAAATAACCGTGGAAAATAACCTTGGAAAATGACAGCAAGAAATAACCGCAAAAAAAAATAGTAAATTTAAAAACAAACTACAGGGCAATTATGAAAGCATTTAAAACATTCAAAGTCGCAACTTTGGCGATTCTACAAACAGGAATACTGGCAGCACTCCTTTCAAGCCTGACGGCCTGCCAGTCCATGAATGGAGCCGTGGGTGGTTATTTCGGTTTTGATACGGATTTGCAAATAGACTATATTGTTGATGCCGATAGCAACCCGGACGAACTCGGAAAAGCCTCGCCATTATTTATTCGTATGTATGAATTACAATCAAGTAAAATGATGAAAAAAGCCGACTTCATTGAACTCTATGAACGTGACAAAGAAGTTCTCGGTGCTGACATGACAGCAGTGCATAAATTAAAACATTTTAAACCCGGTGAAAGTCGAACTGAGCATTTTGTATTAAATCCTAAAACGCGATATGTCGCACTTTATGGTGAATTTTTAGAATTTAAAAATGCTAAATATAAACTGATTATTCCGGTGGTTGCAAATAATGTATTTAGAAACTCTGTCACCATTCGCGTTTCCGGCAATGAACTCATTTTCAATGAACCTGTTGATGAAGAAATTGATGACGGTAGCGGCATGAAAGCAAAAGCAGACAAAGCAAAAGGTGATGCCGAAAAGGCGCAGGGTGCAGCTGAAGAAGCATCAGAATCTGCAGGCAAATTAAAGAAATTATTTTAACGGGCTTATATAAATATTAACCCAATAAACATTAACCCGTTTATTTCTAAATAACACTAAATAAAACAAATGTATTTTTATAGCCGTGCTTTTAAAAAAACGCGGCTATAAATTTAAAATATTTAATAAAAATACTGGCGAATAATAATGTCATTAGATAGTAAAGTTGTCTGGTCAGAAGGTATGTTTCTGAACCCTCAGCATTTTCAGCAACAGGAACGTTATTTTGAGCGTCTGCTGCAGGGAAAATGCTCGGCTTATGGTGCCTACGGTTGGGGCATGCACGATTTTGAAATAGACCAGCAATTGCTCACCCTGGGTAAAATTTCCATTACGAAAGCCAGAGGTGTTTTCCCCGATGGCACGCCGTTTAGTTTTCCCGATATTGACGAGCCACCGCCGGTTTTTGAAGTTCCTGAAAACACCCATAACAGTATTGTTTATATATGCGTGCCGGTAAAACGTCCCGGCGCAGTTGATGTCATTGAACAGGAAAACACTCAGGGGCTAGCCCGTTACTATAGTTTCGAACAGGAAACCCGTGACGTATCAAATGAGTCCGGCGATAACATTTCACTTAATGTCGGCAAACTGCGGTTTCGTTTAATGCTCGAGTCCGATGATTTAAGCGGCTATGCCTGTGTTGGCTTAATTCGCATTGCAGAATCCCGCGACGATAAAAATGTATTACTGGATGACAGTTACATAGCCACCTGTCTTGATTGTAAAAAATCACCGAAACTGGCGGGGTTTTTAACTGAAGTCATTGGCCTGTTACACCACCGGGGCGAAGCCATTGCCGGACGTTTAGCGGATACAAATCGCGGTGGCACCGCAGAAATTGCCGACTATATGATGCTGCAATTAATAAATCGATTAGAACCCATGACCAGCCATTTATCCCACATGAATGGTTTGCACCCGGTTGACCTGTATGCCGAATCTGTACAAATGGTGGGTGAGCTTTCAACGTTTGTCAGCAAAAACAAACGCACACCGGTTTTCCCGCCTTATTTGCACGATGATTTACAAACCACATTTACGCCGGTTATTGCCGAACTCAGAAAAGGCCTGAGCATGGTTTACGAGCAGTCGGCGATATCCCTTAATCTGGTTGAGAAAAAATACGGCATACGGGTTGCCGAAATTCCTGATCGATCACTTATTGGTACAGCGATGTTTATTTTATCTGTGCGTGCCGATGTACCTGAAGATGCACTGCGAGCTCACCTGCCTGCACAGATTAAAATTGGCCCGGTCGAGCGCATTCGTCAGCTAGTTAATGCGGCGATGCCCGGCATAGGTTTAAAACCTCTACCGGTTGCTCCGCGACAAATTCCGTACCACTCCGGTTTTACCTATTTTCAATTAGAACCGCAAAGTGATTTCTGGAACGAATTAAAACATTCCGGTGGTTTTGCTATACACGTCGGCGGAGACTTTCCCGGACTTGAAATTGAATTCTGGGCAGTTCGTCAATAATAGTTGTATAACTTGCTAGAAAAAATTAACTGAAACTATTTTTAAAATAGTTAAAAAAGCATTTAAATACGGAGCACTTATGTCATCAGATGATTCTGACAAAACAGTTTTCAGACAGCCATCAGTTGATGGCGATAGAACTGTAATAAGACCAATGCCAGGTGGACGGGGTGGTGCGCAACAGCCCCCTCAACAGCCTATGCAACAACCGGTACAACAACAGGCTCCGTTACAGCAACCTTCAGCACCGGCTTATCAGCCCCAGCAATCGCAGGTTGCAAGCGGCGGTGCAAATGCGTATTTCAGTACCAGTAGCGGACTCAACCCGCTGGTGAATGCCGCATCAACCTTAATTGCGGTTTTTGAAAAAACCCGGGCTGCAGTATCACACCCGGATGTCGGAGGTTTACACCAGCGACTGGTAAGTGAAATTAAAACCTTTGAAAGCACCGCAAAACAAACCGGCATTAAACCGGAAATTGTTTTATCCGCACGCTATGCAGTATGTGCTGCACTCGACGAGGCGGTACTCAACACGCCCTGGGGTAGTGAGAGCGCCTGGCCACAAAGAACACTGCTGAGTGTGTTTCATAATGAAACCTCCGGTGGCGAAAAATTCTTTTTAGTACTGGATCGCATGAAAGAACAACCTGCCGAAAATTTATATATTCTTGAATTGATGTACATTTTTTTAAGCCTGGGCTTTGAAGGCAAGTACCGGGTGATTCACCGTGGCCGTGATATCATTGAACAGATGCGCGATGATCTATTCACCATTATTCGACGTCAACGAGGCGAGTTTGAACGCTCACTTTCCCCAAGCTGGCAGGGCCTGGGCAGAACCCGCAATTCTCTGGTAAGTTATATTCCCATGTGGGTTATTGCCAGTATTGTTGGCGCAGTATTACTGCTGAGTTATACCGGCTTTAGAGGCTGGCTATATGATTCTTCATCGCCGGTTGTCGAACAGTTAGATAACATTACCGACATGCGTACTGTTGCCCGTAAAACTCCCGAAAAATAATAAGCACACTTAAGATTGTGCGCTTATAAAACACCTTAATTAAAATAATAATAGTTAAAATACATGAAAAAAATTATAGAATTTTTCAAAAATAAAATCGTCATTTCTCTCATTGGGTTATTGGCGCTTTCCATTCTCGTCTGGTTCATTGGACCGATGATTAAATTCGGTGAAGATAATTCAGCACCACTGGGAAGTTCCACCGCACGTTTAATTGTCATTATTATTCTGGTCGTATTATGGGGGTTGAATAATTTACGCATTCAACTCATGGACAAAAAACATAACGATGATCTCCTCGATGATTTGGAAAGTAATCAGGAATCATTAGCCCTTGACGGATCAGACGATCAGTCATCTGAAGAAATGCATCAGATGAATCAGCGTTTTTCTGAAGCACTATCCACGTTAAAAAAATTGAAATTCAAAGGCAAGGGCAGTAAAAAAGCCCTCTACGAATTACCCTGGTACATTATTATTGGACCGCCGGGCTCAGGTAAAACCACCGCACTCGTAAACTCCAGTTTAGATTTTCCACTCGCCGAACAGTTTGGTAAAGGTGCACTTCAGGGGATTGGCGGTACACGTAACTGTGACTGGTGGTTTACTAATGAAGCGGTGTTAATTGATACTGCCGGACGTTACACAACACAGGATAGTCATAAGGTTGTTGATAGTAATGCCTGGGAAGGTTTTCTTAAGCTACTCAAGAGAAATCGTCGTCGTCGCCCGATTAACGGCGCCATTATTTCTATTAGTATTCACGATCTGTTATTACAAACGGAAGCAGAACGTATTCAACATGCAAAAACGATCAGAACCCGCATTGATGAATTAATGGATAAACTGGAAATTCGTTTTCCTATTTATTTAATGTTTACAAAATCCGATCTGGTTTCCGGCTTCAGTGAATACTTTGAAGATTTAAGCAAAGAAGAAAGAGAACAGGTGTGGGGCACTACCTTACCTAATGCTCCTAAGCCGTCACAAAGCCCAGACTTTGAATATTTGAATACAGAATATAGCAAATTAATAGAGCGCCTTTACTCCCGGGAACTTTCCCGTATACATTCCGAACGAGATGTAAAACGCCGTGCCGCCATACAGGGATTTCCGCAACAGATTGAAAACCTTAAATCGGTAATTGACAGTTTTGTTCAACAAACTTTCGTTAAAAACCGTTATCAGTTTCAACCTTATTTACGGGGTATATATTTCACCAGTGGTACACAGGATGGAACGCCCATTGACAGAATGATGTCGTCAGTATCATCCAACTTTGGTTTCGCCCGTGACAATGCAGGCTTACAACACGGTCAGGGTAAAAGTTTCTTTCTTGGGAATCTGTTTCGTGACGTTATTTTTCCTGAATCTGAGCTGGTGGGTTCCAACCGTAAATTTGAAACGTTAATTAAATGGGCACAGCGATCAGCTTATGCCGCTATTGCATTAGCAACCGTTGGCCTGCTGACGGTCTGGGTTGGCAGTATTACCCGACATAATATGTTTATGTCGGAAGTTGAATCGTATATTGCGGAATTCAATGCGGAAAACAAACGCCTGAGTTTATGGAATAAAGATCTGCGTGTTGTTCTACCCACACTCAATGCATTAGCCAAAGCCAGCATTGTTTACGATCAGGAAGAACACCCCTGGTTATCCGGCATGGGCTTGTACGACGGCAATGTTGATACCTCTGCAAACAATGCCTATGAAGCCCAATTAAAAGAACTGTTTTTGCCGCGCATTATTAATTACCTTGAAAAACAGATACAGAAAGGTCATCAGGGTGGAGATTTATACAATAGCTTTCGAACCTATTTAATGTTTTACAAAATAGAGCACATGGACAAGCAGTTAATTTCAGACTGGTTTATATCAGACTGGACACAAAACATGCAGGGCGAAGCATCACATCGTAAAGAGATGGAACTGCATTTAAAAGCATTACTCGATCTTGATTTAAAACCATCGCAGCTCAACGCGCGAATGATAAGTCAAACTAGAAACACATTATTGCGTGTACCGGTTCATAAACGTATTTACAGTCGTATCAGAACCAAACCCGAGTTTAATCAGAAAATTGATGTGCTGAATATGTTTGGTGAAGCGGTGCGTGACAGTTACACCATAAATCCGTCAATCGAACGCACACTACTCATCCCGTTTATGTTCACCAAAGAGGGATATGAAACCATAGACCTGTCAACCGACTCACCGGTCATTGCCGATATAGTTAATGAGCGCTGGGTATTATCCGATGATAAAAATGCCAGAGTTGATTTTGTCAAAGACGATTTAAATGAAATTAGTGAAAAAGTAAAAGGCCTGTATATGGCAGATTACATTTCACACTGGAAGAAAGTGTTTAATGCACTGAACATCGAAAAATTCAGCAGCATAAAACAGGCGGGGGAAGTACTCGCCAGTTTTACAGATCCGGTTTATTCGCCTTTACTGTCTATCCTGCAGGTGAGTGCTGCGAATACCCAGCTATCCTCTCAACTCATGCAAAATTTGAACGATGATCAGGGTGAGGGTAAGGCGAGCTCGGTAACCGGTTATCTGGCTGATAAATTTAAGGGTACAAAAGTTGATCAACAGTTTAGAGACTTAAATGTACTCCTCAGAGAGAGCAATAAAAAACCCGCACCCATTACTTCGATTGTGCAAAAAGTGCAGCAACTACAGGATTTTCTTGCTGAAATTTCGGTCGCCCCGGACCCCAACAAAAAAGCCTATGAAATTGCCAAAGCGCGTTACCTAAGTGGTGCGGGTAATGCGATTACCTCATTGCGCAGTTTTTCAAAGAAGACGCCTGAACCGGTTAAACGCTGGCTGATTTCTATTTCGGATGAATCCTGGAAAATTATTCTGGCCTCTGCACACCAGTATGTAAACAGTGAATGGAAAAATCAGGTTTACAGTTCTTATTCCCAGGCCCTGGCAGGACGCTATCCACTAAAACGTTCATCAAGTGACGAACTGGCTTTATTTGATTTTAGTGAGTTTTTCAAACCAATGGGTACCATTGACAAGTTTTATACTGAACTGATAAAACCTTTTATAAATACTCGAAAAGGCTGGACCAATCGTGTGGTAGACAACCATTCACTTGGGCTTAGTACATCTACCTTAAAACAGATAAGACGTGCACTTACTATTAAAAATGTTTTCTTCAGAAAGAACCCTGAAATACCCAGCTTTTCTTATCAGTTAAAGGCCTATCGCATGGAGAAAAAAGATGCGAGCTTCCTGCTTGAAGTGGGCAACCAGCGCATTACCTATCATCATGGTCCTAAATTCTGGAAAGATTTAAAATGGTCGGGTGAAGATGAAAACAAACGGGTTCGGATTGTGTTTGATGACATTAATGAAAATCGCCATGAAAAAACATTCGATGGGCCATGGGCCTGGTTTAAATTACAGGACCGTTCAAGAATTAAAAAAACCCGTAAATCCAATGTTTATCTGGCCACCTATACCGTGACCGAGCTGGTCGATGACAAAGGAAAGGGACAGAATAAAATCACTAAAAAGCACCATAGCATTCAGTTTTTAATAAAGGCAAAAAGTGTTAATAACCCCTTTAGTAACAATTTACTGGGCGCCTTTAAGTGCCCCGATTCAATTTAAATTTAGTGCTGTATACAGAGGTTAAAATAGAGATCAATTCTTATGATATCTGACTTACAAATAGGTCTTTATGGAAAACTGCCCGCCTATGGTGATTTTATTTTCCGTAATTTAAATTCATCTTTTATCACACCCTGGGATGAATGGTTACAGCATTTTATATCCGGCTCACAGGAACAAATGGGGGATGACTGGCTAGATATCTATTTAACGAGCCCAATCTGGCGATTTGTATTATCACCCGGTGTAATTGATAGTAATATGTGGGCCGGTTTAATGATGCCAAGCGTAGACAGGGTAGGACGCTATTTTCCCATTAGTCTGGTGAAACCCCTGGATGCCAATATCAATCCGGTGAAATTTATGCTCGATCAGAAAAGCTGGTTTGATCAGTTGGAGGCGCATTGCCTGTCAGCATTAGATGGCAGCGTAGATGCGGATGCATTAATTGCGACCGCTAATGAAATTGACCTGCAGGTGTCGGATAGCTATCAGCCGACCTTTAATTTAGGCGAAATGGGACCCACGTTATTTGGACTAAACGCCAATGATGATCAAATACAAGTCGCATTACCCTATATGATGAGTGCCGCATTAACGTCTAGCTTATCAAGCTATAGTTTATGGCAAACATCGGGGTCACAGTTAATTAGCCCTATGCTATTCGCCTGTCAGGGTTTACCTCCGATAGGCAGTATTGCATCGATGATCGACGGACAATGGCAACAACGGGAATGGAAAATTCCCTACAATTTACAGCTGGAAACTGATGTATGAGTGATACAACGATCAGACGCCCAATTCGCTGGAATTCAGCGCAGGACACAAATGTGGGCATGGTCAGGGAAGTAAATGAGGATTCCATTATCTCGCTACCCGAGGTTCAACTGTGGGCAGTCGCTGATGGTATGGGCGGTTATGAGGCGGGTAATGTTGCCAGCAATATGATTGTCAAATCGCTGGAAGAAATTACCAATAAATCATCCTTAAATGATTTTATTGATAGTGTTGAAGATCGTTTAATCGACGTTAACCATCGCATACTGGAATATGCGGACATTATGCTCGACGGTAGAACACTGGGCAGCACCGTTGTAACCCTGGCAATTAAAGGTCACGTGGGGGTATGCCTGTGGGCGGGGGATTCGCGGTTATACCGTTTACGCAATAAGGAACTCATCCAGCTCTCACGTGATCACAGCCAGGTTGAAGAACTCGTGCAGCAGGGATTTCTAACCCCTGAAGAAGCCGAGGTTCATCCGGATTCAAATGTCATTACCCGTGCAATTGGAGCCAGTCCTGATATTTATATCGATATAAATGTGTTTAGTGTACAGCTTGGGGATACTTTTTTATTATGCAGCGATGGCCTCTATAACATGGTTAGCAAAGAAGAAATACAGGAAACCTTAATCACCCAGCCGCTGCAGCAAGCAATAGACACCTTAATTCAAAAGGCACTGGATAACGGTGCCAATGACAATGTATCGGTGATTCTGGTAAAAGGCGAGGCCGACGCTGTTTTTTCAACTAAAGTAAACCTGCAGGAAGCGTAATTCAAAATGAGTGACCAAGAGTCTGATAAAACAAAAATCAAAATACCGCCCGCCAATTCCTCCCCTAATAAACCCGGTGCTGAAGATGCAACAAGAGTTGCGCCGGTAAAAAATACAACCCGTCAAAATACGCATGACGACACCTCCGGACAAAATCCAGATGCAGATAAAACCCGGGTGGCACCGCCAAAAAAGTCTGCGCCTTCACCGCTGAGCAGTGAAGAAAAAATTCGCCTGGCTCATGCAAAAGCCGCTGCTATTGTCGCTAAAAAACGCTTAGCTGAAGATAAAACCAGAGTCGCCCCCACAGCAAAAACGCCACAAAATCTGAATGCAACGGCGTCGGCTCAGGACGTAACCCAGTTTAATCCCAACGTGAACACCCCTGAAGATAAAACACGCGTAACCCCCAAATCAAACTCAAATGAAATTTCCGGCAGTCTGGACTCATCCCTATCAACCGGACAGTTTTTAGCTTCTGAAGTTAAAGTGGGTGAACATGGTGTATTAAAAGAACGCTTTGTACTGGAAAGTGTTTTAGGTGCCGGTGGCATGGGGATAGTTTATAAAGCCAAAGATTTATTAAAAGTAGAAGCACAGGATCGCGACCCCTATGTTGCTATCAAAGTTTTAAGTGAGGAATTTAAAGCACATCCGGAAGCCTTTATTTCATTACAGCGTGAATCAAGAAAATCCCAGCGTATTGCCCATCCCAATATCGTAAATGTATTCGACTTTGACCGTGATGGTGATACGGTTTTTATGACCATGGAATTTATGGATGGTCAGCCTCTGGATCAGCTGATCCGACAATACAAATCCACCGGTTTACCGACCGATGACGCCTGGGTCATTATTCATGGAATGGCATCAGCCCTGTCATATGCTCATGCGGAAAAAATTATTCACTCAGATTTTAAACCGGGTAACGTTTTTGTTACCCAACGTGGATTAGCAAAAGTTTTTGACTTTGGTATTGCACGGGCGGTTTCAAAAGTAGAACATTTAGATGACAATCCTGAAGATAAAACCGTATTTGATGCGGGCAATTTGGGTGCACTAACCCCGGCGTATGCCAGCCTGGAAATGCTGGAGGGCGAAGAACCGGATATTCGCGATGATATATATGCACTGGGCTGCGTTGCTTATGAGTTATTCACCGGTACACATCCTTACAATAAAGTTCCCGCCGATGAAGCAGAACGACAAAAACTAAAACCTAAACGCATAACCAATATAAAGAAATACCAGTGGCAGGCTATTGAAAAAGCCATTGCATTTAGACGTGAAGACAGAAGTGATAGTATTGAAAAATTTACCGATGCAATCTCCCCAAAGTTAAAATCTACGAACCGACTGGCTACTGTTTTTGCACTGCTATTATCAGTTGCCATTACCGGTTATTTTTTATTTATTCAAGACAATACGCCAGACCCATATTCAGAATTTGATATACGAAATGAACTTGAATTAAAAATTCGCATAGACTTTTACAAGGAAGATTTAGTTGAGCTTATAAAAAACCCCCTCTTTTCAGACGCATGGGAAGCCTCCACCTGGAAAGATATTTCAGATTTACTGGTGTTAACCAAAGGTGAAGACCCCTGGGTTGGTGAACAAAAAATTATTCTCTATAATTTATATTTAGCGCAGATAGACAGTTCCATAAACGGTTATAAATATAGTCGGGCAAAACATTTAATTACAAATGCAAAGCGTTATACCGAAGATCACAATGCGCTTAATTTTAAATTAAAAGATATTGCAGCTGCAATTGAGCGCAACAAAAAATCACAGGCACAACGAGCCAAACAGGATCAGGCCAATATGCTTGCCCAGCAGAGTAAACAGAACGTTAAAAAACAGCAGTCCACAACTAAACGTAAAAATGTTGAGTTATTTGACATCGCATTAAATAATGCAAACACTCAATTAAAGTGCCAGGGCCGGCTTAATATGCGCAACTTTGAAACTGCCATTAATAAATTAAGAGATCTCGACCCAGCCCGCTATAAGGGATTAAAAGAGAACCTTATAAACTCTTTAGCATCCTGTATAAAACAAACGGGCAAGGCATTTCCGGAACGCGCAAGAGAAGCAAAGAAACATAGTTTACGTATTTTTAGATCAAACAAGGTATTGGCCGCCATACAGATACAGTCAAGGGACCCCTGTGATAAATCCATTGCCGGACTCGGCTCACGTGGTCAGCGAGCTGTCTGTAAAGATAAAATTAAAGATGCGGGTAAAGGACCAATACTTGTTGTCGTCCCAGGAAACAGAAAAATTACAAGTTTTGCTATTGGTAAATTTGAAGTTTCCATAAAAGAATTAAATTTATTCTGTAAAAAGACAACACGCTGCAATCCGATAATGGGTAAAAATGAAAACCTTCCGGCATCAGATATTCCATTTAAAGTAGCTAAACAATATTTAAAATGGTTAAGTAAAGAGTCTGGGCAAAAATATCGGCTACCCACAAAAAATGAATGGCAATATGCAGCCAAATCCCGACGTAAAAAACTTGATGCCAACAGAAACTGCAAACTAAGTACTCGGGGCATTCAAAAGGGTAGCAAGCTGGTTAGTGCTGGCATAGGCAAACAAAATAGCTGGGGTCTGGTAAACTATGTGGGCAATGTCCAGGAATGGGTTTATGGCAAAGGCCGCAAACTGGTTGCTGTCGGTGGCTCATTTAAGCAGAACATGGAAAAATGTGACATTACGACTACAAATAACCACAATGGATCGGCTGATATAGCCACCGGTTTTAGAATTTTAAGAGAACTGAGGTAATGGTGATGAGCGATATAAGCTACTCAGCAAAATTAAGAGATCTATCAAAAGAATTTTATCAAAATCATATTCGTCTGGATGAATACCGGTCTCAACGTAAGATCATTATCGACAAGATCGATGAAGAGTTTAACGGGCGCAAGACGGATGACATGATGGATGAACCTGAAGTTGGAGGTACCAGTCAATCATCTGTATTTATGAAGACCATTGCCTTTTTTAAAAATAACGATGTGGATGACTAGATCTAGATCCTAGATCTGAATGATCAAATCTGAAAGACCTGATAAAAATGACCCGTAACGTCTGAGCTCGCCAAAATTTTAAATCATAAAAATACAGTCGCTAAAAAAGCACTTTTGGCTATCGCATTTTTTCGATTTTTGAAGATGGCGCGCAAAAATACCGCTAATTTGGCTAAATATAAATTAATAGTTTGCCGATTCTATAAAACGCTATAAAATACAGCAAATTTATTTCTAAGGGGATTATCATGGGTTTTGTTGGTTTTTTTCAAGACGGTGGTACATTTATGTATATCATCCTTGTGGTGTTAGCAGTAGGTCTTGCCATTGCCATTGAGCGGTTTATCTACATCGCTAAAACTCAGGGTAAAACGAGGAAAGTATGGGAACAGCTGGTTCCCATGTTAAAGGCTGAAGACTACGCCCGTGCCATCAAGTTAACCGAGTCGGTTAAAACGCCTCTGTCCACTATGTTAAATTATGGCTTTGCACGTAAACACTCAAACTCACCCCGCGCCACTATCGAATCGGCGATGGAAGAGGGCATGATGGAAGTTATGCCTGAGCTTGAGCAAAGAACCCACTACCTGGCAACCTATGCCAATATCGCCACATTACTTGGCCTGCTTGGAACCATCATTGGCTTAATCGATGCGTTCACCGCGGTTGCCTCAGCAGACCCGGCAGAAAAGGCTGACCTGTTATCTGCCAGTATTTCCGTAGCCATGAACACCACAGCATTTGGTCTGGTGGCTGCAATTCCCCTCATATTAATCCATTCATATCTGGTCACTAAAACTGCGCGTCTGGTCGATAATATCGAAATGGCTGCGGTTAAGTGCTTAAACCTGATTGCTAAAGATTAATCTTCACGATTTTTCTTGCACTTATATTTTTGAACTTAATTTTCAGCTTTAAAATTATCAGCTAAATAAGAGTCACAGCATAAGAGATATGGAATGAAACTGGTTAGACGCAATCACATACGCGAAGATGTTGAATTAAATATCACGGCCTTTTTAAACTTAATGGTTATTTTAATTCCATTTCTTTTAATTACCGCGGTATTTTCACGCGTCACTGTGCTGGAACTTAATTTACCTTCCAAAAATACAATTGCTAAACAGGAAGAGAAAATTAAGCTGCAATTAGAACTGGTCATTCGTAATAACAGCTTTGAAATAAGAGATGCTAATCTTGGACGCATTAAATATTTTCCTCGCTCTGAAGAAAAAACCAACTGGAAATTTTTTACCGAAGTTTTAGTAGAAATTAAATCCCGTTTTCCTGAAGAACAAAGCATTACTTTACTATTAGAACCTAAAATTAATTATAAAACCCTGATTAAGGTAATGGACAGGGTGCGCTATGCGGATATTGTGCAGATAACTGATCTGGAAACAGTTGAGCTGTTTCCCAATGTTTCCATTGGTGATGCACCAGAGTTAGTTGAAAGTGCAACTGAAGCAACTCCAGCAGCTGGTGCTACACCAGATGCGACACCTGCAACGACTAACGGTGGTAAGGTTCAAAATGCTAAATAAATCTCGCCGTGCAAAAAGAATGGAACGTCACCATGCGCGCCGTAAACAACCGGCACTTAATCTGGTTTCATTAATGGATATATTTACCATTCTGGTTTTCTTCCTGTTGGTAAGTTCATCTAATGTGCATCAGTTACCCAAGAAAAAAGATATCAACCTGCCGACTTCTATCGCAACTAAAGCGCCAAAAGAAACCCTTATTATTTCAGTTACCCAGAGAAGCATTCTCGTACAGGGCAGGGAAGTTGCCATAATAGACACAATTATGCAGGACACTTCGCCACTGATTGCCAGTCTTGAAAAAGAGTTAAATTTTCAGTCTTCTAAAACTCGTGTTATAAAAAATGCCGAAGGCAAAATTAAGGGAAAAGCTGTTACCATTATGGGCGATGAAAATATCCCCTATGAATTACTGCGCAAAATACTAGCGACCTGCCGTGAAGCCAATTACACAAAAATAGCTTTTGCGGCAATGCAAAAAGCCGCATCGGGAGAGAGTAGCTAGTGTCCGCTGTGTATTACGATCAACTAGCTCTACGTTGGCACCCGCAAGGTAAAGGGGATTCGCAATTTAAGCTAATCACAGCGATTACTATTGCGGTCGCATTAGTATTTGCACTGCTGATGTCAACTATTGATGTACCCGAACCCGACCGTCACGCACGTACGGTTGTGCCAGAGCGTATTGCAAATTTTATTCTTGAGAAAAAAGACAAACCCAAACCTAAACCCATTGTTAAACCCAAGCCGAAGCCCAAGCCTATTGCTAAGCCCAAGCCAAAAGTTAAAAAAATAGTTATAAAAAAACAACAACAAAAAGCACTGACTAAAACCCAGAAAAAAGCCCGTGCCAAGGCAGCTGATTCAGGTTTACTTGCGTTGGGCAATGAACTTGCAGATTTAATGGACACTTCAGATGTGAGTGCGATGGTAGGGGGCAAGGTTAAATCCAGCTCATCTTCAGCCACAAAGGCGGCGAGCGTTAACACGGCCATGTTAACGTCTGATGCCAGCAAAGGTAGCGGAGGAGTAAATTCAGGTGAATATGCAACCCGTGTTGGCAAAACACAATTATCACAACAGGAAATAACACAGGTAAGGCAATCCCTGTTATCTGATGACGCGATTGCAAAGTCCAGTGATGCCAAACGTAAGAAAAAATCCCGCAGCGGTGGCGTACGTGCAGAAGAAGATATCACCATTGTGTTTGATCAGAACAAGAGCAAGCTATATTCTATTTATAATCGTGCGCGTCGTAAAAACCCCAGCTTAAAAGGAAAAATTATACTGGCGATAACCATTGCACCTGCAGGCAATGTCATTAAAGTAAAAATTATTTCCAGTGAGCTGAAAGATGCAAAACTTGAAAAACGTTTATTAAATCGTATTAAACTGTTTAAGTTTGGCGCACAGAAAGTCGAACAGGTTACAGTTACTTATCCAATTGAATTTTTACCGTCTTAGTTGGATCAGCAAAAAAACTGATCCAGCGGCTTAACCCATAGTCCAGCATAAAAGAATAGAATTCACAAACTAAATCTTAAGTACTTCTCGCTTGAGAAATGTACTCTTTAAAACATGATACAAGTTGCTCACTGATCTGTAATAACTCCGGCATTAATATTTCTACCCGTTTCATATCTTTCCGTTTTGCGGCTTTTTCCATTTCAAAAGCATGCTGCTGCAAATGTAGACCACATAAAATTGCAGCTACACCTTTAATTGTATGAGCAATTAAATGCACCTGTTTATTATCATTATCTTCTATCGCCAGCGTTAAACTGGACAGGCGTTTTGGGTTCTCTTCAATAAACAACTCGAGCAACTGCTTAAGTAAATCTTCTTTTCCAGACAGGCGATTTAATACGGCTTTCTGATCCCATACAATAACTTCAGTAACAGGGGATGTAGTAACAGGGGAATCACTATTCATTGCAATAGATTGATTTTCATGCCGATTTGTTATAATGGTAGTATCACTTGTAATTAACCATTGTTGCAATTTATTCAGTAGCTGATCAGATTCAATAGGTTTGGCCAAATAATCACTCATACCCGCCTGTAAACACTTTCCTCTATCGCCCTGCATTGCATTTGCAGTCATCGCAATTATCGGAATATTGATATACGCCTCGCCGCCTTTTCCATTTCGAATTTGTCGGCTTGCTTCATAACCATCCATTTCAGGCATTTGACAGTCCATTAGTACAACTGAGTAGGGGGTCTCAGGTCGAGTATCCCGCAGACACTGCAAAGCCTGCAATCCATTTTCAGCGACATCCGCCTGTAAACCAAATTCATTTAATATGCCATTGGCCACTAACTGATTCATCTTATTATCTTCAACCAGTAACAGGCGCAGATTATGTGGCCAGTTGGGAAAATAACTCTCTCCTGAATTTTTATCTTCATGTTTTAATGTTTTTAGATAATGACTGGTAACCAGGGGTTCTGCCTGTTGCAGAGCAACTCCGTTTTCTGCCACCACCGATAACGCCTCAAATAAATCTGTTGTGGTTGTTGGTTTGGGGAAATAACCACTAAATCCTAAATTAGAAAAATATTTTGCGTCACCAATAACCCCCATAGAGGTCATCATAATTAATTTCATTGCGGCGAATCTTGAGTCCGCCTTTAAAAACCTACCGAGAGCCGCTCCGTCCATTTCCGGCATTTGCATATCCAGAAATGCGATATCAAAAAAGGCCTGATTTTTTTTCAGTACCTGTTGTTCACACAAATTAATTGCCTGCGTACCCGACTCAGCTTCTGAAACCGTTGCACCCCAATGTTCTAACTGACAGCGAAGGACTTCACGGTTAGTTGTATTATCATCAACAATGAGTAAGCTTAATAAACTCACATCAACACTGGGTAAAACCTGTTGTGATAGACTACTCTTGCAAATACGCAGACTTACATTAAAACAACTACCTTCGCCAAGCACACTATTGACCGTAACATTCCCGTTCATTAATTCACAAAGTTTTGTGACTATTGCAAGACCTAAACCCGTACCTCCATAAACACGAGTAGTTGAGCTATCAACCTGACTAAAGGAATCAAATAACGATGATATTTTATCTGCGGGAATACCTATGCCGGTGTCGCGAATCTGACAATTAAATTGCCAGTCATTTTCATTCAGGGAGTGCAGGCTGACTTCAACCACAACTTCCCCCTGTTCAGTAAACTTAATAGCATTACCAATGATATTTGTTAAAATTTGACGCAATCGTCCCGGATCACCTTTAACCATTGTCTGCTCAATACCAACCGTATCTAAAATCAACTCAATATTTTTTTCTTTCACCTGATGCATCATTGCTTCGGCTAATTCCCCAAGCATACTGCGTAGATTAAAGTCCAGAGACTCCAGCTGCATTTTCCCCGCTTCTACTTTTGAAAAATCAAGAATATCATTTAATAATGCCAGTAAAGATTGTGCACTATTTTTTGCCAGCATCAGTCGACTCTGCTGTTCTTTATTTAAATCTGTGTTTTGTAATATACTCAACATGCCTAACACACCATTCATTGGTGTACGAATTTCATGACTCATACTGGCAAGAAATTCACTTTTAACACGGGCAGCATCTTCAGCCACATTTTTTGCAATAAGTAAATCATTTTCTACTGTTTTCTGATCAGTGATATCCGTACGAATTGCAATATAACTTTGCGGTTTTTTGTTTTCACCCATAATCGGTGCAATGGTGGAATCAACCCAGTAGAGATGTCCGTCTTTAGCTTTATTACAAAGTTCACCATGCCATACGTTTCCACTGGAAATCGTTTTATAAAGATTAGTAAAAAACGATTTACTGTGAGTTCCGGAATTTAAAAGTCGATGATTATTGTTCAGCAACTCTGCATTTGAATATCCACTGATTTGAGAAGTTTTTTTATTCGCATAAGTGATTACCCCCTGGACATCGGTTATAGTAACAATGGCATGCTGATCAAGTACAAATTTTTGTTCTGTCAGTTCATTAAGGGCCTGCTGTGCTTGCCGGCTCAGTGTTTCTAATTTTGCTTCATATAGCTGACGTTGTTGTAGCATATTTTTAAATGCATCCGCCAACTGACCAATTTCGTCCTTGCCCAGATCTGGAATTTTTATACTGTAATCTCCTTCTGCCAGTTGACTCACCGAAGAGGTTAATTTTTTAATGGGTTTAGTTATTTTCAGGTTTTGCCAAATCAAACTGAAAATTACAATAAATCCGAACACCTCCAATAAGTACAGTTCTATCTGACGAAATCTTTTTAAAATAGTATTTTTTTCAGCACTCCAGTCAACCACCAACCACAATGACCCAAGATGATTTCCCAGGTATTCAATCTCATGTCTGGTCTCAATAATATTTGATAATTTATCCGGGTCATTTTTTATCTCAGTTTTATCGAAAGGGAAAAGCAATACATCATTACTGTCAGTTATTTCTAAGTGTTTCCAGTCATCCTTATGTAATGTAATTTGTGATTCTAAAAAAATATTGAGTGTCGCTATATCACTGGAAATCAAACTGCGGATAATTTCCGGTTCAATACTGGCGAGTATCAGCTGCACATTTTTCTGATAATTTTTATGTGCATCGGAAAGCAATAAAGGAACCCAGAAATAATGCAGGACTGAAGCAAACAATATATAACCGGCAATCAGAGGAAAAATTAACTTAAAATGAAGATTCATAAACCATCCGCTGAATGTACTTTATCAAGTCCCATTTTTAACAATGGCATGTAATCTTCGATTTTTGCAATACCAATTTTTTTGATAGGTATTTGTGAAAGCAAGCGTTTACCGCCTTTTGAATTTGACATATCAAGAAATGCGCGTTGTACTTTTTTTGCTATGTGCTTATCAATACGCGGATGAACTCCAAACGGGTGGGGGGCTGAGGTTTGAGTGCGATATAAAATACGTAATTGATTTTTAATGGCCAGTTTCTGTTGATCTAGCGTTTTTTGCACGCCGCCGCCAGCAGCTGTTTTTTTATAAATAACATTTAAGTAAACTGAATCATGGGTTTTGACATAACTGGGGGTAAAATTTATTTTATGCATATTGGCTAATTCAGCACGGATCATTAATGAGGCACCTAATGCATTGGGCGCTGGAAATGCAATTTCTTTGCCTTCAAGTTGCTTAATATTGGTTAATGTAGAATCCTGTCGAACGACTAAAATACCCTGAAGGTTTTTACTGTGATCCCTGACAAGCGGAGTATACGCCTCCGATTTTTTAGTGATTAGTGGATGAAATGGGTTCATATAAGCAAAATCAAATTCACCCGCTAATATTTTTTTTTCAAATTCAAAGATTGAACTTGAACCCATTAATTTAAATTTTAACCCAGTCTTAGATCCTAACTCATCAATGATCGGTTTCCAGATACGATAAAGTTTGCGAGCTTCAAACTGCGGGATAACCCCTACCGTATAAACCTTGCCGGCATCGACATGTCTGTTGTTATCATATGCAGGCTCTGCATGTAAGTTGTTAATGCAAATAAGGCAATAAAACACGAAAAAAATCAGCTGTTTTTTAAGCACATTTTCAGTATTTTTAAATACCATTTTTCTGAATTCCTCTTTTACCAAATGCGCTATTACTCATTAATTAAGCGTAGACCATCTTTGCTTATTAATCTAACTGCCATAGCCCTTATCAAGTAGTTTTCACAGGCGTTTGCGAATATGCTAAAATCCCGCGCCATGAAAACTGCTGATTTCGATTTTCACCTGCCCGAAGCACTCATTGCTCAATACCCGTTAGAAAAAAGAACCGCTAGTCGGTTGCTCCATTTAAGCGGAAATAAGCGATTTGACCGTCAATTTAGGGATTTACCTGAATTAATTTCAGCCAATGATCTGCTGGTTTTTAATAACACAAAAGTCATTCCAGCCCGCCTGCACGGCAAAAAGCAAACCGGTGGTAAAGTTGAGGTACTGGTTGAGCGGATTCTCGATGAGCATCACTTGCTGGCCCACATTAGGGCCAGTAAATCCCCCAAAGTCGGGGCTCATTTACGCCTTGAAGATAAAATTGATGCGCTGATGCTGGAACGTGTGGGGGATTTATTTAAACTGCGCTTTACAGGCATCGACGCTGATCAGAATACCACTGAACCGGCTACTGGCCAGGATACTGGTGAGGATGCTGGCCAAGATGCTGGTGAGGCTACTGTATTGGAATTACTGGAACAATATGGCCACATGCCGTTGCCCCCGTATATAGACAGGGCAGATGATAAAACTGACCAGCAACGCTACCAGACCGTATACGCAGAACACGCGGGTGCGGTAGCCGCACCTACCGCCGGATTGCATTTTGATCAGGCGATGCTGGATACATTGGCTGAGAAGGGCGTGAAATCTGCATTTGTAACTCTGCACGTCGGTGCAGGTACGTTTCAACCAGTCAGGGTCGATAATATTGAAGATCATCATATGCACGCAGAAACCATCGACGTTAATGCTTCAGTGGTAGATTTGATCAAACAGACAAAACAAAATGGTGGGCGGGTCATCGCGGTGGGCACCACCGCAGTAAGAAGCCTGGAGTCCGCCGCCATGCACGGGGCGTTAGCCGAATTTCACGGTGATAGCCAGATTTTCATTTACCCTGGCTGTGAGTTCAAGGTAGTGGATGCGATGATCACCAATTTTCATCTGCCCCAGTCAACCCTGCTTATGCTGGTGAGTGCATTCTCGGGCCATGAAACCATGATGCAGGCCTACCGGCATGCGGTTAAAGAAAAATACCGGTTTTTCAGTTATGGCGATGCCATGTTTCTTGAAAAAAAGGCTGAGTGATTCATACACTACCAGCCCATGACAACCACCCCACGGATGTGCGCTTTAAATAACGCCGGGACAACGATAATTTACAGGTTAATTAACATTAAGAAGTACCCCTATGTCATTGATGCAATTCAAATTATTAAAAGGTGATACCGGTCCTCGCCGGGGTCAGATCAAATTTCCCCGGGGCACTATCGAGACCCCGGCCTTTATGCCCGTGGGCACCTACGGCACAGTAAAAGCCATGACGCCGGAGGAGCTCAAAGCGCTGGGGGCTGAGATTATACTGGGCAACACCTTTCACCTGATGCTGCGCCCGGGTACGGACATCATTAAAAAGCACGGGGATTTGCATGACTTTATGCACTGGGATAAACCCATCCTCACCGACTCTGGCGGGTTTCAGGTTTTTAGCCTGGCCAAGCTACGTAAGATTACGGAAGAAGGTGTGACCTTTAATTCACCGGTGGATGGCCGCAAGGTTACCCTGACACCAGAAAGTTCGATGCAGGTTCAGCGGGATTTAGGCTCGGATATCGTCATGATTTTCGACGAGTGCACCCCGTATCCTGCCACCGAAACCGCAGCCAGAGAATCCATGGAGCTTTCACTGCGCTGGGCCGAGCGCAGTAAAACAGCACACGAGGGTAATAATTCAGCACTTTTCGCGATCGTCCAGGGCGGCATGCACGAAAATTTACGCGAACAGTCAGCCAATAAGCTGGTTGATATTGGCTTTGATGGTTATGCCATTGGCGGCCTGTCTGTGGGTGAACCCAAAGATGAGCGTAATAAAGTACTCGAAGTGACCACGCCATTATTGCCACAGGATCACCCGCGCTATTTAATGGGGGTCGGCACACCGGAGGATATTATTGAATCGGTGCGCCGTGGCATCGATATGTTCGACTGTGTCATGCCCACCCGCAATGCGCGCACCGGCTTTTTGTACACCTCAACCGGCATCATCAAAATTCGCAATGCAAAATATAAAGACGACATTCGCCCGGCGGATGAAAACTGCAGCTGTTACACCTGTCGCAACTATAGCCGCAGTTATTTACGCCATCTGGATAAGTGCAAGGAAATACTCAGCTCACGCCTCAATACCATTCATAACCTGCATTATTACCAGCAATTAATGAAAGATATTCGTCAGGCCATTGAAGAAGACCGCTTTGAACCCTATGTAGAAGAATTCTATGCGGCACGTGAGAACGGGGTGGAGTGAATTGGGTGCTGAGGTATTTTTTAAATCTCCCCCAGCCCCTCTTTTTCTAAGAGGGGGGTTAATGCATTTTACCTCCCTCTTTTTCTAAGAGGGGAGTTAATGCATTTTACCTCCCCCTTAGAAAAAAGGGACTGAGGGGGAGTTAATGCATTTTACCTCCCCCTTAGAAAAAAGGGACTGAGGGGGAGTTAATGCATTTTACCTCCCCCTTAGAAAAAGGGGGACTGAGGGGGATTTAATAGGACCCATTTTAAATTTCAGGAAATCAAGCTTCTAAAAAGCTGCAAAACCAAAATCTCGGCTGAAATTGTGCCATTAAAATGGCATAATACCGCGCAATTTAATATTACACATAACATAACCCTAGAGGGTGGAGAATTATATGAGTTTTTTTATATCAGATGCACTGGCTGAAGGTGGCGCAGCAGCATCACAGGGCGACCCACTTACGGCCTTGCTTTTCCCAGTCGGTTTACTGGTGTTGTTTTACTTCTTTCTGATTCGCCCACAAAGCAAACGTGCAAAAGAACAGAAATCCATGGTTGAAGCTTTAAGCAAGGGTGATGAAGTTTTAACTCAGGGTGGTATTCTTGGCAAAATCACCAAAGTATCCGATGGCTTTATTACTTTAGAAATCAGCAACGATGTCATGATTACGGTTCAAAAAGCGGCGATTGGTTCACTGATGCCAAAAGGCACTATCAAAGAACAGAACAGCTAAGACCAAACCGGTTATTTCGGTATTTAATTATGCCGACATAACCTATAAAAAATAATAAATATAAATCATTATCATTATCACTAATAATAATCACATAAGATTAAACACTTTGGGCAATAAGAATGATTAACCAGTATCCCTTATGGAAATACCTGCTACTAATTATCATACTAGTAGTTTCCGGGATTTACGCCATGCCAAATTTATATGGCGAAGACCCCTCTGTACTTGTTTCACTACGCAACCAGCAGGTTGATGTAGCCACGCAGCTTAAAGTTGATGATCTACTAAAACAGGCTGCAATAAAAACCAAATTCAGTGAGCTTAGTAATAATAAATTGCTAGTTCGATTCGATACGGTTGAGCACCAACTGATTGCCGCATCAAAAATTAAATCTTTTGATTTTATCAAGCGAAATAGCGAATACACCGTTGCTTTAAATCTGGCACCGGCAACACCAGACTGGTTACAGTCATTAAGAGCCTTACCCATGTATTTAGGTTTAGACTTACGCGGTGGTGTGCATTTCCTACTGGAAGTGGATATGGATTCGGTTGTGCAGAATATGGAGACTAATCTGAGTGCTGATATGCGTAATTATTTACGTGAAGAGAAAGTACGTTACCGTGGCATTAAGCGTGGTAATGGCGGCATTACTATCGAGTTTCGCGATGCGGATGGTTTTGCAAAAGGCGAATCAAAACTTAAATCCCAGTTCGGCGATTTAGAATACACTGCAAATGAAGACACATTAAAAGTATTTGCAAAAGTCAGTGAAAAAACATTACGTGCGGAACGTAAATCGGCTATTCAGCAAAACGTAACGACGCTGCGCAACCGAGTTAATGAATTAGGTGTATCTGAGCCGGTTATTCAACAGCAGGGTGAAGACCGCATTGTGGTTCAGCTGCCCGGTGTGCAGGATACCGCCCGTGCGAAAGAAATTTTAGGCGCGACCGCAACACTGGAATTCCGTTTAACCGAAGGTACACGGGCAGACTGGGCCGATGCGGGCAATGGTGGCTCCGTCCCTTTAAACGCAAGACTTTACCATGAACGTAACGGTGACCCGGTTCTCCTGAAAAGGCGCGTTATTGTTACCGGTGACCAGATTAACAGCGCCTCATCCACTATCGACACTCAATCCGGATCACCCGCGGTAAGTGTTCGACTGGATAGTAAGGGCGCTAAAAAAATGGGTGAAACCACCCGTGACAATATTAAAAAACCGATGGCGGTTGTGTTTATTGAAAACAAAGTTGTTACCGAAATGGTTGACGGTAAAAAAGTAAAAAAACGCACACGTAAAGAAGAAGTTATCAATATTGCCACCATTCAGGGCCAGTTTAGTAAACAGTTTCAGATTACCGGCCTTGAGTCATTTGAAGCCAGAGACCTTTCACTACTCTTAAGAGCGGGTGCATTAAAAGCCCCGGTTGAAATTGTTGAAGAGCGCACAGTGGGTCCGAGCCTGGGTAAAGATAACATCGAGCAGGGCTTTAATTCCGTACTCATTGGTTTTAGTTTAGTACTGGTATTTATGGTGATCTACTACCGCACATTCGGATTAATTGCCAATGTAGCGCTGACCGCAAATTTAGTTTTAATAATGGCTGTACTTTCATTAATGCAGGCAACCTTAACCTTACCGGGTATAGCGGGTATTGTTTTAACCGTAGGTATGGCCGTGGATGCAAACGTATTGATTTTCGAACGCATACGTGAAGAATTACGCCTCGGCAATTCTGCACAGGCAAGTATTCACGCGGGTTATGAAAAAGCCTTTAGTACCATTGCAGATGCTAACGTCACCACATTAATTGCCGCCATTGTTTTATTTAGTTTAGGCACCGGCCCAATTAAGGGTTTCGCCATTACATTATCCATTGGGATTATCACATCTATGTTTACCGCTATTATGGGTACCCGTGCACTGGTTAACCTGTTCTACGGTGGCCGTAACCTGAAAACACTTTCAATATAGGAAATCATAATGCATTTTTTAACAGGTAAAACAAACATAGATTTCCTCGGTAAACGTAATATTGCGCTGGGTTTTTCACTGATTTTAATTTTAGTTTCTGTCTTTAGTTTATATACCCGAGGTCTAAACCTCGGTATAGACTTTACCGGCGGTTATTTAATTGAAGTCGGTTATACACAACCGGTAGAACTGGAACCCGTGCGCAAAGCATTACAGCAAAGTAATTACGCAGATGCATTAATACAGCACTTCGGCACATCAAAAGATGTACTGGTGCGCATTGCTCCCAGAGAGGGTATTAACAGTGCCAGCATTTCAGATGATGTACTGCAAATTTTAAAATCCACATCAACCGATGAAGTTGATATGCGACGTATAGAATTCGTTGGGCCTCAGGTGGGTGAAGAACTAAGAGAGCAGGGTGGCCTTGCCATGCTGATCGCTTTATTTTGTATTATGATTTATGTGGGTTTTCGATTTCAAATGAAATCTGCATTTAGTGCAATACTGGCATTGATACACGATGTCATTATTACGATTGGTGTATTTTCCATCGTACAAATGCCATTTGATTTAACTGTATTAGCCGCGATACTTGCGGTTATAGGATACTCATTAAATGACACGGTGGTAGTACTTGATCGCATACGGGAAACTTTCCGAACACAACGCAAAGGTTCAGCCATAGAAATATTAAATCAGTCTATTAACGGCACTTTATCACGAACGATAATGACGTCATTAACCACATTACTGGTGTTAAGCGCACTGTTTATACTCGGCGGCCAGGTCATTCACGGCTTTGCATTTGCGCTTATTGTGGGTGTATTTATAGGTACCTACTCATCCGTTTATGTGGCAAGTAACAGCCTGGTAATAATGGGCGTTACTAAGCACGACTTCCTTGAACATGCCAAAGAAAACGAAGAAATAGACGAATTACCTTAATTTATTTCCCTAAAAGGCACTCTGCGGAGTGCCTTTTTTATGCCTTCAAAATACTTTTTAATGAGAACCCCATGAGCTTCAAAATATACTTATCCGGTGAAATTCACAGCGACTGGCGTCAGAAAATAGCACAGGGCGTCGCAGACAAAAAGCTCGATGTGGAAATTACATCGCCCGTTACCAACCATGAAGCCAGTGATGATTGTGGTGAAAAAATCCTCGGTTCTGAAACTGAAGCCTTCTGGAAAGATCACAAAGCTGCAAAAATTAATGCCATTCGCATTCGAAAAAACATAGAAGATGCGGATCTTGTCGTCGTACGCTTTGGCAATCAATACAAACAATGGAATGCCGCATTTGATGCGGGATATGCCGCCGCACTGGGCAAACCCATTATCACGCTACACGATGAAGAGCTGACCCACGCATTAAAAGAAGTTGATGGTGCAGCGCAGGCGGTGTGCTCAACACCGGAACAGGTTGTTGAAATTTTGGCTTATTCATTAAATCAAAATTAAGGTATGATAATGCAATTCCAGCCTGATATAGCCCTTATTAAAATCAGTTCACCTTCACCGCTGAAAGCATTTATTTCTATATCATTTATCGGCCGCTTATTATTAATTATAAACTTTATATTTGCATCATTTGCAACTGCAGCGGGTGGACGGGTTGAGGCACTGCAAATGCCCGCATGGTTAGATAGGGGCGGGGTGCTTTCTGCACTTAAACCAGGCATAAATCTCCAGCCCGGAGATAAATTGATAACCGGTGCAAATGCACGTTTGCTACTAAAAATGGATGAAGGCAGTCTCGTTAAACTCGGTGAAAATGCTGAGTTATATTTTGATAAATTAATCCCCGCAGAAGAAGAGCAGGGATTTTTTGAAGCCACAATGCGTCTAATCAAGGGTGCTTTTCGCTTTACTACAACCACATTAGGTAAAACACGAAGACGTCAGGTGAGTGTGAGCATTGGATCTATAACTGCAGGCATTCGCGGCACCGATATCTGGGGCAGCTCCACAATAGATAAAGATATTTTATGTTTAATTGAGGGTAAGATCACCGCAAAAAGAACCGGTGAACCTGAATTTAAAATGCAGGATTCCCTGTCTTCTTACATTGTGCCAAAAAATAAACCGGCACTCCCAGTTGCTCCTGTACCCGAAGCCAAACTGGCGAAGTGGGCAAATGAAACCGAATTGCAAACCGCTTCGGGAATACTTAGCATTGATGGAAAGTGGGCGGTTAATTTAATGTCCGTAACCAATAATGCTTCTATACGTCCAGTTATGGCATCACTTACTGCAGCGGGTTATGCTGCGCAAATTGAGCGTGCAGAGATAAAAGGCAAGAACTGGTACCGCTTACGGGTTAGTAGTTTTAAAACACCAGAAGATGCCAGAGCCTTTGCTAAAACCATTGAGGGAACTCACGGTATCGCCAGCCCCTGGATTATAAAATTTTAACGTTAAGATAATGCTCTAGTAAAATAAAATTAACTTGCAATATATAATCCATAGAAGGCAATATTATTTTTTATTCGCTTCAAAATAAGCCCGACTTTTTAAAATACTATCAATAATATTTGCCGGCGTATGTGGTGCTGTGAGTATTGACTGCAAATTCCCACGGGGATTAATTAACATTAAAGCAGAGCTATGATCCATTAAATAGTCATCGTTATCAATATCACCACTCGCACCCACAGCTTTTCGATAGACTGCATTCAACTGCTGAGTTAACTGCTTAACTTCATCTGGCTCACCGGTTAATCCCATAAAACGCTTATTAAAATAATCGACATAAGGTTTAAGCGCTTCGGGTGTATCTCGTTGTGGGTCTATCGATAAAAAAATCACTTGCGGAGGCTGCATTTTTTGCTCCAGCATAAATCCGTCCACCTGATTTAAAACATTTAATGTAGTAGGACATACGTCAGGGCAGTGTGTATAGCCGACAAAGATCAAACTCCAGTGGTTTTTTAAAATATCTTTCGTCACTTTATTCGCAAGCTGATCCAGCAGTTCAAATTCTTTTATGTTTTTAGCTACTGGGTAAATTGCCCCTTGAATAGCTTCAGGTTTAATAGATGGTTGATTATCATTCTGACCTAACCAGAGACCGGCAGCCATCGCAATAACTGCTGCAAAAAACATTAATGTTGTCGTGAATTTATTCATGATTTTATATTCATACCCGGTTTAATTTTAAAAGGGACTCTACTAGTTAAAATCTGTAAACAGAAATTAAAATATACATTCTAATCCTAACAGGACATTAAGCATATAGTAATAATATCTGAAAAATATTTATACTACATCTACTCATGGCAGACGGTATAACATTTATAGTTTTTTCTTCATTATTCGAGACAATTAGATGGCTGGTTATTTAGGCGCTTTACTCTCCAATATCCAGCGATAAACTTTCTGGAAGTACCATGCTATATATTATATTGCCTAAATATTTCCGTGTTCAACCGCATTTTCAAGTTCATGAACATTTTCAGACCAGAGGTAATCCATCATAGATTATATCAATGGCTCCTTTCTAAACTTAGTTTAAGTAAAGGCATATCTATTAATGAAATATCGCCTTCAAATAAGAGTGCGGATGAGTTTAATGCGCTTGCATCCGCTATATATGCTAACTGAAATGAGATTTTAAAACAAACATATTAACAATTGATTAAGTAATTCGAGTTCAAAATGAGCAATCTATTAAAAAATATGATCTGGCCAGCAATTATACGGTTATACCCGTTGATACTGTTATTAATGACACGTCATAAACGTTAAATTTTTAAATTCCGTCACTTAAACTTTAAGATGGTGATAAATCACTCTATAACGCATTGTTTGATGATGATATACCTGTTAATAAATCGTAAATCTGTGAGCACACTGACAACATTGAGTCAGACATAAGTAGTAACAATGCTTAATTTTAAACTGAAAAGTAAGCCGAAGATAATTCAGAAAATGAATTATCTTTAGATGAGATTTCCTTAGGCGTAAATAACACTGTTAATAAAGCGTTAGTGCGCCAAGCGAAGCTTGGTGCACCTTGCAAGGTGAAAGTCCTTGCCTAGTAAGGTCTAACCAACCACTAGTATCGAGTGTTGCATCTGCTGCGGAGTTAGGAATCGTTTAGGACTTTTCAGTTAAAAAAAAATATTTAATATTCTTATTTAACAACTAACGAACAAACCAGATGAAGCGTACACAGAGAATTACATAGGCCATAGGGTTTACCGTAAACCTGAAGTGTTGGTATCGCCCCGAAAATAAAATTTCTTCCGATTGACGAGAACTGTAACGTACTCGAAGTCCAGGCGAGACAACTGTTAGTGGTTAAGTTGTAACGAGTCGGCGGGGTTCTTAAGCCGTGGCATGTGTAAAGAGGTGCATCGAGAACTTGGGAGATCCAGGCAACTCCTGCGGGACGCAGGTAACGTATTAAATCGAAAGATGAAAGAAGTGAAGGTTGCTTGGAAGTCGGATCATCTCATAGTAGTCTGAGATCGGGAAAGCCGGTTACATGGCGAAGGGGATGACAGTTATATCAGGTAAGTAACAGAACCATTTACCGGACAAAGTCGAACTGGATACAAAATGACAACTGCGTTACTTGCCATCACAAACAAAGCACGTACCCACCCCAGGCATCGCTTTCAAAATTTAAGCTCGTTACTGGATGAGCGCTTAATGTATGAAAGTTGGGGACAGCTTAATAAAACAGCCGCACCCGGTATTGATAAAATCAATGCAAATAAATATGCTGTTAAGTTAAGTGAAAACCTATCAAGTTTAGTCACCAAGTTGAAAACGCAAACTTATCGAAGTGCGTCGATCAAACGGTTATATATTCCAAAATCAAATGGAAAAGAAAGGCCGTTGGGTTTACCTACAATAGAAGATAAAGTTGCACAACAAAGTGTGTCTCAAATACTGCAAAGCATTTGGGAAGCAGACTTTTTACCCAACAGCTATGCCTATCGCCCAAACAAAAGCGCCCATGGTGCTGTGCACAGTCTGTGTATGAACCTGCAATTTAAAGGATACGGCTACATAGTAGAAGCTGATATAAAAGGTTTCTTTAATAAGCTGAATCATCAATGGCTCATGCGCATGCTCACACAACGAATAGACGATAAGCGACTTCTCGGCCTCATTAAACAGTGGCTGAAAGCCAAAGTGATAGAACCCGATGGAAAAGTTGTAAAACCCATAGAAGGGACGCCGCAAGGCGGAGTTATATCGCCGGTACTTGCCAATATCTACTTGCACTATGTGCTGGATATCTGGTTTGAGAAGATGGTTAAACCCAAGCTGGACGGAAAAGCGATGCTCATCCGCTACGCGGATGATTTTGTTGTTGCTTTTCAATTGACAAAAGACGCTAACAACTTTTATAAAGCCCTACCGGAAAGACTCGCGAAGTTCGGACTGGAAATCGCGCCACAGAAAACGAACCTGATTCGGTTCAGCCGTTTTCAGCCAAGCAGGCAACGTAGCTTTACCTTTCTTGGGTTTGATTTTTATTGGAGCCTGGATCGGAATAAGCAGCCGCGACTGCGAAGGCGCACGGCGCGTAAGAAGCAACGTGAAAGTATGAAGATGTTTACACATTGGATCAAGTTCAATCGAAGCTTACCCGTAGGTGAATTTCTAAAGACCTTAAAGCGAAAGCTACAAGGTTTTGAGAATTACTTTGGGTTGCCAGACAACAGCAGTAGTCTAAGCGGAATGTATACGCATGTAATTGAAACTGTATACAAATGGCTAAATAGAAGAAGTCAGCGACGAAGTTACAATTGGAAAGGTCTGAATGACGTGTTACATTGGTTCAAAATTAAACCGATGCGGGTAAGACGTCGTGACCACGTCATTGTAGATTGGTACTAAATAATTAAAGGTACAGGGCCGTGCATGTTACGGGTGAATATATAATTGAAGAGCCGGATGCGATAGTTTCGCACGTCCGGATCTGTTTGGGGGCGTCTCGGTAACGGGGCGTTCTACCATTACGAATTTTTTAAATCAGTAAAAACACATAAGATCAGGGAACAGTAATAACCAATAGCGAATTATTATTCAGAGCCAGACTTGCTTACTGGTACAGAAATTTAAAAACAGCTAAAGAAACCTATATAAAATTATCTGCATTCACAGATGGCCAAAATACATATGGTGAAATAGGGTGCTTAATATTACATTCAATCAAAATGTAAAAACATTAGTGTCGCTTACTATCATGCAGTCGTAAACTTACATTAAATTAGATGTGTTATGACATATCGATTATGAATATCCATATTTCAAGACCTTTGAACTTTATCAATTCATTTACAACCTGTTAGTCATGTCATGATAGATATATTTATTCGATACAACATAAGTAAACGTCTGGCGAAGCACACCTAAAAATATTTACACTGTTATGTTAACGCTACATTCCAGGGCAGCAAGTAATCAATATCATCAGGCTTATTGGGTAGCTCTTCTAACAAATGTTTTAAATAA
>Ga0316209_1000347_pt1 | contig 87038 bp, 81 predicted proteins | sample 6monopyrite_MG_FD_204945 | JGI IMG/M metagenome (GOLD analysis project Ga0316209, IMG submission 204945) | Microbial mat bacterial communities from mineral coupon in-situ incubated in ocean water Damariscotta River, Maine, United States -... | ecosystem: Environmental > Aquatic > Marine >... | reverse complement strand
ACCGATGTACTGCTCGGTAAGGCCATATGTTTCCGCACTGGGTGGCACGGCATATAACTCGGCGGTATCAATAAAGTTAACGCCGTTGGCAGTAGCGTAATCGAGCTGCTCGTGGGCTTCGGCTTCGGTATTTTGCTGACCATAGGTCATGGTACCAAGGCAAATTTCACTTACCTGTATGTCTGTGTTACCAAGGGGCTTTTGTTTCATTGAGTAGCCTTACACGCAGGGAGAGATTACAGAGGAAAATTCCACTGCGTTATTGTTTATCTATAGTGTGCGGTCTGGTTTATAATAGCGTCTTATATTAGCGCCTTAAATAGCCATAAACAATCTGAGTATTCCCCCTTTCATGCCTGACATTATCTTATCTACCCTCAACGCCCGTTATATTCACGCTTCTATGGGGCTGCGTTATTTGCTCGCCAATATGGGTGAGTTACAGGCATCAACTAAATTAATTGAGTTCAATATAAATACACGGGTAATTGATATCGCGGAGATATTACTCACGCATAAGCCAAAGATAATTGGCCTGGGTGTGTATATATGGAATGCCACGGAAACGCTGGAGCTGGTTTCGCTGCTTAAAACCATTTCACCGGAAACCATTGTTGTTTTGGGTGGCCCGGAAGTCAGCTACGAATTTGAAGACCAGCAGTTAGTCAGTAATGCAGATTATGTCATTACTGGCCAGGCAGACATCGCGTTTAAAGAACTTTGCGAAGACTTACTTAATGGCAAGAAACCAGTAAATAAAATTATTCACCCTTTGCCGTTAGAGCTTTCGCAAATAGAGCTACCTTACGCATACTATAACGATGAAGATATTAGTAACCGGGTTATTTATGTAGAAGCCTCACGCGGTTGCCCGTTTAAATGTGAATTCTGTTTATCGTCTCTCGATAAAACCGTATACCCGTTTGATCTGGATTTATTTTTAGGAGAAATGGAAACTTTATATCAACGTGGTGTGAGGCACTTTAAGTTTGTCGATAGAACCTTTAACTTAAAAGTTGATACCAGCATTCGCATTATGCAGTTTTTTCTCGATAAGATGGATGAAACGAATAGCCAGCAATTATTTTTACACTTTGAATTAATCCCAGATCACTTACCGGAAAAATTAAAGGCAACCATTGCAGAATTTACGGAAGGCAGCCTGCAGTTTGAGATTGGTATACAAAGTTTAAACCCTGACGTGCAAATGACAATTAGCCGTAAACAGAACACGCAAAAAGTAACAGACAATTTAAACTGGATTCGCAATCACTCACAGGCACATATTCATGCCGATTTAATAATGGGCTTGCCCGGTGAAACTATTGAGAGTTTTGCGCAAGGTTTAAACCAGCTTTACACCATGAACCCACATGAAATACAGGTCGGCATTTTAAAGCGCTTACGCGGTACGCCAATTATTCGTCATAGCATAGACTACGACATGCGTTATAACCCATTACCGCCGTATAACATTGTGAGTAATAGTTTAATTAGCTTTGCCGAGATGCAACGCCTAAATCGCTTTGCACGTTACTGGGATTTAATTGTTAACTCAGGAAGGTTTAGTTTTACCAAGTCCATATTATTAGCCAACACCGCTTTCGAAAACTTTTTAGCATTAAGTGACTGGATATTTAGCAGTACCGGGCAAACCCATAAAATTTCGCTGGAGCGTTTATTCGCGCTACTTTATCAGGGTATGATTGAAAGTTTACAGATGAATGCCGAAGTAGTTACTGAAAACTTACTGAAAGATTATGAAGTTTCTGGCATTAAGGGTGACGCAAAATTTTTACGTAAAAAAGTAAATGTGGATAATGATGTTAAACGAATACGTTCATCACAAAGGCAAGTTCGGCATTCGTTGTAAACATCATGTAAATCTCGTGGCTACAAATGGAAGTTAGAAATACTTAACCTTGCCACACGAGCCAATAGCCATAAAAAGAATAACGGCAGTAACAGCGCTTGCATAACGAACACCACAATCATATTAATAACTTGCTGACTAATATTATCTGCTTCGCTTTTTAACGCGTCTATTTGCTCTTCGAAATCAAACGACTTATCTGTACTGTCAAACCAGGCCTCTACCGTACCCACTATTCCTGTTTCTTCTACAGTGGCGCTTTCATTCGACATTGGAGCAGTTGAAGAATCTTCATTAATACTGTGTAATGTGTTTGCTGACGCACTTAGTGAGTCCTGTGCTAGCTCGTACCTTTGTTCACTAAAATTTAAATAAATCGCTTCATTTACAATGGCTATAAAAGGAATTGAAAATCTTAAAAAGAGCAATAACAAAACTGATTTACCGAGTAAGGAGATCGATGTTCTGTGCTCTTCTTTTATTGCCTTTGGTAGCCACAGTGAAATAAGGGCTGCTAATAATAAAATACTTAAGAGCCAGGTCACACCCGTTGAACTTGTAATTTCCAGCAGCAATCGCTGCAGTCCTAATGAAGTTCCGCTGGCCAGCACAACCCATGAGAAGCGTTCTATTAAGTCATTAACCGGATCGAGTATTTGCCCAGGTGCAAAATTTAAACCTATACCTGCTGGTGATACGGCAACTTCTGTACCCTGCGCAACGGAGATCACACCATTTAAACTACGGCTAATTGCAAAGGTAAGCAGGGTTCGATTTAGTCCCTGCTCTGTATATGATTCGGCATAGTCGTCAATTAAACCGCTATGCGCAGCATACAGAAACAACACCGTAAATAAACTGAGGATTAATATTTTAATATTTTTCATAGAAACCAATGTCATCAGTAAGTAATTTATGTGACACATGTTACACAAGATACTTAAGTTTGATAGTTACACCCGAAATTTGTCAAAAAAATCACTGCTAATGTCACGTTAACAAAATGAAATGACTGCTGATACGCTTATATAGCAATCTATATATTGATTTCATGTTGCAATAGACATGAAATCAAAAAAATTGACTTCGTCATACCTGCGAAGGCAGGTATCCAGTGTCTGCAGACCTTTCAACGTCACTAGATTCCTGCCTGCGCAGGAATGACAAGTTAACGGGACAGTAATGAAAAGAAATATGTGATGTAGTCAAAATAGTGACTGCGAGTATACATGGAAATTTATGTGTATTAATTACAAACATAAAAAAACCATATGCAATTACATATGGTTTTTTATGTTTAAAGTTGAGTAAAGTCTTCTAGTTATAACGTAGCAGCCCATAACCAGGGAATGCTTCTTCCACTTTTCCAGTTAAGTGTGATGGCAGAATTTCAGCATCATAATCACTTGCTGCATGCTCCTGAAGCGCATCAGGATGCACTCTATATAGACCCTTACGCACTCTAAACACATATTTTGTATGCGTTGCACTCTGTTGTCCTACCTCAATAACTGCCGCTGGCAAAAATGAATTAATGTAATCAGATTTTACATCTTTGAAGTATGCCTTAAACTGCTTAAGACTCACCACTACTCCGAAATCGTCAACTTCACCCAAATATCCATTGGAAACAGCATCAAGGAATCGTTCCTTTAGTGTCATATTATCACCTGTATTGTTTAATCATTGCATTAAATAAATATAAGCGGGAAGTAATACAGCAGTCCGCATAAAAAATAGAGCAATAAGCAGGCCAATAATTTAATTACTTATTGAAAAAGTTTTAAATACTGAAAGGCTTCTCTGATCTCTATAAATTGTTGACTCGTTCCACCTCTGTCTGGATGACAAAGGGCAACTTTTTGCCGGTAGGCTTGTTGGATATTGTTCCAACTTGCCGTAGATTCTACCCCAAGAATTTGCAAAGCACATGACCGTTTATCTTGATTAGAATCTAATTGATTATATTTTTGATATTTAGTCCAGAAGCTGTTCAACAATTGATCAACCGTATGCTGGTTAGCTGAGTCATAGTTGTCCCAGTTAAGGTAATACTCACTCAATGCTTCATCTACACGTTTAGATTCTTCTATGACATTTAAAGATAATATGTTTTGTGAGGCTGCATTAGAATAAAGCAATATTTTTAAAGAAGAAATATATAATGAATGACCTGTCTGGGCTATATCTGATTTGATTTGATACAAAGCATTCATCGCAATGAAATTTTTTCTGAATAAAAGCAGTTCATTACTTATGTTTTCGTCATCAACGATAGAATTGAAACCCAGTTTGTCTATATGCTTTATCACGTCATACAAAGACAAACCGTCGTCATTCTTTTTTAACGCAGCCATAACAAGCAATACAACCGGATTGCCATTCAATTTATGCATTTCCTTTTAATGAATTTTCAGAAAAATAAGCTAAGTATCGCCCAATAGCTTTATATAATCTCTTTGAAACTCATCTCAGTCAACATAATAAAGCCACATAGCATTTAATTTGCACAACGATTTATAGATGTTAGTGCTCGCTGTAAGGCTTGCGAACACTGATTAATCGTTATGGACTAGTCATATATTTAGATTAAAACTAATGAATATCTGCAATAACACCTGCTTGAACAACATTCGCCAGGCCTGTTTCACGCGCATGATTTTCGAAGCCTTTATTCTTCCAGAAAAATGCACCGGGCATTGTTGTTGGAACCACCATCACATAAAACATCGCACGACTTACTACTGCAATCGAGATCACACTTAAGGTAATCGCTGACCATGCTATTAATGTAAAGACCATTGATATTTCAACAAACATAAGTGCCACAATTGACAGTAGATTAACGACTAACAATACATTGCGTAAATTATAGGTTTTTCCAAAGGTCGTTACTTGCTCATAATAAGAAACCGAACCTTCATGGCCTTCTACATTTAAATCTTTAGCATGAAAATAATGACCAATGCCTTCTAGCGTAAGACCAGCGGCCATTAATAAGGCCACTAATTGTAATAACTCATTTACTGGTTGTGCATTAAATAGTAAGTACGGTACGAAAAACAAACCTGTTAGTAAACCACCTAGTGTTAACATATTTCCGTAAAATGCGCTAAGTACTTGCCAATGATTCCAATATGGACGAGCCTCTATACGATATATTTTATGCATAAAGTATATCGCGATCGGACCAGACACAGCAGCGACATATGCAAAGAACGTTGCAGCTTGTTGTGCTAATTGCATATCAAATAATGAAGCTAAAAAATGTGCAGCTAAACTATTAAAAAATACTGCAATACCTGCTACTTCACGACTCACAGGTGAATAACGTAAATTATTAAAGGCACGGTAAAATCGATGCGGCTTACCTAAATGCATGGTAGATAAAAACAAGGCAATTGTTTCCAGGCCAAGCATTATAAATAACATAGGTAAATAGGCTGACGAGTTAACGACTTGCACCATTGACTCAATACCCGCAAGACTACCAACAAACATTAGTAAAAATGCGCCGATTACAGCCTGAGATACCAATGTAAAAATAACTAATGGGTCTTCACGTGAACGTAATTTTGCAAGCCCCCAACTGCGTTTAAGGCCATTCTTTTTATCCACTACAGGTTCATAACTGCCTGTTTCTTTGTCTTTGTGATATTTAAGCGCCATACTATCTGTACGGGTCATTTCATTCGGCAAGGTTTTAGTCTGCTGAAAACGAATATTGGGATTAGTAATATCAGTGCGTGGAAAACCAGGTATTTCTGTTTTAGCTTGCTCACGATTTTCAGGTGTATTTTCTATTACGCCAAAATTAAGCGCGTTACCTAAACAGGCTGAAACACACGCTGGCTTTAAACCAACTTCTAATCTGTCTATGCACATATTACATTTACTCACCTGACCTTTTACAGGGTCAAGTTGCGGCGCATTGTATGGGCATACCCACGTACAGTAACCACAACCAAAACAGATGTCCGGATCTTGCAGTACGGCACCGTACTCAGCAAACTTTGTATAGGCACGTGTTGGGCAACCTTTTAAACAAACTGGATCATCACAATGATTACAGGCCATTGAAATATTGACACGATTGAAATCTGGGTAGGTTCCACCTTCTACATAACCTACCGAACGGAAAGCAATGTGTGCTGGATTATCATTCTTTTCACTACAGGCTGCTTCACAGGCATGGCAACCAATGCAATTATCTGCGGTAAAATGAAAACCATGCTGCTTATAACGATTGGGGTTTTCACCTATAGCATCGTCATTATTAATATTTAAACTTTTTTCGTATAGTTCACTGGATTTTTCAATCGTCTGAATAAATTTACCGTAGACATTTGTGCCCTTATCGGTTTCATCATTCAAAAAAGCATATTTTGGCTCGTCGTCTCTAACCTCGAACATGATTAATACTCTCTCGCTTCTAGGTTTCTCTGCGCTGCTTCTTTCTGATCGACAGCTTCAATACGTACCGCATTTTGTTTAAATGCCGGTTGACGTGAATGAGGGTCTAATAAACCCAGAGTTAGTCTGTTTACACAGTCGTGATAATGAAATGGAATGAAGACCATGTCTCTGGGTATGCGTTGTGTTAACTGAACCATAACCACAGCATCCCCACGGCGTGACACACAACGTACATAGGATTGATGTTGAATACCTAATTCAGCGGCTGCATCGGAGTTCATTTCCATATATGGCGTGGGTGAATATTTATTTTGATTGCCTATTTTTCCGGTACGGGTACGCGTATGAAAATGTTCAACTACACGACCAGAATTTAGCCACAAAGGATACTCTGTACAGGGACGTTCGTTATTATCGATAAAAGGTAAAGGCGTGATTTTAGCTTTACCATCGGGATACGGGTATACACCATCACTGTACAAACGCTGAGCACCTACTTCATCACCTTCACGACACGGCCATTGTATGCCACGTTGTTGCTCAATCTTTTCATAGGTCATACCAGAAATATCCAGATTACGCTCTTTCCCCTTAGATAAGTCTTTCATTTCTGCAAACATATCTTCTGCATTGTCTGAAAATTTCATTTTCAATCCATTTTCAAAACGCTTAGCAAGATTAGAAAAAATCCATAAATCTGGCTTTGAATCTGCGAACGGTTTAGCTACGTTGGTCACCCTATTTACACGGCGCTCAGTATTTGTGAAGCAACCATCTTTTTCAGCCCAAATTGCAGCGGGCAAATACATGTGAGCATACTGATTAGTTTCTACATCTGCATAAGCATCTTGCACGACTAAGAAATCTAACTTTGCGAGCGTTTTACGAATACGCGCAGTGTTTGGCATTGAGGTCATTGGATTGGTTGCTATTAACCATAAACCTTTAATTTGCCCCGTTTCTATTGCAGGAAATATATCGGTTTGAAACATGCCGCGCTTTTTAGGGAAAAACTCAGGATCTATACCCCAGTAGTCTGCAACTTCCTGACGATGATCTGCATTTTCTAATGCTCGGTAACCCGGTAAACCAGAACATGATGACCACTCTCTTGTACCCATGGCATTACTTTGTCCGGTGATAGATAAACTCGTGCCACCTGGTTTACCAATATTGCCGGTAATTAAATTGAGGTTATTAATACCCACCACACCATCTGAGCCATGCGTGCTTTGATTAATACCCATGGTCCAAATAGACATTGCCTTGCCCGCATTGGCATAGAGGCGTGCAACATTACGAATGGTGTCTTCATCTATACCGCATATTTTAGATGCACTGACTGGATCATAATCTTCTACAACAGCTTTAAATTCTTCCATGCCATTGGTATGTTTTTCAATGTAATCCATATCTGCCAGGCCTTCGTTAATAATAACGTAAGCCAGGGAGTTAAGGAGTACCACATCGGTACCTGGTTTTATAGCCAAATGTATATCTGCAAATTGCGCAATCATTGTGACACGAGGATCAACAACGATTAATGGAAATTTACGTTTTTCCATAGCCTCTTTTAGACGCCAATAAATTATTGGATGTTGTTCTGGTAAATTAGAACCAAAGGCAATTAAGCAATCTGTATGCTCAAAGTCTTCATAACAACCAGGTGGGCCGTCTGCTCCAAATGATCGTTTATAACCCGACACAGCGGATGCCATACAAAGTGTTGTATTACCATCGTAATTATTTGTACCAATAGCACCGCGTGTTAATTTACCTAAGGTATAAAATTCTTCTGTGAGTATTTGACCAGTTGAAATAACCGCAAATGAATCACGCCCATATTTATCCTGGATGCCTTTAATTTTTTCCGCCATGGTATCTAATGTAGAATCCCATTCGGCTTCTTTGAATCCATCAATTATTGAATCACGGATTAAAGGCTTACTACCACGACCTTCCGTTTTAAATAACTCATGCTCAAAAATACCTTTAATGCAAAGTTTCCCGCGATTAACATCTGCGCCGCCAACACCGCGTGAAGATACAGCCTCTCCTTCGCCGTTAATACCAACTTCGATTGAACAACCCGTTGAACAATAACCACAGGTTGTATACTTCCATTCAACTACGCCCTTATCTGCTATTTTTATAGCATTTTTCTTACTACGTCCAAACAACATTGATGAGAAACTCCGTGATCATTAAACAGGTTTTTTTAGAAAATTATTTAACCCTGTAGATATTTGGTTCTACAGGCTTAGATATTATTTTAATTCCAGGAATATTTTTCCGTCTTCAACTTTCGTTGCGTAGTGACCTGTACAGCCCTCGTCCGGCCCCATTGCTTCACCTGATGTTAAATCAATTTTCCAGTTATGTAGTGGACAAGTAACTGATTTATCATGCACGATACCCTGAGATAACTTGCCTTGTTTATGTGGACAACTATCATTCACTGCAAATACTTCATCACTCTTATTTCGAAATACTGCTATTTCAGATTCACCACTTTTAACAACACGTGCACCTAGTACTGGAATATCTTCAACTGTTCCTACTTCTATCCAATTTGACATAATTTTTACCTAATCCTAAATTATTAAATCACCAAAATCTTTGGCTTTATTTTGTTAATAATATTTTAAATTTCTTCTGTGTGATTTCAGAGCAAGGCAAAAAATGTGAGTTTACTAATGTAAATAAACATTTTTTAACACCGCTCCGGAATCACACAGGAGTGAGCTAATATATTATTTAGCCAATTACCTTCATTGGTACAAACTCATGCTCTTCAACACCACCCGTTGCTCGAGCAGCCCATGGATCATCTTGTGACTTTGTGATTTCCTGCGAATATTTAAAGCGTTCTGCAAGTGCTTTGCGTTGCTCAGCATCATCTACAATGCTTTCTTTAACGTAGCTAAAACCTACGCGCTCTATCCATGGTGCAGTACGTTCCAGGTAACGAGCATCTTCACGATAGAACTGAACAAATGCAGCTGCGTATTCAAGTACTTCCTCTTCTGTATCTACACGTGTTAGTAAATCAGTAGCACGAACTTTAATACCACCGTTTCCACCAATGTGTAATTCGTAACCTGAATCTACACATACAACACCAAAATCTTTAATGGTTGCTTCTGCACAGTTACGCGGGCAACCCGATGCTGCCATCTTAAATTTATGTGGCATCCATGAGCCCCATGAAAGCTGCTCAAGTTTAATACCTATAGCTGTTGAGTCTTGCGTACCAAAACGACACCACTCTTTACCTACACAGGTTTTAACTGTACGTAGTGCTTTACCATATGCATGTCCAGACACTAAACCTTCTTCGTTCAGGTCTTTCCAGATTATTGGCAACTCTTCTTTCTTAACACCGTACAAACCAATTCGTTGACCACCGGTTACATGAACGGTATCCAGATCAAACTTTTCAGCAACATTTGCAATTGCACGGAGTTCTTTAGGCGTAGTCATGCCACCCCACATGCGTGGAATAACTGAGTAGGTACCATCTTTCTGAATATTTGCGTGTGCACGCTCATTAATAAAGCGAGACTGTGGATCATCAAATGCTTCTTTAGGCCACGCACTAATACAGTAATAGTTAACCGCCATACGACAAGATGCACAGCCATCTTCTGTTTTCCAGTTAAGTTTTGTATATACATCGGAAATTGATGTTAATTTTTGTGTACGAATTTGTTCACGCACATGATCGTGCGTATGCTCTGTACATGCACACATTGGTTTTGCTTCTGGTGCGGCATAGTCACCGCCTAAGGTAGCTTCTAATAACTGCTCAACTAAACCAGTACATGAACCACATGAAGATGATGCTTTGGTATGTGCACGTACTTCATCTAATGTGAATAAACCCTGCTCTGTTATTGCATTCACAACATCGCATTTCTTAATACCATTACAACCACAAATTTCTGCATCATCTGCCATGCTTGCAGCAACATTACCACCATGACCCGAATCACCTAAGTGAGCCTGACCAAACATGAGTGCATCACGAATATCAGTAATGTTGGTAGCTTCACGCATTAACTGGAAGTACCATGCTCCATCAATAGTGTCACCGTATAAAACAGCACCGAGAATTTTTTCATCCTTAATAACGATTTTTTTGTATACGCCTCGGCTGGCATCGCGAACAACAATATCTTCTGTTGTTTCATCACCCATAAAATCACCGGCAGAGAATAAATCTATACCTGTTACTTTAAGTTTGGTTGATGTAATAGAGCCGGTGTAAATACCTATACCAAATTCAGCCAGGTGATTCGCGCACACTTTTGCCATTTCAAACAATGGTGCTACTAAACCGTAAGTTAAACCACGGTGTTCTATGCACTCACCGATGGCATAAATTTTTGGATCATATGTTTGTAAGGTATCATTAACAACAATACCGCGTTCACAATGCAAACCAATTTGTTTAGCCAGTTCTATGTTCGGGCGAATGCCCACTGCCATTACAACTAAATCGGCTGATTCTTCAGAACCATCTGCAAACACTACTTTTTCAACTTTTCCATCACCCTGAATTTCAGTCGTAGACGCCTTCATCTTAAACGTCATACCCTGCTCTTCTAATGAGTTCTTTAACATCTCACCAGAAACATCATCCATTTGACGTTCCATTAACCAGTCCATTAAATGAACGACGGTTACTTCCATTCCCTGCTTAATTAAACCGTTCGCCGCTTCTAAACCTAACAAACCACCGCCGATAACAACGGCTTTCTTTTTAGATTTTGATGCCTCAATCATGGTGTCGACATCTTTAATGTCGCGGAAACCAATAACACCTGGAAGATCATGCCCTGGAATTGGAATAATAAAAGGATCTGAACCCGTAGAGATTAACAAACGATCATATTTAACTTCTGTACCATCGTCTGCTGTAACAATGCATTTATTACGATCTACATCTGTTACCTTTACGCCTTTATGTAACGTTACATTATTGTCTATATACCATTGCTCATCATTCAACATGATTTCATCAATAGCCTTTTCACCACACAATACTGGTGATAATAAAATACGGTTGTAGTTACCATATGGCTCTGCACCGAATACTGTAATATCGTATTTTTCAGGTGTAAGTTTTAGTAATTCTTCAACGGTACGCATTCCAGCCATACCATTACCAATAACGACTAGTTGTTCTTTCATGTGTGTAGACTCCAAAGATGGGGCAAGTTCCAATTGATTGTATCAATGCATTATATATGCCAATTATTATTTTATTCTGTAACCTGCTGTATTTTATCTATTTAACCAATTATAAAGTTGAATATTAATGTATTCAACATGCTTAACAAGGCACCATTATGGTGCGCCGCACTGCTTTGCAGCATATAACGAAATTCTTATACATGGATAGTTTTGTCAAACGCTTTGATTTGGTTTTTTAGTCTATAAACGGATTTAGGCTTTGCACCAATATCGGACAGACGACTGTAGCACTAGCAACATATTGGATTAGATGCACCTATAATGCACATTCGATTGTAGATTAAACACCGCAATTATTAACAACACGTTGATTTACATGAATATTTTAAATCTGGCCTGACTTATGCTTGGTGACTGCTAATATTTTTAATCGGACTTAATAACGAGATGAACTCTTCTGATAACTTTAAACTTTTATCTTTTAGTGGCAATACACGAATATTACACCTTTCCTGGATAGCCTTTTTTATTACTTTTGTTATTTGGTTTAACCATGCTCCTCTACTCGCAGCTATGCGGGAAAGCATGGGATTAACTAACCAACAGATTAAAACGCTCTTAATACTAAATGTTGCCCTAACCATTCCTGCCCGAATCGTCATTGGCATGCTGGTTGACAGCTTTGGCCCTAAACGTATCTATTCCATGCTACTTATGGTTTCCGCACTGCTCTGCTTTGGCTTTGCATTGGCAACAGATTATGAGCAGCTTGCCTTAATGCGTTTCTTACTGGGGTTTGCAGGTGCTGGCTTTGTCATCGGTATCCGCATGATTTCTGAATGGTATCCAGCCCGTCAATCAGGCATTGCTCAGGGGATATATGGCGGCTGGGGTAATGTTGGCTCTGCAGGTGCCGCAGTTAGCTTACCTACCATTGCACTTATGTTTGGTGGTGAGGACGGATGGCGTTATGCAGTAGCAAGCACAGGTGTACTGGCATTTGTTTATTCGTTTGTTTACTACTTCAGTACACACGATACGCCAAAAGGTTCGACGTATTTCAAACCAAAGAAAAGTGGTGCGCTTGAAATTTCAAGCAAAGGCGACTTCGCACTGTATTTAATCATGAATATCCCTATGTATGCGGCACTTGCGGTACTTACATGGAAACTAAGCCCCGACAATATCGGCATGCTTGATGCTACCGTTACTAATACAATTTACACTGTCCTGGCTGGTGTATATGTTTACCAGACATTTAGAATGTTTCAGGTTAATCGCCATGTGTTTACAACAGATGTTCCGGAAATTGAACGATATAGATTCAGCCAGGTAGCCGTTCTGAACCTTTCATATATGATTACTTTCGGTTCTGAGCTAGCAATTATATCGATGCTGCCTTTATTCTTTATGGATACTTTTGACTTGTCCGCCACAGGTGCAGGTCTTGTCGCTTCAATCTTTGCGGGATTGAATTTAATTATGCGCCCTGCCGGTGGATGGTTATCTGATAAATATGGACGAAAGCGTACGCTTGTTATCATTATGCTTGGTCTCATTATCGGTTATGCCATGATGAGCCAAATTGACTCTAGCTGGTCTTTAACAGCCGCAATAGCCGTTACAATTTTCTGCTCACTTTTTGTAAATGCAGGTAATGGATCTGTATTCGCAGTGGTACCACTTGTAAAACGCCGTCTAACCGGGCAAATTGCGGGTATGACAGGTGCATACGGAAATGTAGGCGCCGTTACTTTTTTAACCGTACTGTCATTCGTATCTCCTGAAATTTTCTTTTTAGTGATAGCCGGTGCTGCCGCATTTGTATTTCTTGCCACCGTTTTAATATTGAAAGAACCTTCTGAAACTATGACAGAAGTTTTACCCGATGGAACAGTTCAAATAATTGAAACTTAAATATATTATTTTCGATTGTTTTAACTGATGCAGCGCCTGACTGAATTGATTGCTATTCTGTCAGGCACTTTTTCGTTTACTATAAAAAAACACGGTAGAATATATCGATGCCAACTAATAACGCAATAAACGCATAATATGAGCACCTCGCTAAAAATAAATATCGCACAAAGCAGCGAAGCTGGATTAAAAGACAACAATGAAGACTCATACGGAATTGTTACACCGGAAAACCAGCTCCTCGATAACAAAGGCATTGCGGCGGTAATTGCAGATGGCATGGGTAGCTGTGCCTTTCCCAAAGAAGCATCCGAGTACGTAGTTAAAGGTTTTTTTAGCGACTATTACAGCACGCCCGAAAGCTGGACAGTTAAAACATCTGGCGCAAAAGTATTAACCGCATTAAATAGCTGGCTGTATGGTAAAAGCACAACTGAACATGCTAAAGCATACGTATCTACTTTTTCTGCCCTCATCATAAAATCAACGACAGCCCATATATTACATATAGGCGATAGCCGCATATACCGTTTACGTGATGGCAATATAGAGCAAGTCACTACTGATCACCGCATTTGGATTTCAAAAGAAAAAAACTATCTCAGCCGAGCAATCGGTGTAGATCTACATTTGGATATAGATTACAAAACAGTAGATTTAGAAGTCGATGATGTTTTTGTAATGACTACTGATGGCATTCATGACTATTTATCTGATTACCAAATTAAAGATATTGTTAGTCAATCTGCAAACTTAACTGTATTGGCCGATCAACTCGTTAGTAAAGCACTTGCTAGTGGCAGTCACGACAATGTGACTTGCCAGATCATTCACATTGAGACACTACCGAGCCAACAAGCCAACGAGGTTATTAACGACCTTATTCGCCTGCCTTTTCCACCTGACTTATCCGCCGGCATGGTAATAGACGGTTACAAAGTCATTAAAGATTTTCATTCAAGCTCGACATCGCAGCTATACCTGGTTGAAGATACTGAAACAGCTCAAACGATGATAATGAAAACGCCATCAGTTAATTATAATGATGACGCTTCATATATTGACCGATTTCATATGGAAGAATGGGCAGGCAAACGCATATACAACCCCCATGTGATGGTTACCTATGAACAGAAACGGAAACGCAGTTGCCAATATTTTTTACTTGAACACATAGAAGGTATTACCCTGGCTGACTGGATAGCTGAAAACCCCAGTCCTTCAATTAAGGCCGTCACCGATATCCTCGAACAGCTAATACAGGGCCTACGCGGAATGCATCGCCTGGAAATGCTACATAGAGACCTAAAGCCGGATAACATTATGATTAGCAGTGATGGAACTGTGAAAATCATCGATTTAGGCGCCGTTAAAGTCGCGGGTATTCAGGAAATTGCTTCGCCGGTAGAGCGACTAGAGTTACTAGGCACCAAAAACTACACCGCACCGGAATACTTGATGGGTATGGCGGGCTCAACAAAATCGGACCTGTTTTCACTGGGTGTAATCGCATATGAAATGCTCACCGGTAAACTGCCATACGGTGATCAGTCAGATAAAAATTTAGATTGGCGCAGTATTAGTAAAATTAAGTACACCCCATCAATCAAGCACAACCCTATGATCCCTTTGTGGCTGGATGGCGCTATTGAAAAGGCAGTAAGAAATGACCATAGAATGCGCTATGATAGCTTTTCCGAGTTTTACCATGATCTAACACACCCCAACGAAGCCTTTATGAAAGGCAGCATGCCATTAATAGAAAAAGACCCTCTTTTCTTTTGGCAATCTATTTCATCAGCTTTATTTATTATCAATCTGATTTTACTGTATTTATTACTTAAATAGTTATCAAGGACACAAATTTTGTCTTAATATTGTCTACACTTAGTTTTAATTATTAAGTAAACGAATATTCCTTCATGACAAGCAGCCATATCATCGAAGTCGATTTCAGATCAGAACTGAAGGAACGTGAATCTGAAATTGAATTGCTTCAAGACACATTCAAATTAGTCGCTAGTGAACTGAATCTCGAAAAGGTCTTCGATACAGTTGCGAAACGGGCTCTACAGCTGGTAGATGCTGAAACAATCCTTATTCCCACACTAGATAGCAACAATACAACTTATACCTACAGCGGTGGTGCCGGTGCCAATGTTGAAGAAATCATTGGTGAATCGCTGCCGCTGGACTTTGGCGTTTGTGGCTGGGTATGGAAGCATAAAAAAGCCTGGTGGCGTGGTGTTTTAGAAGAACTCAGTGAACAAGAGCGTAACCAGTGGGAAAAAGAAGCCGGCACACTAATACTCGTACCATTAAAAGGTAGAAAATCCTTCCTTGGTGGTATTGCTGCAATCAATAAAAATGATGGACTTGAGTTTACGCGTCGTGATCTTAATATGCTGTCGATGTTTTCAGGTATCGTTTCAATTGCAATTGAAAATGCAATTTCAGTTAAAGAACTTGAAGACACACAAAATAATTTACTTGATCACCAGCGCCGCATAGAAAAACTGAATAAGCAATATTCAGAATCGAGTCAAAAAGTTGAACAACTTACTTTATATGATGCACTGACCGGCCTTCCAAATAGAACCCTGTTTCGCGATAGAATAAATACCCAATTACTCATAGCCAGTAAAGAAAACTACACCTTAGCCATTGTACTTATTGATATCAATAATTTTAAAGCTATGAATGATGCGCTAGGCCACGAAAATGGTGATCAAATACTCATTGAATTTTGCAGAAGGATTAAGGAATCACTGGCACCGAATGAAACATTCAGTCGGCTAGGTAGTGATGAATTCATTTTAATCATTCCCGAAACAACATCACTTAGAACCATCGCAAAAATTGATTTACTGATTACGCACCTTGAAGACGATTTTTCGATTAACCATCACGATGGATTAAACATTAAGGCCAGTTTTGGCATTAGTTTATTCCCTGAACATGGCACAGATCGTAGTTTATTACTTAGACATGCAGACATAGCTTTACATGCCGCAAAAAAATCCAACAGTAGCTATCATATATATGATGCAGTTAAAGACCAGTTAAATGATACGCATGTTAGTTTAGCTGTAGATATTGGTCATGCACTTAATGAAAAACAATTTGAACTCTATTATCAACCCAAAATAGATATAAAAACAAACACCGTTATATCCGCTGAAGCTTTAGGTCGCTGGAAGCACCCTACCAAAGGGTTTATTCCACCCGATATTTTTATAGACGCACTGGAACAATATAACTCTATTGATAAGTACACTTACAATGCAATAGATCAAGCCATACATAATATTCAACACTGGATATCTGCTGGTCACAACATTAAAATCGCTATTAATATATCTACCCAGACAATAATGAATCCTGATTTCATCAATCAAATCGAAAGTCGAATTACTGACTTCTCAATAAGTAAACGTATAATTTTTGAAATAACTGAAAGTTTATTTTTATCCAATCAAGAATATGTATTAAATTCACTTACGCGATTACGTTCACTTGGCATTGAATTGTCAATAGACGATTTTGGCACTGGTTATTCATCTCTTAGTCGATTAAAAAAACTACCTGTTAATGAATTAAAAATTGATCAATCATTTATAAAAGATATGGATGAATCTGTTGATGATCAAATAATTGTTAGATCGATAATAGATCTTGCACATAACCTTGGCTTAACCGTCGTTGCTGAAGGTGTTGAGACTAAAGAAATACTTGATCGCCTGAATAAGCTTGGCTGTGATGTTGCACAAGGCTATTTTATTAGTCGCCCGGTGCCGGCAATGGATTTTGAAGAATTTATGAAGAGCTATAATTCTAAATAATTCACAAGTTTTCTTTTCGCTCTACAAGGCACTCATATTCGCCCATTACAAACTCACGACATACCCACGGACGTTTATCATATATCGTACATTTCATAGTTTTACGATCTAATGCTACACACCAGCCATCTTCCAATCGTGCCATTACACTATTACCTGCTTCATTTTCTTCAATATAGTACTGAGGTACACCTGTTTCAGAAATAATCATGACTTCCAGACGACAGCAACATGCCTGACAATTATTACAGTTTACTGGTATATTCTGTGGATCAGATAACTTTGGATTCATCACTCTACTATATATTATTTGGCTAACTAGCTTATAGAGGCTAGTAAAAAGTAAAAGAAAGTATATTAATATTATGGCTAAGTAATAATGCTATTTAAATTCAGATTTAATTGAACGCTGTACAAAGTTAAAACATAACTATCCCGATAGCAACACCGTATCTTTCCCCCGCTTGCCTAAACGTTTGTAAAGCTCTCGCAGCGCCATATTTTCTGTCGCAAATATATTTTCAGCATGAAGCTCATAAAATAAACCTGTATTACGCATCACATCCAATACCTGTTTTTTCAAACCGCTAAATACCAGTGTAATACCACTCGATTCAAAACGTTGTACCAGATGATGTAGCACTTCCTCACCAGAGGCATCCAGCTGATTAATCCCATCGCCCACTACCAAAATATATTTAGCATCTGGATGTTCACTCACGGCTTCCAACAGAGTATCTTCAAAGAAAGCCACATTAGCAAAGTACAGGGAACCATCAAAACGCAACGCGATAATATTCTCATCTGTTTTCAAGTCAGGGTTCACTTTTACATCACGCAAAGTGCCATCTCTGTAACGGCCTAAAATTGCAACACGAGGTTTCATGGTGCGATACAGAAATAAACCAATTGCCAAACCGCCACCAATTAATATTCCCTGTTCAAGATTTGGTGCAAAACCCAATGTACACACAAAGGTGGTAAGCGATGCAATACCATCATGCTTATTAGTGTGCCATGCATGTTTCATTTCTCTAAAATTAATCAGGCCAAACACGGCCATCATAATAACCGCAGCCAATACTGCTTTAGGTAAATGATATAAAAGCGGCGTTAGAAATAACAAGGTCACGACGACGAACATTGCGGTAATAACCGATGAAAACCCCGTTCGTGCACCGGCATCTAAATTAACAGCGGAACGTGAAAATGAACCACTCGCTGGATAGGCCTGAGTAAAACTACCCACAATATTACCCAGGCCCTGACCAATTAATTCCTGACTGGCATCTATTTTATCTCTGGTTTTAGCCGCCATTGCTTTAGCAATGGAGATTGCTTCCATAAAACCAACCAATGAAATAATCATTCCATTGATCACAAGATATCCTAAATTAGCTATTTCTATACCCGGCATTTCAATACTGGGTAAGCCACGGGGAATTTCACCAACAACTGCACCGCCTAATTGCTCAAACCCAATGGCATAACTAATAAGCGTGGCACCAGCGACAGCCACTAAAACACCGGGCAATTTAGGAACATATTTTTTCATCAGCAACATTACGCTGAATGCACCCAGCCCCATAATAAAGGTTTCCCAATGTGTATCCGTTAATTGCTGCAGCACCCCCCAAATACGTACCGTTAAAAAGTGGTCACTGGATGTGCCCGGCATGGTAACGCCTAAAATTTTAGATAACTGAGATAAACCAATCACCAGAGCTGCAGCATTGGTAAAGCCAACTATAACTGGATGGGACAAGAAATTAACAATGAAACCTAATTTGAAGACACCTAAACTGAACTGAAACACACCCACTATTAACGTTAAAAAGGTTGCCAAGGCTATATATTGCCCAAGTAGCTCAGGATTTTCCACCGCCGTTCCACCCAGTAAGGCAGCCACTGTGGTCGCCGTCATAATAGATACTACTGCCACCGGCCCAGTACCTAATTGCCTGGACGATCCCCAAAGTGCGGCAACCATCACCGGCATAAATGCTATATATAAGCCGAAGTAGGCTGGCAAACCTGCCAGGTTTGCATATGCCATAGACTGTGGAATAAGAATCAGAGCAACGGTTAAGCCGGCAATAAAATCTGCCCTGAATACAGCCGGATCACGTAATAGGTGAATCCATTCTAAAAATGGAAAAAATTTATGAATTAGCTTTTTATCTTTTTTCATTCATACCCCCATTTTTCAGCATTCAATCTCAAACTCCAATACTTATTAACTCCGGCTTAACGATGAGATCAGCAACAAAAAGGTTTATAATTTTATAGCATATAATCAAAGCCGGCACCCTGGCTTGGCGAACACTCCTAAAGCGCGACAATATCTCTCATGAATGAACGATGATAAAGCGATAACGTTTTACCAAAGAACTTAAACTCATTAACTGAGATAAATTGAACAATTGAATATTATAATGAAGTATTCATTAGAAAAAACGAATATAGATTATTACGCACACAAAAAAGCCCTCACCACTTTCGCAGTGAGGGCTTCTCAAAAAAGATTTAAGCTTTTGCACTTAAACGATCTTGAATTGCATCAATAACAGACTGACTAGAAGTCGCATTTACAGATACTAAGTTACCTTCTTTTTCATAAAAGCCAACTAATGGTGCTGTTTGTTCGTTAAATACATCTAAACGATTACTGATTGCTTCTTCGGTTTCGTCATCACGTTGTACAACATCGCCACCGCATTTATCACATACACCCTCAACTTTTGGTGGGTTAGATTTTACATTGTAAATTTCGCCACAATCATTACATGTTCTACGCGTTGTTAAGCGATCAAGAATCACATCACGGCCTACTTGAATATCAACAACCATATCTAACTCTTCACCCATATCAGCTAGCATTACTTTTAATGCCTCTGCCTGAGGAATAGTGCGCGGGAAACCATCTAGCAGATATCCAGCCTGGCAATCGTCTTCTTTTAAACGCTCACCCATAATACCCATAATTAAATCATCTGATACCAGATCACCCGCTTTCATTGCCGCTTGTGCTTTTTTACCAAGCTCTGTACCTGCAGCAACGGCCGCACGTAAGATGTCACCTGTAGAAATTTGAACTGAACCATCCATCTTAGTTAATAATTTAGCAACAGTACCTTTACCAGCGCCGGGTGCGCCTAATAGAATAAGTTTCATATGTGATCCTCTATATAATCATATTATGTTGATCGTTTTTATGTGACGGTAATGCCTTGCACACCACCAGCTTTATAGTTTGTGCAGACATCATATACCGGATTGATGTAAAGCTCGGACTGAAAGTCTTTATTCCACCATAAATTAAATTAAGGTATAAAATGGGGTTATTATAACCTATTGATTACTACCATTAGGTGACTGGAGAGGTATTTGATCAGACATGGAATCAGCCAATAACTGCTTTTTGACTCGACTAAGTTTACGAATTTCATACTCTCTAGAGCCCGCATCAGAGCGGGATTCACAGAGTTCAAAGTAAACCATGCTGAGGGGCCGCCGTGCACGGGTGTATTTAGCGGCTTTTTTATCATCATGATTGTGCTCATGTAATCGACGCCTGGGTTCCGTCGTAATACCTGTGTAAAAGGTGTTATCCGCACAATTGAGAATATATACATACCAGGCCATCATTAAGCTCTGGTGACGTATTCCTGCGTTTCGGTGTTTACCTTAATGGCTTCACCCGCTGTAATGTATTCTGGAACCTGCACCACTAAGCCTGTACTGAGGGTGGCTGGTTTAGTTCGTGAGGAAGATGAAGCAGCCTTCATGGCTGGTGATGTCTCTTCAATCATTAAAACAACGGTAGACGGCAGCTCTATGCCCATTACCTGATCCTCAACGACCAGGGCCTCAATACCTTCCATACCTTCGGTTATAAACGGTAGTTCGTCCTGCATGTCCTCATCATCTACGCTGTATTGCTCGTAACTCTCGGAATCCATAAACACCCATGCATTGCCCTCGCGGTACAAGGGTTGGGCTTTTTGCCGGGACACATCAATTATTTCAACGTTTTCATCGCCTTTAAAGGCATGTTCAAACTTCTGCTTGGTGACTAAAACCTTACCTTTTAACTTGTACAATGTATTACCGCTTCGCGAACAGGCCGTTTGTACATGCAGGCTCTTAATAACTACATTTTGACCGTTGTGTTTAATAAACATACCGCGCTTTATTTCATTAGCCTTCATTATAAAACCTGATTATTACTCTGTTTAATTGTCGCGTATAATAGCTGCATTTTTGCGCTAGGTGAAATTGTGTCTGAATTTGTTGCTGGCCAACGCTGGATTAATGATGCCGAACTAATGCTCGGTTTGGGCATTGTATTAGAAGTAGAACATCGCACTATAAGTATTTTATTCCATGCAACGGGTGAAACCCGTACCTATGCTAAAACCAGCGCACCCTTAACGCGCATTTTCTTTAATGCTGGTGACCGCATTATTGATATCTACAAGCGCAAACTCCTTGTTATTGATGTTGTAGAAGATGCCGGCCTGATTACTTATGTCGTAGAAAATGAATCTGGTGAAACTGAACTACTGGAGGAGCGCGACCTCGACACCTCCATCCAGCTAAACAAACCCCTGGAACGCCTTACCAGTGGGCAGGTCGATAAAGACAAATGGTTTACATTGCGCTATGAAACGTGGCAAAACCAGCTGAAAAATTATAACAGCGGCATTAACGGCCTGACCGGTGCACGCGCCAACTTAATCCCCCACCAGTTATACATTGCTAATGAAGTTGCTAACCGGTATGCACCACGTGTATTACTTGCTGATGAGGTGGGATTAGGTAAAACCATTGAAGCAGGATTAATTCTGCATCAGCAACTAAGTACTGGACGAGCTTCGCGTGTACTTATTATTGTCCCTGAGCCACTAATACATCAGTGGTTAGTCGAGCTACTACGTCGTTTTAATATGTTTTTTAGTATTTTTGATGAAGAACGTTGCGAAGCAATAATGGAGAGCACAGATTTTGCTAATCCATTTAATGCTGAACAACAAATTCTCTGTAGCTTAAATTTGTTTACTGATAATCCCGACCGATTTCAGCAAGTTATAGACGCTGAATGGGATTTACTAATAATAGATGAAGCGCATCATCTGGCATGGAGCACAGAACATGTAAGTGCTGAATATAAATTAGTAGAGCAATTAGCACAACGCAGTAAAGGACTGTTATTACTTACTGCTACACCTGAACAATTCGGTAAAGAAAGTCACTTCGCTCGCCTGCGTTTGCTCGACCCTGATCGTTTTAATGATTACGAAAATTTTGTACGGCAAGAAGATCAGTATCAAGATATTGCAGATCTTATAGAAGCAATCAATGCAGACCAAAGTTTATCCAATGCTTTACTAGCAAAACTTAATTTACTAGAGAGTAATGTGGATTCTGAATTGTTACAAGCTGGTGAATTAAATGCTAAACAAAAAACTGATTTAATTCATCATCTACTTGATTGCCATGGTACAGGTCGTGTTCTGTTTAGAAATACACGAGCAGCCATACAAGGATTCCCAGAAAGAAAGGTACTGCCCTACCCATTAACATTACCTAAAGAATATCAAGATGCATTTGAAAAACACTCAGAAGAAAGCACAGATGTAATTAAACAATTACAACCAGAAGAACTGGTTAATGTTTCTATTGACTGGACCAAATTTGACCCTCGAGTGAAATGGCTCGTCGAATTAATGCAGAAATATAAATCTGAGAAAATTTTATTAATCTGTCACTTTGCTGAAACTGCTACTTATCTATCAAAAGCGCTTAAAACACAATTTGCTATAGCATCATCAGTTTTCCATGAAAACTTAAGTATTGTGGATCGTGATAAACGTGCCGCAGATTTTGCTGATACTGAGACTGGTGTACAAATTTTAATGTGTTCTGAAATTGGTAGCGAAGGTAGAAATTTTCAATTCTCTCATCATCTTGTATTATTTGATCTACCATTAAATCCGGATTTACTAGAACAACGCATAGGCCGACTAGATAGAATCGGTCAAGAAAATATAATACAGATTCATACGCCCTATTTTGAATCCACAGTGCAACAACGTCTATTCAACTGGTACCACAATGCATTAAATGCATTTAATACTACCTGTCCTGCAGGTGCACAAATATTTTCTCAAAACCAACAACAGTTAATCGAATTATTAGATAGTAAACAATGCACTGATGATGACTTTGAATTCTTTGTCGAAAAGTGTCGCACAGAGCATAATGAACTTAACAATCTTATGCATGAAGGTAGAGACAGACTACTAGAATACAGTTCCTGCCGCAAAGATATCGCCAGTAAATTACAAAACAAAATTGAAGGCTTTGAAAAACTCTCTGAACTAAAGCCCTTTATGATGAAACTATTTGATTGCTATGGCGTGAATGTAGATGAACATAAAATAGGCAGTTACATCATTAGCCCTGCCGAACACATGATAGGTACTTTCCCAGGTTTGCATGAAGACGGCATGACAATTACTTTCGATCGTGAAATTGCTCTTATTCATGACGACATGCATTTTTTAAGCTGGGACCACCCAATGGTACTTAATGGCATTGATATGCTATTAAGTAACGAAATGGGCAACACCTCAGTTTGTAGCATTCAATCACCTACAATTCAGCCAGGACAGCTTTTAATACAAGCGGTTTATATTTTAAACATTGAAATCCCATCTGAGTTTCAGGAAATTATTACTAGCCAACAACTACAGGCTTTACCTCTATTATTTACTTTAACTGAAACGGGTGACGATATTAGCCAACAGTTCCGCGTACAAAAACGTAAACCTGTTGATAGAGCGATTGCAAAACAAATAGTTCAACTTAAAGAAAATGAGATTAAGGCGGCACTAACTAATATTTCAAAATCCATTGAGTCCGATGCACCAGAATATTTAAGCAGCCATTATGCAAGCCAATTAATTATGTTGGAAAATGAAATTGACAGATTATCAACGCTTAAGTTGGTAAATCCACAAGTACGTGATGAGGAAATTGAGTTTTTTAGTTCGCAACTTGAAGCCTACAAAATTGCACTAGAAAACCCTGTCAGCCGTTTAGATTCAATCAGACTTTTAATTACAACTTAATTATTATCCAAGATATTTCAAAGGCTGCATACATTTTTTGCAATGATATACAGTCTTTTTATTTTGTATTTTATTATGTCGCGTAGTGGTTAGCTGGTGTTTCATACATTGGCACTGATAGTCATGACGACGCTGCCGTTTAAGAGGTAGTGAACTAATCTCATATTTGCTGGTTACCTCTGGTGATACAGAAAATAATGACATTATTGACTTCCATTCTGCTCCATGCGGTTTCACACTCTTCCATTTATGTATGGAGTACACAACATAATGAGCCACTTCATGTGCTACCGTGTTAATAACAGAGTCTTCGAAATAGCTAGAAAAAATTATTTCATTATATCTGATATAGGCTTTGCCCTGACGAACCACAAACATTCCAGAGGTTTTTCCTGACAAATCAAAGCGGACATCAATGGGTGCCAATTTTATACCTAGCGATTGACAAGCTTTCTCTATGTAAGCATCGGTACTCTCAATTACCTGCTGTTTCTGTTCTGTGCTTAATGAAAACTGGGGGTTCATTCTGCTCTTCTATATTATTTTATGACGAGACAAGGTAGCTTCTCGACTTGTTTAAATATTAGTGTATATTATCTTAATCTCATATTGTAAGGCTAGTTATGGATCATCTATTTATTGCTCGTCAACCTATATACAATCGTGCCCAAGGCGTTATGGGATATGAATTATTATATCGAAATGACAGCATCAACAGGGCCAATTTTACTGATGCCGACCAGGCTTCTTGTGAGACCATTCTTAATTCATTTATGCATATAGGCATAGATAACATAGCAGGTAGTGCCCTCGCCTTTATTAATTTACCCCGTGAATTTATTGTTAACAACACGTTAACACCTATGTTCAAAGAACAAGCCGTATTAGAAATACTTGAAGATATTAAACCGGATGACGAAGTAATAACGGGAATTAAGCGACTAAAATCTGAAGGCTATCAAATAGCACTGGATGATTTTGTATATAAAGATGAACTCATTCCAATGATTGAGTTAGCAGATTATATAAAAATAGATATCAAAGCCTTAAATTCAGACGAAATTGATAAGCACCTTGCTTTACTTAAGCCATATAGCGCCCAACTTATTGCCGAAAAAGTAGAAACATATGAACTCTACAACTTTTGCTTTGAACGTGAATTTACTTTTTTCCAGGGCTACTTTTTTTGCAAGCCGGAAATGCTAGAAAAAAAATCATTACCTAGTAATAAACTGGTTATTTTAAATCTGATTAACAAGCTACAAGATCCAGAAATAACATCAGATGAACTAGAAGGCCTACTGGTTCAAGATATCACTTTATCATATAAGCTACTTAGATATATCAATAGCGCTGCTTTCAGCCTGCGTAGCGAAGTCGATTCTATAAAAGACGCTATCATTTTATTAGGTATGAACAATTTGAAGAATTGGGTATCTTTGATAATGATGTCAAAAATTGTCGAAAGAAAACCTGCAGAACTTATTGTTACAGGTATGATTCGTGGGAAAATGTGCGAATTAATCGCTCAAAAATATCACCCAGAAGTTCAGCACCAAATGTTTATTATTGGTCTTTTCTCTGTACTCGATGCACTCATGGATCAACCTCTTATCGACTTACTGGATACAGTTATCTTAAGTACACCCATAAAACTTGCCTTACTAGACAAAACAGGTCCACAAGGTGAAATATATAAATATGTACTGCAATATGAGAAATGTAACTGGGATGAGATTAACAATTCAAATGATAATGCAACTGAATATACGCAGTCTTATTTGCAAGCTGTTCACTGGGCCGATGAGAGCATGAGAGCTCTCATTTTAAATACCTAAGCTACTAAAGTAAGTATCTCCCTGCACTCGCAACAGCTACTACCAATACACCAATAACCGTATTAATACCAACTAACACACGAATTTGTGCAAGCGCCTTTCCACCATCTGGCCAACGTTGTTCTGCAACAGCTAATTTTAAACGTTTAAATGGCGCAAAAAATACATGCATATAAATCAGTATCATTACAATACCCAACCCATTCATAATATGAACGTAAAGTGGTGCAATATCAAAGCTACCCCAAACTGAAAACATCATTAGATAACCCGTAAGCGGCAACAAAATAACTGATATCCATACAAAAGGAAAAAAACGTTTAAATACGCCAAGCCACAATGTAAGGCGTAAAGGCGGTTCTAATAAGTCACCTGCCGCAGGGCGCAAAAAATTATACGCAAAAAACATTCCACCTACCCAAATAACTGCTGAGATAACGTGTAGTAAATTATAAATACTTAACATAATTGTATAACCTGCTTTTAATCGTAAAATGATATAATATTATTTGAAAAGCTATGTAACATCTTCTGTATTAATTATTCTATATGCATCCATTTGAGAACTTAATAATTGATAACCAACGAAGACAAGCTGGCCTTTATACCGCTGGTGCTCATTATTTGTAAATTCAAATTCATATTTGCGTAGAATTTTTAATTGACCATATGAATTTTTCCCCAATGAAAATTTTATCTGGTGAACAGAATCATCTAGAAATTGAACATTGTTATTTTTACACATTTTCGCCGCGACAATGCGTGCACTTTCAATTACTTTGGTAGAATCAATCCAGAACCATGCGACAAGCGGCAAAGAAAAAATAATTAACAACTCAGTTAACTGCATAAAAATTACTCACATGAATACTCTGGATAAAAATAACTTTCATTATACCTCTTTATTTTGTGAAGAAAACATTTGGAAACTCATTGAAAGCAGCTTCACAAACAACATTATAAAACCTGTTGATGTATTATTTATAATTAATGAACTTAATAGTGTTGCTCTATTTGAGCAAAATATATCTAATGGTAAACAAGCTGTTATTTGGGATTATCATGTAGTTTTAACTGCACAGGTTGATAATCAATTAAAAATCCTGGATTTTGATAGCCGTTGTGAGTTCCCATGCGAGATTAATACCTATTTCAATAAAACATTTATAAACTACAGTTTACTAGAAAATTGTTATAAGCCATACATAAAAGCCATTCCCGCAGAGCTCTACTATCACAATTTCACATCTACTCGCCAGCATATGAAAGGCATTATTGCTGAATCTGAATACCCAAAACATGAATTAATCATACCGGATAACACAACTAACTTAATAACGCTTGAGGATTGTAGAGCCTTTGATATCGATAATAAACACAATAGTCATCATCGTGACATTCTAACACCTCTCGAGTATTTAGAATCAATGACGACACCAAATCGATAATTTTAGATTACTCTGTGTAGCTATTAATAATTGATTGCACCGACAGAATTGAGTCAATCGTTTCCACACTTTTACCAGCCTGCCAATAGTCATTGGTACTTTGCTCTCCTTTTAATGATCGCTTAAGAGAATATAATGACTGTAATGCTAATAGCATACGCATTAAGTGTTTTAATTTTGGGTGTTTGAGCATCAAACGTTCTATTTTATTAGGCGTTAATCCTTTCCTTTGTACATAAGCATTATTAATAACCGACACCGGCACACCGGTTATTCTCTCTGACAAGACAATGTCACTTGCATGAGCTTGAATAATAGCCTGTTTATAATTAGTACTTGCATTACACTCTTTAGTAGCAATAAACCGCGTACCCATCTGCACAGCCTGATAACCCTGCTTTAGTACACTACGATATTCATTTACATCTGCAACACCTCCAGCGCAGACGATAGGCAGCTTGAAACGCTTTAGATCAGATAGTAATTGCTCACTATTTAATCTACCAGCATGCCCACCAGCCTTATTATTGACGGCAATCAGTCCATCCACACCCGCATCTGAGGCTATTTCTGCCCATTTTGATTCCGTTACATCATGGTACACAAATGCACCTGCATCATGCACAAGCTTTACAACCCAATCGGGTTTACCCATTGAAGTAATAAAAAAGTTAATACCTTCTTCTAGAGCAATATTTAACCAGTTCTCCATTCTAGAACGATATTTGCGTGAACTACCCTCTATAAGTAAGTTCATGCCAACAGGCTTATCCGTTAATGACTGAATGTAGCTAAGGCCTGATTTAAACGAGTAACCATGAACATAAGTAAGCGAGATGGGTTGAATAATTCCCAATCCACCAGCAGCTGATACAGCGGCTACCAGTTCAGGATTACTGCAAGGATACATAGGGCCACAAATAATTGGATGCTCGGCACCACTATGCTTTAAAAAGCGCTTGTCGTTAGACATTAAATGCCTCTTATTCTGAGATATAGACACTGTAGCTTGAACAGCCCATGCATTCAATCTAGCCATCTTATAATGTTATAATACGATACCAAAAAATTTGTAACCTTAAATATGCCTGAACTACCTAATACATTTAATCCAGAAAGCGCTAGAGAAGACATATTAAAGCTAGCAGGCTACCGTATGCCATCAGGGAAATACGCTGGCACACTACTAATAGAGCTTCCAGAGCCTTATGTTGTTTGGTATCACTCTAAAGGCTTTCCAAAAGGTGAATTAGGACGCATGCTAGGCATCCTTTATGAAGTTAAAGTAAATGGCCTTGAGCCACTTTTTAAACCTTTGTTAAAGAAATAAACACACAATGATTCAATCTATTTCTTACACTCCTCCTTTACATAACGGATTAGAAATTCTATATCACGATGAATATTTGATTATTATAAATAAGCCGTCAGGTTTACTTTCTGTTCCTGGAAGAGGCATAGAAAAAAGTGATTGTTTACTTTCAAGGGTAAAGATTGAATATCCTAACGCTGATATTGTACATCGCTTAGATATGCCGACATCAGGCATTATTATTTTTTCATTACAAACTGACATTCAAAAATCACTCAGTAAATTATTTGAGCAAAAAAAAATCAATAAACGGTATATAGCAAAAGTATATGGTGAACTTGAGTGTAATAGTGGCATTATTAATCTGCCTCTCATTGCTGACTGGCCAAATCGTCCAAAGCAAAAAGTGGATTTCATGAGCGGAAAACCATCAAAAACTAAATATGAATTAATTTCAACTGACGCTAATTTCAATAGTTTAGTAAAGCTAATACCTGTCACCGGCAGAAGCCATCAGCTGAGAGTCCACATGGCAGCATTAGGCAACCCTGTTCTCGGCGATGCATTGTATGGCAACGATGAAAGCCGCGAAGCAAGTTCACGTTTGCTACTGCATGCAGAAAATATTTCTTTCATTCACCCTGCAAGCAATATTGAGATAAATGTAAACTGCCCAGCTGATTTCCAATGAGACAAGTATGATTTTATATTATATACATGACCCTATGTGCAGCTGGTGCTGGGGTTTTAAACCTGTTTTACAGCAACTGCAAAATAATTTACCCCGTAAAATAAAAATTAAATATTTATTGGGTGGACTTGCGCCTGATACAGATGTACCTATGCCTGTAAATATGCGCTCACAAATTACTTCAACGTGGAAAAATATTCAAAAGACTATACCAGGAACACAGTTCAATTATGATTTCTGGGACAAATGCACACCAAAAAGATCAACCTACCCCTCATGTCGTGCCGTATTATCTGCTGCTAAACAACAACAAAATAAATCATTTGAGATGCTAACAGCTATTCAGGATGCTTATTATTTACATGCATTAAATCCTTCTGAAATATCAACACTAAGGGATATAGCCAGCAGTATTGGTTTGAATACTGAATTATTTATTAATGACATTACATCTAAAGCGATTGACGAGCAGCTAAAAGCAGAGATCGCTATAACTAGAGACCTGGGGGTAGATTCTTTTCCCTCTTTGATTTTAAATCATGCAGAAAAACATTACCCAATAGCTATTGACTACAATCATTCCGATATCATTTTAGAACACATCGAAAGCTTTTTATAAATATGAAAAAAATAGATAAATGGGATACGTCGGTATTTCAAACATCTCCAATAATTCGTCAATTGTCCAATTTAACCAGGTATTTTTCCAGCTATGAAAACTGGCCAAAAATTATAGATTATCAATCTATCTTTAAATTGAATAAAGTGGGTATTACCCCCGTATCTCAATCAAGCGTTATTGAAACTTTTGCCGACCAGTACGAGCCCAGGGTGTACTTAAAAAAAGAACTACAAACAAGAACCGAGAACTGGCATGATTTTTTTAATGCTATGGTCTGGATGAGCTTCCCTGAAACAAAAAAAACACTAAACTCACTTCATTTTAAAGCTGCAAGCAATAGAGATGTAGGCACTAATCGATCAACACTTGAAAACCGCATCACACAATTTGATGAATGTGGCGCGATTATTATTTCAAACAATAAAATCTTACTTGAATTAATACAAAAGCATCAATGGAAAGAACTATTTCTTGAACATAAAGAGTCTTTTGAAAACGACATCAAATGTGTTGTTTTTGGTCATGCTATATTTGAAAAAGCTCTGGCTCCTTACATAGGCATGACATGCCACTGCATATTAGTTGAAGACAAAAAGCTGCTAAAGGATATCCAGGAATATAGCTATGCTAACCTTGATCAGTACCTTGCCAGGCTCTGGAAACATGAGATTGCGACGTCTACACCCCGCTTCAACGCATTTCCCATACTGGGTATTCCTGACTATTGGTCGGATCAATCAACTAAATTCTATAGTAATGAAAATTATTTCAGAGAAAAATAATCAATAAATATCAAATAGTTATATAGCATACTTAATCTATTTTATCTAATTTAGTTAAGTTTTTACTACAATCTTTAATCAGCAATTTATATATACAGTTGCTCTTAATGAAAAGTAGGCCTATAGTTACATAAAGCCTATATCGTGAATTTAGTCACATTATTTAAGTATTTGAATGCTTAATATACACATCGTGGTTGGGCTAATCTAAATGCAATCCATCAAATGTTAAAAGCACTGCAGACACCTTTTCTGCAAAAATAAGTGCGCCAAAAAGCAATTGGCTTCGGTCATTGATGGAGACTCTCCTCTAGCTAAGCGCACCTCATAACTCACTAGCAGGTTGTGCACATGAGCGCTGATAACAACGCATTTGATACGACTGTCAAACTGACAGCTGATTACATCTCCGATAAAGACTACCTTTCTAAGGTAATCAATAGCTATGTTAAAAACTCGGCAGAGAATGGATCTACCATGCGCGCACCTGCCGCAGGTAAAAACTTCTTTAATCGAGATGATGTACTAACGTCCTTAACTAAAATTCAGCAAATATATAAATCTAAATATGTGCCTGGTCAACAGGTAAATATTAATACTGACGCATTCCAGACCACGCTATTAAATAGCATGGCAAAGTTAAATAACGTTGCCGTACCGAAGTCCATGAATCAAATTGATGGCAGAACGATAGATTTTGTCGAGATGATATTTGGTGCTTTTTTACGTGACCAGAACATCTCAGATGCTATTAAGAGCCTGCTACTCAAACTTCAAATACCTGTTATTAAAACATCTCTAATTGATAGCAAGTTTTTCTACGATGATAAACACCCTGCTAGAACATTATTAAACACAATTGCACACCTTGGCATAGGTATTGAAAACGAAGACAATACTGTTTATCAAACTATTAGCCTTGTTATTGACCAACTACTGCGTAGCTTTGATAAAAATATTGTAAGTTTCAGAACAGCGTCGTCATCTTTGCAGCGTTTAACTACAATCGAGCAAAAGAAACAAAAACAGAATGAAGATGTAACTCGCAAACAAATCATTCAAGAGCATGCCAGACAACTCATACTATCTGAGCTTCAGTATCATACAATGAATATCACATTACCAAAACCAGTGCAGCCATTACTGCTTAATAACTGGTCAACTTATATGTTTTCATGCTACTTAAATTATGGAAAAACAAGCTATGAGTGGCAGGAGTCTATTGATATTCTGAAAATTGTAACAAAGTCTCTTGCCACTATTACAAGTCATACTGAATGGAATTCTTTAAAAAATAGCTATGAAGATATTGTAGAAACAGTAAATGGAAAACTTAAGGGAACAAAGCAAAATCAGGAAAAAGCTTTTATGGCTATTTCCAACCTAAGAAAACACTATGAAAAAACTATTAATTCTTCCGAATTTTTTGAAGAAAAATCACTTAAAGTAAAGCAGGAAATACAACTTAAAGACTCTATATATGCTGATAAGAGCAACGATGCTCCAAGCCCTATTGAACAACTTGAAAAAACTTCAGAAACTATAATTTCTGAACTTCCCGCATATGTTAAACCAGGTGTGTGGTTCAAAATTCATACTAGCCACAATCAACCATCACGTCGATTAAAATTATCAATAATCACAGTAGAAAATGCGCGCATGATTTTTGTTGATAGGAAAGGGGTAAATATCATAGAAAAAGATGTAGATACATTCTGTAATGAACTGCTAGAAGGCACTTCATTTATGCTTGAAGATCATTCAGTCTTTGATCACGCCTTAAGTCAAGTTATTGCCAATATCGCAGCAAATAATAAGTAAACTTATATTAATTTCTCTTTAATAAAGCACTCAACTGGGTGCTTTATTATTTATCCCAATATTGAGTTGAAATCCCCTGCCCCAAGTCTGCTGTGATTAATCGATCTCTAACCTCAAGAAGTTTAGAGATAAGATTTTTTTCATTTTTCTCATAAGCTTTCTCATCTGGCACCCTATTTACCACTACACCCAATAGTTCTGTAATTGCGTTACCAATTGAATTCTGACTAATAGTGACAATCAGATCACCTTTATCATTTCTATAAATCAATTGTTTAAAAGCAGGCTGCCAACGAATTGAGTTAGCATACTTGGGATCTGTAATACAATGCTCTCTAACTTTTTTAGCCGTTGCCAAAAAGTCATTATTAAATAACAGCGTAGACTCTATTCGATCTGGATAATAAGCATCTTTAGGAACAGGTGAATTGCGCGACGATACCTGACAAAAAAATGTTCGATAAAAGTCTATAAATCCTTTAAGTATTTCATCATACTCTTTCCAGAATCGAATATTTTTAAGCGCGTCCTTTCCTCCCTGAATTTTCCAACTCGGCAGGCCTTGCGGATATCCCGTCAAAGCGAGTGTTGATTCACCAATATCTATCGGCTGTAGTATTTCTAAATCTAATTCAGACATGAAATCTTGATAAACTTTGCGCATATAAGACTGAAAAAGGCTATTTTGCCCACCATCTGTAAGATTTGGATTATTAGGGTCTGCAAATTCAGCCTGTTTAAGCTCTTTTTTATCAAATACAATAAAATGATTGTGCAACATCCGTATGCTTGGCACACCTGGCGATGTGAGAGGCCATGTTGCATCCAGGCTTGCTTCACCTGCCAAAACCAGATATTCATCAGGATTTGGGTATTCGTCTAACATGTATTCAATAATAATCTGGTTCATTCTATTCCAGTCATGCTTCACCTGATCTGGGACTTGTGTCCGCCTGACAGGCCGCCCTAGAGGGTTAAGAACTGACTTGGATGTGTTATAAATAATGGAAGTATCAAATTCGTTTGAGTGTCCCAATGCTTTTCGATAAAGCAATAAACCTTCCGGGTTCTCTAATAAGCCATTATTATTAACGAGATCATTGAGGTTTTCGGTGCTGTTAAAAAACTCATTCGGTGCCATACCTTCAGGCACATCCAGTGGTATAGGGCGAAATGGGGTATTAATTTTACGTGGGCCGGCTTGCATGAGTTTTCCAATGAAATTAGCAAGCTAAAATATATCACGAGAAATTAATCTCCCGTATTAAGTATTTTTAATGCTTATATAAAGATATGTGGACTAGATTAAAAAAGGATTGTGCGCCCTTTCTTCAGCAATAGTCGATTCAGGCCCATGCCCTGGTATGAATCGGTATTCATCATCAAGTGTAAGCAACTTGTTTTTTATAGACGTTAATAGCTCTTCACGGTTACCACGCGGGAAATCTGTTCGCCCTATACTTCCATAGAACAACACATCACCAACCCATAGCAACTTTCTTTCATCATGCTTAATAACAATATGCCCTGGCGTATGCCCAGGTGTATATAAAATAGAGAATGTTTCATTACCTAATGTTAATACCGATGCTTCATTTAACCACAGATCAGGTAAGAATTTTTCTACTGTAGGAAAGCCGAACATCTCACATTGCTGTGGTATTGCATCAAGCAGAAACTTGTCATCTATATGCGGGCCTGTTACAGGTATGCCCAAGCGCGATTTTAATTCGGCGCTAGCACCCACATGATCTAAATGACCATGGGTTAACCAAACCTGCTTCAAGTCTACATTTTTTTGCACTATTGCTTTTAGTAGTAAATCAACATCACCACCAGGATCAATCAAAGCTGCCTCATTAGTCTGGTCGCACCAAACTAATGAGCAGTTTTGCTGGAAGCTTGTAACGGGAATAACTTGATATTGCAACACGCCTTACATTCCATTACCAAATTTTTCAGTTGCTGTTACACCACTATCACGCACTTGCTTTAAAGCTATTACGTATTGTTTTAATATATTAAGTGACCACTCTATCCTTTCTTTAAAATATTCATCAGCCTCAGTATTATTATCTTCAGGATTTTCATTTAAAACTTTTTCGACGTTACGAATTATTAAATGTTCTGGTATATAGCAAAGGCGACTATTTTTATAACTGCTCATACGTAATTCAGCAACTGGATAGGCTCCACCATCAGCCGAAGAAATCGAAACAATTTTGGCAGGTTTATGTCCTAACTCATTTTTACCAAAAATTAGAAACAAGTTTTTAAGCCCTGCTGGAACCTGGCCATGCCATTCTGGTGTTATAACAACAAAGCCATCACTGGATGATAATATTTCTCTATAGGGAGCTAATAATTCCGTCCATTTTTCCTCACCATCCCAAATACCTTCATCCCAGAGTGGCAATGGATTATTCGCCAAATCTATTATGGGCGCTTCTTCGCAAATACTATTTAGTAATACGCTCTGGTAATGCTTAGCTACTTTAGAGCTTTGTGAATTTTCTCTGTGACTACCTGAAATAATACATATCTTCATTCTATATCTCTTTATTATGGGTACTTGTTATAAGCTTGAGGCTACACATATCACCCTGTAAGCTTACATTAACTTCACTTAAGTCTGGTCCAGATCTCAATAAATAAGCGGAATAAACATTTACATTATTAGAGTTATTCTCATCTAGGGCTTGTATCAATAACATAGCTATATATTGTTGTTTCTGAAATGTATCTGGATTGTTAACAAAAATTTCGCCTAATTGTACTCCTTCTTCCATATGTAAATCTAATTCATCGAGATACCTTCTTAATCTTGCAGGATTCCTTGTTTCTTCATATTGATGTATTACCTTACTATCTATAGTGACAATAAAGCTATTAGACATTTGTAAATACTCCTAATAAAAAAAGCCGATATAATATCGGCCTTCTATTTTAGCAAATAAATACTTCTTTTATATTTCAGTATGACGTTTGTAATTCATGTTCCCAGTCACGTACGCCACCATCTAAACTTACAACATCAAACTCATTTTGTGCAAGTACTAAGGTTGCTACGGCACTTCGGCTACCACCATGGCAGTAAACGACATATTTTTTGCTCTTATCAAGTTCATCCATTCGATTACGTAACTCAAATAGAGGAATTAAAATAGCACCTGGCATATGGCCCTCATCGTATTCTTCAGCATAACGAACATCAATTGGAAGGTGCCCGGTATCCAGCATAGATTTTGCAACTTGCTGATTTGCAGACTTTATAAGTGGATTTTTTACCAGCTCTTCAAAATCTGTTTTATCCAGTACCGAAAGTACACTATCTTCTTTCATTACTACTGTTTCAGATCGAGTACTACCGGAAATGAGTGCTTCACAACCAAAAGCATCACCCTCACCCAACTCTGCAATTTTTTGAGGTTCATCATCGTAAAGCGTTATGGAGTGAACTTCAGCCGAACCCTGGGTAATGATGTAGTATGAATTACCTTCTTCGCCTTGCTTAATAGCTGCTTCGCCTTTTGGTATTTTGACGGTGCGCATCTTTGAAAATGCTAGCTCAACTAATTCTGAAGGTAAGCGACGGAAGACTAATGAGTTACGGACTTTCTCAAGTTGATGCGCTAACTCTTCATTCGTCTCTTCCATTAGGTGAACAATTTCATCCCATGAAATCAACTCATCAAGCATGTCTCTATCAGCATGACATATAATACAGTCTGATCGAGCCACTACAGTGCTTGTCGCCGGTGTACTACCTAAAACAATAGGTGACTTACGTGTTTCTTCCGGGCCATTAATGGAGCGCACATCACCATCTGTGATAATGTTTAATGTACCTTCCACTACAAATAGATAATCTTTCCCTGCGCCACCTGTAATTTGAAAAATTTCACCTTCACGCATTTCAATAAAACGCACTATATTTACAACTTCTGACATACGTTCTTTTGACAGTAATGTAAAAGGCATATAGTGTGTGGTTAGAGTGTCTAGCACTCTTTCCATCTTGACGCTCATCATCAGTAATTACCTATTATTTATTAACTTATTATGACTAGTTTTAGTTCATCAATAGGCAAACAGCAAGTCCAGTAACTCATTAAATGCAACTTACTAACGACTGATCTTATAAACACGCTCAATCATACTATCCAGTCCCCTCTGTTTAAATCTGGGCTGATTATTAATAACATCCTGCTCATAGATAATTTCCACTAAAAAATGTGGTTTATATAATTGCTCTATTTCATTACTGGATACTGAAAACGGAGGCCCGGACATTAATGACTGCTTATATTCTATGGTCACTAATAAAATACTGACATGTTCGGGTAAATTTTTGGCCAATAATTCTACATATTGCCTACGCATATCTTCGGGTAAAGCAACCAGTGAAGCGCGATCATATACCAGTGAAACATTAGATAGATCTTCTCTATCAAGGTGAAAAAAATTACCTTCAAGCATCGTTAAACTGAGATTACTATGTTCTACAAAATGCTTACCCTGCTTAGTTTGCAGGTTCAAATTTTGTTCAGTTGAAAACTCATTGATTGCCTTCTTACTACATTCTACACCCAGTACATTAAAGTCTTGAGAAACGAACCACATCAAATCTAATGATTTCCCACACATAGGAACTAACACAGTTGCCCCCTTAAGAGCATTCATTTGTGACCAGTATTTCACAAGGTAAGGATTAACTTCAGCAAGATGAAAGCCAATACTCCCCTCATCCCAACGCTGTTCCCAAAATTTTATTTTCATTCTATACCTCATGATTATTTGGTGATTTTTTATTCTACGTTAAAAAGAGACAAAAAAAACACCCCTGCAACAATAGTTGCAGGGGTGTTTTTTTAAATGGAAAATACGTAATTAAATACTTAAGTTTGATCTATTGTTTTCAATTGTTTTAATGCTAATTCCTTTAACATTCTGTAAATCATTAATCGATGTAAAAGCACCGTTTTGAGTTCGGTAATCAACAATTGCCTGGGCTTTTTTATCACCTACACCTTTAAGCTCACTTGCCAGTGTTGGGGCATCAGCCTGATTTATATTTACCAGTCCGGCAATAGCCATATTGGAAAACAATAATACAGCACTAAATAAAATCACTTTAATCATTTTCATTTTTTAACTCCTAAAGTCCATTATTAGAGGAGTGGTAACATTAATAAATATACAGATCTAAAACAATGTAGAAATTTCTGAATTAATTGTACGTAAAACACCCAATGGATCGTCAGACTGAGTTATGGGTCGTCCAATAACCAGATAGTCAGACCCTGCTTTTAATGCATTCACCGGTGTCATAATTCGTCTTTGGTCATCTTCTTTTGAACCGGCTGGCCTGATACCAGGTGAAACCAATAAAAAGTCACTACCCAGCTGTTGTTGCATATCATTAGCCTCTCGGGCTGAACAAACAACACCAGCCATTCCCGAAGACTTAGCCAGCACAGCCAATTTAAGCGCCTGTTCAGCGGGTGTTTCTTTAATTCCAAGTTCTATCAAGTCATCATGTGACATGCTGGTTAACACGGTAACAGCAATTAGATGTGGCTTAGATTGAGTATTTGCAACAGCTTCAGCCGCTGCTTCCATCATTCGACGTCCACCACTGGCGTGTACATTCAACATCCACACACCTAAACTAGCAGCAGCCTGACAAGCTTTGGCTACGGTATTAGGTATATCGTGATATTTAAGGTCTAAAAAAACCTCGAAACCTTTTGTTTGAATTTTCTCCACAAAAGATGGCCCAAGGAGAGTAAACATTTCTTTGCCCACTTTTAGTCGACATAAGTTTGCATCAAGCTGATCAATTAACTCGAGTGCATTTGCTTCATTGGGATAATCTAGGGCTACAATAATTTTAGGATCTGACATCAATAAAAGCTCAATCTATTTTTGGCAACATACTACTCCAACTATGGCAGGAGGGGCATAGCCAAACGTGAGTGTTTGCGGAGTAGCCGCAACGGCCACATTGAAAATCATGCTGCTTCGCTGTAATTGCTTCAACAACAGTGGGTAATATACTCTCTGAACAATCCTTGTCTGGTAGCTGCACTGCTAATAAAGTTTTTAAAGCAAGCAAAGATGGTTTTTTTATTACTGCCTCAGACAAGTACTGCAGCGCATCCTCTGCACCATTAATTTCATTAATTAATTGCGTTATTTCTGCAATAAGTGAAATTTCCGGATTTCGTTGTTCAACCGACTTTAAATAAATGAGTGCCTTATTTAAATTGGATGTACTTCGATAACAATGTATTAACTTTTCTGCAACTAGCGGTAACAATTGTACAGCCTGTGTTTCTACTTGTTGTAGAAAACGCAGAGCCTTTTGATAACGGCCATGATTAATAGACAAATCAGCTAAAATTATGGATGCACGAACACAGTTTTTATCTGTATTTAAAGCTTGTGTTGCCAATGATTCTGCATCTTTAAAATCACCTTGCAAGAACATTTGCTGACTTTGTTCACAGTAATATTGAGCTATTATTTTAGCTAAGTTAGTGTCGCCTCGGCGCTGAAAACGGCAAGCAACATTGATAGCCTGATCCCATTCCTGCTCTTGTTCGTAAATTGTCATTAAGCACTGTTGCGCTTCACGGGTAAACTCACTATCTTCAATAACGTCTTTAAATAAGCCCTCAGCCCGATCTAACCAACCCGCTTGCAAATAATCTTTTGCCAGAGCCAATAGCACCGTTGATTTATATTCAAGCGGAAGTGATGGCCGGGCTAATAAGTTTTGATGAAGCTTTATTGCCTTATCGATTTCGCCTTGTCGCCTAAAGATTGAACCTAGTGTTAAACTGGTATCAATTGTTTCCCAGTCTGATTCAACTAATTTGATAAAGATATCTAGCGCTTTATCTTGCTCATCATTAAGCAGATAGTTAAGGCCCTGAAAATAATCATTCGAAAATCGTAATTTACGCTTTTGTCTTCTGAGTCGGCGACGAGCTATAGCTGTGCCTAAGATAAAACCGAATACTGGTAATAAATAAATTAACCAGTCGGTAGAGAAATTTTCATGCAGGAAATTAATCATCTAAGTAGATTCACTTATCAGACTTATTTAAAACATCAGAGAGCCCTTCTAGCGCCTCTTTTTTATGCTTAATCCTATAAAGCTTTTGCTTGAGATTAAGTAGTGACAGTAAATTGTATAAATACCCTAAAATAACACCGACTAGTAAAGCTAGTAATATGAGAACTGCCAAAGGTATATTTATTTGGTAGAGAAATAGATCAACAAAAACCAATTGTGCATTCTTATAAGCAAAGGCAACAATTAGAATAATTATTGGTATAGATATCAGCAAACTTATAAAACGTATCATTAGTTAAAATATGCTGCTGTTTTCAGCGTATAGTCAGATAAATCAAACTGTCTGATATAGCTTATTATTTGTTAAGCGACTCGTTAACTCGCTCGCGTAGTTCTTTTCCCGGCTTGAAGTGCGGTACATATTTACCCGGTAAGGAAACTGAATCACCTGTTTTAGGGTTACGTCCCGATCTTGGTGGTCTGAAATGCAGGCTAAAGCTTCCAAAGCCTCGAATTTCAATACGGTCGCCTGTAGAAAGCGCTTCCGACATTTGTTCAAGTAAGCTTTTTACCGCTAATTCAACATCTTTGTAAGCCAGATGATTTTGCTTACGCGCCATCAATTCAATTAACTCTGACTTCATCATTGCTCTTGAAACGACTTCACCCGACATACCTTGTTCCCCGTTTAAATACCGTAGCCATCCCTGACTACGTGCATTAATTAGTAAATTATAAGCATATTATAGTAAGTAAATCAGCTTTGTCACCTAAGTGGCTGAAAAAATTACATAAATATGCAAATTTACTTAGTCGTTTTTAGCATCCATCTGCTCTTTCAGCAAGTCACCCAGCGTAGTCGCTACTGGAGCGGCAGAATCAGAGCCGTACTCTTTGATTGCTGCTGCTTCATCATCCGCATCTTTTGCTTTAAGTGAAAGGCTAATAGTACGCGTTTTGCGATCAACACCGATAAACTTAGCTTCGATCTCTTCACCCACTTTAAGTAGCGTACGAGCATCTTCAACACGGTCACGTGATAGTTCTGAAGCACGTAATGTACCTTCAATACCATCACCAAGATCAAGAATAGCTGCCTTTGCGTCAACTTCAATAATTGTGCCCTTAACCGCTGCACCCTTACCATGTTCTGCTACGAAGTTAGAGAATGGGTCTTGTTCCATCTGCTTAACACCAAGAGAAATACGCTCACGCTCTGGATCAATAGAAAGAACAACCGCTTCAAGCTCATCACCCTTAGCAAAGTTCTGCACAAGATCTTCACCCGTAGAATCCCAGGAAAGATCAGACAAATGAACCAGACCGTCAATGCCGCCTTCAAGGCCAACGAAGATACCGAAATCAGTGATAGATTTAATCTTACCGCTAACTTTATCACCCTTGTTGCGTGTAGCACCAAACTCATCCCAGGGATTAGTTGAGCATTGCTTCATGCCTAGAGAGATACGACGACGTTCTTCGTCGATGTCCAGAATCATTACTTCAACTTCGTCGCCTAATGTAACAACTTTAGCCGGATTAACGTTCTTGTTAGTCCAATCCATTTCAGATACGTGAACCAAACCTTCAACGCCATCTTCAATTTCAACGAAACAACCGTAGTCAGTGATGTTGCTAACTTTACCTGCAAGGCGTGAACCTTCAGGGTAACGATTTGCAATAGCTGCCCATGGATCTTCGCCAAGCTGTTTAAGACCAAGAGAAACACGGTTACGCTCTTTATCAAACTTAAGAACAACCACTTCAATTTCAGAACCCACTTCAACTACTTCAGATGGGTGCTTAACGCGCTTCCACGCCATATCTGTGATGTGTAGTAGACCGTCTATGCCACCCAAATCAAGGAATGCGCCGTAATCTGTAAGGTTTTTAACAATACCTTTAACAGACTTACCTTCTTCAAGGCCAGCTAGTAGCTCTTCACGCTCTGCAGAGTACTCAGACTCAACAACTGCACGACGAGAAACAACAACGTTGTTACGCTTCTGATCAAGCTTGATAACTTTAAATTCAAGATCCTTACCTTCAAGGTAAGATGTGTCGCGTACTGGACGTACATCAACCAATGAACCCGGTAGGAATGCACGGATATCGCCAAGTTCAACTGTGAAGCCACCTTTAACTTTACCAGTGATAATACCTGTAATGATTTCTTCTGCTTCGTGAGCTGCTTCCAATACGATCCATGCTTTAGCACGCTTCGCTTTATCACGAGATAAACGAGTTTCGCCGTAACCGTCTTCAACTGCTTCAAGTACAACTTCAACTTCATCACCAACAGCAACTTCTAGTTCACCATTAGCAAGGAATTGGGATTCTGGGATAACGCCTTCAGATTTAAGACCTGCGGCAACGGTTACATAACCGTTTGAAATATCAACAATAGTACCTGTAACGATAGTACCGGTGTTCATTTCGGTTTCTTGAAGGCTCTGTTCAAAGAGTTCTGCAAAAGATTCAGACATAAGGATTTCCATAGATTCACTGATATGCCGGTGGATTAGCCGTAGAAGTACATACGAGCTGGGCATACAGGGTTAGGGTTAATCGAAGTTTAAGTTCAAACCCTTTTGGGCGAAGATAGAACGTAAAATTCGGGTGAGCAACATGCTCGGAACAAAATTTAAAGGCGTTGTTTGGCTAAATCTAAAACCTTTTGAGTCACTTCTTGAATACTCATTGAAGTCGTATCCAGATATATAGCGTCTTCAGCCGGTTTAAGTGGCGACACAGCGCGGTTTGCGTCCTGTTCATCTCGTGCTTTTAAGTCTGCAACGAGGGCGGCGATATTAGCACTTATTCCCTTCTCTTTCAACTGCTTAACACGCCTTTCGGCTCTTTCTTCTGCGGACGCCGTCATAAATACCTTTAGCGGCGCATCTGGAAATACCGTAGTTCCCATATCACGGCCATCAGCCACCAGACCTGGAAGCTCTGAGAAGTCGCGCTGGCGCTGCAATAGAGCATCTCTCACCGCAGGGATGGCAGCTACTTTTGAAGCCCGCATACCCATTTCTTCCTGGCGAATTAATTCACTCGCATCAATGCCACGAAGGAGTATTTGCAATCCATTATCCGTCGCTTTAAAAACGACATCTAATTTTGCTGCAATGTCAGCAATAGCGACCTCATCAGCAAGATCAATCCCGTCATTCTGTGATGCCAGAGCCGTTAAGCGATATAAAGAACCACTATCAAGGATATGAAAACCCAAAGCGCTGGCAACCTGCTGGGCAATGGTGCCCTTACCTGCGCCACTTGGGCCGTCGAGGGTGATTACGGGGGATGAATTGTTTGTCATATGTATTTCAGCTGCTTTAATCGGGGACAGACCACCGTTCTTTGGCGCTCTGCTCCCTGTTGTGATACCACCAGGAGTACTACGGAGTTGAACACTACACTATCAGCTCTTGGTGGTATCAATAAAGGGGGACAGAGCGGAAAAGCACCGGTCTGTCCCCGAGGGATAAGTACGGTTGCAGATATTAATCTGCGATAGACACCTTAATACCCGCGCGATTCGCCAGGCCAATAAAATCAGGAAAGGACGTATTCACATTTTCGCAGTCTTCAATGACAATATCAGATTCAGCACGTAAACCAGCCATAGCGAAAGCCATGGCGATACGGTGATCATCACGGCTATGCACCTTACCACCTTGAATAGGACCACCATTTATAATCATGCCATCTTCGGTTGGTGTTGCATCTACGCCAATCGCCTGCAAACCATCCGCCATCACCTGAATACGATCAGACTCTTTAACCCGCAACTCTTCTGCACCAGTAATTAGCGTCCGCCCTGTAGCACAAGCTGCGGCAACAAATAACACGGGGAACTCATCAATAGCCAATGGCACGAGTTCTTCGGGTACATTAATACCTTTTAATTCCGCACTACGCACCCGAATATCCGCAACAGGCTCGCCGCCTACCAGCCGTTCATTAAGTAATTCAATATTTGCACCCATTAAATTCAGAATATCAATTACGCCGGTACGGGTTGGATTAATACCCACGTGTTGCAAAGTAATATCAGAGTTTTGCGCAATGCTGGCTCCTACTAAAAAGAAGGCGGCCGATGAAATATCTGATGGCACGTCAATATCACAAGCCGTTAAGCGCCCTCCGCCTTTCAGGCACATGCGGTTAGACGTAGTGTCTACTTTGTAACCAAAGGCATTCAACATACGCTCGGTATGATCACGGGTCGTCGCGGGTTCAGTAACACAGGTTGTACCCTCGGCATACATGCCGGCCAATAAAATACAGCTTTTAACCTGGGCACTCGCCATAGGTAGGGTGTAATCAATACCCTGCATTTTTGAACCGCCATTCACTTTTAGTGGTGGTTTACCCTCCTCCGCTGTATCAATATTGGCACCCATTAAGGCTAATGGATCGGTTACACGCTTCATAGGACGCTTAGATAAAGAGCGATCACCAGAAAGCTCAACATCGAAGGCCTGACCCGCAAGCAAACCTGACATTAGGCGAATAGATGTACCTGAATTGCCTAAATCAATAGATGACGAGGGTTGTTTTAAGCCATCAATACCAACACCCTGGATAGTAACCTCACCCTGTTCATTTGGCCCATCAATTTGCACGCCCATTGCACGAAATGCACGCAGGGTATTTAAGCTGTCTTCACCCTGCAAAAAACCCGTTACGTGCGTCGTTCCATCGGCGATTGAACCGAACATAATAGAACGATGTGAAATGGATTTATCGCCAGGAACGCGAAAAGTGCCGGAGAGTTGCCCACCAGGTTTTACAATATAGTCAGTCTGAGACATTCAGTTTTCCACAGAGGTTTTGGAGCATTAGGCTGCCCCGCTAAAATCAAAGATGCAGATGATATCCTTAAGATGCGAGAACATCCATATTAATAAGGCTTAACTATTGAAAATCTGGTGTGATTTATGAATCTAATGATTTAAACCAACTATGTTAATTGACTGATTTTAGTAAGAATAACGATAAGTTAGGTAATAGGCGCGCCCAGGCCCACCGGGCACATCATCGATTTTACGGCGCACTGGCTCTGGGTATGTATAGTCCTCATCCAGAATATTATTTAGAGTTACACTGACTTCGTGCTGCTTATAGCGATAAGTGCTTGATAAATTGATCAACTCATAACTATTCAGTGTAGAGCGAACACTTGTTACTGAACTCACTACATCGCGTTTTCCTATGTGTTGGGCAACAGCACTAGCGGTCCAGTCATTACTCATCTGATAGGTTAATATTATATTAGCGGTGTCATTAGCTATTAAAGGCGCTTCTTTTTCACCTAGAGACTTGTCCTCGCCATCAACAAAAGCAGTATTTGCAATTAACTCCAGTTTATTACTTAAAATAGATTTCCATTCTAGTTCTAAGCCTGTCATTTCTTTACCCGCGCCATTTTCATAGTTTGTCGCTGTACTGGGAGATGGCTCAGGAAAACGTAATATCTCATTTTCCAAATCAAGGTTATACAGAACGGCCTGTATACTATTTTTCGAATTTAACTGCGACTCAACTGCAATTTCGAATGTCTGAATAGTTTCTCTTTTAAGATCAGGGTCACCAAATAGTACACCGCCCAGATTTACATAACGCTCGATGAACATAGGCGTTCGGAAAGCTTCACTATATAAAAATTTCAAATAGGTTTTTGACATCACCTGGTATGTCACCCCTAACTTAGGCATAACATTGCTTCGTCCATTATCTGAATTATCTTCAGCCCTTAAACCGGCAATAAATATAGTGTTCTGATTAAACTCGTATTTAAACTGTGTGTAAGCAGCGACTGTACTTGTATGATGCGAATCAGGGAAAGCTGTGGTTACAAGCGAACCGTCAGCATCAGAAATGAAGACAAGCGGATCAGAATTCTGTTTTTCGTAACTTGCACCTACAATATATTTTAAATTATTCGAAATAAAATTTTTATATTGAAGCTCAAAACTATAGCGTTCAACAGTATTTAAAATAGTTGCAGGGTTGCTTGTTGAAGCTGGAAAGGCTCCTAAATGTATATCTTTATCGCTATTATCGTAGCGAAGCCATGTATTAAACTCACCTGTTCCAAATTTCTGTTTGTTATTAATGTCTAAATAACTGACATTTGTTTCAAATATTCCATTTTGCCAAACAACCGGATTGACTCCAAATAATGCTTTTTCACGATTAAACACACTTGCATTAATGCGCCAGTCATCATTATAGAAATCGATAAACACATTCTCTAGATTGTATTGATAATCCAGGTCGACTAAAGTGCCATCTTCATCAACGGTGCCTCCATACTTATACCCATTATCTCTTTGCAGGCTTGCAGCTATACTTAAATTTTCACTGTGCTGAACAATGCTTCCATACTTATGCTGATTACTACCAGCCCGCAATGAAACTACATCTTTATTTTTTTCACCCTGTTTTGTAATAATATTAATTACACCACTCATAGAGTTTGTGCCGTATAACACTGAGGCCGGACTTCGCACAACCTCTATACGCTCAACCATGTCTATAGGTAAATAGTCGAGTAAGCTTGAACCAAATAAACTCTCATACGATGGATGACCATTAATTAAGTAAAGAGACTTGTTATTGAATAAACCAGGCGTAACACCTCGAAAAGTTTGCGTCATCTGACCTAAATAGGTTTCACCTTTCACCACACCTGGAACATAACTCATTACATCATGTAAGCTAGTTACGCCCCATTGCCTGAGTTGATCTGAAGTAATGACAGAAATAATTGCAGCTGACTCAGCGGCGGTCTCAGTTTCTTGAGAGGCGGTATAAACTTCAACTTGTGCTAACTCTTGTAAGGATAATGAAAATAAATCTACGTTATCTGAACGTGAATGGACGGGATTAGAAAATAATAGAATGAAAGTAACTATATTTACATAAAAACCATTTAAGAATTTCATAATATGCTTACTTTTTTTATCATTTGTATATTGAGTTTATAACTAACTTACAACTAATTTACAAGCTACAGCGATCAATTTGCTACTCCACATTTGTCATTTAAATTTCCATCCGAACAAAAAAAGGGCTGCATATGCAACCCTTTTGAACAACAAGTTAGTAAGTAGTATTAAATATTAGATAAATACTTCTCAACAACTTTTGCAGGCAATGGAATGTATCCATCCTTAATTACTATGTCTTGACCTTGCTGAGATAGAACCAGTTTAATGAATTCTCTTTCTAAGGGCGCTAATGGCTTGTTTGGATGCTTATTTACATAAACATAAAGAAAACGTGACAGTGGGTATTTACCCGATACCGCATTATCAGCTGTTGCTTCTATGTATTTATTACCCGCTTTTTTAGTTAACGGCACTGCACGTACTCCAGACGTTTTATAGCCAATTCCAGAATACCCAATGCCATTCATTGAGGTAGTTACCGCCTGTACAACTGAAGCCGAACCTGGCTGCTCATTTACGCTGTTCTTGAAGTCACCTTTACATAACGCCTTCTTTTTGAAGTAACCGTAAGTACCAGAAACCGAGTTACGACCGAATACCTGTATGTCACGTGAAGTCCAGTTACCCGTTAAACCAAGACCACCCCACTTAGAGACATCCTCTTTACCACCACATTTTCTAGTAGAAGAAAATATTGCATCTACATCAGCAATGCTCATGCCTTTAACTGGGTTATCTTTATTCACATAAACAGCTAAAGCATCAATTGCAACCGGGATAGCCATTGGCTTGTAACCATAACGATCTTCGAATGCAGCAATTTCTTTATCTTTCATTTTACGACTCATTGGGCCGATATTAGATGTTGCTTCTGTAAGACCAGGAGGAGCTGTAGAAGAACCAGCTGCCTGAATTTGAATATTAACGTTTGGATATGAACGCTTAAATGATTCTGCCCATAAGGTCATAAGATTAGCCAGAGTATCTGATCCAACACTTGAGAAATTGCCTGAAATACCAGATGTTGGCTTATATTCTGGAATGTTATTATCAACTGTCACAGCTGTAACTGTTGAAGCAAAAAGACTTACGCCTAAAACTGATGCAGATAGAATTGTTGCTATTCGTTTAAGTTTCATTCTGAAATACTCTAATTAGTTAAGTATGTATATTTTGTTCCAGATATATGACCATAAAGTGACGTAATTGTTACAATTTAGTGACAGCTAAAAGCAACAACAAAATAAGCTACCTTCATGGGGTTTTGTTTCTATTTTTAGTACGCCGCCATGACGCTCCAGAACTTGTTTAACAATCGCCAGGCCTAACCCTGTGCCACCATGTATTCTAGAACGCCCTTCATCTACTCGATAAAAACGTTCTGTTAAGCGAGGTATATGCTGATATTCAATACCAATACCATTGTCTTTGACACAAATGCATGAGCCTGAATTATCAACTTTGGAGAATAAATGGATTGTGCCGCCTTCGGGTGTATAACGAATCGCATTAGTCATCAAATTAGAGATAGCCATACGTAACTCGTCATAATTACCCTTTAACTTAATCGGTTCATATGAAATAGATATTTTATGTTTGCCCTGATCAAAATCAATCGCTTCGTTATATATTTCATTGAAAAGCACTTCAGCATTAATCAATTCGGGATTTTCAATTGCAGTAGATGTTTCTAGTTTTGCGAGCCCGATTAACTCAGTAACTATATTTTCCATTCGAGTCGTTTGCTGCTGGATTTTTTTAAGCGGCCCCTGCAATTCATTTTCCTGTGTATCAATAAGCACTTCTATATAACCAGACATAACTGTTATTGGTGTACGTAATTCATGAGATGCGTTAGATATGAAGTCGCGGCGCATATCATCAAGCTGTCTACGCTGTGTTACATCACGCGCACTCAATAAATATTGACCATTACCATAAGGTGTAATATTTAAAAGAAGTTTTTTAATGTCGTGCGTAAATTCCAGTGGTTTATCAAAGTTACGTTTAGATAAATATCGTATAAATTCTGGATGACGTATTAAGTTATCAATACGCTGGCCTACGTCCACTTTTGAATGAAGATTAAATAATTGACTAGCTGCCGGATTAAACCATTCAATTTCATCAACTTCATTCAAAACAATTGTTGCGTAAGGTAAAGCCTGGGTTGATTTTTGAAAGCGGTTTAAAATTGAAGTTAACTTACGACGCGCTTTGCGCTGCCGTTGATACAAATGATGTAACTGATAATAAACCTCATCCCAAACACCCCATGATTCTGGTGGGTGTTTGGAAGGCTTACTTAGCCATTTGGTTAATTTATGAAGATTATATAAAGTCCATACAATATAAACAGATAAGCCAAATACTAGCACTAACAGTATTTGGTCTATAAAGCTGCCTAGCACCAGCATGAGAACTAACCATGCTAGTAATAATTCTAGTTCACGCCGTAAAATTGATGTCATCACAATCTCGAGAATCGATACCCACTTCCATGCACCGTTTGTAGTAAAGAAGACAGCTCATATTTTTCTAGCTGCTTACGCAAGCGTCTGATATGCACATCAACCGTGCGTTCTTCTACATACACATCCGCACCCCACACCTGATCTAATAATTGAGCCCGTGAAAAGACTCTATCGGTATGACCCATAAAATAATGCAACAATTTAAATTCAGTTGGCGATAAATCAATTGACTGATCAGAAACTTTTACACGCTGGCTAACAGGATCAAGGTAGAGTTCGCCAATTTTAATCGGTTGCTCATCAGGCATTGAACGCCTTAATACGGCCTGTATTCTGGATTTTAATTCGCGTACGGAAAAAGGCTTTGTAATGTAATCGTCCGCACCAACATCCAGCCCAAGAATTCTGTCTTCTTCTTCCGCTTTAGCGGTAATCATAATGACTGGTAACGCTGAATGATATTTTCTGATGCGATGCAACAGATCAATGCCGCTATTATCTGGTAGCATCCAGTCCAGCAATATGAGATCAATAGATTTGCTTTCTATAGCTTCCCAACCGTCTTTAACTGTATATGTAGAATAAATAGTATATCCCTCAGGCTCAAGAGAAAAACTAAGCATGTCCTGAATATCTCGATCATCTTCTACAATTAAAATATTTGCATGTTTCATAATTAAATCACATTTAACTGGCGGCTTAACTGTAAATAATTAAACCATCCAGGTATCCATTGAATGAGCATACTATTAAATAATATTTATGTGACAGTAAAGTGACAAATTATGACAAAATATCTTTTTCGGCTTCAGCTAAATCAATATGTCGGATATCCTTTCCTTTAACTAGATATATAACATATTCGCCGATATTTTTGGCGTGATCACCAATACGCTCTAACGCCCGTGCTGCCCACATAACATCAAGTACTTCAGAAATTGTACGAGGGTCTTCCATCATGTAGGTAATGAGCATACGCATTAAATTTTGATATTCTTCATCCGCCTTATCATCATCACGAACAACCTGTATAGCGGCATCAACATCAAGCCTTGCATAGGCATCGAGCACATCGTGAACCATACGTTTAACATGATCTCCAAGATGACGTATGCCTACATAACGGCTATTAAATTTTCCATCCTGTTCAGAAATATGCAGTGTCATTTTTGCAATTTTTTCTGCTTCATCGCCGATACGTTCCAGATCTGTGATTGTTTTTATAACTGCAATCACCATACGCAGATCAGTGGCTGCTGGTTGACGTTTTGCCAGAATACGCGTGCACTTTTCATCAATTGCAACTTCTAACGCATTAACTTTATGATCTCGAACAATAATATCATCAGCCGACGCAGCATCCATGTTTGTTAGTGCATCAACCGCGCCGCCAATTTGCTGCTCAACCAAACCGCCCATCTTCAAAACTTGATGGCGCAGACTCTCCATCTCTTCATCAAATTTATGCGATATATGCTGACTTATTGTAATTTTTTCCATAACTTTGCCTCAAATACCTGCTAGCCATAACGGCCGGTAATATAATCTTCTGTTTGTTTCATTGTAGGGTTAGTGAAAATATTATTGGTATCACCAAATTCCACCATTTCACCCATATACATAAATGCAGTCTCATCTGATACACGTGCCGCTTGCTGCATATTATGTGTAACTATTAGAATAGTGTATTGAGATTTTAACTCATGAATCAACTCTTCGATTTTTAAAGTTGAAATAGGGTCCAGCGCAGACGCCGGCTCATCTAATAATAAAATTTCTGGCTCAATGGCAATAGCACGTGCTATCACTAATCGTTGTTGCTGACCGCCAGAAATACCCAGAGCACTTTGATCCAGGCGATCCTTAACCTCATCCCATAAAGCAGCGCCTTTTAACGCCCACTCTACTTTTTCTTCAAGCACCCGACGCTTGTTAATACCTTGTAACCTTAAGCCGTAAGCAACATTTTCAAATATACTCATAGGAAACGGGTTGGGCTTTTGAAAAACCATACCCACACGCTGTCGTAGTGCCGTTACATCTACCGAAGAATCAAAAATATTTTTATTATCTAATACAATTTCACCACTAACACGAACATCATCAATTAAATCATTCATACGGTTAAAGCAACGTAACAGTGTTGACTTACCGCAGCCACTTGGTCCAATAAATGCCGTTACGTGATTTTTTTTCATGTCAAAACTTACATTATGCAAGGCCTGTGACTGACCATAAAACAAGCTGAGGTCATTAACATTTAAACAAATCTCTGAGTCTTTTGATCTGTTATTGTTAAGGTTAGCTGCTTCATTTGATATGACTGCTGTGGCTGTATTACTCATATTTCAATATCCTGTGATTATTACCTGAAACCTAATAACATTAGTTATCAAGTGCGCGGTACTTCTCACGTAATTTATTTCTCAGACTAATTGCACTTAAATTCAGTGCAACAATTACAACCACCAGTAGAAAGGCAGTGGCATAAACTAAGGGTCTTGCCGCTTCTACGTTAGGGCTTTGAAAACCTACATCATAGATGTGAAAACCTAAATGCATAAACTTACGATCAAGGTGTAAGAAAGGCATATTGCCATCCAGTGGCAAACTCGGTGCTAACTTAACTACACCTACTAACATAAGCGGTGCAACCTCACCTGCTGCCCGTGCAATTGCTAAAATAAGCCCCGTCATTATCGCCGGGCTTGCCATAGGTAAAACTACACGCCATAAAGTTTCTATTTTTGTTGCACCTAATGCCAGGCTGCCTTCACGTAAAGCACGTGGAATTCTTGACAGGCCTTCTTCGGTAGCAACAATCACCACGGGTAATGTTAATAAAGCCAATGTAAGTGAAGACCACAATAAGCCGGGCGTTCCGAAGGTTGGACCGGGTAATGCTTCCGGGTAGAACAGGGCGTCAATACTGCCACCCAAAAAGTAAACAAAAAAACCTAAACCAAATACGCCATAAACTATAGATGGAACACCCGCCAGATTATTCACGGCAATTCTAATTACTCGCGTAATTGCGCCCTGCTGCGCATATTCACGTAAGTAAACAGCAGCGATAACACCAAACGGCGTTACCATAACCGACATCAGCATTACCATCATGACGGTACCAAAAATTGCAGGAAATATGCCGCCTTCGGTATTTGCTTCACGGGGGTCTTCAGTTATAAATGCCCATAGGGTTTTAAAATAAAAAACTATTTTATCAAACACATTCATTTGATTAGGCTGCCAGGCCTTAACTACTTTTTCTAATGGAATAGTAACTTTACGCCCATCCATCACAGTAGCTTGAATAGAGTCACGCTTGATATCTTTATATAATTTTGCAGTTTGTAATAGTAACTCTGCATATTGTGCTTTTAGAACATCTCTTTCTTGCTGTATAGAGTTCGCAGCTGCGTTCGTAAGATCATCAGATAACTGTAAGCTCTTTTCCTTTAAGCGCAAGCGTTCTAAGCGATAGTTAATAGCACCAATATCACCCTGCTCTATGTCTAATATTTGTTCACGAATTTCTATTACACGCTCTAAACGCTCATGAAAGACAGACCACATATTTTCATTAGTAGAAGCCAGTACTTCATTTTCATACACAGAGTTAAGGTAACCATAAAAATTACCCCATTCTAATCTCTCTAAAACCATTACATCTGCAGGCTGAGTTCTTTCTTTTAGTCCTTGATCATAAATCCATTTAAAATCACTACCTAAAATATCACGATTACCCGTTTTAACAAGATGTCGTGTTATCAAACCTGTATCAGATGTAATCCCCGGAACGCTCTCAGCTGACACTGTTTCAGAATCAATGACTTCAGCAATAACGGTCATTGCTTGTTGTTCACTTACATAGTGAAATGCTTCTACATTAGCAGGCCAGAAATGACTCATACCACGGAACATAATCAGAAAGAGCAAACCAAATACTGCGACTAATGCAATACTGACTGCACCGGCATTCATCCAAATCCATGGTGTGCCACTTTTAAACCATTGACGAATCATAATCCGCTATACCTTTTACGTAGTCGGTGACGAATAATTTCAGCGATTGTGTTAAAGAAGAAAGTAAACATAAATAATATAAAGGCCGCGAGGAATAATACTCGGTAATGCGTACTTGCTACTTCCGCTTCAGGTACTTCAACCGCTAGATTTGCAGCTAACGTACGCATTCCCTGGAAGATACTCATATCCATTAACGGCGTGTTACCTGTGGCCATTAATACAATCATTGTTTCACCCACCGCACGACCAAAGCCCATCATCACAGCGGAAAATATTGCCGGGCTTGCTGCCGGCAAAACAACATTTATCATTGTTTGCCAACGTGTAGCACCTAATGCAAGCGAGCCACGGATCAAGTGCTGTGGCACACTGAACAGAGCATCTTCTGCAATAGAAAATATTGTTGGGATAACCGCAAAGCCCATTATGAGGCCTACCACCAAAGAATTACGTTGGTCGTAAGTCATTCCCCATTCATTACTCATATAACCGCGCATATCACCATTGAAAAACAGATTTTCAATGGGGCCGCTTAAGCTCATGGAAAACCAAATTAAAAGCAAAACAACAGGCACTAATATGGCTGCTTCCCAACCTTCAAATATTGATCGATTTGGGACAAATCGCCATAAGGCTGCACATGCAATAAAACCAATAGGAAGAATAAGTAATAAAGTAAATACACCCGCAAGATGTGATTCAACGTAGGGTGCTAACCATAAGCCCGCAAGGAAGCCTAAAATAACCGTTGGTAGTGCCTCCATAATTTCTATAGATGGCTTAACGGTTTGGCGCATACGCGGAGCCATAAACTGTGCTGTGAACATAGCACCTAATATGGCAATAGGTACGGCAAAAAGCATGGCATAAAAGGCAGCTTTAAGAGTACCGAAAGATAGCGGCATTAAACTAAATTTAGGTTCAAACTCATTTGTAGAGGCTGATGACTGCCATATGTAGTCTGCTTCGTCATAACCTTCGTACCAAATTTTACCCCATAAAACATCCCATGATATTTCAGGATACTCATTATGTACTTCATATAGGTAAAACTGATCATTACTATCCGCGACTACTAAATTTTCAGCACGCGCAGACCATGCCATTTTGTCGACTGATGTATTAGCTGTATTAATATGCGCTAGAGTACGTTGAGATGTGGAGTAATAAAGCGTTATTCCACCGTCTTTATCAGAGACAGCAAAACCTTTGCGGCGTTGCTCTGTGGCTATTTTCTCAACCGATGTTAGTTCTTCATGAAAATTACGAATATAAGTAAGCAACCTACCTTCATCTTTACGTACCTGCATCCACTGCTGTACTTCGCCATTTTCAAGCCCTACTAATAGTGAGGAACCACCTAATAGCAACTTAAGTTCGGTGATTGTCTGCTCAAATATATTTGCTACGGGTGTATTTGAAAATTCACCATCTTCAATGCTGTAATCCAGCAGCCTTTTATTACTCGATGCAGCATATAGATGATAGAGATCAGGTGATAATGCTATATCTGTTAATGGGCTCTCTAATGCTATTTCGGAGCGTAAATCCAGCTCAGTTGTTATTTCTTCAGAGATAAATGATTCTTCACGAATATAACGCACAAACAAAAGGCGCTGATCCGCAGTGGTTGCGGCAAAACCTGCACTATCATTACTTAATTGAAAATCAATATCTGTAAGAGCTCCACCTGTTTCATCTATAACGAGTGGCTTTTCACCTAATGGATATTCGAGTGCTGGTGTAACTGTTCTCACATCATTTGGGTAACTAAGCTCAAATGTATACTGAGTAACGATTGCGGTACCATTTGCCAGGCCAAGAACAACACGATCGAGGTTTGAAGCAACAGCGGTGATAGGTGCAGTTATGTTTAATGACTGATTAAGAACGACCTGCCCAGTGCTTGCATCAAAGAAGATCGCCTGGCCTTTATCAGTAAAGCGGACAGCAATACCGCCCTGCTCTTCTAAACCTAGCAATAAAGTTTTACCTTCACCCGGGGCAGCATACGACTGACTTTCATTAATTTCTGCCGATTCAAACATGGGAACAACCACGTACAGCAGATAAAAGAAAATCAGCAATATAGCAATAATGACACTAACACCGCCGAGTGATACGAAATATCGGGCCAATCGGTCTTTTAAAGCCCGTTGACTATATTGAGATTGAAGCATGTTATCTTTCATAGAAGGAAGCTTAACCTTCATGTGTTACAGAAATGTGACAATATATGACATATTTATGAATCACAAAAATATACATATAAAATACTAATAATATCAATAAATTAGACAGGTATTTACATATTTAACATGCACTTACAGATGCTTGGTCTATAATGACTTTGCAGACTTTTTAAATTAACCTGAAGCGTAGCACAGTCACTACATTAGAAGCTTTGATTATAATTTCATTTAGTATAACCAAGCGAACAACTCATTAACAAATTAAGGTTTATTCCATGAGTGACACCCTAATAAATTTTACAACATTAGATGAAATGAAAAGTGTCATGGGGGATGTTTTTATACAGCTCATTCCAGCGTACCTGGAACAGTCAGATAAAATGATCACTGAAATGTCAGGGCTGTTTGCTAGTGGTGATATGGACACCTTAGAGCGTCATGCACACAGCATGAAATCAAGCAGTTTGAATGTAGGCGCAGAAAATCTATCTGAAATTGCACGTGAATTAGAAGACACCATTAGAAGTAAAGGCAATACCGATACAATAAATGAATTAGTAAGTGCAATAACTACAGAGTATGCAAAAGTAAAAATAGAGCTAAACAACTATTTAGAACAAAATTAAGTAGCCATGCAACATTTCCATATAGTAAAGACTTAATTCAATATAGTCCCACACTTATTTCAAACTCATAATTAGGCATACTACCTAGTTATATAACTACCCCTTAAGCTAATATAACGCTATAGTGATTTATCGTAGAATATTAGATTTTGCTAACCAAGATTTTTTTATTGTTAGATAAACTTAAAGACATAGATCATGAAATTTTCCTTAAATGCATTTGCCAGGTGATTTCATCTAATAAAGTAAAAAGCATCACCTGACAAGCCTGCAAGTTATTTTTTAGCGTGTTACAATGCGGAGCAACTTAATCACAAACGGTTGTAGAATGATATTTACCAAAAGCTTCGACGCACCAAATCCCATCCCGAATGAGGGTATTGAGAACGCAGTCAGCTTAATGAAAAACGGTATGCTATATCGATACGGTCACATAGACGATGATATCAATTTTGACTCCCCAGACTCTCCCCACGCAGAACACAGCGAAGTATCCAAATTAGAATTAGCTTTTGGTAAATACACCGGCCACAAATATGTAGTAGCAGTTAACTCCTGTGGCAGTGCCATGTTTATCGCGCTTAAGGCGATGGGCATACAGACTAACGAAAAAGTATTCACCAATGCATTCACCTTTACTGCTGTTCCTAGCAGTATTGTCCATGCTAATGCCATACCTGTATATGTAGAGTGCAATGATCAATATGTAATTGATACAAAGCACTTCGAACAACAGATTACAGAAAATCCAGATGTTAAATATTTTATTTTGTCACACATGCGCGGACATGTTGCAGAACTCGATAAAATTCAGGCCTTATGTAACAAGCATGGTATTCGCTTAATTGAAGATTGTGCACATGGCCTGGGCAAGCGTTGGAACCCTGATGCTTCTGACAATGCAGGCTTTGTAGGTCACCACTGTGAAATTGCCTGTTACAGTGCGCAAAGCCACAAAATGCTTAATTCTGGTGAAGGTGGATTCATTGCAACCAATGATGAAAAACTTGCCGCCTATTGCATACTAGCTGCAGGCTCATACGAAAATCTATACAAGAAACATTTAGCACGTCCTATGGATGATGCTTTATTTGAAAACATTAAATTAGAAGTACCTAACTTCAGTTTACGCATGAACAATTTAACTGCAGCTATATTACGTCCACAAATTGCGTTAGTCGATGAACGTATTGCATCATATAAAAACAAACATAATCGCATTGTAGAAATACTTTCAGATATTGAATGTTTTAATATTCCTCAGGCAGTTGATGCATCCGATCATGTTGGTGATAGCCTGCAATTTAATTTAGTCGACTTTGACCGTGAGCATGTCGATGAGTTTGTATCGCGTTGTGCTGACAAAGGCGTAAAAATTCAAATTTTTGGCTTAGATGACAACGCTCGTGACTTCCGCAACTGGAAATACTCATTTGATGCAATGCCGGCAATGAATAAAACAGCCGACATTATTTCATGTGCTTGTGACTTAAGGTTACCTATCACCTTCACAATGGAAGACATAGAAGTATTGGGAGCTGTTATTTCAGAAGTTATCGAAGAAATGATAAACAAGGGTGTTAAAATATTAGGCACCATTGCAAAATAATCACTGCATAACTAATGTCTGTTTAAGTTTTTTTAACAGACATTAGTACCACCAAAATCCGAATATTACTCATAACAATACAATAAGTAATTCAGGTAATAAAATGACACTACTCAACACCACTTTGCAAAAAATAACATTAAGCCTTTTAATTTCTTCTAGCCTCTTTCAAACACAACAAACAATCGCAGATGAAATCACTGTCGGTTATTTTTTAGAGTGGCCTACTCCAAATCAGTTTGCTCAATCTAAAAAGCTATACGACAAAGCGCTTGGCGTAGATGTAAAATGGGTAAGCTTTGACGCAGGTACAGCCATGTCAGCGGCGATGGCATCTGGTGATGTACAAATTTCATTCTCACAAGGTATCCCACCGTTTGTAGTTGCTACGTCTGCAGGCCAGGATTTACAAATTGTCGATATCGCTGTCTCTTATGCAGACAATGAAAACTGTGTAGTACGTGAAAACCTGGAAATAGATAAAACCAATGCCAAAGAACTTGAAGGTAAAAAAGCAGGTGTACCCATTGGTACTGCTGCGCATTATGGTTTTTTAAAACAAATGAAACACTTTGGTGTAAACACAAACACCATGAAAATAGTTGATATGGAACCGGCAGCAGGAGCCGCTGCATTTGCCAATGGTAATTTAGATATTGTTTGTGGCTGGGGTGGTGCACTGCGCCGTATGAAAGAGCATGGCAACATATTACTCACGGGTACAGAAAAAGAACAACTGGGCATTCAAGTATTCGATGCAACTACTGTTTCTACACAATGGGCACAGGAAAACCCCGAACTGCTGACAAAGTTTCTTAAAGTCACCGCAGATATGAATACAAAGTATACATCAGCAGATGCAGCAAGCATGTTACCCATAATTGCCAAAGCCGCTGGCACCAATATGACTGCAACTAAGGCAACACTACAAAGCTTTACTTTCCCAACTATAAAACAGCAACTAAGCAAGCAATGGCTAGGTGGTGGTACGCAGGATTTTTTAAAAAATGTCGGCGATTTTTTTGTTGAGCAAGGCACAATTCCCAAAGCCCGTGTAAATTATAACAACGCAGTTGATAGCAGCTATCTTGAAGCCGCCGCAAAGCTTTAAGAAAAAATATGACACAGGAAGTAAACACTAAAAAAATAAATACACTAACATCAAGCAATCTGCATATTAATGATGTTTCCATGTCATTTGAGCTACCGGGTGGTGGTTCCGCTGAAGCCTTAAAAGATGTTTCTATCATTCTGCATGAAGGCGAACTACTCTCCATCCTCGGCCCTTCCGGTTGTGGCAAAACAACGCTGTTAAATATTGTTGCCGGCTTTCTGTCCCCTACTAAAGGCTCTGTTAGTTTAAATAACCATCAGGTCACTGGACCAAGTGCCGAGCGTGGCATGGTATTTCAACAGGGTGCATTATTTGAGTGGATGAATGTTCGCAAAAATATTGGCTTTGGCCCCAATATGCAAAACATGCCTATTGCGCAAATTAATCAACGAGTAGATGAATTACTAGAAACCGTCGGCCTGCATGGCTTCGCTGAGAAAAATGTATATGAGTTATCCGGTGGCATGCAACAACGCGTATCTCTAGCACGATGTTTAGCCAATGATCCTGACGTTATTTTAATGGATGAACCTCTAGGTGCACTTGACGCGCTTACCCGTGAAAAAATGCAGAGCCTGATATTAAAACTCTGGAAAGAAACCGGCAAAACCATCATCCTAATTACCCACTCGGTAGAAGAAGCCCTACTACTCGGTGAACGACTTATCGTAATGGCGCCACGCCCTGGGCGCATCCATAAAGAATATAAACTGCCATTTGCACAACAAGCTATAACAGCTGATATTCGTGAAGTAAAAAAGACAGAGAAGTTCACATCAACCCGTGAAGAAATACTCTCGATGATATGGGATATGGAAGAAGAAATCATGGGACGAAAAGCCTAAGCCATGTTAATACTCAGTCTATACATCGCTAGTTTTATTATTCTATTTTTCAGTTATAAATTTGTGCTTAGATGTTTTACAAACGTAGAAAAACAGGCCAAAGAAAACACCGTCACCTTTGGTGATGAAAGTGCTATAAAACCCAATAGAACTGCATCGGCACTTTCCATATTCACACTGCTTTTTATCTGGTGCGCATTTACCGGCTCCAGCCTATCACCTGTTCATGCGCCAGGACCATTCACCGGTGACACCTCATTCACCTATACTGCAAGAAATGCAAATAACGAAACCGATACTGCACAAGTTTTTATTCGCGTGAATCCTGCTAATAAAAAAATCGACACTCCCTCACCTGCGAATAAAAATACTAATAACTTTGCTACAAACGATAGCACTACGACCAGCACATATCGCAGCGCACTCATTCGCGTAAAGAAAAACGACAAGGGTGGAAAAAACAAAGACTATTTAATTACACACATTAATAACCAGCCAATAAAGCCAAAACAAATACTCGCTGTAAGCAATGGAACCGTCACCCTTAGCAAAAAAGGTAGCTTGTCATTTACACCATATAAGGGCTGGCAAATGGAGCCAATCTGGTTACCCGCACCAGAGGCAGTTTTTCTTCGTTTAATAGACATCGCACAAAACGGCTATCAAAACGTCAGCCTGTCTGAAAATATTGGCTGGTCATTACTACGTGTAATCGTAGGATTTCTATTAGGTTGTATCGTTGGTATACCACTGGGCTATGCAATGGGATTAAGTAGCTGGTTCCGTGGCTGGTTCGACCCTATTGTGGAATTTATGCGACCTATTCCGCCACTGGCACTTATACCATTAGTGATAATCTGGTTTGGTATATGGGAAAGCGGAAAAATTAGTTTATTATTTTTAGCCGCTCTATGGATAATGACCATTGCAGCACGTGCCGGTGTTTCAGGAGTTAATATTTCCAAGATACACGCCGCCTATTCACTAGGTGCATCTAAATTACAAATCCTTCTTCATGTCATTATTCCTAATTCACTTCCAGAAATATTCACCGGTGCACGTGTCGCTATGGGGGTGTGCTGGGGAACCGTAGTCGCCGCCGAACTCGTCGCCGCAGAAAAAGGCGCGGGAAAAATGATTATCGCCGCGTCTAAGTTTCAGCAAACAGATATTGTGATTATGGGGATTATATTGATTGGAGTAATTGGTTATGCCATTGATATGCTGATGCGAATAGCTGAAAAGAAGCTAATACCCTGGAAAGGAAACAGCTAAACATCACTAGTCATGAGAAAAACACCCGCGTATCCATGCAGAAAACATATACTATATCTAGAACATGTCTCCATATATAGGAATTATGACTAAATATAAGCATTATGTATATATCACTATTAGATTTAAGAATATACAATAATATCTTAATAGAATTTCTTAAATATATTTCAGTATCTACATAACTTGCTATCGGGGCATTAGCCATATTAATAACTATCATTATTCTATCGCTGAAAAATAAAAAACTAGATCGTAAATTACAGGCCGCTCAAAAATATACTGAATTATTAATAAAATCACTTAAAATAAAAACCGATTTATAACACAAGATCACTCATTGAAAAAATAAAATCAGGAGAACCTGGGAAATCTGAAAAAACAAGAGACCTACTTGAATTTCTTAAAGAATCATTAAAATATATCATCGATTTTTACAATTCTCTAGATAGTATTTACCAAGATGCAGCCAACTCGTGCTAGAAAAAATAACACCTACAATAACAAGCTTACTTTTTAACGCAGATCAAAAACCCTTAGCTTGAATTGGTTCTTTTTATGTATACTACCAATCACTACAATTATTTAGATCTCTACTAAGTTTTCAGCCGGGTGTTAGGCTAATAATCATTAAGAGCACAGTATAAATGGAGATTATATATGTTTATCATACTTCTTAAGTTTTCTGAAAATAAAAGCAAAGCTAGTGAATTTATGGAAGGCCACAATGAGTGGATTAAATGCGGGTTTGACGATGCTGTATTTATATTAGCTGGTAGTCTTCAACCCAATCTAGGTGGCTTTGTTATCGCCCATAATGAATCGCTATCCAAGTTACAAGACAGGGTAAATAATGACCCATTTGTTGCTGAAAATATTGTAAGCGCTGAGATTCTTGAAATTGATCCTAAAAAGGCTGATGATCGACTTAATTTTCTGATTGGTTAATAAAAATGAGTAAAATTATTAAAGGCCCAGATAGAAAGCCTCGCTGCAATTGATGTAGCGCAACATCTGATTTTTTTGATTATCATGAGAGGGAGTGCGGATTTCCTGTGGATGACGATGACCGTTTATTTAAAATTTTGTCTAGAAAATTTTCTAGTTCAGTCTAAATTGGAGAACAATACTCGCAAAACGTGAGAATTTCCGCACTACCTTCCACAATTTCAAATACTTCATAAAAACACATCCCCAGCTATATCATGCCAAAATTCAATTTACCTACTTACAATTGACATTGGATATCTATTCTTTATCGGCCCAAACAACAAAACTGGAAAATACAAGTTCGCAAATATCTGATTTATTTAGTTAATTAGCTAGCGAATACATTAGCAATTAAAACTTTACACTTAATTACGACAGCTTTATATAACTCAGAATCGGATCTCTTGATCAACCCTTAATGAAGCACCTCCATCTCGAAATAAAATCAATAAATTAAGCTTGCTAAAATGGTAATTTCATTCATGTGTCTTAAATCTACAAGATTACCATTTAGTAATTTCCCGGTAATGTTTAGATGATTTCCATAGTATAAGATAGTCTAACTGAAATTAATATAAGTAGTGGAGAGACATGTCTTACCTTATACGTTTGAAGTATGCATACTATGTATTTCTTGTTTTTAACAGAAAAATTGGCAATTATAAGCTAATGAATGAAAGAAGAAAAAAAGAGCATGAAGCATCGAAAATTTAAAGAGTTGTTATTTTTACTTATTTTAATTATTAGCTCACCAATAGTCGTCTTTGCCGATGCTACCGATGCTACTGACGGCCACCACAGTACTGAAAGCAGCGTCGAAATTCAATATTTTAGTATAGGTGATGCGAAGTCGAATATCGGAAATGCACAAGTGTCTGCATCTAGTACGGTTATCCAGACGGAATACGAAGCAAATGACATAGTCTATTCATTTAATTACGAACGCTGGAATTATAATTGGACAAACCCAAACACTCTTCCCTTTATTTCCGGCACAACAAATACTCCCTGGAGCACTTTCAATACGCTACAATTTGGTTTTTCTTATGAGCATGAAATAGATGATCAATGGGAACTAAACTATTATATTGAAGCCGAATCTTCTTTTGAAAAAGAAACAAGTGAATCCAATGAGTACGAGGCAGGTATCGATTTTATTTATGAACCTTCGAAAGAATGGGTTTATACAGTGAATCTTAATCTGGAATATCTAGATGCAACGGGATCAGAGTTTGGAGTAGATGTAGAAATCGAGTGGAATCACGATAAAAAAGATGGCTGGTCAGGTGAGTTTGAAATAAGTAGTGAGTTTCCAGAATCAAGCCTGACTTATCATTTTACCAGGGAATTCTCAACCACTTTGTTCTCTAGTGAAGGCGGTACCAGTACGATCAGGCTTTCTGACAGCAGTCCAGTGACCAATACGCAAGGCGGATATTTTGAGGATGAATATAGTAACATTGGTATTAAAATTGACTACGAATTTGAGCATGAAAGCTACTTGTCGTTTGCACTTCAGAAAAACTCTGATAGAAGCTTATCCTTTCTCGACAGTACAGGTAGAGTAGAAAATTCATACGAGTTTTCTGATACCGTCGAAGTGTCAATTGGACTATCATATACATTTTAAAACAACATTTAGAAATAATCTTGATTGTTTTAACAAATAAACCTAAGTGGACACTGATGAAATTTATTAGTTCAATTATTCAATCACTCCTCCTTGCAGCGATTTGTGAGGGAGGTCTAAAGCATGATATAGACTATGCATTAAAACTGGAAAATCTATTGTAATGAGAATCTTACTTATCGAAGACGATCTGGTAATAGCCAACTTTATTATTAAGGGATTGAAAGAAGCAGGCTATTGCCTGGATCACGCTGCTGACGGAATTGAAGGGTTAGATCTTGCACTCAACAATGGTTACGATATTTACATTATTGATATTATGTTACCAAAACTGGACGGCTTATCGATTATAATGAGGATGCGTGAACAGAAGATCGAAGCACCGGTTATTATCCTCAGTGCTAAGCGTTCAATTGATGATCGAGTAAAAGGATTACAAGGCGGAGGTGATGACTATCTTATTAAACCATTTTCATTTAGTGAATTGTTGGCGCGCATACAGGTACATTTTCGACGATCTACTAATGTAAATGAAACTAGTAATAATTTAACTATTCATAATTTATCACTTAATTTATTGTCACGCACAGTCATTCGAGAAGGCAAAAAAATAGATTTACAACCCAAAGAGTTTGCACTTTTGGAATATCTTATGCGTAATGCTAATCAGATTATTTCCAAAACCATGATTATAGAACGCGTTTGGAATTATAATTTCGACCCGCAAACCAATGTTGTAGAAGCACGCATTAGTAAACTTAGAGAAAAGATAGATAAAAATTTCGACAATCCATTAATTCATACTGTACGTGGCCTTGGTTATGTCTTTAAAAAAGAAAAATGATTTATTTTCCTAATACCCTGGCATTCAGGCTAACATTTTGGTATACGCTAGTTTTTATTACCTTAATAACGATTGCTTTTATTGCATCTTATCTTTCCCTGAAAAAAACATTAAATCAGAATATGGAGTATGATCTTCTTGAAGGTATCGTCGAATTTAAAATATTATACAAAAAAGAAGGACTAGATGGAGTTAAGCGAGAAATCGATCGCGATATAAAATCAGGTGAAGAACAAAATATTTTCTATAAACTACTTGATAAAAACGGCGCTCAAATCTACAGCTCTGACTTGTCTCACTGGAAATTTCTACCTGACAATCAACATATCATTAAACAGGTATTTTCCACTAACAAGTTCATTTATCAAACCATAGATATGCAGGGAAAGACATATAAAGCTAAAGCCATATATGATTTAATTACACCTGATATTCTATTATTTACCGGAGAATCAACAGAAAAAACACATGATATAATGGCGTTTCTTTCACGCATATTTATTAGCATAATATTATTAGTTATTCCGTTTTCATCTTTAATCGGTTGGTTAATGGCAAGGCATGCTGTAAAAGGTATTAAAGAAGTAAGCCGCATTGCTTCGGAACTAGAAAAAGGAAAACTAGATAAACGTGTACCTATATCTGCTCAGGGAGATGAAATTACACAACTTGTTAATACATTTAATGCCATGCTCGACAGGATATGGATTTTGATATCCGAAATGAAAGAAATGACCGATAATATTGCCCATGATCTACGTAGTCCATTGGCACGTATAAGAGTGATATCAGAACTGGTATTATCAAATAATAACACCCCTCAGGAATTTAAATCTACTGCATCAGATACTATTGAGGAGTGTGACCGATTATTACAAATGATTAACTCTGCGCTTGATGTTGCAGAGGTAGAAGCAGACACATGTCAAATACCTAAACAAAAAATAAATATCTCACAACTGACTCAAGATGCCTGTGAAATTTTTGATGCGATAGCTGAGCAAAAGCATATCAAATTAACCTGTCGCCTGAAAAATAATTGTCAGGTGTACGGTAACATCCAGAATTTACAACGGATGTTAGCCAATCTTTTGGACAATGCTATAAAATACACATTAGACAATGGTCAAGTAGATGTCGTTTTAACCTGCACCGAGCAGAACATCGAAATTATGGTGTTAGATACTGGTATAGGTATTCCAGAGAACGATCAAGCACGGATATTTGATCGTTTTTTCCGTTGTGATCAAAGCCGCACTCATGATGGATGTGGCTTGGGATTAAGTTTTTCCAGAGCTGTTGCACGCTCTCACGGTGGTGATATAAATCTGAGCAGTAGCTTAGATAAAGGCAGCTGCTTTACCATCGAGCTACCCAAAGCAAAATAATATCTAAAATTTTTAGATCCTACTTCAGTTTATAATTTAAATAACCTATGAAAAAAATTCTTGTTATCGGCTATGTCTGGCCAGAGCCCAATTCATCTGCCGCCGGTAGCCATATGCTATCGATACTTCGACTGTTCAAAAAACAGGGCTGGCAAGTTGAATTTGCTAGCCCTGCTCAACCCACAGATCATATGATTAATTTAGCTGATGAAGGTATTGCTAGCACAAGCATTAACCTTAATTGCGATAGTTTTGATACATATATTTCAGATTATCAACCAGACATTGTTGTATTTGATCGCTATATGATGGAGGAGCAATTCGGCTGGCGCGTAGATAAATACTGTCCAAAGGCACTAAAGATTTTAGATACTGAAGACTTGCAGTGCCTGCGAAGCGCACGGCAACTTGCTTGTAAAGCCGATCGTGAAGTTACTCAGTCTGATTTATACAGTGATTTAGCTAAGCGTGAAATTGCGGCAATATTACGCTGTGATATTTCATTGATTATCTCCAGCTTTGAAATGCAATTACTAGTTGAAACATTTAAGGTCGATGCCAATTTACTTCATTACCTGCCATTTATGGTCAATTTATCTAAATGCCCAATAGTAACTGTAGCCTATGCTGAGCGTAAGCATTTTATGACGATTGGTAATTTTCGTCATGCACCTAATTGGGATGTCGTTTTATACTTACAAAAAATATGGCCTCTTATAAGAAAACAACTACCTATGGCCGAACTGCATATTTATGGTTCATATCCGCCACCCAAAGCTACAGCTTTACATAATCCTAAGAGCGGTTTTTTAATCAAAGGCTGGGCAGAAAATGCACTTGATGTAATACAAAAGTCAAGAGTATGTTTGGCACCCATAAGATTTGGAGCCGGTATTAAGGGAAAATTATTAAATGCAATGATTGCACAAACGCCGAGCGTAACCACAACATTAGGTGCAGAAGGTATGTATAACTCTAATGATGAATCCTGGCCAGGTGTAGTCACTAATGACATTACTGATTTTGTGAATTCCGCTGTGAAGCTTTATAAGTGCGAAGATGAATGGCTGCATGCCCAAAAAAATACAATACCTTTACTAAAGATGCACTATGATAGCAAAATATTAGGTAAGCAATTAATTAATAAAATTCTTGAATTACAAGAAAGTTTACACCAGCATCGATTAAATAACTTTACAGGTGCCATGCTTAAACATCATTCAATGATGAGCACTAAATACATGTCACAATGGATTACTGAGAAGAATAAAAATACCTCGAGTAAATCGTCACCATAAGCCAGGCGTGAATAAATTTACATTGTATGCACTATTCACCTGGACAAACACAGTGCAAGTTCAAAATAACACTCCATAGCACTATCATCTGTTTTCTTGCTTGTCATAAATCTGCCTTAAATAATTCTTCAAATAAGGATATAGAGTATGGCAAAATTATAAGTAGTCGCTTGAAACTGTTAAATTAAATAATAACCTACTGTAATTACACAATTTATTGATAATAATATCCTTTAAAAGCATTATAATGCGGGTTTAACACATCAACATCTATATTATGTCGCAACCGTATGCATAAACTAGCTAAGCTTCGTCCACGACTAAACTCAATTTACGATTTAGTAGTTCAGACACAACAAAATAAACCATATCAATATATATGGGACTGCTGCTGTGATCATGGTTATTTAGGCATTAAAATACTAGCGGATAAATTATGTGAGAAAGTGATATTCGTTGATCAATTGCCTCACCTTATTGAACAACTAAATAGCAAGTTATCACCTTTTGATACAGGTAGACACGAATTAGTTACCGCAGATGCTGGTGAGCTGAAATTCGACGCTAGTGTTCAACATCTGGTCATATTGGCGGGTGTTGGTGGTGATACCAGTGTACATATCATACAGAATATTATTAACAACCACCCTACTGGATTAATTGATTTTATTTTATGTCCGAGCAGCAGCAAAAAAACTTTACGTCAATATTTAGCTGAAAATAAATTTGGATTACACAAGGAAAAGCTTGTACTTGATAACAAACGTTACTATGAAGTTTTGTTTGTAAATAGAAAACCTGCAGAAAGTGATTACTCTGAAGTACTGATAGACTGTAATTTATGGGTCGAAGATAACCCAGATCATCAAAAATATTTAAAGAAAATAAACACACCAAGAACTTCAAAGAAGCCTAAACGGATAAAAGCAGGCTAACTACATACTAAAATCATCACGTGCATTTTTTGCGTTGGTGAATATTTTCAATATTTCCTTATCATCACCTTTTTGAATAGAATCTTTTAATATATCTATTTTATTTTGGTAAGAATTCATCATCGCTAGAATAGCTTCAGAATTATTAAGACAAATATCTCTCCACATCACAGGATCACTTGAAGCAATTCGAGTGAAGTCCCTGAAGCCACCCGCCGCGTATCTAAATATTTCGTCTACATCATCAAGATTATTCAGGCAATCAACTAATGCGAAAGCCAATACATGCGGTAAATGACTTGTGCCTGCTAATACCAGGTCATGATGACGCACGCCCATCTCATCAACTTCTGCACCCGCCGCTTCCCACATTGATTTTACTTTTGCTACGTCTTCAAGTGAATTATCTTCTAATGGCGTAAGGATAACGCGACGATCTTTATATAAAGAATCAAATGCGGCATCTGCACCCGACTTTTCAGTTCCTGCTATAGGATGACCAGGAACAAACTGTTTTATTTTCAATTCCAAATTATTTAACGCTGCATCTATAACTGTATGTTTTGCACTACCACCGTCAGTAACAATGGCATGTTTTTGTAAATACGGTTCAATTTTTGAAAATACACTAGCCATTGCGCCAAGAGGTACTGAGATAAATACCATATCTGCATGACTCACTACTTTGGCATAATCTGTTTCGTAATTATCGATGACACCTAATTTTTTGGCTATTTCTAAATTTTCTATACTACGACCTAAGCCTGTCACCTTTTCAACATAACCCGCTTTTTTTAATGCCAGCGCAAGTGAACCACCAATTAAACCTACCCCTATAACACATAAATGCTTAATCATATTTATTAGCCTTTAAGCACTTTTGCTAATGCGCCTAATACACGCTCATTTTGTGATTCTGTGCCAACTGTTATTCGTAAATGATTAGGCAGCTGATAATTAGCAACAGGCCTAACAATAACACCTTCATGCAATAAGGCATCGTAAATCGGCATAGCGTTTTGCTGAACATCCACCGTAATAAAGTTACCAATAGAAGGTATATTTGTTAGACCAAGCTGTGTAAAACCATCAGTTAACTGCTTAAGCCCTAATGCATTCGATGTAACACTATTAATTATATGCTGCTCATCGCTAAGTGAAGCCAGTGCTGCTGCTTGTGCTACCAGGTTTGCATTAAAGGGCTGGCGTACACGATTTATAATATCTGCCACATCAGGATGAGAAACTGAATAGCCAATACGTAATCCTGCCAGGCCATACATTTTAGAAAAGGTACGTGTAAGAATTAAGTTATCAAACTGCTTTAACAAGCCATTACTATCTGGCTTCAAATCATCTGGCATATATTCATAATATGCCTCATCCAGCACGACTATAACGGTATCTGGCACTTGCTTTAAAAATGTCGTTAATGCATTTATATCTAACCATGTTCCCGTTGGATTATTAGGATTCGCAATAAAAATAATACGTGTTACGTCATCAATGGCATTATAAATAGCATCAAGGTCATGCCCGTATGGCATAGTAGGATGATCCGCTTGAAAAGCTTTTGCTACATTGGCTTTTGCACCTATAGCTTGTGTAACAATTGGATAAACTGCAAAAGCATACTGTGAAAAAACAGCTGAATGCTTATTAGTTAAAAATGCGCGTGCAATTAATTCCAGTACATCATTAGAACCATTACCCAGTGTTATTGAATCGATACTGGTAGCATGTTTTTTTGCCAATGCCTCGGACAACTTAAAACCTGCACCATCAGGATATAAATTAACTTCACCGATAACAGACTGTGCAGCTTCTAAGGCTTTTGGAGCAGGGCCCAATGGATTTTCGTTAGAGGCAAGCTTAATTGAATTACTAATACCAAGCTCGCGCTCTAACTCATCTATTGGCTTACCTGGCAAATAGGGTTTCAACTGCTGAACACCGGGTGCAGCAAGCGCTAAAAATTTATTTTTCATAATAGCTTACTTAAGTACGGCTTTTGGGTATGAGCCTAAAATACGGATCATTGCAGTTTCATGTTCAATTTCAGCCAATGCTTCAGCGAGCTTAGCATCTTCCTGATGACCTTCAATATCTATAAAGAAGACATATTCCCAAACACCCTGACGTGATGGGCGAGACTCAATTTTACTCATGCCAATCCCTCTTTCAGCCAGGGGCTTAAGTAAATGATGTAGAGCACCAGCTTTATTACCCGTCGTTACTAATAATGATGTCCTGTCATTGCCACTAGCCGGCACGTGATTTTTCCCGATGATTATAAAGCGCGTTGTATTATTAGGCTCATCTTCTATTTCTGCATTGAGGATTGGAACTGCATATATTTCTGCTGCCATTTTTCCCGCAATCGCAGCCGCGCCCTTTTCTTCTTTAGCAATGCGAACAGCCTCAGCATTACTACGTACAGCATAATGTTCAGCATTGGGTAAATTTGCATCTAGCCAACGACGACATTGAGCCAGAGATTGTTGATGCGAATATACCTTAGTGACATTTTTTAAATCTGTTTCATTACTGATTAAATTATGCTGAATACGTAAATCAACTTCACCACAGATATTCAGCGACGAATTAATTAACAAATCTAAGGTGTGTGAAATAACACCTTCAGTTGAGTTTTCGATAGGCGCAACTCCAAAATGAGCTTCACCGACTTCTACAATTCTGAAAATATCTTCAATATTATCTACAGGATTTTGATCAATCGAGGCACCAAAATGTTTATTTGCAGCGGCATGATTATAGGTACCAGCAGGCCCTAAAAATGCAACCTTAATGGGCTTTTCTAATGCAAGACAAGATGACATGATTTCACGAAATAGATGCGCCATAGCATCGTCGCCCAATGGCCCACTATTGCGTTTTTTAATTTCCATTAAAACTTGTGCTTCACGCTCGGGGCGGTAAAAATGCTCAGTTTCACCCGCTTTTATTTTAATTTCAGCTACTTGTTGCGCACACTCTGCACGCTGATTAATAAGCGTTTGAATTTGCTTATCAATTGCATCAATTTTATCTCTTATACCAAGAAGCTTATCTTGTTCACTCATACTAAGCTGAAAACCTTTATTTAAATTAAATTGATCTAACTGACAGAACACCTTCAATACTGGATATTTTATCCAACACTGCAGCATCCGGTTGAGTTTCAACATCAATTAATGTGTAAGCTAAATCACCACGTGACTCATTAGCCAAATGCGCAATATTAACTTTTGACTCACCAAGCTGGTGTGAAATTTTTGCTAACATATCGGGCTGGTTTTTATTGGCTATTGCAATGCGATGATCACAGCGTCGGGATAATTTGATATTAGGAAAATTAACCGAATTTCTTATATTACCGTTTTGTAAAAAATCTTTAAGCTGATCGGCAATCATTACTGCACAATTATCTTCAGCTTCTACTGTTGATGCACCTAGATGTGGTAAAGCAATCACTCGCTCATTACCTTGTAACTCTGTTGTTGGAAAATCACAAACATATGCACTAATTTTTCCGGCATTAATAGCAGCGAGCACATCTGTGTCATTCACTATGCCATCACGTGCAAAGTTCATAATAACCGCGCCTTCTTTCATGCTTGCCATGCTGTCTGTATTTAGCATATTTTTAGTCGCATCAATCAATGGCACATGAAAAGTTACAAAATCTGCTTCACGGAAAAGTTCTTCTGCGCTATCCATTTGCTTTACATTAGCTGATAATTGCCAAGCATGTTGAACTGTAATGGTAGGGTCAAAACCAATTACATTCATACCCAATGCATCCGCCGCATTGGCTACCTGAGCACCAATTGCACCTAAGCCAATAACACCTAGTGTTTTCCCGGGTAATTCATAACCAGCATATTTCTTTTTACCAGCTTCTACGGCCTTCATTACTTCTTCATTGGAGCCACTTAATTCATCAGAATACTTCCATGCTTGAATTAAGTTACGGCATGCGATTAGCATCCCTGCGATGACTAATTCTTTAACCGCATTAGCATTTGCACCTGGCGCATTAAAAACAACAACGCCTCGTTCTGACATTTTGTCGACAGGAATATTATTAACACCTGCACCGGCACGACCTACGGCTTTTACTGAACTTGCTACGGGTACATCATGCATTTTAAATGAACGCAGCATGATAGCATCTGGGTCAATAATTTCTTCGCCTACTTGATAGCCCTCAGATGTAAGACGATCTAAACCCAAAGATGAAATAGCATTATATGTTTTAATATTGAACATTTTTATTATGACTCGCTTTCACAATGTTTAACCAACGTTGGCTAGAAAAGTATTCCTGGTACTACAGAAACAACAAAGCGCAGGAATATCAAGATACTAAAGCAGCTAAGTTACTTAGCTGCTTCATCAATACGTTTATATTTTTTATTAACCGTTTTTATTCTCAAACTCTTTCATAAAGTCAATAAGTGCATCCACACCAGCTTCCGGCATTGCATTATAAATACTTGCACGCATGCCACCTACTGAACGATGACCTTTTAATGTTTGTAACCCAGCATCCGCTGCTTCTTTAAGAAATGTAGAATCGAGTTCCGCATCAGCAAGAATAAATGGTACATTCATTCGAGAACGGCATTCAACATCTACAGGGTTAGAATAAAAAGCTGAATTATCTATGGCTGAATATAACTTAGCAGCCTTACGACGGTTAGTTTCTTCAATGGCAGAGATACCACCGTTTTGTTTAATCCAGTCGAACACCAAACCAGCGATATACCAACTATATGTAGCCGGTGTGTTATACATTGAATCGTTATCGGCCATTATTTTATAATCTAACATAGCAGGCATTCCTGCCATTGGATTACCAATTAAGTCCTCACGAACAATAACAATTACTAAACCAGCACAGCCAATGTTCTTTTGTGCACCAGCATAAATAATTCCAAATTTACTAACATCAATTTCTTTAGACATGATGTTAGAAGACATATCAGCCACTAAAGGCATGCTCACATCTGGCACAAATGGGAACTCAACACCTACTATGGTTTCATTAGGTGTGTAATGTAGATACGCTGCATCATCACGTAAACTCCATGTTGATTGGGCAGGTACTGTCATGTAATTACTGTCTTCAGAACTAGCAGCAACATTAATATCACCGAAGCGCCTGGCTTCCTGAATTGCTTTTTTGCCCCACTGACCCGTAAGAATATAATCAGCTTTTGTATTAGTCCCCATCAAGTTGATAGGAACTGCTGCAAATTGTGAACTTGCTCCACCCTGCATAAAGAGAACTTTATAATTAGAAGGAATATTCATTATTTCACGCAGATCAGCCTCGGCCTTTTCTGCAATAGAAACATATGCTTTGCCACGGTGAGACATTTCCATAACAGACATGCCACAACCCTGCCAGTCCATCATTTCTTCTTGTGCCTGTTTTAAAACAGCTTCAGGAAGTGTCGCTGGACCCGCACTAAAATTAAATACTCGACTCATTATCCCACCCTAATTATATAAGTTTACTCGTTATTATTATCTTTAATATTAATCTTCTACTTCGGCATCCACGACAACATCACCATCTTCACCGTCAATAGAAGCAACACGTTCTATTTCTACTAATTTTTCATCATCAGCAAGACGAATTAGACGAACACCTTGAGTGTTTCGGCCCATTACGCGAACTTCTTCTACACTGGTTCTGATTAAAGTACCAGCATCAGAAATCATCATAAACTCATCCTGCTCAGTTACCTGGACAGCACCGACAACTGCACCATTTCGTTCTGATGACTGAATAGAAATAACGCCCTGACCACCACGGCCTTTACATGGATAATCGGTAGAAGCTGTACGCTTACCGTAACCATTTTCGGTTGCCGTTAATATTGCCGCCTCATCATCAACCACAATCAGGCTGATTAATTTTTGACCCTCAGCCATCTTAATACCGCGAACACCCGCAGCTGTTCTACCCATTGCACGCACAGCGGATTCGTTAAAGCGAATCGCTTTACCTGAGTCGGCCATTAACATAATGTCTTTTTCACCATCGGTTAATGCTACATCTACCAGTACATTATCGCCGCGTAAATCTAGCGCGATTATTCCGCCAGCACGCTGATTGGAGAACGCCGTTAGTGGTGTCTTTTTAACCGTACCGGAACTAGTTGCCATAAAGATGAAATGCTTTTCATCATATTCACGAATTGGCAACACTGCATTAATGCGCTCACCTGACTCTAGCGGCAACAAATTAACTAGTGGCTTACCGCGTGATCCTCGGCTAGCAACTGGTAATTGATAAACTTTAATCCAGTACGCCTTACCTTTACTGGAGAAACATAATAAGGTGTCGTGAGTATTCGCCACGAACAGTTTATCTATGAAATCAGCTTCTTTCATACGCGTTGCAGACTTACCCTTACCGCCACGTTTCTGTGTTGAATATTCGGATAGCGGCTGTGACTTGGCATAACCTTCGTGTGAGAAAGTAACCAGCATATCTTCTTCGGTAATCAGGTCTTCCATGCTGAGATCAAGTTGCGACTCAATGATTTCTGAACGACGCTCATCACCAAAGTCTTCTTTTACTTGTTCCAGCTCTTCACGGATAACTTCCATCAAACGATCAGGGCTTGCCAGTATCTCAATTAAAGCTTTAATAACATCCAGTATCTCACTGAATTCATTAATTATTTTATCTTGTTCAAGCCCCGTCAAACGATGCAACCTTAACTCAAGAATGGCTTGCGCCTGTGCTTCTGATAGGTAGTAACCATCCTCACGCATGCCAAAGCTACTTTGCAAAAATTCAGGACGTGATGCTTCAGCACCCGAGCGGCTCAGCATGTCTGACACCATACCAGGTGCCCAGGCACGACCAATTAAACCCGCTTTTGCTTCCGCTGAGTTCTTAGATTGCTTGATCAGTGCGATTACATCATCGATATTAGCAAGGGCTATAGCCAGACCTTCCAAAACATGAGCACGGTCGCGTGCTTTACGTAGCTCATAAATGGTACGACGCGTAACCACTTCACGGCGATGACGTACAAAGGCTTCTAGAATTTGTTTAAGGTTTAACAGCTTTGGCTGACCATCGACCAGCGCCACCATATTAATACCAAATACGGTTTGCATTGATGTTTGCTTGTACAGATTATTCAATAAAACTTCTGCTACATCACCGCGGCGCACCTCAATAACAATGCGAATTTCATTCGTTGATTCATCGCGAATTTCGGTGATACCTTCAATCTTCTTTTCTTTTACCAGCTCTGCAATACGCTCAATTAAACGCGCCTTATTTACCTGGTACGGTAGCTCTTCAACGATAATTTTTTGCTTACCGTTTTCTGTCGTTTCGATTTTTGTGCGCGAACGCATATACATGCGGCCACGGCCTGTGCGATATGCTTCGCGAATACCCTTCGTCCCATTGATAAACGCCGACGTAGGTAAATCCGGCGCAGGAATATAATCCATCAAACCTTCAATATCGAGTGCAGGGTTTTCAATCAAGGCAATACAGGCATCAATCACTTCGTTTAAATTGTGTGGCGGAATATTTGTCGCCATACCTACTGCAATACCTGCAGAGCCATTCACCAATAACGCCGGAATGCGTGTAGGCATAACCGTAGGCTCGCTTTCAGAACCATCATAGTTCTCTGCGAAATCAACGGTTTCTTTATCTAAATCGGCGAGAATTTGATGAGCGATTTTGTCCATGCGCACTTCGGTGTAACGCATCGCCGCAGGAGAGTCACCATCAACCGAACCAAAGTTACCCTGACCATCGACCAGCATGTAGCGCATGGAAAATGGCTGAGCCATCCTTACAATGGTGTCATACACTGCCGTATCACCGTGAGGGTGGTACTTACCGATTACATCACCGACTACACGAGCCGATTTCTTGTAGGGCTTGTTCCAGTCATTACCCAGCACATTCATCGCGTAAAGTACGCGACGATGGACTGGCTTCAAACCATCTCGAACATCGGGAAGCGCTCTACCTACGATTACACTCATCGCGTAATCAAGGTAAGACTGACGCATTTCATCTTCTAAATTTACTGGTACAATTTCTTTGGCAAAATCAGCCATAAGGTCTCTTTTTATCCGTTGATTTAGTGCATTTTTACTGGGCTATATGCCCGTATAGATAACACATCTATAAAGCGGGAAATATTACCATAAATCAGTGACTAACGGGAGCCTGAATAGGCTTTAAAAAGGAATGAAAAGTGGTTAAATTTTGATCAATTATTGCGATTTATAATAAACAAAATTAGAGACTGGTAATACACACCTTCAAAATACGATTTACAGTGCAATCACAGCCTGAACAGAGGGAAAACCATGTTGCTGACGAAGGCAGTATTTAAGCCATTTTGCCAAAAACCTGTTTAAAATCCATTTTTGTTTTAACGCGTCAGAAGGCAGATTATCCAATAACAACCGACCATGATGAAGCTTACCTGACATAACCTCTGCCAAACCTGCGTCATGATAAATACGAATCTTTAAATTTGGCTCCATGCGTAACTCATCACCTTCTCCAAAAAAATAACTGAGCAACAATGTTGTTGTGAACTTACTGCGTTCCTGTATTTTTATATGTAAATCCAGGTGTCCTGTAGATTTGGAAACAGCACTCTCCTGGATGGAAGACAAGTCAGGAATTAGCTTACGTAATTTAATAAAGTTTTCTTCGTACATATCCATTAAACTAACAAAATCACGGGATACGACATCTTCACAACCATACTGACTGGTTTTACGTGTGCAATATAACAATTGCTTCTGGTTGTCTTTAGAACTCATGGATTGATTATATCATGTGCCTGCGAATTAATACCCTGCACTTTCACACGCACACGTAATCGTCTAAAACTTTCAGCGTCTATATTGTCTTTAAATATTAAAACACTTTGGCGACGCCCATCTTCAAACTTAAAATTTAAAATAGAGAAAAAAGAAGTAATCACACTACTGTTACAGAGTTTTGCAGACACAAAATGATGATCGTTCGATATAAACCAATCATCATTTTGTTGCCAAAGCAGATTAAGCGTTTGATTATTATTTAAAGACTTGATGGTCGCTAATATCAGAAAGATAAAAAGTATAATAATACTAACAGTACTTAATTGATCTTTAATTATATAGATTGATAAAGCACTCAAGCAAAATATAGCAAGCACTATGTTACGGTAATTATTTGAGTAACTGATTTTAAGCAGTAATGGACTGGCGTATTGTCTGGACAAGTTCTGACACACTGTCATCGGATGATTGCATATGCCCTAGAAACAAATCGAATAATAACTGATCAGGGTAATCTAAGATTTGGTCGAACGTGTTTTTTCTCTGCACAGTTAAATTTTCATATGATTTATCTAAAAAGTCATTTAATAAAATATCTAGTTCCAACATACCACGACGACATCGCCAGCGCAAAGCTGAATCAACTTTATCGGGCATGCTTGTTTCTACTGTAACTGACATAACTATAACGATTTCTTAATCATCATTTTTTTAATTTCACCAATTGCTTTAGTAGGATTCAAACCCTTTGGGCAGACCTGAACACAATTCATAATGGTATGGCAGCGGAATAATTTAAATGGATCATCTAATGCCGCCAAACGTTCATTCGTCGCCTGGTCTCGTGAATCGGTTATAAAACGTGCCGCTTGTAATAATGCTGCGGGGCCTAAAAATTTATCTGGATTCCACCAAAATGAGGGGCATGAAGTTGTACAACAACCACACAAAATACACTCATAAGTACCATCCAGTTTTTCACGCTCTTCTGGTGATTGCTCTAACTCTACTTCTGGCAATGGATCTTTAAGTGTTAGGTATGGTTTTACATCTCGATACTGTTTATAAAACTGTTCCATATCCACAATCAAATCACGTATCACTGGTAAACGTGGCATAGGACGAATTTCAACTGGCTCTTTCAAACTGGTAACCGATGTTATGCAGGCCAGGCCATTTGTGCCATTAATATTCATACCATCAGAACCACAAACACCTTCTCGACATGACCGTCTAAAACCAAGCGTGGGGTCTGATTCTTTAATTAATAGCAACGCATCCAGTAACATCATATCAGCAGACACATCATCTAATTGATAGTCTTGCATATAAGGTTCTTTATCTGTTTCTGGATTAAATCGATAAATGCGAAATCGCATAATTACACCTTAATAAAATTAGTACACACGTGGTTTGGGAGGGAAACTAGTCACTGACATTGGCTTAGTTCTCACCGGCTTATAATCGAGCTTACGATCTTCTCTGGAGTACAGGGTATGCTTCATCCAGTTTTTATCATCGCGTTCAGTATAATCAATATGCGAGTGCGCACCTCTACTCTCATGGCGAGCGGCTGCGGAATAAACGGTTGCTAAAGCAACGTCAATTAAATTTTCTAATTCTAATGCTTCAACCCGTGCGGTATTAAACGTACCGGAATGATCACTGATTTTTGCATTTTTAAAACGCTCTGCAATTTTAGACACTTCAATTACACCATTATCTAAAACTTTCTGGGTTCTAAATACACCACAGTTATCTTCCATAACCGTTTGCAGGTCACGACGAATCGTGTCGATAGATTCACCTTCGCCTACATCATCCCAACGATGCAATCTTGCGTAAGCTTGTTCAATACTGCTTTCATCTAATGCTTTGTGATAACGATGTTCTTTTAAATATTCGATAATGTCGTTTGCTGCAGAACGACCAAATACCAAAATATCCAACAATGAATTACCACCCAGACGATTGGCTCCGTGCACTGACACACAAGCACACTCACCTGCAGCATACAATCCTGTAACAGGCTCTTCCGGCGTATCTTTAACGGGTACAACAACCTGCCCCTTACGATTTGTTGGGATACCGCCCATGGTGTAATGCGCTGTTGGGTAAACAGGAATTGCTTGCGTTGCAGGATCGATACCGAGGAAGGTAATACAGGTTTGGCGAATACCGGGCAAACGCGACTGTAAAACATCTTCAGGCAAATGATCGAGCTTTAACATCACATGATCTTTTTTCGGACCACAGCCTCGACCCTCTTTAACTTCTGTATAAATGGATCGACTCACCACATCACGCGAAGCCAAATCTTTTGCGGTTGGCGCATAACGCTCCATAAATCGCTCACCTTCACCATTAACCAGGTAACCACCTTCACCACGCGCACCTTCAGTAATTAACATACCGCGACCTGCAATACCGGTAGGATGAAACTGAACAAACTCCATATCCTGCAAAGGTACTCCGGCACGTAAAGACATACCCATACCATCGCCTGTATTAATTAGGGCATTGGTTGTGGTTTTATATAATTGCCCAGCACCACCAGTGGCTAACAAAGTTGTTTTTGCTTCAATAATTAATTCTTCACCGCTGTGAATATCAAATACAAATGCGCCGAGTATATTGCCATCATTGTCTTTTAATAAATCGACTGCAAAGTACTCATCAAAAAAGTGTGTTTTAGCACGAATATTTTGTTGATAAAGACTGTGTAGGATTGCATGGCCTGTTCTATCTGCGGCAGCACAGGTTCGTGCCGCTTGTTCACCACCAAAATTTTGTGACTGTCCACCAAATGGACGCTGATATATTTTGCCATTATCTAAACGTGAAAATGGCACACCAAAATGCTCCATTTCATAAACGGCTTTTGGTGCAGCGCGACACATATATTCAATGGCATCCTGGTCGCCTAAATAATCACTGCCTTTAACCGTATCGAACATATGCCAATGCCAGTTATCCGGTAACACATTGGCGAGCGCTGCATTCATGCCACCTTGTGCAGCAACAGTATGAGAGCGTGTTGGAAATACTTTTGAGACTACCGCAACGGATGCATCCGCCTCGGCAAGCTGTAACGCTCCTCTTAAACCACCGCCACCTGCACCGATAATTAAAGCGTCGAATCGTCTTCTTGGAATGTCATCTATATTCATTTAATTGCAACCATAAACAATGCTTTAAATCCCCATAAACCACTTCCTAAAATAATACAGCCGACAATTGTTAAAACCACTAAACGACTAACTACATTAGGCACATAATCTAATACTATATCTCGAACACCAATCCATACATGCCAGAGAACGGCTATCAAAAACAAGCCAAGCGCAATATTATTAAATGGCATTGCAATCCATGAAGACCAATTTTCGGCATTAAGGGGATTATTAATAAAAACCACAAGTGTAAAATAAATAATATACAACGTGATATAAACAGCGCTAACGCGTTGAATTATCCATGGACGTAGCCCTTGTAATCCAGGTGAGCTCATAAATATATCCTCACTGCTAGTAGTACAAACACTATGGCCTCAATAACAAAAACCAACCATGCAAATAACGTGGCCTGATGTTTTTCTAAGCCAATATCAAAATCTGTTAGTAAAAAACGAATACCGGCAATTAAATGATGAACAATTGACCAAAGTAAAATTAATGACATTAGTTGTATAAGCGGATACTGTAATATTTCTACCGCCTGACTAAATCCACTTTGACCTTGTAAAGAGATATCAAATAGATAAATTGAAAACGGAATCGCTAAAAACATCAATAAACCACTTATTCGGTGAAATATTGAAACAAAGCCAGTAACGGGTAAACGGATTTTAATTAGGTTGAGGAAAAAAGGTCTATTGTCAGAAACAGCCATTATTCATTTTCCATTAAGGTTAATATTGCGTGTTTTTTATCATTCATAAACATTGTAGTGGAATTTACCCCATATGCATGAAAAAATCATAATAATCCACAAGATATGTATGTGACAGGTTCATATAAACTCGCTTACACTACATAACATACTCTGCTCAAATTTACAGGTAACCCTATGAAACCCGAATGGCTAGAATTTCTTAAAAATGCTGGTGCCGAAATTAAAGACAACAAAGTTGTAAACTTTGGTAATTTGAACCGTGAGCAACGCATCATCCATACAGGCCCAGTGCTATGCGACCTGAGTCATCAGGGATTAATATCGGTTGATGGCGAGGATGCTACTGATTTTTTACAGGGCCAGTTAACTAATGATGTGCGTGATGTTAGTGAACAGCACAGCCAGCTAAGTGCTTACTGCACCCATAAAGGCCGAATGCTAGCAAACTTTCGTATATTCAAACGCGACAATAGCTACTACCTACGTTTGCCGCTTTCATTACTTGAACCGACATTGAAACGCATCAGCATGTTTATTTTAATGTCTAAAGTGAGCATTAAAAACAACAGCAATGCATTGGTACGGTTTGGCTTTTCCGGCCCTACTGCTGATGAACTGCTCGGTAATTTAATCTCTGCCCTTCCTAAAGAAGTCGATGACGCAGTACAGGTTGATGGCTATACCGTAATTAAATGTCCCGGCTTACATCCACGTTATGAAATTTATGGTGAGCTAACTCCTATGCAAAAGTTATGGAGCAATCTTGATGTACATGCCGCACCCGTTGGTGCCGCTGCCTGGGAAATGCTCGATATCCAGGCCGGCATACCGACTATCTACCCTGAAACCACAGAATCTTTTGTGCCACATATGACGAATATGCAGGTTATTAATGGCGTAAGCTTTCAGAAAGGCTGCTACACCGGGCAGGAAGTTGTAGCTCGCATGCAATACCTCGGCAAACTCAAACGCCGCATGTTCCGCATAAAAGTAGATACTGACGACATTGTTAACCCAGGCGATAAATTGTTTAATGCTAATAGCTCTTCAGCTCAAGGTGCAGGACAAATTGTTAGTGCACAGCAGGACCCGGATGGTGGCTACAGCGCATTAGCAGTGGTCAACATTTCTGATACAGAATCTGGACAGCTGCAATTACATGATGAGAATGGCCCACACGTTTCTATTGAAGACTTACCCTACACAATTGAAGAAAAGAGCGAATAAGTGAATATTCTTTTATAAGCTATTCATAATATATTTAGGCTGCAAATTTTTAATAAGTTTGTGCAGCCTAAACGATGCTTTTTAACACGTATTAACTACACTCATATTATATGATTTAAACTAAGCATATTTAATGAGCACTCAAATCCAAACAATCTCTCAGCAAGCACTTCAGCAAATTAATACAGCAGTTGAAACTGACCAGATTAAGCTGCCCACACTGCCTGAAGTTGCACTTAAAATTCGTACCGCCGTAGAAAAAGGCGACCACTCAGCTACAGAAATTGCTGAACTATTAGCACAGGACTCAGCGTTATCCGTACGTTTGTTACAGCTGGCTAACAGCCCTCTTTATAGAGCGCGCACTGAAATAGACAGCTTACAAATGGCAATTACACGACTTGGTGTACGCATTGTAAAAGATCTGGTCATTATGCTCGCAATTAAGCAGGCTTTTGCAACGCCTAATAAAGCACTTGCTGAACAATTTAGAGAAGTATGGCAAACCAGTATAGACGTTGCAGCCACATGTCGAGTACTTGCAAAAGCACAACCTGACTTAGATGTAGAGCATGCCGTATTAGCCGGACTAATTCATAATATTGGCACCTTACCCATTATAGAACTGGCAAACAATGAACCTGCATTAGCGCCTGATATACAAACGTTAAATAAAATTACAAATGAAATTCAATCTCCGGTGGGCGATAAAATACTCAGTTTCTGGAATTTTCCACAATCGTTAATTGATGTAGCCAGCCTATGGAATGACTTTAATCGCGAACACGATACTGGTGCCGACTATGTTGACCTCGTACAAGCTGCAATTTTACATACACAACATGCGCCAGACTACGCACCGGAAAACTGGTCAGACATCCCGGCTATCCATAAACTGGGCCTGGACCCAACGATACGAACATTTGATGAAACAATGCAGACACAACTTAATGAAACACGCGAAAGCTTAATGCAGATATAACAAATACAATATGCAACATATACAAGACAAGATTGAAGATTTTCTAACTGATGTAAAAGACGCGGTAGCAACAGAAAAATTACTACTACCGTCACTGCCTGACGTCGCCTTAAAAATTAAGGCCGAATGCGAAAAAGAAGATTCTTCAGCACAGAAAATTGCAGACGTTATTAGCCAGGATCCCGCAATGTCTGTTCGCTTGCTACAAGTTGCCAACAGTTCGTTATATCGTACACGTAATAGTGCGGATAATATTCAAAGCGCTATCGCAAAGCTTGGCCTGAACCTGGTTCGTGACTTAATCATGAGCCTTTCAATGAAGCAATTATACAGGGCTAGCAACGACATCATTGCTGAACGTTTTAGAGAACTTTGGTTAGCAAGCACCAAAACCGCATCCATCGCTCGCTTACTTGCCATGAAAATAGATCACCTGGATGCCGAACAAGCCATGCTAGCGGGCTTAATTCATAACATCGGTGCGTTGCCCATTATTCTTATGGCCGAAGATGATGACGATTTATTTGATAATACAGAAGCTCTCTGCAAAGTCTTAAACAAAATGCAGGGTGAAGTTGGCGCCTACATATTTCGCGATTGGCATTTCCCTGAATATATGGTGGAAGTCGCCAGTGAGTGCTACACATTTCGCCGAAATCACAGCGGCCCCGCAGACTATGTTGACGTTGTTCAGGCAGCGCTTATTCAGGGTAGTATTTATACAGGTTTAGAGTGCCCGGAAGACTGGTCGACCGTGTCAGCCTTTGAGCGCCTTGGCATCGATACCAGTACTCACATGCTTGATATAGAAGAAAATATGCTAATTTTTGAAGAAACTGACTCACTCTTTAAATAAGCTTCTATACTCATTCGTTAACTAACTAATTTAAATAACAATTTGAGCTTTAAACGGAAACAATATGACTGAGAAAGCAGAGCAATTTTTCAATGAACTTAAATCAGCAGTAGAATCAGACCAACTGATTCTACCCACCCTGCCTGAAGTCGCATTAAAAATTCGTGAAGCGGTTGAAAGTGAAAACACATCAGCACAGCAAGTTGCAGAAACACTAACGCAGGATGCATCTCTATCCGCCCGCCTCATACAAGTTTCCAATAGCCCGCTATACCGATCCAGAACACCCATTGAAGACCTGCAAATGGCCGTTACTCGTCTTGGTATTCGCATGGTACGTGACCTGGTTATCAGCCTTGCAATGAAACAAATTTACCAGGCAACGTCTGATGTTTTAGATGAGCACTTCCGCCGTATCTGGAATACTTCCGTTGAAGTTGCCGCTATCTGCCGTATGTTTGCAACTACTGTACCGGGCATCAACCCAGAACAAGCCTTGCTTGCTGGCTTAGTTCATAATATTGGTGCATTGCCGATATTGGTAATGGCCGAGGATGATAATGACTTATTTAATGACGCTGAAGCACTTCAACAGGTCATTACTGAATTACAGGGTCGTGTTGGCATACTTATCCTGGAAACCTGGAATTTTGGCGACGCCATGATTGATGTTGTAAAAAATGCGCACAACTTTAGCTACGATCATGAAGGCGGTGCAGACCTGGTTGACCTAGTCCAAATCGCACTACTCCAGGGTGGCCATGTCGATAGCGATGTTGATTGGAGTAGCGTGCCCGCTTTTTCCAAACTTGGAATGGACACTGAAGTTAATGTTGTTGAAATTGAAGAAAATAAAGAAATCATCGAAAGCACCAAGCAATCATTAATGGCTTAGAGCAAAATGTGCATGTCGACACCATGTGCCGACCTCATAATCCATTAGTACACAATAAAATAAGTAAATACTAATTATATTAGTGTACAATATCGCGCGTTTCCCTCGGCACATGGTATATAGAGAACTTTATGAAGAAAAAAATCAGCCTTAGTTTATTTACCTGCCTGGCAGCCTCATCTACTGCCTATGCAACTAATGGATACCAGCTTACTGGCATTGGCGCCTACCAAAAAGGCATGGCCGGCGCAGTAACCGCAAAACCCGGCTCGGCAATGAGCGCCATTAGTAACCCTGCTGGTATGGCCCGTGCTGGTAGACGTGCTGATTTTAGTCTTGAAATGTTTATGCCCGAGCGCTTTGTAGATTTCACTGCCTCTGGCGGTGAAAAGAATTACTCTTCAGCCGAACAATATGGCGTACCTGCTTTGGGTTGGACAGCTCCTATTGAAGACGGTTCAGATATTTATTTCGGCGGTGGCATTTATGGCACATCCGGTTTAGGCACCGATTACCCTGAAACTCAATTTTCAGCTGCTGGCGGTGGTTTTCCTGACATATATTTTGCAGGCTATTCAGCCATTCAATTTTGGCAGATGGCCCCAACGATTGCCTGGAACCACAATGACCAATTAACATTTGGTGTGTCACTAAATATCGACTATCAGTCTGTATCTTTTAAACAGGCATTTAATGCCGACACTGACGCAAACGGCAGTGCTGAAACTAATTTCACAAACTTTAACTTAAGCCGAACAGCGCAGGCATTTGGCTATGGAATTAGCTTGGGCGTTCTCTTTGATATCAATGACAAGCTTACCGTTGGCGCTACATATAAAACGAAGCAGGAATTTAGTGACTTAAAATATCAACTATCCTATGGTGATATAAGCGATCTTACAGGAAATTTACCCATCACTGGCTGTCCAAACGTAGCAACAGCATTTGGCCCCAAAGCTACATGCCCGGCTGGCACCTACACGCTTAACTTAGATTTTCCTGCCATGTACACTTTAGGTGCGGCTTATCAAATTAATAAATTCACCAGTGTTTCTATAGATGTAAAACAGATTGAATGGTCTAGCACACTTAAATCACTGGATATAGTTGGCCCTAATGGAGAACTCATTAGCCTTCCAGCAGGTTGGGATGATCAAACTATTGTCGCTTTAGGCGTTGAAGTTGCAGTAAATTACGCACTGAAGTTACGCGCTGGTTACAACCAGGCTGACGCACCATTTAAAGAATCATCAACCGACAGTAACTACATATTACCTGCTGTAACACAAACTCACTTTGCCTTTGGCGCAGACTATCGTCTTAACAAGTACTGGGAAATAGGTATGCATGCATCTAAAGCACTGGATGAAACCTATACATCTGCAACGACGGGTGCAAAAATCGGTTTAGGTATCACGACCTTTGGCATTAACCTGGGTTACCTGTTCTAAGTACAAATACAAACACACACCACACACCACACATAAAAAACCTGCGCTTTATTTGCAGGTTTTTTTATGTGCTTAAAAAGCCAACGACTATGGACTGAAAGTTCTTTCTTAAGCAATACCACTCACAATACATTTTATTAACCGCTTATTAACCGCACTAAAATTTAATCAATTTGTAGGGTGGATCAAGCGTAGCGGATCCACCTATATCACGACTCAATTGTGGTGGATCCGCTACGCTTGATCCACCCTACTTTTCTTGAAAAGATTTCATTTATCATTATACATGTGTACAACTAAAACCTTACACTAATGCGCATAGCTTTAACTAGCCCTCTACAGCTATCAATATTTAAACCAAAAAAAACGGCAACTTTATAGTTGCCGTTTTTTAATATTTCTATATTTTTTAGTGCTGCCCTGTTAACTGATAAAACACCGCCATCCTGCGAAGCCCTTTTAAATTTTCATCTCTATGGCGCTCAATCTTAATAACAACACACTATATAACAAGTTAGACGATCTTCATTTAAAAAGTTAACGGGACACTAGCGATATTTTTTAATATTTACCTGACGCTATTTATTTCAACTTTACGCAACTCTTTTGCCAGTTTATCTAACACACTGTTCACAAATGCATGGCTCTTATCAGAGCCAAATAATTTAGAAAGAGTAAGCGATTCACTTATAATTATTTTATA